>Ga0207651_10000827_pt1 | contig 13412 bp, 11 predicted proteins | sample KBSM23metaG_FD_184328 | JGI IMG/M metagenome (GOLD analysis project Ga0207651, IMG submission 184328) | Miscanthus rhizosphere microbial communities from Kellogg Biological Station, Michigan, USA - KBS M2-3 metaG (SPAdes) (version 2) | ecosystem: Host-associated > Plants > Roots > Rhizosphere >... | reverse complement strand
TTTTGGATCAACTTCACCAACAATCTTTCCCTTGTGAATGATCAATAAGCGATCGGCGAGTGACGTTACCTCTTCGAGTTCAGCTGACACGAGTAACACTGCGCAGCCTGCATCGCGCAAGGCGACGAGCTTGCGATGAATGAATTCAATCGCGCCGATATCAACACCGCGAGTAGGTTGTGATACCAGCAACAACTTTGGATTGAGTTTGAATTCCCGTCCGATGATCAACTTTTGTTGATTGCCGCCCGACAGAGCGCGCGCGGGCAGCTCAGCATTTGCCGGACGTACGTCGAAGCCTTCGATGATTTCATTGATGCGGTTATGAATTGCACCGTTATCGAGAAACCCCGCGGTTGTAGCTATCGGTGGCCGGTAGTGAACACCGAGAATTGAATTCTCAGCCAGACTGAATTCGAGCAGTAGTCCGCGCCGATGACGATCTTCAGGTATGTGCGCGATGCCATACTCGCGTCGAGAACGGGCATCGGCATTGGTGATGTCCTTATCATCAAACAAAACGCGGCCGGACATCTGCGCGGGCGCAACGAGACCCGCGAGGGCTTCAATCAATTCCGTCTGGCCGTTGCCTTCAACGCCTGCGATACCGACGATCTCGCCGGCAGCAACCTTGAAAGAAAGGTTGTCGACGCGTGCTGTACCACCCACGCGAACTGAAAAGTTGTCGATAACAAGTCGCGTCTCACTAACCTTCGCGTCAGGCTTTTCAACTCTTAGAAGGACTTCCCTGCCCACCATCAACCGCGCCAGTTCGGCGGCGTTCGTTTCTTTTGTTTTTACTCGTCCAACGACTTTGCCATCACGCATGACCGTTACATCGTCGGAAATCGCGAGCACCTCCGAAAGCTTGTGGGTGATGATGACGATCGTCTTGCCTTGTTCGCGCATGCTGCGCAGGATCGCGAAAAACTCTTCAACCTCCTGCGGTGTGAGCACGGCAGTAGGCTCGTCGAGAATGAGAAGCTGCGCTTTACGATACAGCGCCTTCAGCAGCTCGACGCGTTGCTGCTGGCCGACGGAGAGATTCTCGACGATTGCATGAGGATCAACTTGTAGTTTGAATTCTTCAGAGAGTTTGCGAATCTGCTGTGCAGCGGAAGTCAGATCTAGCGCAAGCGCGCTGCCAGGTTCTGCGCCAAGAATAATGTTTTCGGCGACGGTCAGCGGATCAACCAGCATGAAGTGCTGATGGACCATACCGATGCCGAGCGCAATCGCATCGTGCGGCGTTGAGATTTGCCGCACCTGTCCATCGATCAAAATCTCCCCCGAATCCGCGGTATAAAAGCCGTAGGCGATGCGCATCGCGGTAGACTTACCGGCGCCGTTCTCACCCACGATGGCATGAATCGTCCCCTTCTCGACCGTGATGTTGATTTTGTCGTTGGCTAAAACGGTCCCGAAGGTTTTGGTGATGTTGCGAAGTTGGAGCATGGAGGATTTGGTCTTAGGTCTTAGGTCTTAGGTCTTTGATCTTTGATCTTAGATTCGCTTTTAGTTCGTGGACCGAGTTGTGGATGCGACAGGCGAAGATCGACTGTTTGACGTTACCGAACGAGACATCGAACGAAGGTAGGCATTTAATGAAGGTGCCAACTCCGCGATTACCAGTCTTAGTTCCTTAACTTGAACAGCCGTTAAAAGCTTTCTCATGTAGGCGCGCCTCAACCAATGAAGCGTCTCGCAAAGTGAACCCCTCGCAATGCGGAGAAATCTTTGGTAGTCCACAGGACTACCTCTGCCACTACCTTCGGCGATATTAGCGCCAACGCTATCAGCCGCTCGTACTAGCTGCTTGCCTATAGTATCTTTCGCGAAAGAATTCCAAGGTACTACAACGTTCCAGATCTGGTCACTAAGCTCTTCTGACAACCTGTAGATGCGTAACTTCTCAAAATTGGCTTTGGACATAATTCGGCCCGCCTGATGTGATCATATTCAGCGAGCCGAGCATGAAGTTCTTACAAAGACCAAAGATCAAAAACCAAAGACCTATTGCAGCATTGCATCCGTAACCTTAATTTCCCCCGCGATGATTTTCTTCTTCGCTTCTTCCACTTTTTGAATTTCGTCGGCGGTGATCAGGTCTTTGTTGAATTGGTCCATCGAGTAGCCAACTCCGTCCTTATCTAAACCATAAACATGGAAGCCGGCTTGGAAGCGCTGGTGCACGACATCGTCAACAATTGAATAGACCGCATTGTCAACGCGCTTGACCATGCTCGTCAGCACGTAGCCGGGCTTCACCATGTTCTGATTAGAATCGACACCGATCACAAAATGCGTGGCGCGGCCATTCTCTTTGCCGGCTTGTTCGACAGCATCAAAGGCGCCAAGACCGGAGTTCCCCGCGGCAGTAAAGATCACGTCCGCGCCTTTACCGATTTGCGCGAGCGACAGCTCCTTGCCTTTGCCGGGATTGTTCCACGCTCCATCGGTCACGCCGACGTAGTTTTGAATGATCTTGATGTTTGGGTTGATCGCCTTCGCACCTTCTTCATAACCCTTTTCAAAGCGATGGATTAGACCGATGTCCATGCCACCGAGAAACCCTATCGTCCCAGTCTTCGAAGTTTGCGCTGCGAGCATGCCCACGAGGTATGAGCCTTCATGCTCTTTGAAAACGAGCGAGGCGACATTAGGCAATTCGCTGACGCCATCGACGATAGCAAAGTGAATGTTGGGATAATCCTTGGCCACGCTTTCCATGATGGGAGCTTGGGCGAAACCGACGCCGATGATTAGGTCGAAACCTCTTTCGGCGAAGGCACGCATGGCTGGTTCAATCGAGGTTGGGTTGCCGGGCTCAATGTCGCGCAGAACGATATCCATCGCGGGCTTGTTACAGCTTTCGCCGTTGGGCCACTTGCCGGACTCAGCACACTTCACACCGGCCCATGCTGCAGCGTTGAAAGAGCGATCGTCCTTGCCGCCAATATCGAAAACGATGCCGACATGTATCTTCGACTTATCGTCCGCCGCGTACGTTTGGTTGTGACAGGCAAGGCTGCCCAGCGCGAGCAGACACAAGAGCAACAGTGCGATTAACGACTTCGTACTTCTCATTCGTTTATTACTTCCTTGATGAGCTGTGGCAGTTGCGACGGTGGACTGTCGCTAACTTCGTAGGCCGCTTGAATTCGACGAGCCGCTTCCTCGGCTTTCCCTGCGTCATCGCAAAGCACAAAGCCGATTGGATTACCTGGACCAACTTCGTCGCCGATTTTCACGTTACACATGAAGCCGACGGATGCATCAATCGTGTCTTCGATGCGCACTCGACCACCGCCGATGGCTGCAATCGCATGTCCAATTTCTGTGGTATTGACGTTGGTAATGAATCCGGAGCGACGGGATTCTACCTTAGTTGACTGACTGGCCAAAGAAAGAAAACGAGACGGGTCATCGCAGACGCGCGGGTCGCCACCTTGCGCTTCGATGTTGCGGCGGAAGCAGTCGAGCGCGTCGCCGGAATCAAGTGCACGTTGAAGGCGAGCTTTAGCAGCGGCAAGCGAAGTTTCAACGCCCGCCAGCATCAGCATGTGGGCTGAAAGTTCGACTGAAAGATCGAGTACTGGTCGCGCTAACTCATTAACTTCACCGCGCATTAGCTCCAGGCACTCTTTAACTTCGTTCGCATTGCCTACCGCCTGGCCAAGCGGCTGATTCATATCAGTCAAAAGAGCGCGCGTACGAATGCTGCACGAGTTCCCGGTACTGACGAGTGCGTGCGCGAGACTCTCGGCGCGTGCTTCGTTTCGCATGAAAGCGCCATTGCCAACCTTGACGTCGATGACCATCGCATCAAGACCAGCGGCGCCTTTCTTGGAAATGATTGAAGCGACTATTAAAGGTATCGATTCAACGGTCGCAGTTGCGTCACGCAATGCATAAAGCTTCTTATCCGCGGGAGCTATCTCTCCCGTTTGGCCGTTCATTACGTAACCAATGCGCTCGAGCACGTCTCGAAATTCGTCAATCGATAAGTTGACGCGGTAACCGGGAATCGATTCGAGTTTGTCGAGCGTGCCGCCTGTGTGGCCCAACCCTCGTCCCGAGATCATCGGAACGCAGACTCCGCAGGCGGCGACCAGCGGGGCGATGATCAGCGACGTCTTATCACCGACGCCGCCGGTTGAATGCTTGTCAGCTTTTGGCTTCGCGAGATCGGTGAAGTCGAGGATGATTCCTGAATTTAGCATCGCCTCAGTAAGCGCCTGCTGCTCACCGAGATTCATGCCGTTGAGGAAAATTGCCATCAAGAGCGCGCTGACCTGATAGTCGGCGATCTGATTACGCGTCACTCCACCAATGAAGAAATCAATTTCTTCACGCGTCAGATGTTCGCCGTCGCGCTTCTTGCGAATGATATCCTGTGGTCGCATTAATCGTTCAAGCTTATAGCGGATTATCGGGCTCTCGTCCAAGCAAAGAACACTCAGATCTGAGTCAGCAAGACGACAGCCTGCGCACCTACGGCTTCGCCGCGCCCAATCGCATCGAGACCTTCGTTAGTTTTCGCCTTTATGCTGATTGACGTTAAATCGACGGCGAGGACCTCCGCGATCTTTTCGCGCATCGTGGGAACATACGGACGCAGCTTTGGCGCTTCGAGCATCACAGTCGCGTCAACATTAACCACACGAAAACCGCGTTCGCCCGCCAGCCACATTACGCGCGACAACAACTGCAAACTGTCGGAGCCTTTCCATTGTGGATCCTGATCTGGAAAGTGGACCCCGAGGTCACCTTCCGACAGCGCGCCCAGAATCGCATCGGCAATTGCGTGTGAAAGAGCGTCGGCATCGGAATGTCCATCTGCGCCGCGGTCGCAGACAATGTTGACGCCACCCAGAACGAGCGGCCGCCCTTCTACCAGACGATGAATGTCGTTGCCAATGCCGATGCGGAGCATAAGAAAGTTTCAGGTTTCAGGTTTTAAGTTTCAGGTCTGTGGTCTTTGTACTTGGTGCTTTGTACTTAGTACTTGCTACGTGGTTCTTTGACTTCGTGCTCTCTGCCTTCTGCCCTCTGCCTACTGCTTTCTGCCTACTGCCTTCATCCTTATCATCGCTTCCGCCAGCGCGAGATCTTCTCTCGTCGTGATCTTAATATTCCTGCTGCTGCCTTCAACAATCATGACTATAACGCCCTGGCGTTCAACCAAAACACTCTCATCAGTAAGTGATGGATCAGTAACGTCCACCTGCTCAAACGCGCGTTTCAGGATTTGATATTGAAAACACTGAGGCGTAAGCGCTCGTCGTAAACTGCTGCGCTCGAGAGTTCCAACGATCTTCTCGCCATCGACCTGTTTAATTGTGTCTGTGACTGGACCAGCAAGCAATGCGGCGCCGTGCTCGCGCGCAGCGTTGACTACTTTGGAAATCTCATCTGCGTCGACCAATGGGCGCACGCCGTCGTGCACAGCGATAATCTCAGCAGTTGCCGATCGAATGGTGTCGAGGCCGCGCTTGACCGAATCAGCTCGCGTGCTGCCGCCACCAACAACCTTCGTCACCTTCCGCACACGATGCTTGCTGGCTAGCGACAGGAAATTGGCTGACTCACCCGGAGGCAGCACGACAACGACTTCGTCTATTTCATCGCATTGTTCGAAAGCATTCAGCGTGTGAATGATCACCGGCACGCCTGCCAGCTCCATGAACTGCTTAGGACAGTCGCCTCCCATTCGCGATCCCTGACCGGCAGCAACGATGATCGCAACGTTCATAGGCGGTCAGTCGGCAGACTTGTCGACGAGAAGATCGAACACGGTCGATACTCCTCAGCACACATTTGATTTGATTAATCGATTACCGGATCAGTCTGATCCGTGATTCTGATTGGAGTAACGGTGCTGCGGGTTTCGCGAGGCGGCCGCCGCGTCGTGCCGTTGGTGCGGTGCTCCCCGTTGGCACAACTCTCCGCTTCTTCCCACAGTCGCCCAAAAATCATCTTGCCGGCAGTAGTTTGCAGCACACTCGTCACCGCGATGTCGGTGTTGCGCCCAATCAAACGACGAGCGTTATCGACTACCACCATCGTGCCGTCATCGAGATAGGCGACGCCCTGATTGTGCTCCTTGCCTTCCTTCAAAATAAAGACGCGCATCGCCTCGCCCGGAAGGACCACCGGCTTAAGAGCATTTGCGAGCTCATTAATGTTGAGCACGCTTACGCCGCGCAGTTGCGACACTTTATTTAAGTTGAAGTCGTTCGTGACGATGACTGCATCGAGTTGCTTACCGAGCTCGATGAGTTTCAGATCAACTTCTCGCACTGCAGGAAAATCTGTTTCCACAATTTGAATATCAAGCGAGCTGTTGTTCTGCAATCGATTCAACATGTCGAGGCCGCGACGGCCGCGTTGACGTTTTGAAGAGTCAGGAGAATCGGCTACCTGCTGCAACTCGCGCAGAATGAATTGCGGAATAATTAAGGTCCCAGTGAGAAAACCAGTTTCGGCGACATCCGCTATACGACCGTCGATGATGACTGACGTATCGAGAATCTTCAGATCGCGCTTCGCTGCTTTGTCCGAGAAGATACCACCGAGCGCTGACAGTTCAATGTAGTCGCCCTTCGCTCCTCCGACCATCAGACCGACATAAGCCATGAAAAAAACCAATGCGAGTGTCAGGAACGTTCGCACTTCGTGCGGCATCGATTCCTGTCGCATGATCAACTCGCCGATGAGAAACGCTCCAACGATTCCGAGAATGGAACCGACGGCAGCTCCAATCAGCGTCTTCAAGGTCGCGCGTCTAATCCGAAGCTCGAACAGGATGATGCAGACCGCAACCATGAAACCCACGGCAGCAGACGTCCACGGGTTTCCCTTGATGGGGCGCAGCACATACCCAGCACTTATTAGAATGACCGTGAATACAAGTCGAATGATTACGACATCCGAGCGCATGATGCGCGAATCTTAGCACGCAGCTAGCGGGCCGTCACGAAAAACCTTTCTCTACTAAGACTTTTCGGGCTCTCGCTTGCGAGTTTGCTTAAGCTTCTTAGCTAGCCTTGCACGATAGCGAAGGCGCGTACTGTGAATGAACCAAAGTTTCGAATTTTTGGCGGGACGGCAAAGAATTTAAAGCCGGAGTCAGGCAGTTCTCGCAAGCCACACAGGTGCTCAACGATCGGAATGCCATGGGCCAACAAGATTGAATGAGTTGGTCTATCACCCGTCGCGGTGTCGTCTATATTAAGAGAATCAATACCGACAAGCGTAGCGGCTCCGTCAACGAGATACTGCGCCGCTTCTTCAGTGATGAAGGGATGCTGGCCGTTGGCATAATCATCCGTGCGCCAACGCATGTCCCATCCAGTATGAAAGAGTACGGCTTTGCCACGAACGTCCAAATGAGAAATGTCAGTAACACGAATAGCTCGATCGTTTGCGCAAGGTCCCGGCACCGGAAGATCCTTGAAAGCTGCTAACTCTAATTCTCTTTCAGCAGCTCCAACATGACGTACAACTAAGCCATCGAGGCCGGCCATTAGCTTCAGGTCCAACGCCGCGAGATCCTTTCCATCAGGATAACGATGGAAGGGACTGTCAAGATACGTACCAGTGTTCGCGATCATGTCGATGCGGCCGATTTGGAATTCGATTCCTGGTCCATACCGCTCGCGCGAAGCCTCGCGACTGAGATAGTCGCTGACGACAGGTGACGGCAGACCTTTGTAAGTCACGAGGCCGTGCTCAATCGTATGCGATAGGTCGATGAACGTTGGATTAGTCACTTGAGATTTGAAGCCGCAATTGCTCGCCGGCGATGAAGCGTTTCAAAGGCGGTACAGCATATCGCCAGCCAACCGACTCCCTCAACCATAGCGCCAACTACATCGCTCAAATAATGAACGCCGAGATAGATGCGTGAGAAGCCTACTAATGCAGCCATGACGACCGCCAGCATGATCATCATGAACTTATGAGCTTTGCTTTGCATCCTTGGAATGACTGTGGCGGCAAGCATTCCATAAAAGACGGTGGCCGCCATTGTGTGGCCGCTTGGAAAACTGAACCCTGTCGCTATCGCCAGGTAATCATTGAAGTGCGGCCGAGCGCGTTGAAAAATATCCTTCAGCCAATAATTCAAAAGCATCCCGCAATAGACGGTTGCGACAAACTCAAGGATGCGGCTACGTGCACGCCATCGCCACAACAGGATCGCGAAGATCATCGTGAGCAGCGTTATGCCGATGGTTGAGTGAAGATTCGTAATTACGAGCATCACGGCCGTCAACGGCGGCGTTGCGTGCGCGTGAAGCCAGGCGCTGAAACGCGCATCCGTAATCGTGAGAGGTTCGCCGTTAGCGACATCTTCGGCAAGATCAGCAAAAACTGCGGTGGCAATTCCGAGGACCAGCAGGCCCACTGTGAAGTAAAGGCCTAACAGACCCTCGCGAGAGAACCGAGCGCTGAAGAATGTTTTGAAATTCAAAGGCTAACGCTGGTTGCTACTCGCGCACCCAACCCTCATGTGTATGCCGAAAGTTTTCTGCCACAGCTGAAGTCACAAACGAAGCGCTTTCCTGTTGCCACATGGCTCGCTCAACTGAAATCTGCGGATGATTCAGCCTGACGATATTAAATGAGTTTGCTTCGCCTCGGCCTCGCGTTGATGACGCGGTGCCTGCCTGGACCACCAAAGCGGAATGCCCGCGAATCTTGTAACGCGTAGCGGTATGACCAGTATGCATAACGTGGAGGTGACCAGCGAGAAAGACATCGGCGCCACGCTCGGCCAAGCCTGTCATCGCCATGCGTGCGCGGCCGACTAGATCACGGTCGCCATAATTCTCCGGCAGATCAAACGGGTGATGCGTGACTACAACCTTAGTGATCTCGTCGGGCAACACGCAAAACTTATCGCGAATGCGCGCGACCTGCCGGTAGTTGATTCTCCCGCCCTTGATCGTAAAGGACCGCGCTGTGTTCATTCCGACGACCGCTATCTCGTCGTCAGCGAAGCTTGGTTCAAGATCGGAAGTTATGTAGCGCTGGTATTTTTCCAGCGGCTGAAGGAAACGCGTGAAGACGTTGTGAAGCGGTACGTCGTGATTTCCCGGCACCACGATTTGTGGTTGCGGCAGCTGATTGAGGAACTCGCGCGCGGCTTGGAATTCATGTGAACGCGCACGCTGTGTTAGATCCCCGGAGATGGCGATCAAATCAGGTTTGATGTCTTCGACACTTTTGATCAGCGGCGCGATCAACTGGTGATTGACGCGACCAAAATGGAGATCCGACAGATGAACAATCGTGCGCACGTCGTAAAACAGACTTCAGTCTGTTTGAATTTATTAGTACGTAAAACAGACTTCAGTCTGTTCTAAGGAAGCTCCGAACAAGTCCTCATCTCGCTTTCATAATCTATTTCGCGTTGATGTCTTCACGACGCACGTGATGTTTTCACCCCGGAGGGGTGAAATGTTTATAGCCTCAAAGTGCTCAAAGAGTATTTGCTCCGTTCGCAGGAGCGGGACTCGATTGAGCTAATACATTCACCATGAGTTCCGCTCCTGCGAACGGAGTTGGATTTGTTGATCTAGGGCATTCTATAAACATCTCACCCCTCCGGGGTGAAGACATCACATTAAAGTTGAAGACATCAACGCGAAATAATAACGACCCACCGATCTCAGAGCTTGTTCAGACTTCTCTATGTCATTATCACGTTAACAGACTGAAGTCTGTTCTACTGGGGGCGAGGGACGATCACACGGAGTGCCTGTTTCCTGATACGGTAATGCAAAGGCGTTTCGAGCACACCGATTTCTCCATCAAAGGCAACACGCATCCGCGGCCGTCGGCTTTGAATCGTAATGTGGTCAGTCGTAAAAGCTTCAAAATCTTTTTCGTAAGCCAGGTGGCCCAGTAGCGCTCTCAAAGCCAGTCTAACCAAACCCCACCGTCCAATCCGTCTCGTAACGTACAGGCTGATGACTCCTGCGTTCAAACGATCACGCATTCCAATCTTGAAACCCTCCATCGCGTATTCGTTATTGCCAATGAAGACGAACGGCGTATTGCAGAACAGCGATTTCCCACCACCAATTAACCGTACTTCGACGAACGGCTGACGACGAAACACGGAGAGCGCCGCCCATGCGAACGCTGGCCACTTTCCATGACCGAGCCGTTGCTGCTTCAGACGTTCTCGGACAATCTGCGGATAGAGTCCGAGGCTTGAGTTGTTGATGAAGATTCGACCGTTTACTTCAGCAACATCTATGAACTCTTCATGAGCTTCAGCGATTAGCTTAACTGCGGCTTCGAGATCGAGCGGTACGCGGAGGTCCTGCGCGAAATGATTCAAGGTTCCGAGAGGAAGAACTGCGAGCGTTTTCTCACGACCGCTTTCGATAATCGCAGAGGCGACGGTGCTGATGGTGCCGTCACCACCTCCGACGGCTATAACCTTACTGTGACTGTTGACGGCGCGATGTATTAATTCTTCTAGCTGCTTGATGGATCTAGCGACGTGCAGTTTCACCACGAGATCCGCTTGCGCAAAGAGTTCTTCCAGTCGCGCACGAACTTCATCGACGTTTTGAAAGCCGGAGTGAGCGTTGACTACAACGTCGACGGAGTTCCTTGGGGACATGAATGTGAGTGTAACGCAGGTGGCAAGGCGGCCAAGGGCAAAGAGCGATGGGCAAAGTGCTAAGAGCAAGCAATGCGATCGTTGCCCTTTTGCAATTAGCGCTTTGCACTTTGCCGCCTTACCCACCCGCTACCGCAGGTGGTTCTGACTTCGCTTTCTCCATCACCGACGCAATGTAGTCGGACTTGCCTGACGTATACGCGATGCGGTCGTTCGGGTACCGCGCTGCCAATTCGCGCTTTAGTTCCGCGTATCGCTCGGCCTCATCTGCGTGCTTCATCAGATAGTCACGAAACAGCAGTCGCTGCCACATCGTCGAGTTCGCTTCGACCATGTGGAGATGATGCGTTCGCTGCCCGTTCGCATCGCGTTTGATGAACCATGGATATGGCGGCGAGACGTCGTCGCGCCAGAAGTAATCGTAGCCTCGTGACTCAAGCAGCGGCACCACGCGTTGTTTTACTCCCTCGAGGCTGCAGACTTCGATGAGCATATCGACGATGGGCTTGGCAGCAAGCCCGGGTACGGCAGTGCTCCCGAAATGCTCGTACCGTAGTGCAATGCCAAGCGGCAGCGAGGCGACGAGTTCGTTCACCTCCATCGCGAATAAGTCAGGCCACCGGGGATTGTACGTCACGATCGCGACGTCCTCCCGAACGGCGTCTGCGATGCGTTGTTCAAGAGTCAATGGATTGTGGATTGCGGATTGCGGATTGTAGATTGGTGTTTATTCACGCATTGAATCGTCAATCTACAATCGAAATCAACCATCGTCTGTTTCGCTCTCTTAACTGAGCGAAGAAATACTGGGGCACTGCGTAATTATAAACATCTCACTCCTAGCGGAGTGAAGAGCTGCGGTATTGAGTAGTTCACTCTAAGGCAGCCTAGCCCGCGCGCCTTCTGCCTTCCGCCTTCATCCTTCCGCCTTTATCCTTCATTCTTTCATTGCGGCGGCTTCACCGTGACAGCGGGGATGTTCTGGTCACGCACAAGCTGATTGAATGCCGGCACATCTGTCTTGACGATGTTCGACAGCTTTTGTAGCTGCGCATCAATCTGCGACGAGAGCTCGTCATAAACTGCGAACGATTGATCCGTTGGACCACTCTCGCCGCCTGCCACAACGCCGCCAAGCGCGGCCAGCTTGTTGTTCAAACGAATTGGGAAGTTCAACGGATCCTGACTACTTTGGTTCTTCGTCTGATAAAGCGCTTCCTCGATCGCGGTAAGATTCTTGTTGAGCTGAGTACCTGCATCAATGATCGGTTTGGCGTTCGGTTGCTCCTTAACACGCTTCATTAAATCATCGACTTGTTTGCGCGTATCGCGGATTTGAAGAATCGCGTTGTGCGTCTCATTCAGCTTGTTGCGAATCTTCAAAGCGAGATCCAACTGCTTCGCATAATCTGCAGGCGTCGTCTGCACACGAGGATCGGGCTTGATAGTAAACGTCTGCGTCGTCGTGCGCCCATCAACCGTCAGTTTCACTTGATATGATCCGGGCGCTACCTTTGGACCACGCGTTTCTCCTGCCCAAAGAATCATTCCGGGAAAACGGACCGCTTCCGGATAACGCATGTCCCAGACAAAACGATTCAGGCCCACGTCGGTGCTAACACGCGCAGCTGGACCAAAGAAGCCTCCTTCTTCATCCGGTGGCGGTGTTTGTTGTTCAGCGGTACTCCCGCCTGGTGATGGGCTCGCCTGAGGTCGAGGAACGCGCCCGGTGTATTTGCGAATCGATTTGCCGGTTGAGTCCAGGAATTCAAGCACGACGTCGGATGATGGCTTCGACTTCAGTGAATAATAAACAACAACGCCGCCCGCAGGATTTCTTCCCACCGTGGCCGTCGCAGGGAGTGGGAACCCACCGCCGCCAGCCATCCGATAAGCATCCTTCGGTTTGAACAGATGCTCGCCTTTGACTGCATTCAAACCACCATCATCCATCATCTCTTGTAGAAGCGGCAGTTCATCAAGAATCCAAAACGATCGGCCCTGCGTGGCTGCTACTAACTCCTGCTCGCGTTTGTGTATTGCTAGATCAGTGATGGGCACAATGGGAAGATTGAGTTGTAATGACTGCCAGCTGTTGCCATCGTCAAACGAGACGTACATTCCAGTTTCTGTGCCGGCATACAACAAGCCTCGCTTGTTCGGATCTTCGCGCACGACGCGCGTGAACGTTGTTTCGGGAATACCGTTCGTGATCTTCTTCCAGGTCTTGCCGTAATCACTCGTCTTATAAAGGTATGGCCGGTAGTCATCGAACTTGTACATCGTCGCAGCGACGTATGCCGTGGCGGCGTCAAACGGCGACGCTTCGATCGAATTGATCTGAATCCACTCCGGCATCATGTTTTTTGCCGGTGTGACGTTATTCCAATTCTTACCACCATCTCGCGAGAGATAAACCAGTCCGTCATCTGAGCCGGTCCAAATCGTGCCTGCCTGCACTGGCGATTCCATGACTGTGAAGATCGTGTCGTAGTACTCGATGCTGGTGTTGTCTTTTGTGATTGGACCACCTGAGGAGGCTTGCTTGCTCTTGTCGTTGCGCGTCAGGTCGGGGCTGATCACTTCCCATGTCTGACCTTCATTAGTGGATTTGAAAAGAACGTTCGCGCCTGTGTACATCGTTCCCGAAGGCGAGTTGTCATGCGGAGAAAAGACAATGGGAAAGTTCCATTGAAATCGATACTTCAAGACATCCGCTCCCGCGCCCATCGGATTATTGGGATAAGGATTGATATCGCGAAGCTGTCCG
>Ga0207651_10000822_pt1 | contig 13428 bp, 12 predicted proteins | sample KBSM23metaG_FD_184328 | JGI IMG/M metagenome (GOLD analysis project Ga0207651, IMG submission 184328) | Miscanthus rhizosphere microbial communities from Kellogg Biological Station, Michigan, USA - KBS M2-3 metaG (SPAdes) (version 2) | ecosystem: Host-associated > Plants > Roots > Rhizosphere >... | reverse complement strand
GGAAGCGCGACGATGCCGACCACCAGGCCCGCGAGCAGGTCGGCGCGCAGGTCGGCGCGCGTGTAGCCCTCGCGCAGGACGGCGCGCAGCGCGGCCGCCGGGAGGTTCTTCCACTTGATCGGGCCCAGCTCTGCCTGGTAACGCGTGCGCGCCATCGTCCCGGCCCGGGGACATTACACTGTCCCGACGGGTGTCTCTCCTTTCTTGCCGTCGGCTACAGCGCCCCGGCGTTCCTGAACACGTCCACGTACGAGATGATCCCGACCAGGCGCTCCGTGTTGTCGACGACCGGAACGGCGCCGACCCGCTGGTCGGTGAACACCCGCACCACCTCGTCGAACGGCGCTTCCTGATCCACGGTGAAGACGTCGCGGGTCATCGCGTCCGCCACGCGCAGCGAGCGCGCCCGAACGACGGCGTCGTCGGGGTGAAGCGGGCGCGCCCACTGACCGACCAGCGTGCGCACGTCGCGATCCGACAGGATGCCGACCACGTGCCGATCGCCGTCGACGACGGGCAGGTGCCGCACGTTGCGGTCCGCCATGCGGGCGGCGGCGTCCAGCAGGTTGTCGTCCGCGGCCGCGGTGGCGGGCTCGCGGGTCATCAGCATCCGCGCGATGTCTTCTGGAGGCCGGTGGTGGTGTCGCATACCGATCGGTGCAGCATCGGGCGTGCCACCACTTTTCGCTGAAACAACGGCCAGTTCCGACCCGCGACCTGGACCGAGCTCCGGCAGGTCGTGCGTCCGGTAGCGGCCGACCGCGCAACGCTTGCGCAGGGGCTTTCGAATTGTGGCCGCCATGCTTAAGCTACCGGCCCATGGGCAAAGGGGTGACGCGTAGGGAACTGTTTGTGATCGCCGAGGCCAGCGCCGCGACGACAGCCTTCGCGGGCTGCGCCGTGCTGCGCGGCGGGGAATCCCATCCGGTGCTGCCGTCGGACCAGCAGCGGATGGAGGGGAATCAGCTGAAGATCCCCGTCGCGGCCGTCGCGCAGATGAAGCCCGGCGAGGTCAAGGAGATGAAGCCGGGGAATGGCCGGCCCGATCTGCTGCTGCTCGCGCCGGCGGAGGGCGGCAGCTGGCAGGCGATCACCGCGCACTGCACGCACCGCGGTTGCGTGGTCGGCTGGAACGCGGCCGCGACCGAGTGGCAATGCCCGTGTCACGGATCGCGCTTCGGCGCCGACGGTCACGTCGTGGGCGGGCCCGCCGAGAAACCGCTGAGCGCGCCGCCCACGCACGTCGACGGCGACAGCATCGTGATCGACCTCGGCGACCTGAAGGCCTGAGTCAGCGCCGCGCCGCGATGTACGGCGCCAGCAGGTCGCGCACCCGGTGCGCGGGTCCGCGGCCGCCCTCGCGAAACTCGGCGGAATCGACCGGGCCCGCGCCGGACTGCCAGGTGAGATCGACCTCCAGGTCGGCCTGACCTGGCAGGTGGTGGCCGTCGTCCGGGCGCTCGACCGCCGCGGCGATCGCCCGCAGCAGCCGACGGCGTTCGTCCGCCGTCACTTCCACCGTCGGACCGTCGCCGCCCACGGTGGACTTTCGCTCCGTCCAGACGAGGCGGACCGGGTCGAAACGAATCGCGGGCACCTTCTCGAAGGTCGCGATCAAGCTCCCCTCCGGCGCCGCCGCGAGCTGGCCGAGCGGCCCGACGGCCGGCGGCGCTCCCCGCCGCCGGCGCTCGACGGCGTCCAGGCGATAGCGATCGAACGCGGGCTGCGCGCTCGGCACGAGCGTCTCTTCCCCGAACGTCGGGATCTCCAGCCGCAAGACGCGTCCGTCGGTGAGCTGCACCAGGCGCAGGCCGTCGGCGATCAGCGAACGCTGGATGGGGGTCCCATCCCGGACGCGCGCGAACGTCGACCAGGAGCGCCCGTCGTCGAACGTCTCGATCAGCGCCGCGCCCGTGAACGCCGCGATGTGGCCGGACGCCAGCGGCTCGCGCCCGCGAACGAGGCCGATCGCCTGGTCCCGCTGCCCGACGATCGGCGTCTCGCGCACCAGATCGCCGTCGGCGACGAACCGGAGCCGCTGGCCCTCGACGGGGAACACCACGCCGTCGCCCCACGCGCTGCCGCGCATGAGCTGCGCCACGACCGCAACCGGCGGATCCTTCACCGCCCAGGTCTTGCCGCCGTCGCCGGTGAAGTACGCCCGCGACCGCCAGGCCTGCTCCGGATCGCCAAACGTGACCCACCCCTCGTCGGCCGACAGGCGCGCGATCGCGCGCCCGTGTCCGACGGCCGATTTTTCGGGGAGGCGCAGCGGCTGCCAGGTGTCGCCGCCGTCGCTCGTCTCGAACACGCCGCCGCTGCCGTCGGCCACCCACCCGTGACGATCGTCGGCGAACGAGATCCTGAAACAGCCGTGCGGCGCCTCGTACGGCGACGTGCGCGTCCGCTCGAAGCTGTCGCCCCCGTCGCGGCTCCGGGTGATCGGCCGCCCGAACACCGCGCAAGTCCAGATGGAACGCCCCGCGTGAGCGCTGTCGACGATGAAGTTGTCCGGAATCGGCACCCGCTTCCAGCTCGCACCCGCGTCCGTGGTCACGAGGCGCGCGGGATCGTTGAGGCCGAACGCGACCGCGCGCTCGGGCGACAGCCACTCGATCCCGACGATGGGCCCGGAGCCGACCTGGCCCGCAATTTCGTGGTCCGCCGCCTCGGGGTCGACGTCGGACACCAGCGCCAGCGTGCGGCCGCTGGCGGGCACCCGCATGAACGTGACGCCGCCGTCGACGGTGTGAAACGCGTGGCCCATCGAGTCCGTGACCCACCCTTCCTGCCGGGTTCGAAACGAGACCGCGTAGATCTTGTCGCGGAGGATCTGGATGCGTCCCGCGTCGACGCGTTCCTCGTCGAGCGCCGTCGCGAGACGCCGCCACGGCGGAGGATTGTGCCGCTGCCCGCGCAGCACCGCCCAGCCCGCGAGCACGCTGGCGCCCAGCACGGCGGCCAGCAGTAACAACACGCCGTAAGGAATCGCGCCACGTTCCAGACGCATCAACGTCCCCTCATCATTATGACGAAATTCGCGCCGTCGGGTCGGGTCGCGAACATGGCGGGGCTAGGCGGCGGGCGCGCTGACGACGCGGTTTCGGCCGCCCGCCTTCCCGGCGTAGAGCGCCTGGTCGGCCATCTTCAGGCAGACGTCGACGCGCATCGGGCGGTCGAACATCGCGATGCCGAACGTGAGCGTGACGTCCTGCGCGAACCCGGCGCTGTCGCGCAGCCGCGCCTCGGCCACCGCGCGCAGCCGGTCGGCCACGCCGCGCGCCGTCTCGACGTCGGTCTCGGGCAAGAGCAGCAGGAACTCCTCGCCGCCCCAGCGCGCTACCGCGTCGTGTCCGCGCAGGCTCTCGCCCAGCAGCGCCGCCACCGCGCGCAGCACGCGGTCGCCGGCCTCGTGGCCGTGGTCGTCGTTGATGCGCTTGAAGTGATCCACGTCGGCCATGACCACGCAGAACGGGCGCCCGGTGCGCTGGAATCCCTGGGCCGCCTCGCGCAGCCGCTGCTCCATCGAGCGCCGGTTGAGCAAGCCGGTGAGCGGGTCGGTGTGCGCCATCGATTCCATGCGCCGCTCGGCCTGCGTCGACGCGCGCCGGAAGTGGTAGCTCACCAGCGCCAGGGCCAGCACCGGAATCGCCAGGTTGCCGTAACGCATGATCGGCGCGACCGCGCCCTCGACCCCGCCGTCGGGCGCGACCGCGCGCAGCAGGATCAGCGCCGCGAACACGCCCGCCGAAATCCCGATGACGGCGCGGCTGCCCAGGCGGTCGTTGAACATCACGAACGGAATCAGGGGCAGCAGGTAGTACTGAAAGCCGCTCGCCCACCCCAGCGTCATCACCGCCAGCACCGCGTGCGCGACCACCTCGATCGTCAGCAGCCACATCCCCGTGGTGCTGCGGCCGCGCCGGTTCACGATCGCCGCCGCGATCCACGCCGCCACGCTGAGCACGTTGAACGCGGCCAGGCGTGGGTGCCCGAGCAGCGCGAACAGCGGCACGAAGCCGGCGTGCGCCGCGATGCCCACCCAGGCAACGTGGCGGATCACCGCCGCGATGCGTGGCGGCGGCTCCACCACCGCCGGGATTCCCGTCGTCACCCGGCGATGCGGCCCGGTGGCGTGCGTCCCCGTCGTCGACACGCTCCAGGATATCGGCGCCCGGCGCGCCGAGTAAAGCGCGTCACGGCGCGACTTGCGTCTCGAGGTTCGCGTACCGCGCGGCGGCGAAGTCCTTGATGTTCATGACGCCCCAGTCGAACGCGTCATTCGGGAACATCTTGACGGTGTCCGCGTGGGCCGCGTCCTTGATCTGGTTGTAGATCATGTCGGCCTGCGCCTGGACCGTCGCCAGCGGGATGGTGCCGATCGCTTCCCTGATCTTGTTCCGGTAGGCGGACTGGAGATCCGACCGGTCGCGGACGATGATCGTCATCGCGTTCCGGCCCAGCTTCGAATAGATGGACTTGGTCGGCATCTCGTCCTGCGAACCGAACGTGTTGTCGGGATCCCACGGCAGCACGAAGAACTTCCCCGACGCCGGATCGAAGTACTCGAAGTGATCGGACGCGCCGGTGCTGCCGATCAGTCCGTCGGTGGTCATGACGATCTCGGCGGCCGCGAGGTACGCGAGCAGGTCATTCATGTCGACGAACGACTCCAGCATCGACGGATCGGACAGCGACTTCAGGAACGGCGCGATGACGTCGTCACCGCGCGCCGTGTCCTTGATGTGGCGCTCCCACGGCACCGGCACGTAGCTGGTGGGATCGTCGTTGACGTACAAGTACGGATCCATGGTCGGGAGCTCCGGCCGCAGCCGGTAGAGCGGACCCATCGGCGCTGAGAAATGCGCGGCCAGGGACGTGCTGTCCCAGTCCTCGCGCAGCGTGAACACCCCGCGCGAGTTGCCGTTCACGGTGAGCGTCGTGTGCGCGGCCTGGGGCGACGGCATCACCGCGGCGAACACGAACAACGCCAGGCGTTCGCGCATCATCGATCCGTCGTCGTACTCGCCCTTGACGTTCACGTCCTGGTAGCCGCCGAACTTTCCCTGCCCCGAGAACGCGTCGAACTTGATCCGGATCGACATCTTCGGGTTACCCGCGAAGCGCGAGCTCTCGCCGGCGGGACGGACGCCCACGTCCTCGAGCACCACGCCGTCGTACGTCGCCGTGGCGTGCCGCCATTCGTCGCCCCGCGAATCGTCGAGGATCGACTGCCAGTCCTCGGGCGTCATCATCAGCGACACCTCGTGGAGTCGACCGGTGTCGTACAGCGGTACGGTCGGCGTCGGCCGCTGGTTGAGCTTGCCGCCCGGCCCCCCTCCATCCGTCGACGACTGTCCGCCGCCCCCGCAACCGCCTGACCCCGTCGCGGCCACCGCCGCAATCGCCACCACCCCGATCACCCCTGCAAACCGGCCGCGCCCCATCCCTCGACCTCCCGACTAGCGGCATCACCAAACAGCAATCCGGATGCCGCAGTCGGCGCCGCGCTGTATGCGGACCGCCGTTCCATTCCGGTAATTTCCAGGACGTACGGCGACCCGAAAACGGTGACTCGCGGCCAGCCCCGAGTTTTGATGGCGGTCAGTCGGACGAGCAAAACAGGACGATCGAGAAGCAGTGGAACTTCTCGTCGGACGACAGGGCGACGACGGTCTTCACGATGCGGACCGCGGGATGCGCCGCGATCCAGGCGGTCACCTGCTCCCCTATCGCCTCCCTGTCCTTCACCTTGGTCACCGAGAACACCTTCACGAGGTTGACGCGTGCGTCCATCACCCCGGAGGCTTCTCCGGTTCACCACGCACACCGGGCGAGGCCCCGCCAGCAATACCTCCGGCGCTTCCACGTGCCTCGCCCGGTGGCTCTTCCCCTGGTCCTCTCATCCGGGGACCACGATAGGGAAAGATCTGTCTGCCGACGGTTAACTTTTCGTCAGAGTTTGGATACACGCGCGCGTCAGTGGGGCGCGCGCGGCGCCTCGCGGGCCGACACGGCGCGCAGCGTCCGGGCGGCGCGCTTCGCGGGCTCGCGCTCGGCGATGTCCGACAGACTGATGACGCCCATCAACACGTCCCGCTCGTCGGTGATGACCAGGCGGGACACCTGGTAGTAGGCCATGAACTGCTCGACGATCGCGAGCTCGTCCTCCGGGCGGCACGACACGACGTTCCGGCTCATGAAATCCGCGACGGTGCCGCTCTCCACGTCGGCGGCCAGCGCCACGCCGCGCACCACGATGTCCCGGTCGGTGATGGTTCCGACGACCTTTCCTTCGGAGTCGCAGACGGGCAAGAACCCGATGTTCGCCGCCGCCATCAGCTCCGCCGCCTGGCGGAGCGAGTCGGTCTCCAGCACCGATTGCGGGTTCGCCTTCATGAACTCCGCGCAGTGCCGCTGGCTGGCGGTTTTTCCGCCGGTCGGGCCGCTCCGCAGACCTCGAACATTTGAGTGGAGATGGCGCTCCAGGCGGTCGTGCACGGCGCGCACGCCACGCACGCGCCGCGCGGCGCGAATCACGCGCCGGTGCTCGCGTTCCAGGATCGGCCCGTCCAGGGTCACGTCGCCGTCCTGCACCGAAACCTCGATCGCGCCGACGTGGCGCGACAGGCGCCCCAGCGCGGCGCGCACCCGCTGGTGCACGACCTCGTCGGCGGGGATATCCGTCTGAATGCTGGCGCGGATGCGGGCCCACAGCCCCCGGGTGTGGTTCGCCAGACCCCGGCTGGCCTTCCCCATGCTTCGCCTTCCGCTCCGCGTCGCATGCGCGAGCTTCGCCCCCGTCAGAGCTCGACGGCGCCGGCCCAGCCGCGGGTCGGCGTAATACGCGAGCATGCACGCGACAGCCGAACCGAGCCCGAACCCGCCGAGAAAACTGACGACGCGGCGGTCCTCGCCCATCCGCGGTCCCCCACCGGTCAGCCTCAACCCTCGCATCGGGACCTCCTCCTGGAAAACTAGGCCCGCCCGGCGAAAAGTTGAGTGGCGGTCAGGACGCGCGCGTCCGCCGACGGCCGAGATACGCGCGCGGCGTCGTTCCACGCAGCGAGTGGAACACGCGATGGAACTGCGCATAGCTGCCGAAGCCCGCGGCGCGCGCCGCCTCCAGCATGCTGCTGCGGCCACCGTCCATGATCTTCACGAAGCGTTCCAGGCGAAGCTGGTTGCGGTAGCGGACCAGCGAGACGCCCATCTCGTGCTTGAAGACGCGCGCGAACCGACCGGGCCCCACCTGGAGGTGCGCGGCGAGGTCGGTCGCGGACTGCGACGGATCGTCGGCGAGCATCCGGACCGCCTTCGTCACCGCCGGGTGAGGCGCCGCCGATCCCGAGATGAAGGTGCGGCCGCGCGAGCGCGGCATCTCAGCGAGCAGCATCCCCACCAGCGCGCACAGCGCGGCGGCGTTCGCTTGCTTGCGCGGATCGACGCGCGCGCGCGTCATCCCGGCGTCGCTGTAGAGCGCGCCCAGCGTCCGGCCCGCCGCGCAGATCGGCGTGCACACGGCCCAGCCGCGTCCGACCACGCGTGTGCTGGTGGCGCCGTTCACGATGATCGGGACGTCCTCGGCGACGGTCCACAGCGCCTCCCCCGAGGCGGCCCGCGCCAGCGCCGCCCGACCCGGCTCGTCGACGCGGAACATCGCGGAGTGCTCGTCGACCACGTTGCGGCGAAGATCGGTGCCCCAGGTGCCGACCATCAGATCCAGCCGGTCGTCGAAGAAGTACACGCCCGCGCGCACCAGGCCCACCACGCCCAGCGCCAGCTCCACGGTGCGCTTGGCGAGATCGTCGGGGTGTCGCGCGCGGAACAGCGGTCCGAAGTCGCGCAGCAACGTGACGACGTCCGAGCGGGCGATGCCCTTCTTCCAGATCGGGGTGGGTTCGCCCGGTGGGAGGATCTCCGGCCAATCGATCCGGCGGCGCGTCTGCATCACGGTGTGCGCATTCTTGCGCGGACCGGGATATCTTGAAAGGTGCTGGCCCCCCGCGCTCGCCGGGAGCGACTAACGGCTGCGGCGCAGGAATTCGCGGGGCGTCATGCGGCGGACGCCGCGAAACACCCGGTGGAACTGGGCGTAGCTGCCGAAGCCGGCCGCCAGCGCGGCCTGCAGCAGCGTCATGCGGCCCTTGGCCAGCATCGCGTCGACGCGATCGAGGCGCAGGCGATTCCGGTATTCAATCAGCGACAGGCCCATCTCGGCCTTGAAGATGCGCGTGAACCAGCCGACGCTGACCTCGAGCCTGCGCGCGATCGCGCGCGCGTCGATGGCCGGGTCCTCGGCCAGCAGGGCGACCGCGGAGGTGACCAGGCGGCGTCCCTTCGTCTCGACGGCGTCACCCCCGCCCGCGCCCGGCACGGCGCGGACCGGGTCCAGGATCGTGCCCAGCACCGAACAGAGGATGGCGACGTACGCCTGCTTGACCTCGTCGACCGGCGCGCCCGACAGCCCGGCGTCATTGAACAGCATTCCGATCGGGACGTGCGACGACACGATGGGCGTCCAGGCGGTCCAGCCGCGGCCCGCGACGCGCGTCTCGGGCCCGCGATGCTCCACGATCGGACAGTCGTCGAAGATCGTGAAGTGGGCGCCTTCCTCGCGGCCGCGGCGGAACGCTTCGCGATCGGTGTCGCCCAGCGAGAACATGATCCGGTGCTCGTCGACGACGTTGCCCTGCAGGTCGCACCCCCAGGTGCCCAGCATCATCTGGCGCGGACCGTCGAGCAGGAAGATCGCGGCGCGCGCGAGGCCGATCTTCCCGCGCGCGACCTCGACCGATCGGCGCAGGATCGCGTCCGGGTTCTCGAGCGCGACGATCTCGGCCAGCGCCGACAGCAGCGCCGCCAGCTGCCCGTGAACCGGGCGGTCGACGACCTTCGGCACGGGCAGAGATAGACCCTGCGCCGGCACGCCCAGGATGAGCGGCCAGTCCACGCGTCGGCGGCGGCTGACAGACGTTGCGGTCTGAATGCCTGAACGTGACGGTTTCCCGTTTCGGCGGGGCATGAAAGTGGAACTCCGCCAGAAATGATATGTCGCACGACAGAAAACGCGAAGTCCCCTCGAAAACCTGGCGCCATTCCCGCTCTGCGCCGAGATCGAAGCTGTAGGATGCGCGCGTGATTTCCCGAAGACTTCTCACCTGTCTTGTCTTGCTGCCGTGTGTCGGTCTCGGTTGCGGGTCCAGCCCGTCCAAGGAAATGGAGAACTTCAATTTCCTGTGGGACTGGACCGGGATCATCGGCACCGGGCAAAGCCTTTCGGTCGGCGCCCTGGGCGGGATCGTGGGCACCACCCCGCCGTCCTACAGCAACCTGAAGCTCGACTTCGGCGGCGCGACGATCGCACCCCCGTTCGATCCCACGATCGCGTCGCTGTCCGTGGTCCCGCTGGTCGAGCCGTTCCGCCCCGGCGCCACCAGCTACCCCAGCGCATACCCCGTCAACATCTACGGCGAGACGCCGCACTCCGCGATGGCGACCCAGATCACCGCGCTGGTCATGAAGGCGGCCGCGATGCACGACTACGTGACGGTCCACAGCGTCGTCGGCGAGTCGGGCCAGCCGCTGACGGTCATCAAGAAGAACCCGACGAATCTCCCCGCCGACGGAACGTCCGGCCGGGCGTACGACGCGTCGATGTTCGAGGCGACGGCCATCAACCGGCTCGCGGTCGCGGCCGGCAAGACCTACGGCGTCGGCGCGATCGTGCTGACGCACGGCGAGGCGGACGCCGGCAACTCGAACTACGCAAACGATCTGTACCAGTTCCTCACCGACTACAACACGGACCTGGCGGCCATCACCGGCCAGACCACGAAGATCCCGATGTTGGTGTCACAGCAGAACTCCGTGCCGGCGGACGCGCGGTCGGGGTCGATCTCCGCCGTGCAGCAATGGAAGGCGGGCGTCGACCATCCGGGAGAGATCGTCTGCACCGGCCCGAAGTACCAGTACTCGTACGCGGTCGACCCGGCGCACGTTCACCTGAACGCGCACGAGTACGAACGCCTCGGCGAGAAGTACGGGCAGGTCTACTTCGAACGCGTGGTGGCGGGACATGACTGGCAGCCGCTGCAGCCGATGTCCGCCACGGTGGGCGGCAACGTGATCACCGTGCAATTCCACGTGCCGGTCCCGCCGCTGGTCTGGGACGAGACGCTGCCGGCGCACATGACGCCCGAGTGGGCGGCGGGCCGTGGCTTCGAGATCCTCGCCGCGGGCGTCGCCAAGACCATCAGCAGCGTCGAGATCGTCGGCGACGACACGGTGAAGATCACCAGCGCGAACGACCTGTCGGGCTTCCAGGTGACGGTCGGTTACGCGACGTCGGCCGACACGGGCGTGGTGCCCGCCGATCAGCCGTTCCGCTGGGGCAACCTGCGCGATTCGGATCCGTTCGTCGGCGCGGTCACCGGCAGCGCGCAGCCCAACTACTGCGTCGCGTTCCAGATGACGGCCCAGTAGCCGCGCCCGCGCCGAAGTCGGTCAGGGCGACGCGCCGCAGATGTTGAAGGGGCTCCCGTTTGGGCCCTGGGCGAGAAACGTGCACGTCGGCGCCGCGGGCGGACAATCGGCGCTTGTCGCGCAAGCGACGTACGTCGATACGCCGTCGCCCGGACAGGCCGCGCTCGCCTGACAGCTGACCACGAGGTCTTGCACGGACAGGCAGCACCTCTGGCCGTCAGAACAGTCGGCCGGCACGAAGCAGGGGTGCCCCGCGTCCACGCCGTCGACCGGACCGTCCATCCGAACGTCCACCCGAACGTCCGGGCCGACGTCGACGCCTGGGCGGTCCGCCCGCATGCCGTCGCGGGTCAGCGGGGCGTCGCCGTCGCCGGCGTCGACGGCGTGCGGATCGCGGCCGCCACAACCGGCGATGGCCATCGCAAGCACGCACGCCGCCCGGACGGTCCGCACCACACGTCCAGTGTGCCTCAACGGGAGGCGATCGCGAGTGACCGCTACTACAGGCTGCCGAAGAAGTCGTACATCGCCTTGATGGCGAAACAGGGCACACCGTGATAGGTGCCGCTGTACTGGGGATCGTTGTGCGAGCACCAGATGGTCGGCACTGAACAGCCGTCGTACTTGATGCAGCCGGCGTTCACCTGGACGCCGCTGCTCGTACAGGCCGGCACCTGTGTGAACGGCATCGACGTCGAGCCGCACATGTTCGAGGTCCTGAAACGCATGACGACGTCGGCGCCGTCGCTGTTGCGCACCATGTCCGTCTTGCCCTGGATGTACATCACCGGGATCGGTTTGACGATGGCGCCGTAGTTCGACGCCGCGACCGGCGCGACGGCCTTGAAGTTCATGTGCATGGTGGCATCGCTGTGGGTCAGGATCTGCACGATCATCTGGGCGCCCGAGCTGTGACCGGTGGCGAAGACCCGGCTGGTGTCGATGCAGTAGTTCGCAACCAGGTCGTCGTACAGCTTGTAGACCTTGGGGGTCAGGTCGGTGTTGTAGACCCATTCATTGCCCGCGCTCTTCGGGAACGCGCGGACGTAGTTCGTCGCGAACTCGGTGTTGTTCGTCATGCCTTCGATCTGATCGATCGGATTGCCCGCGGCGTGGAAGCCGATCAGCAGCGGGAAGGGCTTGTTCCCGTCGTAGCTGGCCGGGAAATCGTAGATGTGGTCGTTGGTGACCGTCACTTTGCCGCCGCTCGGACGACCGGCCTTGCCGCAGCCTGCGCTGGGAACGGCGGCGGCGCCGCCGCCCGACCCGCCGGCGCCTGTCGTCCCCGCCGCGCCCGAGCCGCCGCGGCCGGCGGCGCTCCCGCCGGTTCCGGTGCCGGCGCTTCCGCCGGAGCCTCCGCGTCCGTTCGTTCCGGCCTGGCCCGTCGTTCCGGCGCTACCGGTCGTGCCGGCGACGCCGGTCGTACCCGCGGCGCCGGACGTGCCCGCGGTGCCGGTCGTGCCCGCCTGGCCTGTTGTCCCTGCCTGACCCGTGGTGCCCGCCTGCCCGGACGTCCCAGCCTGGCCGCTGGTCCCCGCGGCGCCGGACGTGCCTGCCTGGCCGGACGTCCCCGCCTGACCCGGCGTCATGGTCCCGCCCGGCTCGCTGCTCGCGCAGCCAGCGGCGGCTCCCACCATCACGAGAACGATGAGGCCAACTTTCCGTCGTTTCATGACTCCTATATTCCTAGGCGAGCATCGCGGTGATCATTCCGGTGCCCGTTCCCTTGCCGAAATCGACGGTCGCGGTGCTTTTGTCGCGGACGGCCGCGGTGATCAGCGTGTTGAGCAGCTTGTTGTTGGTCACCTTGCCGGCGTCGAGGAACTGACCCGTCTTGAGGAACCCGCCGCCGTTCCCCCAGATGATGTGGGGCACGTTCATGCCGCTGTGGCTCGGCCCGTCGGAGATGTGGAACGTCATCATCACCATGGAGTTGCTCGCGAGGCCGCGGGCGGCGAACGCATCCAGCCCTTTTGCCAACGTCTGCATGCGGACCACGTCGATCTCGGCGTGCGCCTTCTTCGCGGTCGGATCGTTTCCGGTGGCGCCGTCGCTCATGACGCGGTGGGAGAGCTGGTGAAACGTCCAGCTGCCGAGGGCGGTGGCGGACGGGGTGCTGTAATGCGTTCCATCGGTGCCGTCGCCCCACTGCAGAGCCGCGACGCGGTTGTAGTTGCACGCGAACGCCAGCGCCACCACCTGCATGTGCATCAACGTGACCTTCTCGATCATGCCGTCGGTCTTGAAGGAGAAGCCGCTCTTGTAGCCGTTCAGCGTCGTCGTATCGAGGCCGGTCTGCGTGCACATCATGCCGGCGTTCCCCATCGACACCTCGAGGTCGCGGATGCTCTGGAAGTGCAGGTCCAGCCGCGCCCGATCATCCGCGCTGAGCGCCGAGTTCGCCTTGAGGCTGTTCAGCTCGGCCCGCACCAGATCGTTGCAGCTCTTCCGGGTTGCGGCGAGCTCCGCCGCGACGGGATCGACCGTCATCCCACCGGTTCCGCCGGTGCCGGTCGGGGTCGTGGTGGTCAGCCCCACCAGCTTCGAGAACAGCGTGTACGGGTTCTGGTCGCCCGTGCGCAGCTGGTCGGCGCCGGCTCCCCGCCACGAGATCCGGTCTGCGATGTACGCGCCCTTCGCCGCCGAATAGAGAATGATCGGATCGACGCCCGTCGGGTTCACCGCCTTGCCGATCGCCATGTCTGCCGAGAGTCCGCCGCCATAGGCGCCGTGACCCGTCGCGCCTGGAACGATCGCGGTCAGCGCCTGGCAGAGGCCCTCCGCGTGACCGCAAGATTTCACGTTCTGCGGCCAGTTGACCTGCTTGAGCATCGTCAGGTTCGGCGCGTGCGCCGACAGGGCGCTCACTGCCTTGGTCGTCATCCCGGCCAGCCCCGACGTCGTCAGCGCGCCGGTCGCGTCGGGCAGGAAGCTCTCTCCGAC
>Ga0207651_10000819_pt1 | contig 13442 bp, 10 predicted proteins | sample KBSM23metaG_FD_184328 | JGI IMG/M metagenome (GOLD analysis project Ga0207651, IMG submission 184328) | Miscanthus rhizosphere microbial communities from Kellogg Biological Station, Michigan, USA - KBS M2-3 metaG (SPAdes) (version 2) | ecosystem: Host-associated > Plants > Roots > Rhizosphere >... | reverse complement strand
CCGCGCTCGCGCTCTTCGGGCGCCTTGTCGATCTGATCGTAGGCCAGGAACTTCGCGAAGTTCTTCTTCGCCAGCACCTTCGTGATCGCGGCCGTCAGCGTCGTCTTCCCGTGGTCGACGTGCCCGATCGTCCCGATGTTCAGGTGCGGCTTGTTTCGTACGAACTTTTCTTTCGCCATGTCCGTTGTCCTCTCTCGTGCCTCTGTTGCCTGTGATCCCTTAGTACGCGCCCCGCATGCGCTCGACGATCGACTCCGTCACGTGCGTCGGGACAGGTGCATACCGCGAAAATTGCATCGTGTATGTAGCGCGCCCCTGGGTCATCGACCGAACATCCGTCGAATAACCGAACATGCTGGCCAGCGGCACCTCGGCCGTGATCGCCTGGGCCGAGCCGCGCGCCTCCAGCCCCGACACCCGGCCGCGCCGCGCCGAAAGGTTTCCCGTCACCTCACCCATGAACTCGTCGGGGGTCAGCACCTCGACCTGCATCAGCGGCTCGAGCAACACCGGCTGCGCCTCGCGCGCGGCGGCCTGAGCGCCCATCGACCCCGCGATCTGGAAGGCCTTCTCGCTGGAATCGATCTGGTGGTAGCTGCCGCCGGTCAACCTCACCGCGACGTCGATCATCGGGTAGCCGGCCATCACGCCGCGCGACAGCGTCTCGCGCACGCCCCGCTCGACCGCGGGCACGAACTCGGGCGGAACCGACCCGCCGACCGTCGCGTCCTCGAAGATGATGCCCTTGCCCTCGGCCGGCTCGACGTGCAGCGAGACGTGTCCGTAGGCGCCGCGCCCGCCGGTCTGGCGGATGTACTTCCCCTCGGCGTCCGCCTCGCGGGCGATCGTCTCGCGGTAGGCGACCTGCGGCCGCCCCACCGACGCCTCGATCTTGAACTCGCGCACTAGCCTGTCGACGATGATCTCCAGGTGCAGCTCGCCCATTCCCGAGATGATCGTCTGCCCGGTCTCCGGATCGGTCTTCACGCTGAACGACGGGTCCTCGACCGCCAGCTTCGCCAGCGCCATCCCCAGCTTTTCCTGGTTCGCCTGCGTCGTCGGCTCGATCGCGATCGAGATGACCGGCGCCGGGAAATCCATCACCTCGAGCACGACCGGCGCCTTCTCGTCGCACAGCGTGTCGCCCGTGGTGGTCACGCGCAGGCCGGCCGCCGCCGCGATGTTGCCGGTGGTGACCTCCTTGACGTCCTCGCGCTTGTTGGCGTGCATGCGCAGGAGGCGCCCGATCTTCTCCCGCTTGCCCTTGACCGAGTTGTAGACGGTCGCGCCCGTTTCAACCTTGCCCGAGTACACGCGGAAGTACGTCAGCGACCCGACGAACGGATCGTTGGCGTCGTTCATGATCTTGAACGCCAGCGCCGAGAACGGCTCGGCGTCGTCGGCGCGGCGGCGGGTCGGGCGGCTCGCCGCGTCCTTGCCGGCCACCGCCGGTACGTCCGTCGGTGACGGCAGGTAATCGACGATCGCGTCCAGCAGCGGCTGCACGCCCTTGTTCTTGAACGCCGCGCCCATCAGCACCGGCACCGCCAGCCCCGCGACCGTCGCACGGCGCAAGGCGGCCCGCAGCAGCGCGCCGTCCATCACGCGTTCTTCCAGGAACGCGCGCATCGCCTCGTCGTCCGCCTCGGCGATCGCCTCGACCATCGTGGCGCGCGCCGCGGCCGCCGCCCCGGTGAGCGTCTCCGGGATGTCGGTGACGACCGGGGTCGCGCCCAGCGTCTCGCCTTCCCAGGCGATCATCTTCATGTCGATCAGATCGATGACGCCCGAGAACTCGTCCTCCAGCCCGTTCGGGATCTGGATGAGGATCGGGTTGGCGCGCAGCCGCTCGCGAATCTCCTGCACGCAGCGATCGGGATCCGCGCCGATGCGGTCGCACTTGTTGATGAAGGCGATGCGCGGCACGTGGTAGCGGTCGGCCTGGCGCCACACCGTCTCGGACTGCGGCTCGACGCCGCCCACCGCGCAGAACAGCGCCACCGCGCCGTCGAGAACGCGCAGGCTGCGCTCGACCTCGATGGTGAAGTCGACGTGCCCGGGCGTGTCGATGATGTTGACGCGGTGGTCGCGCCAGAAGCAGGTGGTCGACGCGGCGGTGATGGTGATGCCGCGCTCCTGCTCCTGCTCCATCCAGTCCATCTGGGTGGTGCCTTCGTGCACCTCGCCCATCTTGCGGGACACACCCGTGTAGAACAGGACACGTTCGGTGGTCGTGGTCTTTCCCGCGTCGATGTGCGCCATGATCCCGATGTTCCGGATCTGCGCTATGGGGAATGAACGAGCCACGACTGCCGAACTTGCCTTTCCGACGCTCAGCCGATTCCGCGCTGCCGGCTCATTCCGGCGTCGCGCAACCGTCAGGTCCGTCGACGATTTTGTTGGGTGTTGAAGTAAGAAAGTCTCTTTAAGCGAAGCCTCTACCAGCGATAGTGAGCGAACGCCTTGTTGGCGTCGGCCATCTTGTGCGTGTCCTCGCGCTTCTTGACCGCGTTGCCCTTGTTGGACGAAGCGTCGAGCAGCTCGCCCGCCAGCTTCTCCTGCATGGTGCGGCCGTCGGAGCGATCGCGCGCCGCCGAGATGATCCAGCGCATGCCCAGCGCGACGGCCCGATCGGGCCGAACGTCGACGGGAACCTGGTAGGTCGCGCCGCCGACCCGGCGGGACTTGACCTCGACCTTCGGCTGCACGTTGCTCAGGGCGCGGTCCCACACCTTCACGGGATCGTCCTTCGCCTTCTCGGCGATGATGTCGAACGCGCGGTAGACGATGCGCTCCGCGATCGCCTTCTTGCCCGAGTGCATGACCGTGTTGACGAACTTGGTCACGCGGCGGCGCGTATCGACCGGCTGATCCGTGAACTTCGGATCGGGAAGCGGCTTGCGCTTGGGAACTTCACCTTTGCGGGGCATTTACTTCGGCCTCTTGGCGCCGTACTTCGAGCGGCCCTGACGGCGGTTGGCGACGCCCGACGTGTCGAGGGTGCCGCGGATGATGTGATAGCGAACGCCCGGCAGATCCTTGACGCGGCCGCCGCGGATCATGACGACCGAGTGCTCCTGGAGGTTGTGACCCTCGCCGGGAATGTACGTGGTCACTTCCATCTGGTTCGTCAGCCGCACGCGCGCCACTTTGCGCAGCGCCGAGTTCGGCTTCTTCGGAGTGGTCGTGTAGACGCGCACGCAAACGCCGCGGCGCTGAGGACAGGCCATCAACGCCGGCGACGCGGTCTTGCGTCGCTGCGCCTGGCGGCCGAACTTTACGAGCTGATTGATGGTGGGCATTGCTCTCGAAAAACCTCGTCTTTTCGCGCGTTGGGCACCCGCTGTCGGGTAGACCCCGGGCGCAAGAAGGCGGGATTATAGGGGTCGACCGCGCCTTGTCAATCGAATCGGGGGGCATTCGCTCGCTTTGCTCGCTCGGTGCCCCCGCGCCCCCGCTCGCTCCGGGCTGGCAAAGCCACCCTGCGCTCGCTTCAGGTCGTCAGACCCGGCATATCATCCGGTCATGCGGCCTGTTTGGCATCTGGGCGTGGCCGCACTCGCAGCTGCTACGGCATGTCGGGCTCCCCGGCCCTGCGCGGTCACGCCGTCGGCCACCGCCCAGCCGGCGCCGCGGCGCGACCATTGCCTGGGCCCGCCCTGGGTCCTGGATCCGGTCAAGCCGGAGTCCGGCGTTCCGGGCTGGTCGGCGTCGGTCTGCACCGACGGCCCCGAAAATTTCCGGGACGCCGCCGACCGGGCCCGCCGGGCGGCCTACTTCATCCATGAGGGGACGCGGGAAATCTCGTATGCAGAGGAGCGGGAGGTCCAGCAGGCGCTCTTTGCGCTTCCTGGGCTCCGGGCCACGATCGGCCTGGGCGGCTGCTGCTCGCCGAAGGTGGCGAAAGAGACCCATACCTCCTGCCTGAAGGTCTGGCTGAACGAGGTCTGCAACGTGCCGCTCAGCCGGATCGTGCAGACGACGGACGAGGCGCTGAAACAGCGCGGCCTCGAGGACGTGCGCTTCGGCGTCAGTGTCAGCGTCGGCGGCGTCGTCGGGCCCCGATGCGAGGCGACCGATCCCGCGTGTGGCCCGCTCACGGAGCGCGAGCAGACCTGGAATCTGGCCTCGCCGTCGCATCCGCCCGGATGCCTGGCGGGACGGGTCCGCGTCGCCGAGCCGCACCAGGTGACACCCGGCCTCGCCTGCGTCCAGGACGGCGAATGCCTGATCGGCGACTGCGGCGCGCAATGCCTGCGCTGGGACCAGCCACTCGGCCCCTCGACGTGCGACGACGTCGAGCGTCCCCAGAAGGATCCCGTCCCCTATTGCGGTTGCGTCGCGGGGCACTGCGACTGGTTCAGGGTCGCGCCGTGACCCGCAGACTTACGGCGCCGGCGTGATCGCTTCGGCGGTCGTCGCGAGCGGTCCGAGCATCTGCCGGGCGAGCGCCCGCGCGGTGTCGCTGCGCCGCAGGACGCCCGCAGCCACTGGGCCCGAGCGTCCATAGAGATCGGCCGCGACCGAGAACAGCGGGACCTCGGTGAGCAGCTGATCGCGCGCGCGCCGCATCGCCATCACGGTCGGCTCCATCGCCGATCCCCAGGCCGCCGTCGCGATGAAGCACTGACCCTTGAACGGCGAGACCGGCGGCAGCGTGGTGTAGTGGATCCTGTCGCTGGTGAAGTCGACGACCGCGTGCGGTCCGGCGCGGTTGCAGTTGTCGACCGCGCGCACGCCCACCCAGTAGTGCGTGTTCATGGTCAGCCCGCCCAAGTCGACGTCGATCGCCGCGCCCGACGTCTGCTTCGCGTCGATCATCAGCGCCTCGGTCTTCGACGTCGCGGCCTGCGCGGGCAGTCCCTGGATGAACGAGGTCGCGTCGCCCGCCACGATCGGCGCCATCGAGCTCACCCGTACCTCGTACTTCGAGATCCCGCCCGCGGAGTTCTCCGGCACGACGAAGTGCAGGTGCGCCCACTCGTGGGAGTGTTTCAGATCCGCGACGGGCGCGACGGTGAGGTCGAGCGGCGCGTCGGGCGGCAGGTGGCTGAGGCAGGGACGGACCTCCACGTCCAGGCGCGATGTCTGCGTCACGCTCATCAGGCGCAGGCGGTCAGCGCCGCTGCCGGGCGCGCCCTGCGGATCGTCGGTGATGGTGGCGTTCATCTCGTGCAGCTGGCTGGGATCCGAGTCCGTCCCGTCGACGGAGCCGAACCCGACCGGCGTCGTCGCCGAGAACATCGCCGCCGGCCCCAGCGTGAACGGCACCGCGAACACGACCGACGGCTGGCCCCGGAACGGGTAGCCGTAGCTCATCGCCCACGAGTCCCAGTCATTGGACACCGGCGTCTTGAAGGTGTCGGCGTTGTAGGTCGAGTTGTAGTCGCCCTCGGTGTTGACCTCCAGGTACGCGACGTATTCGCCGTCCGGCCATTCGGGCGGGACCGAGAACATCACCGTCTGCTCGACGTCGGCGGGCGGTGTCGCCATCGTGACGGCGTCGATGTCGGGCATGGCGGCGCGCGCCATGTTCGCGAACATCGCGGAGTCGGGGTGGTCCTGGCAGGTGCTGGAGCCGCCCATGCACACGTTCACGGTCGAGGCGTCGGCGCACGATACGAAGTCGCGCCGGGGCGGGTACAGCGACGTCGCGCCGAGCTTGCGGTCGGACGCCTGCCAGACCGGCGGTCCGCCGATCATCACCGGCTCCTCGTATCCCGAGGCCACGTCGGACGCGGTCATGATGCGGCCCTTGTCGCTGTTGAACACGCTGGCGCAGGTGATCGCGTCCAGCCCTTCGCGGCGCGTGCTCTCCGCGGTGAACGACAGGCAGAAATACGAATCGCGCGTGGAGTCCTCGCAGGTGCGCGACGCGTACCCCTCGGGACGATGCTGGAACACGACACGCGGGAACGGGACGGCGCCAGGCGCGGAGACGCGGCGGTTCGCCCAGATCGGCAGCACGCCCTCGCGGCGGCCGTACGGCCAGTGGTAGCCGCTGTTCATCTGGGAGGCGCCGGGCCGGTTCCCGATGCCGCGGACGCTGACGGCCTGGGTCAGTCCGACTGTGCTCAGGAACGTTCCGTCCGCGGATTCGACCCAGATGGCGAGCTGCGCGCGTTCGGTGGGCGTGAAATTGAAGACGATGGCGCGCTCGTCGGCGGCGTGCGCGGCGTTTGCCCCCATGAGGACGACGGCGGCAAAAAGTAAGGCGCGGCCCCGCGACATCAGGGAACGCATTATAGCTAAAACGCTAGAAAAGCAGCCCGGAAGCGGCGGCGACCGGAGAAAGTAACAAGCGGACGGCGGCGCGGGCCGTCTCGCTGCGGCGCAGGACGGCGGCCGCCGGGGGGCCCGCCCGGTAATAAAGGTCGATGGCGGTCGCGGCCATGGGGCTGCCGGACCGGACGCGGTCGCGCGCCCGCCGCAAATCTTGCACCTGGGACGCCAGCGCCGAACCCCATGCAGCGGTCGCGATGAAGCAGCCCTCGACCTGCTTGAAGTGCGGCGCGGGGGTCACGAACCCGATGAACGCGAGCGTGGACGTCTGGCCGCAGGCGTCCGCGGCGCGCACGCCCACGGCGTAGTCCGTCTTGGCCTTGAGGCCGGTGAGCGTCACGGTCGCGCTCGAGCCGGGCGCGCCGGGGGTCACCTGAGGCGCGCGGATCGCTTCGCTGAATTCCTCGTCGGTCATCGAGTCGCCCTGACGGAAGCGGATCTCGTAGCTGCTGACCGCGCCGCCCGCGGCCCCCGCGTTCTTGAAGGTGATCACCGCCGAGGTGTCGGCGAGGCCTGCCGGTTCGACGGTCAGGTCCGATACGGCGGCGGGTGCGGGGGGCGGCGGCGCGCAGGTGGTCGTCCCGCACGGCTCCACCTGGACGTGCACGCGGCCGGTGCCGGCGGCGGTCGCGAACTCGAGCAGGCGCGCCTCGCCCGACCCGGGATCCGCGGTCGAGATCGTCGCGTCGCGCGCGAGGATCTCACCGTCCTCGCCGGTCCAGTTGCTGTATCCGGCGATCTCCGAGGTGGCCGCGGCGGCGGGCGCGCCGCCGGCGACGTCGATGTGAATCGGGACGCGGTAGAGCACGGACGGCTGGCCGTAGTTGTTGGCGAGGCCGTAACCGGCCAGCTGCGCATCCGTGTACGACGGGTGGTTGTGCGCGGCGTTGGTGTCGAATTCCTTGTTGACCTCGACGAGCACGGCGTAATCGCCGGCCGGCAGCGCCGACGGAATCGTCCAGAATCCCGCGTACGGGGCCCCGTAAGGTGGCGTCGCGGCAGCGACCGCGTCCAGATCGTTCAGCGCTGCGTAGCTCATCGCGCTGACCGCGCACCCGGGAAACGTTCCGCCCAGCGTGTCGCAGTCGCCGCTGCTGAACCCCGTCAGGTCGTTGCGCGGCGGGTAGTAGCTCTTCGTCGACGGGTCCAGCTTCCCTTTCGAGCTGCGGAACGGCGTCGGACAGGTGATGGCGTCGACGTTGATCTCCTTGTCCATCAACGGGCGGCAGTAGTACGGCTCGAGCGACGACGACGATTCGTGAAACCCGAGCCAGGTCTCCTTGCCGTCCAGCATGACCACCGTGTCGTAAAGCTTGCCGCGCGCGTGCGCCCAGATCGGCAGCGCCATGCGCCGCTTGCCGTACGGAAACAGCGGCCCCGACAGGAAGTTCCACACCCCCGGGCGATTCCCGATCCCGCGCGCCGCGGTCATGTTGGTGACCATCAGCGTGTCGACGAACATCGTGCCATCCGCGCTCTCCACCCAGACCGCGATCTGCGGCCCCAGGTCGAGGCGCTGGACGCTGCGAACGCACCCGCCGCCGGCAGCGTCGCGATAGCAGTCGGGCTGGAACTCGTAGCGCAGCGCCATACACGTCTGCGCGCGCGCGGGCGCGGCGCCGCAGACGACGGCGACGAGACCGACGACCCCGAGGCCAACCGAGCGCCCGAACCGCACCCGGTTATCTTGTGCGCGGCTCAGCCGTACGCAAGCGAGGATTGCATCCCCATCAGCGGGTCGGGCGGCGGCGATCGCGATCTGTCGCTTCGGCCGCTGTCGCCAGCGGTCCCAGCAGCTGCCGCACCAGCGCCCGGGCGGTGTCGCTGCGGCCGAGGACGCGCGCCGCGGGCGGACCCGAATGGCCGTAGAGATCCGCGGCCACCGCGAACAGAGGGACCTCGGCGAGCAGCCGATCGCGCGCGTGCCGCATCGCCACCACGCTCGGTTCCATCGCCGATCCCCACGCCGCCGTCGCGATGAAGCACCCCGACGGGAGCTGGGTGTAGTTGACCCGGGTGGTGGTCATCTCCGCCACCGCGTGCGCACCGGGCCGGTTGCAGCTGTCCACGGCGCGGATGCCGACCCAGTAGTGGGTCATCGGGACCAGCCCGCCGAAGTCCGCCTCGACGACCGTGCCCGGCGCCCCGTCGATCGGTATCGTCAGCGCATCCGTCGTCAGGGACGCGGCTTGCGCGGGCAAGCCGCGGATGAACGAGGTCGCGTCACCGGGGACGATCGCGTCGGCGGCGCTGGTGCGGATCTCGTACCGCGAGATCGTCCGCCCCGCGTTGGCGGGGACGACGAAATGCAGGTGGCCCCACTGATGCGAGTGCTTCGGATCGGCGACGGCCGCGACGGTGAAATCGGCCGGCATGTCGGGCGCCGCCCCGGTCGCGCACTCGCGAACCTCGACCCCGAGCCGCGACGTCATGGTCGCGTTCATGAGCAGGCGATCGGCGCCGCTGCCGGGCGCGTTGGTGGGGTCGTCCGTGATCGTGGCGTCCATCGGGTGCATGGCGCCGAGATCGGCGTCCGTCCCGTCGACCGATCCGAAACCGGCCGGCGCGAGCGTCGAGAACTGCGAAGCCGCGCCCAGCGTGAACGGAACGCGGAACGCCACCGACGGCTGCCCGCGGTAGGGATAACCGAACCCCACCGCCCACGAGTCCCACGTCAGCGGCGAGCAGGACAGGTACGGCGCGCACGGCGTCGAGAACCGGGTCGCGCTGAACGTGGGGTTGTAATCGCCCTCGGTGTTGATCTCCAGATACGCGACGTAGTCGCCGTCCGGCCACGTCGCCGGGACCGAGAACATCACGCGCTGCTCGACGTTGGCGGGCGGCGTCGCCATCGTCACCACGTCGATGTCGGGCATCACCGCGCGCACGGTGTCGGCGTAGGTCGCGGAGTCGGGATGATCCCAGCACGCGCTGGCGCCGCCCATGCACGGATTGACCGTCGACGGGCCGGCGCAGCTCGTGAAGTCGCGGCGCGGCGGGTAGAGCGACGTCAGACCGAGCGCGCGAGGCACCTCCTGCCACATCGACGGGCTGCCCGTCGCGGTGGGCTCCGCGTAACCGGCGGCAACGTCGGCGGGCTTGATGATCCGGCCCTTGTCGCTCATGAACACGCTCGCGCAAGTGACGGCGTCGAGCTGCGTGCGGTTGTTGTTCGGCGTGAACGACAGGCAGTAATACGAATCAACCGTCGAGTCCGAGCAGCTGCGCGAGGCGTACCCCTCGGACCGGTCCTGGAAGATGACGCGGGGAAACTGCATCGCGCCCGGCGCGGCGGCGCGGCGGCGCCCCCAGATCGGAAGCACGCCTTCCCGGCGGCCGTAGGGCCAGTGAAAGCCGCTGTTCATCTGCGACGCGCCCGGACGGTTGCCGATGCCGCGAACGCTGACCGCCTGGGTCAAGCCGACCGTGCTGAGAAACGTGCCGTCGGCGGATTCGATCCAGATCGCGATCTGCGCGCGCTCGGTCGGCGTGAAGGTGAAGACGATCGCGCGCTGGTCGGCCGACGACGCGGCGCCCGCCGTGAACGAGATCGCCGTGGCGGCGACGGCCGCCGCAGCGGCCGCGATCCGAGCCTTGCACGTCGAGAGTTGCATCATCGTCAACAAGTGACCGGCGCCGACGCCGGCCCCACCTAGGCCTTCAGTTTACCCCTCTTCTCATCCGCAGGGATGGCGTTCGAGGCGTGCGGATGCGATGGTTGGCGCGTGCGAATCGGCATCGACGTCGGCGGCACCAAGATCGAAGGGATCGCGCTGGGTGACGACGGGCGGGAGCTGGCGCGGCACCGGGAGCCGACGCCGACGGTGTACGAGGATGTGTTGCGGGCGATCGCGGGCGTGGTGGTGGGGATCGAGGCGAACCTGCCGCCCGGGGTCGCGCCGCCGACGGTGGGCGTCGGCACGCCGGGGGTGCTGCATCCGGGCCGCCGGGTCATCCTGAACGCGAACCTCCAGTGCCTGAACGATCGGCCACTGGATCGCGATCTGGCGACGGCGCTGGGACGGCCGGTGCGGCTCGCCAATGACGGCAAGTGCTTCGTCCTGTCCGAGGCGATCGACGGCGCCGCGGCGCCGCCCGCCGATCTCGATCGGTCGCGGCCCGACGTCGTGTTCGGCGCGACGCTGGGGACGGGCGTCGGAGGCGGCATCGTCGTCGACGGGCGCGTGCTCACGGGCGAGAACGGCGCCGCCACCGAATGGAGCCACACCACGCTGCCGTTCCTGAGTCCAGGCGAGCACGCTCCCTACGCGTGTTACTGCAAGCGCGCCGACTGCATCGAATCGTTCACCTCGGGACGCGCGTTGATCGCGTGGTACCGCGCGCTGGGCGGCGACGACGCCGACGGCACGGAGATCGGTCGGCGTGCGGCCGCCGGCGGCGACGCCGCCGCGGCGCGCGCGTTCTTGCTGTACGAGGAGGCGCTGGCGCGCGCGCTCGCGTCGGTGGTCAACATGATCGACCCGCGCGCGATCGTCCTGGGCGGCGGCGTCTCCAACAATCCGCGCATCTTCGATAACGTGCCGAAGCTGTGGGAGCGCTGGACGGTGCCGAAGGACCTGCGCACGAAGCTGGTGCGCGCGGCGCACGGCGACGCGAGCGGCGTCCGCGGCGCCGCGCTGCTCTGGTAGCGCGCGCGGCAACCTTTCGAATTTCTGAGAGGGGAGCGCCCGTTTGGGCCGCGATTCCGGGTCGTGACGGGCGGCACGATGCTTGCGCTCGGTGCGCGCCATGAATCATCGCCGCTCGCGTCTGCTCGCCGCGATTCTCTTGAGCTGCTTCTCCGCCATCGTGATCGGCTGCGGTAGCGTCCAGAGCCCGCACGACGGCTCCGCCGGCGGCACGACCGGCACAGGCGGCGGCGGTATGACGGGAGGCGCCGGAACGACGGGGAGCGCCGGGACGATGGGGGCCGCGGGCGGCGGCGGAAATAGCGCCGGCACCGGCGGGCGCGGCGGCGCAGGTGGGGCGGACGGCAACGTCACGTGCGGGATGGCGACGTGCACGACGGGCCAGAGCTGCTGCAACGCGAGCTGCGGCATCTGCGTCGCGACCGGCGGCGGCTGCACCCAGCAGATCTGTACCGCGCTGAGCTGGACCTACACGTGCGGGCGCTCCATCTGCGTGAACACCGACGCCGGCGCGACGGACGGTGGCTCGTCGCTTCCGCCCTGTACGGCCGATCAGAAGCTCAATGGACCGTGCCCGACGCTGGGCCAGATGTGCGATCCCAGGGACAACAGCTGCGGCCGCATGTTCGTCTGCGCGACGGGGCCGATGCCCTGTCCGCTCTGACCGCCGCGCCGCCGCTCAGGGCGCGTGCGACGGTCTGTCCGTAACTCCGTAACGATCAGAGCGGCGTGACGTAGGCGAAGTTCAGGCACATCTCGTCGCTGGTCTTCTCGCCCCAGGAAAGCGGCGCGGTGCCGGCGGTGTTGTCGTAGCTGCAGGCGAGGTGAACGACGTCGCCGCCGCCGACCTGCAGCGGCTGCTTGTAGTAGTAGAAGCCCTGCCAGTGAAAGTTCCAGCGCGGGATGTCGATCGCGCACGTCGAATCGCCCGTGGCGTGCTCGACCGACACCTTGATCTCGGTGCCGTGCAGATGCATGTGCGGGAGGACGCCCCACACCGACCATGATCCCGGCGGCACCGGGAAATCGGTGGTCACGGTGTCGGACGCGCCCGCCGGAATCACGAAGGCGTCGTTCAGGACGGGCAGAACGAGCGCGCGCTTGGCGACGGGCGCGGCGGCGTAGAACAGATCGACCGTCGTGCGATCCGCGAACGCCGCCCCCGCGAGCAGGTTGTAGTGCACTTGCACGACCAGCCACGTTCCGGGCTCCAGCCGGATGCCGGTGCCCTCTGGAAACGCCGTCGCGCTCGAGCCCGGCACCCACCCGCCGATGGTGGGCGGCCGGTTGATGCCCGTGCCGATGCCCGTACCCGCGAAACAGGGCCAGCCGATCTGCAGATCGGCCGCGTCCCTGGCCTGCGCGTCGGCGACGGCGGCGGGCCGGACCGCGAACACGAGCACGTGGTGCACGCTCTGCGGCGTCCCCGGGTGAACGTCGAATCCGATCAGATCCTGCGCGGACGTCAGGCCCGGGTCGAACAGAAAGCAGTGATAGTCGTCGGTGGTGGTGGCGTTCGGGCGGTAGCCGACGCCGGGGTCCAGCGTCACGCTCGGGGCGCCGAGGTCCACCTTCGCGGTCGGAACCGGCGGGCGCGCGTCGGATCGATCCACGGCACCCGCCACGGCGCCCGCCACGGCGGCCGCGGGCGGATCGCCGGCGGGCGCGCCCGCGGCGGCCCAGGCCGCGAACACGGCCTTCTCACCGGCGGACAGCGTGCGCGCGTCCTGGAAGTCGCCGCAGCCAGCGGCCGGGGGCCACGGCGGCATCTCGCCCGATTGCGTGGCGGCCGCCGCGAGCGCCGCGTGGCCCTGCGCCTCCTGGTACGACGCCAGCGAGAACGGCGCGAAGCCACCAGGTGCATGGCAGCCCGCGCAGTGGGCGGTCACCAGCGGCAGCACGTCCTTGTAATAGGTGACCGGGGCGCTCGATCCGCCGCCACAGCCCACCAGGCAGCCGAGCGCTGCCACCACCCCAACCGCAACTGCACGCACCAAGAGCATTCATGTGCATGGACGGCCGCGGGCGACAGGCAGCCGTCGCCGCAAAACGTCGCCACGGGCGGAGGAGGAAGAAAGATCAGGTCCCCTCTCCCGCTTGCGGGAGAGGGTTAGGGTGAGGGTCCGCTTGAACGCTACTCTTCGAGCGGCGCCGGCGCGGGCGCGGGGGCGGCCGAGGCGGCCACGGCGGCGACTGGGAGGTCGTCGGCGCCCGTGTCCTCGACGTGGACCGACAGGCGCTTGTAGGCGCCCAGGCCGGTGCCCGCCGGGATCAGGCGGCCCATGATGACGTTCTCCTTGAGGCCGCGCAGGTAGTCGACCTTGCCCTGGACAGCGGCCTCGGTCAGCACCTTGGTGGTCTCCTGGAACGACGAGGCGGAGATGAAGCTCTCCGTCGAGAGCGACGCCTTGGTGATGCCGAGCAGCAACGGCTCGCCCTGGGCGGGCTTGCCGGTCTTGGTCATCACGCGCTCGTTCTCCTCCTCGAACAGGTACTTCTCGACGTGCTCGT
>Ga0207651_10000815_pt1 | contig 13452 bp, 11 predicted proteins | sample KBSM23metaG_FD_184328 | JGI IMG/M metagenome (GOLD analysis project Ga0207651, IMG submission 184328) | Miscanthus rhizosphere microbial communities from Kellogg Biological Station, Michigan, USA - KBS M2-3 metaG (SPAdes) (version 2) | ecosystem: Host-associated > Plants > Roots > Rhizosphere >... | reverse complement strand
GTTCCGCCCCGACAACCCGCTGCTGCCCAACTACAAGTGGGTGCCGATCGGCTACCACGGGCGCAGCTCGTCGATCGGCGTCAGCGGCCAGCGCTTTCCGCGCCCCTGGGGCCAGACCAAGGGCGAGGGCGACGAGCCGGTGTTCGGTCCCTCGCGCCGCCTCGACTACGAACTCGAGCTGGGCTTCTTCGTCGGCCCGCCCAACGCGGCGGGCACGCCGCTGGACATGGCGCAGGCCGAGGCCTCGCTGTTCGGCGCCACGCTGCTCAACGACTGGTCGGCGCGCGACATCCAGGCCTGGGAGTACCAGCCGCTGGGCCCGTTCCTCGCCAAGAACTTCGCGACCACGATCTCGCCGTGGATCGTCACGATGGAGGCGCTCGCTCCGTTCCGCGCCCCGTTCGCGCGCGACGCGGGCGATCCGCAGCCGCTGCCCTACCTCGACTCCGCGACCAACCGCGAACGCGGCGCGATCGCCATCCGCCTGGAGGTCTGGATCCAGACCAGCCAGATGCGCGCGCAGGGCAAGTCCGCGGTGCGCGTCTCGGCCAGCTCGTTCGCCGACGCCTACTGGACGCCGGCGCAACTGCTCGCCCACCACGCCAGCAACGGCTGCAACCTGCAGCCGGGCGACCTGATGGGCAGCGGCACGCAGAGCGGGCCGGACGCCGCGCAGGGCGGCTCGCTGCTGGAGCTGAGCCAGGGCGGCAAGGTGCCGTTCACGCTCTCCGACGGCGAGACGCGCACGTTCCTGGAGGACGGCGACTGCGTGATCCTGCGCGGATCCTGCGAGGCCGAGGGCGCGCGGCGTATCGGCTTCGGCGATTGCGCGGGCACGCTGCTGCCGGCGATCGAGCGCGCGTAGCGCGCGACGGGGCGTCAGGCGCGCGCGGCGGGTGGCGACGGCGACGCGGTCAGGGCGCTGACGCGGCGCCAGCTGCGTTGACGGGCGGACTGCACTGGGTCATGAAATTCCGGCGCCCGTAGGCCGACACCCTGGCCAAGTACTCCCGCGTCAACACCTTGCCGTGCTGTGTCTCGCCTAGCGCGACATCGCGTTCCAGGACAGCGCGGAATTCCGTGCTGAAGCGATCGAAGTCGCGCGGATCCTTGAAGCCGTAGACCAGCACCTGCGCCAGGACAAAGTCGCCATTGTTGGCCGTCGATGCTGCGGCAACGAGGCCCTCCCCGCAGAGGATCTGTACCTGCCACTGGCGTCCTTCCGGCGCGAAGCTGCCGTACGCCTCGAGCCCGTAGCGCTTCCCGAGTGCGACAAGCGCATCTTCGAGATTCCCAGTTGCTTTTCCCGGCACTCGAAGCGGGCCGCTCATCGTGAGCGTCGCAGGCACCCCCATCAGCCGACCCTCGTCGGAGTCGTCGCACCGCGACAAGCCGAACACGGCGAACGCCGCGAGCACGATGACGGCGAGGCCCCAGATCGTCTTGCTGCCGGCCCGTACGCGAGCCATCACGCGCCTTCGGCGAGTGCCGCTGCGGGCTGGCTGCGCCGCGTCGCGCCGGCCACCAGCGCGAACACCACGATACCGATGACCCCGCACAAGGCGTCGGTCCACAGCATGCCGTTGGTACCCCAGCGCGTATTGGCGGCGCCGTCGACGAAGGTCATGACCATGATGGGCGTGTTGGACACCGCCGACAGGAAGCTGAACTTGGTGGCGGCGGCGGTCTGGCCGATCGCCTCCAGCACCACCGCGCAGTACGCGGCGTAGCACAGGCCCACGACGAAGGCGTAGGCCGAGGTCCAGAAGGTGTACTGGTTGGAAGTGCGCGGGCTCAGGGCCATGCCGACGGCCACCACGGCCAGCAGGAAGCCGAACAGGGTGTAGGCCACCTTGCGGTCGATCCGGTCGCACAGCCAGCCGCCGGCCAGACAGCCGAACGCGGAGATCACGCCGCTCATCGCGCCGGTGACGAAGGCCACGACGTCGGCCGAGGCATGCCATTCGCCGGCGATCGGCGACCACAGGTTCTGCGCCGCGCCGCTGCCGATGGGCAGCAGGCAGATCATCAGCGCCAGGATGCCGATGCGCGAGCGCAGCAGTTCCCACAGGTCGCTGCCGATCGCCTTGAGGTTGGCGACGACGCCCAGGTGGCCGGCGGCCTCGACGTGGCCTCCCACCTTCAGCAGCGGCTTGGTGTCGTCGACCCAGCGCAGCGCCAGGCAGCACAGCGCACATACCAGGCCCAGCGCGGCGCCGGCCTGGGCTTCGCTGAAACCGCGGCTCTCGACCAGCCACAACGCCAGGCCGCCGCCCAGCCCCTGGCCACCGAGGTTGCCCGCCATGGACCAGCCGCCGGCGCTGCCGCGCTTGCCGTCGGGGATCGTCGCGGCCATCAGGCTCTCGACGGCCATCGCGAGCAGCGTCGACGTGAAATTGCTGAGGGTCAGCCAGGCGCTGACCAGCACCAGCGACGGGTGCTGGCCCATGGCCGCGCGTCCGGCGAGCCAGAAGCCGAGGCCGCACAGCAGCGTGGAGCCGACGTACCAGATCTTGCGGGTGAACAGCGTGTCGACCAGCGGCGCCCACAGCCACTTGAGCAGCAGGCAGACGTAGCTCAGGCCGACCACGATGGCGATGTCGCCGGTGTCGATGCCCTTCTTCTTGAGCTCGTAGGCGAGCGCCACCGTGAGGAATCCCGGCACCGCGCCGAACGGAATGAACAGCACGAGGAACAGGAACGGGTGGGCCGCCTTGTGGGCGGGCGCCGCGGAAGCAGTGGACATCGTCGGATCCAGGGAGACGGTGCGCCGATTGTCGGCGCCGGGCCCATCGCTCTTCCTCCGGGTAAGCCAGCGCCCCGGCTTTGCGGCACTGCAACGCGACGATGCCGCGGACAACAGCTTGGCCCGCTCGGTCAATGTGCGGCGGCGGCGACAGGAACAGCATCCAGAGGCAGCCTCACGAGGGCCGCAGACAAGCTCCGGCGTCCGTGGATGTGCAACCGGCGCGTCCGCGGCGTCGCGGTCCCGGGAGCGCTGGCGCGCCGCGTCGGGCGTCTCCCATTTCCATCACAAGAAACCCGGAGACCCAACGATGAACGCACACCGTGCCCTCTTGTCCGCCTGCGCGGCCTTCACCCTCGCGACCCCGGCGCTGCCCGTGCTGGCCGCCAACACCTACCCGGTCATCTTCGTCCACGGCTTCGCCGGCTTCGGCCGCAGCGAGCTGCTGGGCTACAAGTACTGGGGCGGGCTCACCGACCTGCAGGAGCAGTTGAAGACGAAGTACTCGAACCAGCTCGTGGCCACCGCGGTGGTCGGACCGTTCAGCTCGAACTGGGACCGCGCCGCCGAACTGTTCTACCAGATCAAGGGCGGTTGCGTGGACTACGGCGCGCTGCACGCCGCGGCCAACGGCCACCTCGAACGCCCCGAGAACACCTTCCACAACGGCCGCACCTGCTACCCCGGGCTGTATCCGGCCTGGGACGCCAGCCACCCCGTGCACCTGATCACGCACAGCATGGGCGGACAGACGTCGCGCATGCTGGTGCAGATGCTCGCCGCCAACGGCGCGCCGGCCAACCCCTCGCTGTTCCCGTACGCGGTCGATGCGAACTGGATCAAGAGCGTGACGACCATCGCGACGCCCAACGACGGCACCACGCTCGCCTACCGCATCGTCGACTGGGTGCCCTTCGTGCAGCAGCTGGTGACGGGCATCGCGGGCATCGCCGGCTCGACGGGCGCCGACAAGATCTACGACTTCAAGCTCGATCAATGGGGCGTGGGCCCGCAGGCCGCGGGCGAGAGCTTCGGCGACTACGTCAACCGCGTGACCAGCATCCCGCTGTGGAACTCCGGCGTGAAGGACCTGTCGCCCTACGACCTCTCGCCCGCCGGCGCGATGGCCGAGAACGACTGGGTCAAGGACGCGCCCGGCGTCACCTATTTCTCGTGGGTGACGAACTCCAGCTACAGCGGCTGGCTCACCGGCTGGTCGTATCCCGACCTCGACACCAACCCGCTGATCGGCGCGTTCGCGGGCCCCGGCTTCATGGGCAACTACAGCCGCGACTGGCGCCCGATGCCGCCGGTGGCCGACAGCGACTGGTACCCCAGCGACGCGGTGGTCAACACCATCGCGCAGAAGGCGCCGACCTGGGCGATGAACGCGTCGGGCACGATCTACCGGCGCCCGGTGGTGGTCAAGGACCTGAGCAACGGCGGCACGCCGCAGGCCGGCGCGTGGAACTACAAGGGCATGCTGGGCGGCTTCGACCACCTCGACGCGGTGGGCTGGACGCTGTTCTGGGACAGCCTGACCTGGTACAAGGCGCGCGTCGACGAGCTGCGCGCGTTGTAGGCGAGGGCGGCCGCAGCGCTCGGCCGCTCCGGAGAAAGGCCGCCGCTCCCCCGGGGAGCTGGCAGCGGTACTCCGCTGACTGAGGGCGCACATTTCGGCGGCGACAATGCGGGCATGAACGGCCCGCAACGCATCGTCTGCCTCACCGAGGAAACCACCGAGTGGCTCTACCTGCTCGGGGAGGAGCGCCGCATCGTCGGCATCTCCGGCTACACCGTGCGGCCGCGCCGCGCGCGCGACGAGAAGCCGCGCGTGGCGGCCTTCCTCGACGGCAAGATCGACAAGATCGTCGCCCTCGAGCCCGACCTCGTGATTGGCTTCTCCGACATGCAGGCGGCGCTCGCCGACAAGCTGATCCGCGCCGGCCTGAACGTGTTCATCACCAACCAGCGCAGCGTCGCCGAGATCTTCGCGACGCTGCGCCTGGTCGCCGGCCTCGTGCAGGCGAGCGAGCGCGCCGAGGCCTGGATCGCGGCCTGCCTGGCACGCCACGCCGAGATCGCCGCCGCATCGGCCGGCTGGCCGCGCCGGCCGCGCGTCTACTTCGAGGAATGGGACGAGCCGATGATCAGCGCGATCCGCTGGGTCTCGGAGCTGGTGGCCGTCGCCGGCGGCGTCGACGTCTTCGCCGAGCTGGGCCTGAAGGCCGGCGGCAAGGACCGCATCGTGCACGACCTCGCCGAGCCCCCGCGCCGCGCGCCCGACATCATCGTGGGCAGCTGGTGCGGCAAGAAGTTTCGTGGTGCGAACGTGGCGGCGCGGCCCGGCTGGGCCGAGGTGCCGGCGGTGGTCGAGGGCGAGCTGCACGAGATCAAGTCGTGCGACATCCTGCAGCCGGGGCCGGCGGCCCTGACCGACGGCCTGGAGCAGCTGCATCGCGTGTTCGCCGCGTGGGCGGCGCGCCACCCGTCGCTGGCCTGACGCGCTCCGCCGCTCCCGGCCGGGATCAGGCCGACACGAGGCCCGCCCGTGCGAACGGCAGGCGCGTCACCACCGGGCCGCCCGCGCGCGCGACCGCGTTCGCCACCGCGGGCGCGAGCGGCGGCACGCCCGGCTCGCCGACGCCCGTCGGTGCCGCCGTGCTCGGGGCGATGAACACTTCCACGGCCGGCATCTCGTAGATGCGCAGCGACTTGTACTGGTCGAAGTTGCGCTGCACCGGGCGTCCGGCCTTCAGCTCGATCTCGCTGTAGTACAGCGCGCCGAGCGCAAAGCCGATGCCGCCCTCCATCTGGGCGCGGATGACGTCGGGGTTGACCGCCACGCCGCAGTCCACCGCGCAGAAGACGCGATCGACGCGCACCTTGCCGTCCTTCAGCGTGACCTCGGCCACCTGCGCCACCGCCGTGCCGAAGCTCTCGTGGAACGCGATGCCCTGCGCCGAGCCGGCCGGCATGGTCTTGCCCCAGCCGGCCTTGTCGGCCACCAGCCGGAGCGTGGCCGCGGCGCGCGGGTTCTTCTCCAGCAGCGCGAGACGGAAGGCCAGCGGATCCTGGCCCGCCGCCTGCGCGAGCTTGTCCATCATCGTCTCCATCACGTAGGCCGTGTGCGTGTTGCCGACCGAGCGCCACCACAAGGGTCGCACGGGCAGGACCGGCGAATGCAGCTGGGCGTCCATCATCGGCAGGTCGTACGCCGTGGGCGACACGCCCTCGGCGGAGGTCGGATCGATGCCGTCCTTGATCATCATGGCCATCGGGGTGCCGGCCACGATGGACTGGATGACCACCGTGTGCTTCCACGACGCCACCTTGCCGGCATCGGTGAGCCCGACCTTGACCGCATGCACGCCCATCGGCCGATACAGCCCGGCGCTCATGTCGTCCTCGCGCGTGTACTGCAGCCGCACCGGTGCCCGGCCCTTGATCGCGACGGCCACGTTGACGGCCGCCACGGTGAAGTCGGCCCAGGCGTTGGCGCGGCGCCCGAAGCTGCCGCCCGACACCAGGCAATGCAGCTTGACCTTGTCCATGGGCAGGCCCGCCGCCTTGGCGGCGAGCTGGTGGTCGATGCTCGGGAACTGGTGGCCGGCCCAGGTCTCGAGCTGGCCGTCGTGCAGCCACGCGACGCAGCTCTGGGGTTCCATCGGCGCGTGGGCCAGGAACGGAAACTCGTAGCTCGCCTCGACGGACTTGGCCGCCGTGGCGGCGCTGCCCGGCGCGGGCTTGGCGAACGGCGTGCCGGGCTGGGTGGCCAGCTCGCGGTAGTGCGCCAGCAAGGCCTCGGAATCGAGCTGCGCGCCCGCCGACTCGTCCCACGTCACCTTCAGCGCGTTGCGGCCGGCCTGCGCGGCCCAGGTGTTGCGCGCGACCACGGCCACGCCCTCGGGCACGGCCACCACGTCGGTGACGCCCTTGACCTTCCTGGCGGCGCTCGCATCGAACGAGACCATCTTCGCGCCGAACGACGGCGGGAACGCGATGACCGCGGTCAGCAGGCCGGGCAGCTTGACGTCGCCGGTGTAGGTGGCGGTGCCGTTGCACTTGGACGCCGAATCGACGCGCGGCGTCGCGTGCTCGTGGCCCATCAGCGTGAACTGGGCCGGCGTCTTCAAGGTCGGCGCCTTCGGCACCTCCTGCTTGGCCGCGGCGGCCGCCATCTCGCCGTAGGTGGCCCGCTTGCCCGAGGCGTGGGTCAGCACGCTGTTGCTGGTGCGGATCTCGCCGGCCGGGACGTTCCAGGCCTGCGCCGCCGCGGACACCAGCATCGCGCGCGCCGTCGCGCCGGCCGTCCGGTACTGGATGTAGGAGTTGGCGATGGCCGTCGATCCGCCCGTGCCCTGCATGCCGAATGCGAGGTTGGCGTAGCGCTTGACGTCGGAGCCCGCGTACTCGGTGCGCACCAGCGACCAGTCCGCATCGAGCTCGTCTGCCACGAGCGTGGCCAGGCCGGTGGTGTTGCCTTGCCCCATCTCGTGGTGCTTGTTGACGATGGTGACCAGGTTGTCGCTGCCGATGCTGACGAACTGGTTGGGCTCCAGGGCGGCCTTCGCGGCGCTGCCCTCGCTGGCTTGGCCGGCCGCCGAGGCGGCCGCCGGCAACCAGCCGCCGACGGCGACCACCAGGCCGCCTGCGGCGAGCACGTCGCGCCGCGTGACGCCCGTGCGGGCGGGTGCGGGCGGGCGTGCCCGCGCAGCCAACCCGAGGTCCTCGGATCCGTCGCGCTGCGCGTCGCGAAAGGCTTGCATCAACGGGTGCATGGTGGATCCTCCTCAGGCAGACAGTTGCGCCGACGCGGCATGGATCGCGGCACGGATGCGCACGTAGGTGGCGCAGCGGCAGATGTTGCCGGCCATCGCCAGGTCGATGTCCTCGTCGCTCGGCTTGGGGTTCTGCTCGAGCAGCACGGTGGCCGACATGATCTGGCCGGACTGGCAATAGCCGCACTGCACGACGTCGAGATCGACCCACGCCTTCTGCACGGCCTTGGCCGCGCGCGACTGCAGGCCTTCGATCGTCGTCACCTTGCGCCCCGCGACGGCCGAGACCGGCGCCACGCACGAGCGCATCGCCTGTCCGTCGACGTGCACCGTGCACGCGCCGCACTGGGCGATGCCGCAGCCGAACTTGGTGCCGGTCAGGCCGATCTCGTCGCGCAGCACCCACAGCAGCGGCGTCTGCGGATCGGCGTCCACATGGTGGGGATGGCCGTTGACGTTGAGTGAAACACCAGTCATTGCGAAGCTCCCGTGAACGAAATCCGATCGCGCAGTATGCTCGCGCTTCGAATAATTTGTGGAGAAGCGCAATGCGGCCGACGACTCTTGTTGGACTTGTGCTGGCGACGCTGTTCGCCGGGTCGCCCGCGCTGGGCCAGACCAGCGCGGCAGCGTTGAAGTCCGCGGGCGACTTCTCCACCATCGCCGATGCGTCCGAGCGCTCGAAGGCCTTGTTCGCCGAGATGGGCAAGGTCATCGAAAGCCCCCGCTGCCAGAACTGTCATCCGGTCGGCAAGCGTCCGACGCAGGGCGACGACATGCACCCGCACCTGCCCTTGGTGGTGCGCGGCACCGACGACCAGGGCGCCCTGGCGATGCGCTGCGCCACCTGCCATCACGGCGCCAACTTCCAGCCCGCGGGCGTGCCGGGTGCACCGAAATGGCACGTGGCGCCGGTCGAGATGGCGTGGCAGGGCAAGTCGCTGGGCCAGATCTGCGAGCAGATCAAGGATCCGGCGCGCAACGGCAAGCGCACGCTCAAGCAGATCCACGATCACATGGCGTTCGACCCGCTGGTCGGCTGGGGCTGGCATCCGGGCGGCACGCGCACGCCGGCGCCGGGCACCCAGAAGCAGTTCGGCGACCTGGTCGCCGCCTGGATCCAGACCGGCGCGGCCTGTCCCGCGCCGTGAGGCCCGCCGGTCGCCGGGCAGCGTGAGCGCCATGGAAAACCTCGACCTGCTCGTGCTGCGCGACCTGCGCGACTGGCGGCGCGCCGGCCAGCGCGCGCTGCTGGTCACGGTCGTGCGCACCTGGGGCTCGTCGCCGCGGCCGGTCGGCTCGATCCTCGCGCTGTCGGAGAGCGGGCGCCTCACGGGCTCGGTCAGCGGCGGATGCATCGAGGACGACCTGGCCTGGCGATACCGGCAGCAGTGGCAGGCCGAGCCGGACGCGGCGGGCGTCGCCGCGGCCGCGCCGGTCTTCCTGACCTATGGCGTCACGGCCGACGAGGCGCACCGGTTCGGGCTGCCGTGCGGCGGCACGCTCGAACTGCTTGTCGAGCACGACCCGGACCCGGCGGTGCTCGATGCGATGCTGCGCGAGCTGGCCGGCGGCGGCCTGGTGCGGCGTCGCGTCGACCTCGCCGACGGCCGCGCCGTGCACGAGGCGGCGCAGCGGCCCGAGGAGCTGCGCATCGCCGGCGGCCAGATGATCAACACCTTCGGGCCGCGCTACCGCATGCTGCTGATCGGCGGCGGCCAGCTCACCGAGTACCTGGCCACGATGGCGCTGTTCAGCGGCTTCGAGGTCGTCGTGTGCGAACCGCGCGAGGAAGTGCGCGCCGGCTGGCGCGTCGCGGGCGCGACGCTCGTGGCCGAGATGCCGGACGACGCCGTCGCGGCGTTCCGCCCCGACAGGCGCAGCGTGGTGATCGCCTTGTCGCACGACCCCAAGCTGGACGACCTGGCGCTGCTCGAGGCGCTGAAGTCCGGCGCCTTCTACGTGGGCGCCATCGGCAGCCGGCGCAACAACGAGGCGCGGCGCCGGCGGCTCGAGGAGCACTTCGACCTCACCCCCGAGGAACTGGCGCGGCTGCGCGGGCCCGTGGGCGTCTACATCGGCAGCAAGACGCCGCCGGAGATCGCGGTCAGCATCCTGGCGGAAGTCGTGGCCGTCAAGAACGGCGTGGCGGTGCCGCACGAGATGCTCGTCGCGCCGGCCAAGGACCTGCTCGCGGAGTCGACGCGGACCTGACACACGCGCCCGGGCAGAATCGCGTCCGATCCGCCGCCGGCGCGACCAAGGACCCGACCCATGGAGCAGGACATCGAAGCGAGTGTTGAGCCGGCCGACAGGCGTTCGGGGCCCAGCGGCGCCTGGCCGGTGTTCCTCGTCTTCCTGCGACTGGGCTGCACGTCGTTCGGCGGCCCGGTCGCCCACATCGGCTACTTCCACGACGAGTTCGTGCGCCGCCGCCGCTGGCTCAGCGAGCGCAGCTTCGTCGACCTGGTGGCGCTGTGCCAGGTGCTGCCGGGGCCCTCCAGCAGCCAGGTCGGCCTGGCGATCGGCATGACGCGCGGCGGCCTGCCCGGGGCGCTGGCCGCGTGGCTCGGCTTCACGCTGCCGTCCGCCGTGGCACTGGTGTTGTTCGCGCTGGGCCTGCGGACCTGGGGCGCGGCCGTGCCGGCCGGCGCGCTGCACGGGCTGAAGGTGGTCGCCGTCGCGGTGGTCGCGCAGGCCGTCTGGAGCATGGCGCGCAAGCTGTGCGCCGACGTGCCGCGCGCCCTCGTCGCCGCGGCGACCGCGGGCGCCGTCCTGCTGTGGCCGGCGTCGCTCGCGCAGCTCGCGGCGCTGCTGGTGGCCGGCGCCCTCGGCATGGCGCTGTTGCGGCCCGCGCCCGTCGTCGCCGACGACGAACTGCCCGTTTCCCTGGGCCGGCGAACGGGCGCCCTCCTGCTGGCGGCATTCCTGCTGCTGCTGCTGGGCGCGCCGCTGGTGCTGGACGCCTGGCCCGACCATGCGCTGGCGGTGGCGAACGCGTTCTTCAGGACGGGCTCGCTGGTGTTCGGCGGCGGCCATGTCGTGCTGCCCATGCTGCAGGCCGCGGTGGTCGCACCGGGCTGGGTTCCCAACGAAACCTTTCTCGCCGGCTACGGGCTGACGCAGGCCATGCCCGGCCCGCTGTTCACGTTCTCCGCCTTCCTCGGGGCCTCGATGCAGGCGCCGTTGGCCGGCTGGGCCGGCGCCGCGCTGTGCCTGGTCTCGATCTTCCTGCCGTCGTTCCTGCTGGTCTTCGGCGCCTTGCCGTTCTGGGCCGGCCTGCGCACCAGCCGGCGCGTCCAGGCGGCGCTGGCGGGCATCAACGCCGCGGTGGTCGGACTGCTCCTGGCCGCGCTCTGGCGGCCGGTGTGGACCAGCGCGGTGTTCGGCATCGCGGACGCCTGCTTCGTGCTGCTGGCCCTCGTCGCCCTGATGGCGTGGCGGCTGCCGCCCTGGCTGGTGGTCGTGCTTTGCGCGGCAGGGGGCTGGCTCATCGCGCGGCCCTGAGCCGCAGCGCCGGCGTGCGGCGCGGGGCAATGACCGTCGCGATCATGCCCTGCGCGTGAGAGCGCGAACGCTCAGGGCTTGAGGCTGTGGACGAAGTCGTCGCGGCGGTTCTGCGACCAGCACGACTCGTCATGGCAGGTCGCGCGCGGCTTTTCCTTGCCGAAGCTGGTGGCCTCGATGCGGTCGCCCGACGCGCCCAGCACCGTCAGCGCCTTTCGCACGGCCTCGGCGCGCTTCTGGCCCAGCGCCAGGTTGTATTCCGAGCCGCCGCGCTCGTCGGTGTTGCCTTGCACGACCAGCTTGTCGCTCGGGTTGGCCTTCAGGAACTCGGCCTGGTCGCGCAGCATCGCGTCGTAGTCGGACTTGACGACGAAGGCGTCGAAGTCGAAGTACACGCTCTTGCCGTCCAGGTCGGCGACCTGCTGGCGCAGCTTGGCGGCGAGCGCCTGGGCGTCGTCGGTGGGCGCGGGCGCGACGACCGGCGGGGGCGCCGTCGTCGTGGTGGTCGTGGTCTTGGCCGTTTCGGCAACCGGAGTCGCCTTCGGCGTCGTGTTGCAGGCGGCGAGCAGGGCCAGGGGCAGGGTGAAGAAAAGCGGGGAAATGCGCACGGGAAGTCCTCGATGTTTGCGGGGATTCCGCTGGAATCCGCTGCAGGGGCGATGTTGCTCGCGAATAGTAGAGCAGCCGCGCGCATTGTGGGCGCGTCCGCTTAGGCCCCCCTTAAGGCGCTGGCGGCAAGCTGAACGCGATGCGCACGCGCAGGCCGCCGAGCCGCTGCGATTCGTCCAGGGTGATGACGGCGCGGTGCATCTCGGCGATCGACTTCACGATGGCCAGCCCCAGCCCGCTGCCGGTCGTGCCGGCGCCGCTGGCGCGGTAGAAGCGATCGAGCACGCGCGAGCGATCCTTCTTGGCGATGCCCGGGCCGCTGTCTTCCACCGTCACCAGCGCGCCGTCGGCGGTGGCGTGCACGCTCAGGTCCACCGTGCCGCCGGCGGGCGTGTACTTGACGCCGTTGTCCAGCAGGTTGCGCACGAGGATGCGCAGCGACTCCGCGTTGCCCGGGATCGTCACGCTCTCGGCGCGGTGCACGCCGAGGTCGATCTGGCGCGCCTGCGCGCTCGCCAGCGTGTCGCTGATGGCCAGGAAGCCGGGCTGCGCCAGATCGAGCGGCGCCAGTTGCACGCCTTCGGCCACGCTGGCCTCGTGACGCGCGAGCACCAGCAGCTGGTCGACGAGGTGCCCGGCGCGGTCGATGCCGGCGGCGAGCCGGCGGATCGCCAGGTCGCGCGTCGCGTCGTCGGGCGCGCGCTGCAGGCCCTGCAGCTGGATCTTGAGCGCCGCCAGCGGCGAGCGCATCTCGTGCGCCGCGTCGGCCACGAAGACCTTCTGGGCATCGAAGGCCTGGCGCAGGCGGTCGAACAGCAGGTTCAGCTCCAGGATCAGCGGCTGGATCTCCGCCGGCAGGCCCGGGTCGGTCAGCGGCGCCAGCTCGTCGACCTTGCGCGCGGCCATCTGCGCGCGCAGGCGCGCCACCGGCTCGAGCGAGCGGCTGACGACCCACCAGGCGATCACCGCCAGCAGCGGCGCCATCGGCAGCGTGGGCAGGATGGTGCGCAGCGCCAGCGTGCGCGCCATGTCGCGGCGCGCGGCCTCGTCCTGCGCCACCAGCACGGTGAGCGCCGGCGTCGCGAGCGAGTAGACGCGGTACTCGCGGCCGTCCAGGGCATGCACGCGCGAGAAGCCGGGCCGCGCCGGCTGGCGCAGCCGCTGGTGCGCGGCCGACTCGAACAGCGGCACGCCCTTGGCGTTCCACATCTGCACGACGAAGTCCTCGTCGGCGCGGTCGGAGCTGACCTCGACGTTGGGCAGCGACGAGGCCAGCGCCGAGCTCGACGTGAGCGCCTGCGCCATCTTCTGCATGTGGCGGTCGAAGACGACGTCGGACTGTTGCAGCGCCGTCATGTAGGCCAGCCCGGCCTGCGCGAGGGTGGCCGCGACGATGGCGGCGAGCAGCCAGCCCAGCAGGCGCGTGCGCAGCGCGTGCGGCGAGTCGCGCGTCATTCGCGCGGGACGAGATAGCCCAGCCCGCGCACGTTCTGGATGAGGTTGGCGCCCAGCTTCTTGCGCAGGCCGTGCACGTAGACCTCGACCGCGTTGCTCGCGATGCTGTCGTCGAAGCCGAAGATCTTCTCCTCCAGCTGCGCGCGCGACAGCACGGCGCCGGGCCGCGCGATCAGCGGCTCGAGCACCGCCCATTCGCGCGACGACAGCAGCACCGGCCGCGCGTTGACGGTGACTTCGCGGGTGGCCGGATTGATGGTCACGCCCATGTGCTCGTAGACCGGCTCGGCGCGCCCGGCGGCGCGCCGCAGCAGGGCGCGCACGCGCGCCAGCAGCTCGCCCAGGTCGTAGGGC
>Ga0207651_10000807_pt1 | contig 13511 bp, 17 predicted proteins | sample KBSM23metaG_FD_184328 | JGI IMG/M metagenome (GOLD analysis project Ga0207651, IMG submission 184328) | Miscanthus rhizosphere microbial communities from Kellogg Biological Station, Michigan, USA - KBS M2-3 metaG (SPAdes) (version 2) | ecosystem: Host-associated > Plants > Roots > Rhizosphere >... | reverse complement strand
GCCCCGTCCGCACGGTCGCCAGCTCGCCGCGGGTCGACTCCACCGACTTCTCCATCCTCCCTTTGGCGTCTTCGAGAAGTTCGTCGATCAGCTCCACCGGTCCCCCGTTCTGGTCACCCGGCGGGCGCGCTGGAGACCAGCGTGCCCACCCTCTCGCCGCTGACGATCCTATCTATGTTGCCCGCGTCCCCCATGTTGAAGACGTAGATCGGCAGGTCGTTGTCCATGCAGAGGGAGAGCGCGGTCGAGTCCATCACCCTGAGGCCGCGCTCGATCGCCTCGCGGTGGCCGATCGCCTCGATGAACTTGGCGTCCGGGTTGGTAGCCGGGTCGGAGTCGTAGACGCCCTCCACTCCGTTCTTGGCCATCAGGATCGCTTCCGCGCGGATCTCCAGCGCCCGCAGGGCAGCCGCCGTGTCGGTGGTGAAGAACGGGTTGCCGGTGCCGGCGGCGAAGATCACGACGCGCCCCTTCTCGAGGTGGCGGATCGCGCGGCGGCGGATGTAGGGCTCGCCGATCTCCTTGATGTCGATCGCCGAGAGCACGCGGGTGTGCTCGCCCCGCTTCTCCAGCGCGTCCTGCAGGGTGAGCGCGTTGAGCACCGTCGCCAACATCCCCATGTAGTCGCCCGTCGCCCGGTCCATCCCCTCGGCGGCGGCGGAGAGGCCGCGGTAGATGTTGCCGGCGCCGACGACGATCGCCACCTCCACCCCGCGGGCGCGGACGGCCGCGACCTGCTCGGCGATGCGCTTGACCTCGCCCGCGTCGGTGCCGTAGGAGAGATCGCCCATCAGCGCCTCGCCCGAGAGCTTCAGCAGGATGCGCTTGAACTGCGGCTCCGCAGCCACGCCGCGAGCCTACTCGCCGACGCGGAAGTAGGCGAATCGCGCGATGCGGACGTTCTCGCCGGTCTTGGCCGCCAGCTCCTGGCGCAGCTCCTCGATCGACTTCGACTCGTGCTTCTCCGCGTTGACGTGCTGCTGGTCGAGCAGCGCGACTTCCTTGCCCCACTTGGCGAGCTGACCCTCGACGATCTTCGCGACGACGTCGTCGGGCTTGCCTTCTTCGCGGGCCTTCTCCTCGAAGACCCGCTTCTCGGCCTCGCGCTCCTCCTCGGAGATCTCCTCGGTCGAGACGTACTGGGGGGCGGTCGCGGCCACGTGCAGGGCGACCTCGTAGGCGAACGCCTTGAAGTCCTCGTTGCGGGCGACGAAATCCGTCTCGCACTGCACTTCGACCATCGCGCCGACCTTGTCGTTGGCGTGGATGTAAGAGGCGACGACGCCCTCGTTGGTGCCGCGCCCTTCCCGCTTCGCGGCGGACGCCTGCCCCTTCACCCGCAGGATCTCGATCGCGCGGTCGACGTCCCCCTCGGCCTCGCCCAGCGCGGCCTTGCAGTCCATCATCGCCGCGCCCGTGCGGTCCCGCAGCGCCTTCACATCCGCAGCCGTAACGCTCATTTGCTCTCTCCCTCCGCCGCAGCGGGCTCCTCAGCTTTCTCCTCCGCCGGAGCCTCCTCAGCTTTCTCCTCTTTGGCAGCAGGCTCCGCCGGAGCGGCCTCGGGCTCGGACTGCTCCCCCTTATCCGTCTCTGCCGCGGGTGGCGCCGCAGGGGGGACCGCCCCCGAGGAAGCTTTAGCTACCGCAGGGGGCGGTGGGTCCCCTGCGGCGACAGGACCCGCGGCCTGCGGGGCCGGGGCCTGGGCCTGCTGCTGCGCTTGGGCCTGCTTCGCCGCCTGCTCTTCCGCAGCCTTCTTCGCCGCTGCAGCTTCCTCGGCTTCCTTCCGCGCCTTCTCTTCCTCCTCGCGCTTCTTCCGCTCTTCCTCTTCCTTCTTGCGCCGCTCCATTTCCTCGGCGATGCGCTTCTCCTCCTGGACACGCCAGGCGCTCGACCCGTCCTCGGCGGCGGCGCCGATCGTGCCGATCACCAGCTGGCAAGAGCGGATCGCGTCGTCGTTGCCGGGGATCACGTAGTCGATCGGCGTCGGGTCGCAGTTGGTGTCGACCAGAGCGATGATCGGGATCCGCAGGCGCGCCGCCTCGCGCACGGCGATCTCCTCGGTCTTCAGGTCGGTGACGAAGACGGCGTCCGGAAGGCGCTCCATGTCGCGCACCCCGCCGAGGTTGTACTCGAGCTTCGCCAGCTCGGCCTGCATGCCCATCCGCTCCTTGGTCGGCAGCAGCTCGAGCTTGCCCTCGTCGCGCCACTCGGTCAGCTCGTGCAGGCGGGCGATCCGCGCCGACATCGTGTTGAAGTTGGTCAGCAGGCCGCCGAGCCAGCGCTGGTTGACGAAGGGCATCTTGCAGCGGTTCGCCCATTCTTCGACCGGCCCCCGCGCCTGCTTCTTGGTGCCGACGAACAGCACGGTGCCGCCGCCGCTGGCCAGCTCGCCGGCGAAGCGCCGGGCGTTCTCCAGCAGCTCCTCGGTCTGGACCAGGTCGATGATGTGGATCCCGTCCAGCTCGCCGAAGATGTAGCGGCGCATGTTCGGGTTCCAGCGACGGGTCTGGTGGCCGAAGTGGACTCCGGCCTCCAGCAGCTCTTTGAGGCCTGCCTCTGGCATGGAAAAGCTCCTTGTCTTGCGATGCTGTGCCCCGCCGCCCTTGCCGGGACCCGGCGCGATGCCGGTCAGGATCCGGGTCGGTGTCGACGGGGGTCGATTTCCGAGCGGGGGATTCTAGAGGTGACGGGCGGGATCAGGCGGCGCGAGCGGCCGCGAGCGCCGCGCTGAGGTCCGCCGGCAGCTCGGAGGAGAACGACAGCGGCTCGCCGCTCGCGGGGTGGGCAAAGGCGAGGCGGTGGGCGTGCAGGAAGGGGCGCTCGAGCCCGTACTTCGCCTCCCCCCCATAGGTCGGGTCGCCGACGAGCGGGTGGCCGATGGCGGCGAAGTGGGCCCGGATCTGGTGCGTGCGACCGGTCTCGAGGCGAGCCTCGACGTAGGTCTCCGCGGCGAGCAGCTCGAGCGCCGTGAAGTGCGTCCGCGCCTCGCGCGAGGCCGCGCCGGAGACGGCCATGCGGTGGCGCTGGCGCGCCGCGCGCCCGATCGGCGCGTCGATCGTGCCGGTGCGCGAAGCGAGGCGCCCGCGGACGAGGGCCAGGTAGACGCGTTCAACCTCCCGGCGCTGGACCTGCGCCTGCAGGGCCGCGTGCGCCTCGTCGCTGCGGGCGACGACCAGCAGGCCGCTGGTGCCCTTGTCGAGGCGGTGGACGATGCCGGGGCGCTCGGGGTCGGCGCCGCCGCCGAGCAGCTCTCCCAGCTCGTCGACCAGGGTCGGCCCGCTGTGCGAGGGCGCCGGGTGGACGACCAGCCCGGCCGGCTTGTCGACCACGGCGAGGTCGTCGTCGACGTGGACGAGCCTCAGATCGTGGCTCATCTCCGCAGCCTCCCGTTCCGGTGCGCTTTATGTGGGAATAGGTGGCATAAAGCGCACCGGAAGGTCATTGGGTCTCTCCCTCCCGCAGGTAGGAGAGCGCGAGGACGACGACCCCGGCCGTCACCGCGACGTCGGCGAGGTTGAAGGCGGGCCAGTTGCCGATCTGGACGTAGTCGGTGACCGCGTCGGCGCGGACGCGGTCGGCGAGGTTGCCCAGTGCGCCTCCGGCGAGCAGCCCCGCCGCGACCCAGAGGCCAGGCCGGGTCGGGTCGCGCCAGAAGACATAGGCGACGACGGCCAGGGCGAGGACCGTGAGCAGCACCAGGCGGGCGCCGCCACCGCTGGCGAGGCCGAAGGCGACGCCGGTGTTGTGCGTGAGGGTCAGTTCGAGCGGCCCGACCACCTCCACCTCCTCTCCCGGCACGAGGTTCCGCTCGACGAGCGCCTTCGCGGCCTGGTCGAGGACGACGACGAGGCCGCAGAGGGCGCCGGCGAAGCGCCAGGCGCGCGCCTTCGGGCCGCTCACCCTTCGATCAGCCCGACGGCGAGGGCACGGAGGACGACGAGCACGACGATGGCGATCATCGGGCTCAGGTCGAGGGCGAAGCCGCCGCCGCCGAGTGGCGGCAGGATGCGCCGGAAGAGGTTGAGGAACGGGTCGGTCGTCTCTTTTATGAAGTCGAGGACGGCCCGCAGGGTCCTGTTGTAGGGCATGCGCGGCACCCACGAGATCAGCACGTTGAGGAAGATGAGGATCGTGTAGACGAGGAAGATCGCGCTGACGTAGTCGGCGACGTCGTAGCGGGTGATCGCAAAGCTCGGCATCAGCTTCGCATCCGCTCCAGCGAAGCCTCGACCGCCGCCTCGAAGGCCCGCTTGGCGCCGAGCCGGTCGAGCGCCTCGAGGCCGGCCTCGGTGCTGCCGCCCGGGGAGGCGACGGCCGTTCGCACCTCGTCCGGCTTGCGCTCGCGCAGCAGCTCGGCGGTCCCGGCGGCCGTCTCGACGACCAGGTCGTGGGCGAGATCGGAGTCCAGGCCGTCGGCGACGCCGGCTTCGGCGATCGCCTCGATCGCCAGCGCCAGGTAGGCCGGCGCGCAACCCATCACCGCGGTCGCGGCGTCGAACTGGGAGTCGGGCAGCTCGACCACCTGGCCGAGCCCTTCGAGCAGCGAGCGCAGCTCGGCGTCCGGGACTCCGGCCATGCACAGGACCCCCCGCCGAACCTCGACCCCGAGGTTCGGCATCACCCGCACGACCTCCGAGCCGGGGAACTTCTCGCGAACGGTCTCCAGCGAGGTCGCCCCGAGCAGCGAGACGACGACCTTCGCGCCGCCCAGCGCCCTCGCGACCTCGCTCAGCCTCGCAGGCTTCACCGCGAGGACGACGACGTCGGCCCGCTCGGCAAGCTCGCGGTTGGTCGCGACCGCCTCGCCGCCGAGCTCGCCCGCCAGCTCGCCCGCACGCCCGGAGCCCGCGTCGGAGAAGAGCAGCCCGTCGACGTCGTCGCGCAGCCCTCGCGCCATCGCTGCCGCCATGCTCCCCGACCCACAGAAGCCGATGATCATGACCGCAGCCTAGCTGCGGCGGCGGTGCTCAGGACTGGTTGAAGAAGCCTTTGTCGAGCAGCCGAGCCTTCTCCTCGGCCGAGACCTCGACGTTGCGCGGCGTCAGCAGGAAGATCTTCTCGGCGATCCGCTGCATGCCGCCGTCCAGCGAGTAGGTGAGGCCGGAGCAGAAGTCGATCATCCGCTTCGAGAGCTCGTGGTCGGTGGTCTGCAGGTTGAGGATCACCGGCACAGAGCGCTTGAACTGGTCCGCGACCTGCTGGGCGTCGTTGAAGTTGCGCGGGATGACGAGGTGGACCTGAACGTCGGAGTCGCCGTTGCCGACCGGGCGCAGCGTGCGTGTGCGCGAGGCCGAGATCGGCTCGTCGTCGGCGAAGATGTCGTCGATCTCGTCGCGGCGCGAGCGACGGGCGCTCGGCAGGCGACGGACCTGGCCGGACTCGCGGCGGCCCTCGAAGGCCTCTTCGCCGCCGGGCTCGTCGTCGAATTCCTCGTACTCGGGACCGTAGTCGTGGTCCTCGGCGAGGCCGAAGTAGACCAGCGCTCTATGCCATGTGTCGCGTAGGGCCACGGTTAAACGGGTGTTTCGGCCCCTGGGGACCGACTCCTCTACGGATTATGCCCGAGCTCGCGCCGATTCACACATACAGCGCCGTGCCCAGGCGGACGATCGTGGCGCCCTCCTCGACCGCGACCCGCCAGTCCTGGGATGTCCCCATCGAGAGCCGCTCCAACCCGTGCGCTGCAGCCAGCTCGGCGAGGCGGGCGAAGTAAGGCCGGGACGCCTCCGGGTCCTGGCTGAACGGCGGCATCGTCATCAGGCCGCCGACCTTCACCGGGCAGCGCTCGACGAACGCGCCCAGATCCGCCGGTGCCACGCCGCCCTTGCCCTCCTCGCCGGCGACGTTGACCTCGACCAGGACCTCGGTCTCGGGACCGCCGTGGCGGCCGAGCTGCTCCAGCGCCGAGTCGCTGGCGAGCGAGTGGATCAACCGGCAGATCGGCAGCAGCTGCTTGACCTTGCGGCTCTGCAGGTTGCCGATGAAGTCCCACTCGAAGGCCTCGCCCCAGCGCTCGTGCTTGGCCGCGAGGTCCTGCTGGCGGTTCTCGCCGACAAGCGTCACGCCGGCCTCGGCGAGCGCCCCCATCTCCTCGACCGGCACGTACTTGGTCGCGGCGAGGAGCTCGACCTCGGGACCGGCGATCTCCCATGCCCGTTCGAGGTTGGCGGCGATCCTGGCCGGCTCGAGGCCGTGGATCAGCCCGGGCATCTCAGACCTCCCCGCCGTCGAGCCAGACCAGGCCGGCCTGGCGCCTCGGGTCGCCGTCGCGGCGGTGCGAGAAGAAGAGCTCGGGCTCACAGCAGGTGCAGAGGTCCGCGGACTCCACCGCCTCGACCCCCGCCTCGCGCAGCTGCCGACGGGCCTCGTCCCAGAGATCGACCTCGTAGCAACAGGGCCCGATGCCGGGACCGATCGCGGCGGCGGTCGCCCCCACCGCGGCGGCCCCGCGGGCGGCGATCCCCTGCTCCAGCCCGCGCCGCCCACCATGCAGGATCGCGGCCCGCCCCGGTCCGGCGACGGCGATCGGGAGGCAGTCGGCGCCGAAGACGAGGCCGACGACGCCGGGCGCTTCGACCACGTGGCCGTCGGCCTCGACCGGCGGGACCTCGCCGTCGCCGTGGAAGGCGAGATCGGCGCCGTGGACCTGGCGGGCGCTGACGATCCCGCCGGGATCGACCCCCAGGGCCGCCAGCGACTCGAAGCCCTCCTTCGCCGAGCCGAAGGAGCGCGTCGTGAAGGCGGCCGTGGCGCCGGGCAGGCGCGCTTCGAGCCAGCGCACCCCCTCGGCTTCACGCCACTCCATCGTGCCCCTTCGCGACCTCCGTGGCGACCTCGAGCTCCCGCTCGCGGCCGTCGATCTCGCCGTCGAGCTTGCGCCGCAGGGCCTCGGCGAGGCCGCGGCCGACGGCCGGCCCCTCCGCGACCCCGGCGGCGAGCAGGTCGGCGCCGTCGATCTCCAGCTCGACCGCCCGCCACTCCTCGAGGTAGCGGTCGAGCCACTCGGCGCCGAGCGCCCGGGCGAGGACCAGCTCGACCGGGTCGTGCGACGAGGCGAGGGCGACCGCCTCCGAGGGCCGCTCGGGTCTCGTGCGAGCAAGCGCCGCCTCTCCCCCCTCGGGACCGAGCGCCGCCGCGAGCAGCGCCCGCTCGCGCGGGGCCTCGCCCCGCCAGGGCTCGGCGTCGAGCAGCTCGTCGGCCCTCGCCGCGAGTCGCTCGCCCCCCTCGCGCAGCTCGACCAGCCCCCACTCGGCCAGCAGGCCGAACCCGCGTGGCGCGTGCGGCTCGGCCGCCAGGCGCGCCAGCTCTGCGTCGCGCCGGTCGGCGGAGACCGTCTCCAGGTCGGTCGCGCGCAGCAGCCTCTCGGTCTCCGGCTCGAGCCCGAAGCCGAAGCGGGCCGCGTAGCGGGCGGCGCGGATCGCCCGCGTCGGGTCGTCTGCGAAGGAGGTGGGATGCAGGACGCGCAGCCGATTCGCGGCGAGGTCGGCCTGGCCGCCGCAGGGGTCGATCAGCCGCGCCTCCCCGTCGAGCGAGATCGCCATCGCGTTGATCGTGAAGTCGCGGCGTCGCAGGTCCTCTTCGAGGCCGGCGGCCGGCTCGACCACGGGCAGGGCTCCGGGATGCGGGTAGCTCTCCGAGCGGGCGCTGGCGACGTCCAGCTCGTGCCCGTCGAGGCGGACCTTGGCGGTGGCGAAGCGCTCGTGCGAGACGACCTCGGCGCCGAGGCTGCGGGCCAGGCCAGCGGCGTCCCCCTCGACGACCAGGTCGATGTCGGCCCGCCCGCGCCCCAGCAGCAGGTCGCGCACGGCGCCGCCAACCAGGTAGACGGGGTCGCTCGCGGCCTCGCGCACGGCATCGAGCTCGGGGTGCATGTGCTGGAGCGCCTCGGCGATGCTCTCGCTGTGGTCCTCGGCTGCGGTCATCTTCGGTGCCTACCATGATCGCGTGCCAAGGAGACGAGCAGCGGCCCTCGCCGCCTTGATGGTGGCCGGGGCGGCCCTGGGCATCGCGGTCGGGACCGGCCTGAGCGGCTCGTCGGGGGGCGAGGGACATCCGCACGACGCAACCCCCCAGGCCGGCGGGACCGAGACCGGCAACGAGGTCCGCAACGCGAGCCCACAGCCCGGCTGGAGGCCCTACGCAGGGCCGGTGCCGATCCTCGAGTACCACGTGCTCGGTCCGGCGCCGGAAGGCGCCCCCTATCCGGAGCTCTACGTGACCAGGCCCGACTTCCACCAGGAGATGGGCTGGCTCGACGCGCACGGCTTCGAAGCGGTGACCCTGGAAACGGTCGAGAAGGCCTGGTACCGCCACGGCACGCTGCCGGACAAGCCGGTCGTGCTCTTCTTCGACGACGGCTACCGGCCGCAGTTCACCTACGCGCTGCCCGAGCTGCGCAGGCACGGCTGGCCCGGCGTCCTCAACCTCAAGGCCGAAGGGTCGGACCTCTACGAGAGCAACGTCGAAGCGATGCTCGCAGCGGGCTGGGAGCTGGCCGCGCACACGATCCACCACCTCGACCTGACCACGCTCGACCCCGAACGGCTCGAAGAAGAAGTCGCCGGCTCGCGCAAGATTCTCCAGCGCGAATACGGCGCCCCCGTGGCGGACTTCTGCTATCCGGCGGGCCAGTTCGACGAAACCGTCGTCGCCGCCGTCGAAGCCGCGGGCTACACCGCCGCCACGACCGAGATCCCGGGCGCCGCGGAACGCGACGCGCCCTACGAGCTCAAACGCTTCGAGATCCTCGGCTCGACCGGGGTCGAAGGGCTGGCCGAAGACCTACCTTCCAGCTAGAGGCGAACCGGGATGCCGTCGGCGGCGAGCCGCTCCTTGGCCTCGCGCACGCGGTAGGTCCCGTAATGGAAGATCGAGGCGCAGAGGACGGCGTCGGCGCCTCCGTCTGAGATCGCCTCGCTGAGGTGCTCGAGGGTGCCGGCGCCGCCCGAGGCGATGACGGGCACCGAGACCGCATCGGCGACGGCGCGCGTCAGCTCAAGGTCATAGCCGTCGTTGGTGCCGTCGCGGTCCATGCTGGTGAGCAGGACCTCCCCTGCGCCGCGCTCGGTGGCCTCCTTCGCCCAGGCGACGGCCTCGCGGCCGTCGACGCGCTTGCGGCCGCCGTTGACGTAGACGCCCCAGCCGTCGTCCTCGCGTTTGGCGTCGATCGCGATCACGACGCACTGGGCGCCGAAGTGGTCGGCCAGCTCCGTCAGCAGCTCGGGCCGGGCGAGGGCCGAGGAGTTGACCGAGACCTTGTCGGCGCCCGCGTCGAGCACGGCCTGCGCGTCCTCGATCGAGCGGATGCCGCCGCCGATCGTGAAGGGGATGAAGACGTTGTCGGCCGTGCGCCGCGCCAGCTCGACGATCGTGTCGCGCTTCTCGTGCGAGGCGGTGATGTCCAGGAACACCAGCTCGTCCGCCCCCTCGGCGTCATATCGCTCGGCCAGCTCGACCGGGTCTCCCGCGTCGCGCAGGCCGACGAAGTTCGTCCCCTTGACGACACGGCCGGCGTCGACGTCGAGGCAGGGGATGACCCTCTTCAGAACCATGCCCACAGCCTAATCCCCGTGCTGACTTCGCCTTTTTCGGGGCTATGCACCCCATAAAGACGAAGTCAGCGAGAGCGGAGGGCGGCGATGGCCTCGGCGACGGTGAAGCGGCGCTCGTAGAGGGCGCGGCCGACGATGACGCCCTCGACGTTGGGGGCGGCGTCGCTGGCGAGAGCTTCGAGATGCGAGAGCTCGCCGACGCCCCCAGACGCAATGACGTGGGCCTGAGTTGCGGATGCGATGCGGTTTAGCTCTCCCAAGGCGGGGCCCTCCATCGTGCCGTCGACCTCGATCGCGGTGCAGAGGAAGCGGGCGACGCCGCGCTCGCTCAGATCGGCCACGGCGTTGGCGACGTCGACGTCGCTCGTCTCCGTCCACCCCGAGAGCGAGACCTTGCCGTCGCGGGCGTCGACGGAGACGACGACGCGGTCGCCGTGCCCGGCCAGGGCGCGCTCGAGGAATTCGGGGTCGCGCAGGGCCGCGGTGCCGATCACGACCCGCTCGGCGCCGGCGGCGAGGACCGCCGCGACCGAGTCGAGGTCGCGCAGCCCACCGCCGACCTGGATCGGGCAATCGACCGCGGCGGCGATACGTCCGATCGCGTCGAGGTTGCCCGGCTCCCCCGCCTTCGCCCCGTCGAGGTCGACCACGTGCAGGAGCTCGGCCCCTTCGCCCGCCCAGCGCCGGGCGGCGTCGACCGGATCGGCGTCGTAGGCGGTCTCGCGCTCATAGTCGCCCTGCAGGAGCCGCACGGCCTGGCCGCCGCGGATGTCGATCGCCGGGTAGAGGATCACGAGCCCGGCTCAGGCGGGGACCGCGGCGCAGATCCCGGCGAAGTTGGAGAGCAGCCGCAGGCCGGCTGCGCTCGACTTCTCCGGGTGGAACTGGACGCCGAAGACGTTGTCGCGCTCGACGGCGCAGGCGAAGCTCATGCCGTATTCGGCGCTGCCGAGCAGATCCACCTGCTCGGGCCGCGGCGCGAAGGAGTGGACGAGGTAGAACGGCGTCTCGGAGTCGATCCCCTCGGTCAGCTGCGACTCCTTCTCCCAGCGCACTGGAGACCAGCCGATGTGCGGGACCTTGAGACCCGGCGCGTCGAGCTCCAGGACCTCCCCCGGCAGCAGGCCGAGGCCCTCGGCGCCGCCGAGCTCCGTGGTCGAGTCGAAGAGCAGCTGCAGGCCGAGGCAGATGCCAAGGATCGGCACGCCGGCGTCGCGGCGCTCGGCGACCAGCCCATCGAGGCCGAGCTCGCGCATCCCCGACATCGCCTTCGGAAAGGCGCCGACGCCGGGCAGGACCAGGCCGTCGGCGGCGCGAACCGTCGCCGCGTCGCTGGCGATCGTCGCCTTCGCGCCGACGTGCTCGAGCGCCTTCTCGACCGAGCGCAGGTTGCCCATCCCGTAATCGAGGATGCAGATGCGGCTACTCACTCAGGGTCCCCTTGGTCGAGGGGACGCCGCTCTCCTCGGGATCGATCGAGACGGCGACCCGCAGGGCGCGGGCGAAGGCCTTGAAGCAGGCCTCGATCATGTGGTGCGCGTTGGCGCCGTAGCGGACCGAGACGTGCAGCGTCAGCTTGGCGCCGTTGGCGACGGCGCGGAAGAACTCCTCCGCCAGCTCGGTGTCGAAGCCGGCGATCGAGGCGACCGGCAGGTCGGCGTCGAAGGCGCAGAACGGCCTTCCCGAGATGTCGATCGCGCACTCGGCGAGCGACTCGTCCATCGGCACCACGGCGGAGCCGTAGCGGCGGATCCCAGCGCGGTCGCCGAGCGCCTCGTCGAGCGCCTGCCCGAGCACGATGCCGACGTCCTCGACCGTGTGGTGCGCTCCGGTCTCGAGGTCTCCCGTCGCCTCGACCTTCAGACCGAGACGCCCGTGCCGGGCGAGCAGGTCGAGCATGTGGTCGAGGAAGCCGACGCCCGTGGAGGCGCTCCCCTCGCCGCCGTCGAGGTCGAGCGAGAGCTTGACCTCGGTCTCTCCCGTTGTGCGTTCTCTTGTCGCCGTACGGCTCATCTCACTTGCCTTTCTCGACCCTAATCATCGCCGACTCGCCGTGGACCGGGAATCCCTCGGCCCTGGCGATGCGGTCGACGTGCGGAGCTAGCTTCGCCGCAGCCTCGGCGGAGACCTCTACGGTGGCGATCTTGCGGCGGAAGACGTGCGGCCCGAGCGGCCCGGAGAAGCGACCGGCCCCGCCAGTCGGCAGCACGTGGTTGGAGCCGGCGGCGTAGTCGCCGAAGGCGGTGGCGCCATTGCGACCGGCGAAGACGCAGCCGGCCGTCGTAACCCGGTCCGCAAGCAAGGCCGCGTCCTCCTCCATCAGCTGCAGATGCTCGGGCGCGAAGGCGTTGGCGAGATCGATCGCGTCGGTCAGGCCAGGCACCCGGACGAGGGCCAGGGGAGCGTCTCCGACGCCGCTGCGCTCGCCGGCGGCCCGCTCTGTGGCCGCGGCGAGCGAGTCGAGAACCGCTTCCTCGACAGACACCCCAAGCAGCGGTCCCTCCCCCCCGTGCTCTGCCTGGGCGCAGAGGTCGAGCGCCGCCCACTCCACGTCCGCGTCATGCCCGGCGACGATCATCAGCTCCGACGGACCGGCAAGCGAGTCGATTCCGACAGTGCCCGACACGGCGCGCTTCGCCTCACGCACCCAGGCATTGCCCGGGCCGGCGATCGCGTCGACGGCGGCGATCGTCTCGGTCCCGTAAGCAAGGGCGAATATCGCCTGCGCGCCGCCCATCGCGTAGACCTCGTCGATCCCGCAGAGCGCCGCGGCGGCGAGGACGAGTCGATTGACACTGCCGTCGGGGCCTGGCGGCGAGGCTAGCGCCAAGCGCTCGACGCCAGCCACTCGCGCCGGAATCGCACACATCAACACGCTGGAGGGATACGCGGCACGGCCACCTGGCGCGTACAGACCCGCCGCACCGACCGGCACCTCCCGAACTGCAACGCGTTGCCCTTGCGTCAGGTCGGTAACGCGTTGCACCTCGTCGATTTGAGCCTCGGCAACTGTGCGGATGTTCCCTGCGGCCAGCTCCAGCGACTCCCGCAACTCGCCATCGAGCTCGGCCAGCGCTCGCTCGGACTCGGCCGAATCGACCTTCAGCTCAGTCGGGGGGCGCTCCGTCGCGTCGAATCGCGCGGTCAGCTCGAGCACAGCCGCGTCGCCCTCTTCGCGCACCCGACGCTCGATCGTCGCGACGTCGACGTCCGGCGCCGCCTCCGCGGTCCAGGCTCTAATCGCAACAGCGGTCTCGGCGGCGCCATCCCACTCGAACCGCCTTACCCTCATCCCGCCGTCGCCTCCCGCAGCTTGGTCGTCAGCTCGTCCACCTCCGCCGCGCGCAGCTTGTGCGCGACGCGGTTGGCGACGAAGCGGGCGGTGCAGTCGACGATCTCCTCGCGCACCTCGAGGTCGTTCTCTTCGAGGGTGCGGCCACTGGCGACGAGGTCGACGATGCCGTCGGCGAGGCCGATCAGCGGCGCCAGCTCGACCGAGCCCTTGACCTCGATCACTTCGACCTGGTGACCGGTCGACTCGAAGTGGCGCTGCGCCGTGCGCGGGTACTTGGTCGCGATCCGCATCATCCCGAGGCGGCGCTCGGACTCGCCCAGCTTCGCGTCCCCCCTGCGCCCGGCGAGGACCATGCGGCAGCGGCCGAAGCCGAGGTCGAGCAGCTCGTAGACGACGCGGTCGGCCTGCTCGAGCAGGACGTCCTTGCCGGTGATGCCGACGTCGGCGGCGCCGGCCTCGACGTAGGTGGGCACGTCGGAGGGCCTCATCGTCACCAGCACGATGCCGCCGGCCTCGAAGATCAGCGAGCGCGACTCGCCGCGCAGCTCCGCGGTGTCGATCCCGATCGCGTCGAGCACGTCGAGCGTTTCCCCGAAGAGGGCGCCGCGCGGCACAGCGAGCTTCAGCGGCCCGTCGGCCTTGGCGCGGCCCATGCCCGCCACCTC
>Ga0207651_10000806_pt1 | contig 13521 bp, 8 predicted proteins | sample KBSM23metaG_FD_184328 | JGI IMG/M metagenome (GOLD analysis project Ga0207651, IMG submission 184328) | Miscanthus rhizosphere microbial communities from Kellogg Biological Station, Michigan, USA - KBS M2-3 metaG (SPAdes) (version 2) | ecosystem: Host-associated > Plants > Roots > Rhizosphere >... | reverse complement strand
CCAATCAGCGGTGCCATAAAATTGCGCCGTGCCGTTCACCCTCAGGAACCTGAAGGAGGATCTGGAGGACGTTGGGTCCAAGTTCGACGGCGCGCCGGACTTGGAGTTCCGCCTGGCGACCCAGGCGCTCGAGCTCGAGAAATCCGGCCTGAGCTATCAGCGCGTCCCGCCCGGCTATCGCTTTCCGTACGGCCACACGCACAAGAAGCAGGAGGAGGTGTACGTGGTCCTGCGCGGCAGCGGCCGGATGAAGCTCGACGACGAGATCGTCGAGCTCAAGGAATGGGACGCGGTGCGCGTCCCGCCCGGTACGTGGCGAGGCTACGAGGCCGGGCCGGAGGGCCTTGAGATCCTCGTCATCGGCGCGCCCAATCTCGGCGAGAATCCGCGCGAAGACGTCGACGGCCAGCGCGACTGGTGGGCTGACTAGCACCGACCCCATCGAAGCGATCAAGCACTACACGGGCAGAAGGTCTTCAAGCTGTGTACATAATCATGTACACTAAATCCATGGCGAAGACCGTCCCCGTTCGCGAGCTACGCAGCAACCTGAGCAGCCTGCTTGACGATGTCAGCGATCGCCGAGACCACGTGCTCGTCACCCGCAACGGAACGCCAGCGGCGGTTCTGGTTCCGATCGACGAGTACGAGGCGTTGGAGGAGACCGCGGAGATCCTCTCCGACCCCGAGGCACTCTCTGCGTTGGAGGAGGGTCTGGCCGAGATCGAGCGTGGCGAGGTGGTGACCTTGGCCGAGCTCCGCAGCGAGCTGGCCGAGCGTCGACCAACCGCCAGCTGACCATTGGCACGGCTGGTCCTCGCTCGGCGTGCTCGTCGCGAGCTGCTTGAGCTGGGCTGGCTGCTGATCGACGCGATCGAGGATGCGCTTGGCCTGCTCGAGCGCGAACCCCAGAAGGGACATGTGCTCCGGGGTAGGCTGCGCGGCTTGCGCTCGCTGCGGGTCGGCGCTTATCGAATCCTCTATCAGCTGACCGATGAGGGCAAGACGGTCCGCGTGGCGGCGGTTCGCCATCGCGCGGTCGCCTATCGAACGGACCCCCGCTAAGCCAGCACCGCCTCTTCGCCGCCCATCTGCTTCTCGAAGGACTGGCGCACCAGGCTCATGAGGTAGGGAATGTCTTCCGCTGTGGCCAGGTGGACCTCGACGTTTCCGTTCCCCCAGCGTCCCAGGTCGGTCACGTCTATGCAGATGCCGCGGGGGTCGTAGATCTCGGGGTAGTCCATGTTGAGCGCCACTCGCAGCCGGCTGACCTGGGGGACGATGTCGACGAAGTTGGTCTCCGCCTTGTAGGCGACGTACAGCTTCAAGAACTCCTCCGCGATGCCGGGGTCGAGGGAGAGGATCTCCTCGCGGAATGCGTCGAACAGAGGACGCATGGGCTTGTCGGCGGCGAGATTCGGGTGGTCGTCGATCGAATAGGTCGCTCGCTCGGGCGCCGACGGGCGGTACTCCGCCAGGATCTCCGGGGATAGCTCCGGCGCCGCCCAGACCTCGCGGGCGAGCTCGGCGAGACGTTCGCCCCGCGCGATCATCGCCTGCTCGGTCCAGTCGCCCAGCTGCCCGAGGCCCTCGTTCAGGCGCAGCGGGCTCTCGCCGAAGCCGCCCTGCATGTCCCGCTTCGCAGCGAAGGGCCTATCGCTGTACTCGGAGTTGTAGCCCGTCAGCGTCAGGTTGCCGAGGGTGTGCAGGCGCTCCTCCTGGATGCGCTTCCACTCGGGGCCGAGGCTCTCGCGCCACTCCTCGGAGGGCGCGGGATTCTGGGGCATGATGTGCTCGATCGTGTATTCGCCCGCGGGAACCGGCTCCTTGCGGTCGTGGTTCTCCAGCTTGCGCAGCCAGTAGCTGCGGCTGCGGAAGTTGTAGAGGTCGCGCTGCTGCAGATCCCGGACGAATTCGGCGTCGGTCGGGAAGCGCTTGTAGCTGGCGAGGCCCTGGAACGTCGCTTCGATGCTCTGCAGGTAGCGCTCCTTGCGCAGCGAGCGGCCGGCCGAGGCAAAGGTCTTGTTCAGCGAGTTGGTCGGGATCGAGCAGACGCTGCGCCGGAACACGTAGGACTCGATCAGCCGCACCGCCGCAAGCAGGTCGGCTTTCGCGAGCCGTCCCCGGGCGTAGTCGTCGTACAGCTCCAGCAGGAACGGGTAGGCCACCTCGACCTTCAGCTCGGCGAGGTCTTCGAACGCGCTCCGCAGCTGAGGGTCCTCCTCGCGGCGCAGCGCCATCCGGCAGTAGTGGTCGGCGTAGGCGCCCACCTCCGCCACGAAGTCCTCGATCGTCCGCTCGCGGTCGCCCCGCCGGTAGGCCTTGAAGGCGTCGTAGACGTCGCGGATGTTGGGTATCTCGCCCGTCTTCAGCGTCAGGTAGTGGCGCATGAAGGCGTCGAAGTACCGGCTGTAGGCCTCCTGCCCGAACGCGACCTCCATCGGCCGCCAGTGCTTCTCGTAAACCAGATCCTGCCGCTCGGGCTCCAGGTCCATCAGGACGAAGTTGCGGATCAGGTCGGCCTGGCTGAGCTCCCGCCCGGTCGAGTTCATGCTCTCGAAGATCAGCTGCGGGTTGTCCTCGCCGCGCTTGAGCGAGACGTCGACGACGGTCAGCTTCGCCAGGCCCTCGCAGAGGGCGATCAGGTCGTCTCCGGCCTCGGCGAGCTTCGACTCGAAGTGGGCGAAGTTCTCGCGGATTCGCTCCGAGGGGCGCTCTGGCGCCGGGCCTTCGGCGACTATCGAGAGGAGGGTGGAGCGATCCGCCTCCGAGAGCAGGAGCTTGTAGGCGTCCTCGCCCTGCTCCAGCGGGTTGGTCAGGAAGTAGGTGCGGATTTTCTCGGCCGAGAATCCCCGGACCGGTTCCTGCGCGCCGATCTTCCGCGCGACGGCCTCGAGCAGCAGGGTCACCGTCGTCAACCGCTGCTGACCGTCGATCACCAGCAGCGGCGACTGCCGGGTCACCTGGCTGAGCGTCTCCTCGATGTAGACGATCGAGCCGACGAAATGGGTCGGGACCCCGTCGTCGCGACCGGCCCGCAGGAGGTCGCTCCAGAGCTGGTCGCATTCGGCCCCTTTCCAGCTGTAGGGACGCTGGAAGATCGGGATCACGAACTGCGGAGCCTTCTGCATGAACTGCAGCAGATTTGCCTCGGTTGCTTTCACGATCGCCTCCCTGGACCTTGGCCGCCAGGAGCATATATGCCATTCCGAGTGTCGCTGATGGGAAACTCAGGGACATGGAGGTCGGTCAGCCGAAGGCGCTCGCAACCGCGGATCGGGATCGCGAGCGCCGCGGCCAGATCAAATCCCGGGAGCGGGTCCGGGGCCTGGCCGAGGTCTACACGCACGATCGGGAGGTCGAGGCGATGCTCGACCTGGTGGCGGACATGTTCCCGAGCGCGAGCGACCCGGCCAACACGGACCGCACGTTCCTCGAGCCGGCCTGCGGCGACGGCAACTTCCTCGTCGAGATCCTGCGCCGCAAGCTCGAGCACGTGACGCCACGGCGCTACGGGCGCGGCGAGCGCTTCGAGCACCGGACCCTGCGCTGCCTCGCCTCGGTCTACGGGATCGACATCTGCGAGGACAACGTCCGCGAGGCGCGCGAGCGGATGCGATCGGTGATCGACGGGCACGTCGAAGCCCATCTCGGCGTCGAGGGCCCCACGACCGGCTTCGGCGAGGCCGTCGAGGCGATCCTCGGGACCAACGTCGTCGTCGGCGACTCGCTCGCCGGCGGCGCCGCGATCGAGGTCGTCGAGTACCGGCCCGGAAGCTGGGGCACCTTCACCCGCGAGTGGTCGCGCCTCGACCCGACCGCGGGCGAGACGAGCCGCCTTCCGACCTCTCCCTGCCGCGACCAGGCGCCGGTCCACTATTCCGCGCTGAGGGACAACCCCGGCCCGGTCGAGTGCGACGACTTCGCGAGCGAGGCCGCATGACGCTGCTCGCGGACCGCCAGCACGTCCCCGACATCCTCGATTGCCTCGCGCAGCTCTCGAGCGACGAGGTGCCGACGCCGCCGAAGCTCGCCCGGGCGATGCTCGACCTCCTGCCCGGCGAGGTCTGGACCGACCCCGGGCTCCGCTGGATCGACCCCTGCTGCAAGTCCGGCGTGTTCCTGCGCGAAATCGTCAGCCGCCTGCTCGACGGGCTCGCCGGCTGGGAGCCGGACTTCGAGAAGCGCCGGGAGCACATCTTCCGCAACATGGTCTTCGGCGCCGCGATCACGGAGATCACCGGCTACATCTCACGCCGCACCGCCTATTGCTCGCGCGACGCCGCCGGCGAGCACTCGGTCGTCCGCTTCGACGAGGAGGCGGGCAATCTGCCGTTCGTCCCGACCGAGCACGACTTCGCGAAGGGGCGCTGCCGGGTGTGCGGCGCGCCCGAGGACCTCGAACGCGGGGACACCCGCGAGAACTACGCCTACGCCTTCATCCACGGGGCGTACCCGACCAAGGAGATGGAAGACATGAAGTTCGACGTGATCGTCGGGAATCCGCCGTATCAGATCGACAGCGACGGGAACACGCGGACGAAGCCGATCTATCAGCTGTTCGTCGAAAGGGCGATCGAGATGGATCCCCGCTACGTCGTGATGATCACGCCCTCGCGCTGGTTCGCGGGCGGGCTCGGGCTCGACGGCTACCGGGCTCGCATGCTCGAGGACCACCGGCTCGCCAAGGTCGTGGACTACCCCCAGTCGAAGGACTGCTTCCCGGGCGTGAAGATCCGCGGAGGGGTCTCCTACTTCCTCTGGGACCGGGAGCACAGCGGCGGATGCACGGTCCAGACCGTGCGGGGAGACGTCATGGGGAAGCCGATGACGCGGAACCTGGATGCCTACGACGTGTTCGTGCGCTTCAACGAGGGCGTCGGGATCGTCGAGAAGGTCCGCTCCGAGGGCCATCCGACGATGGACGGCCGCGTCTCCTCGCTCGTCCCCTTCGGGCTGCGCGCGAAATTCCGGGATTACGTGGACGCCGATTCCCCCGGGGCGATCGCGCTGCATGTAATGAGTCGCAGGATCGAGTGGATCGACCCGGCGTCGGTCACGAGCAACAAGCAGTGGGTGTCGAAGTGGAAGACGCTGCTCCACGCCGCCTACGGCGAGGACCACGAGGGGCCGTACTCGGTGATCGCAAACCCGCTGGTCGCCGCGCCGGAATCCGCCTGCACGGAGACCTACCTCGTGATCGGCGCGTTCGACACCGAGCAGGAGGCGGAGAACCTGGCCGCCTTCCTGCGCACTCGCTTTGCCCGCTTCCTCATCTGGCTGCGGATGAACACTCAGCACGTCAGGAAGGAGCTGTTCGCCTTCGTCCCCGACCTCGACTGGACCCGCGGCTGGACCGACGAGGATCTCCACCGCTGCTTCGGGCTGACCGAGGCCGAGATCGCGGTCATCGAGGCGAACGTCAAAGAGATGCCCGCTCCCGGGTCCGCATCGCGGTGAGCAACCGCATCTACGCGTACACGGTCGTCGGCAGGGATGCCGAGCCGTGGGAGCGGACGGTCGGGCAGAGGCGCTATGCCGGTGTGGGCCTGGTCAAGGTCGGGCAGACGACGAAGGCGAAAGCGCGGACCCGGATCAAAGAGCAGATCGGCACCGCGTATCCGGATCTCGACGGGGTGGAGATACTGCTCGACGAGCCAGCGGTCAAGGACGACGGCGCCGAGTTCACCGACCGCGAGGTCCACGAAGCCCTCGTCAAGGCCGGGATCAGGCGGCCCGGCGGCGAGTGGTTCGAGGCGACCCTGGACGAGGTCCGGGCCGCGATCAACACGGTCAGGTCGGGCGAGGCGTTCGACGCGCTGCGCACCGACACGTTCCCGATGCGGCCCGAGCAGGCGCGGGCCGTCGAGCTCACCGCGCGCTGCTTTCGCGCCCATGCCGGCGACCTGCCGCCGAAGTACCTCTGGAACGCGAAGATGCGCTTCGGCAAGACGTTCACGACCTACCAGCTCGCCAGGGAGATGGGCTGGACCCGCGTGCTGGTCCTCACCTACAAGCCGGCGGTCCAGACCGCCTGGCGCGACGACCTGCTCGCCCACGTCGATTTCGCCGGGTGGCACTTCGTCGACCGCGACACGCCGATCGCCGAGGCCGACGATCTGCTGGCCGGCGCCGCTCCGGTCGTCCGCTTCGCCTCCTTCCAGGACCTGAACGGAAGGTCCGCGGGCGGCCTGGTCAAGGCCCACAACGAGTCGATCTACCGGACCGAGTGGGACTGCATCGTCCTCGACGAGTACCACTTCGGCGCCTGGCGCGACTCGGCCCGCGACCTCTACGACCCGACCGATTCGAAGCTGGCCGAGGAAGAGCAGCCCGAGGATTGGGAGGTCGAAGAGGAGCTCGGGCTGACGGCCGCCCACTACCTCTACCTCTCGGGCACGCCGTTCCGCGCGCTCACGAACGGCGAGTTCACCGAGGACACGACCTTCGACTGGACCTACGTCGACGAGCAGGCGGCGAAGAAGGGCTGGGAGGACGCCGACGGGCCGAACCCGTATCGCGAGCTGCCGGGGATGAAGATGTACACCTACGAGCTGGCCCCGGAGGCGGTCGCCTACGCCGAGGACGGCGAGTTCGGCGGCTTCTCGCTGAGCGAGTACTTCAAGGCGAAGAGGGTCGAGGGGGGAGGCGGCGCCACCGGGCCGGCTGCCTACGCGTTCGAGGACGAGACCCGCGTCCTGGAGTTTCTCGAGCTGCTCCGCGGCAAGCTCAGCGACCAGATGAAGATGCAGGTCCTCGCCGGCCAGAAGGCGCCGTTCCCCTACGAGAGCCCCGCCTTCGCCGACGCGATCGAGCACTCGGTCTGGTACCTGCCCGACGTCGCCTCGTGCTTCGCGATGGGCGAGATGCTGCGCCGGCATCCCTACTTCTCGGGCTTCGAGATCGTCGTCGCGGCGGGCAGCAGGGCGGGACAGGGCGCCGACGCGAAGCCCCCCGTGGACGCGGCGATCGGCAAGGCGACGAAGGAGAGCCGCTCGGGCTCGATCGTCCTCACGTGCGGGAAGCTGATGACGGGCGTCACCGTCCGCGAGTGGGGCGCGATCCTGATGCTCCGCTCTCTGAAGTCCCCCGAGTCCTACTTCCAGGCGGCCTTCAGGGTGCAGTCGCCCTGGGCGTATCGAGATGCCGAGGGCGGGCTCGACGTGCGAAAGCCCGCCTGCTACGTGTTCGAGTTCGATCCCAACCGGGCGCTGTCGCTGCTGGCCGAGTACGGGATCCGCCTCGCCGCCGAGAGCGAGGAGACCCCCTCCGAGGCGATCGGGAAGCTGATCGACTACCTGCCGATCTTCGGGTTCTCCGGGGGCTCGATGCTGCCGCTCGACGCGTCCGCCGTCCTCGACTGGGCGACGGCCGGCACCGGCGCCACCGCCCTGGCTCAGCGCTGGAACTCGCCGCTTCTGGTCGAAGTCAACGAGCGCACGCTCTCGGCCGTGCTCGAGCATCCCGGGCTGCTGGAGACCCTCGAGCAGATCGAGGACTTCCGCGCCCTGGTCGACAACGCCGAGCACGTCATCACCTCGACGAAGATCCTGAGGGAGGCCAAGCGCGAGCAGGGCGGCAGGCTCGACCCAGCCCAGAAGCGGGAGCAGTCGGAGACCGCCAGGCAGCGCAAGGAGATCCGCGAAAAGCTGCAGAAGTTCCTCGCGAGGATCCCGGTGTTCATGTATGCCACCGACTTCCGCGAGGAAGCGCTCAAGCACGTGATCGAGTCTCTCGACCCGGCCCTCTTCGAGCGGGTGACCGGGCTGACGATCGATGACTTCAAGCTGCTCAGCGACCTCGGCCTGTTCCATGCCGGGAACATGGACGCCGCGATCTACCAGTTCAGGCAGTTCGAGCGGGCGAGCCTGCGCTACGCGGAGACGGAGGGTGTGGACGACGAGCGGGACGAGGTGGGGCTGTGGGAGCGGAAGCTGGGCAGGCGTCCGCCCTCCCGGGTTGAGCAGAACTAGGTACTGACGAGTTGACATTCGGTACGTATCTGTCTTAACGTCCCGGCCAAGGAAAGGGGTCCGGGCGCCCACCAGGGAGGCCGCCCGGCAGGCTTCGGAGAGGGAGAGATGCACCGAATCATCGATGCGGGTCGGCAGGCCGAGCCTTCGTGCGGCCGTTTGGGGGTCTCCGTTCTCGCGCTCGTCGCGCTGATGCTGGCGCTCCCCGCCATGGCCTCGGCCGCCAACCAGACGCTGACGGTCGAAAAGAAAGGCAGCGGCACCGGCACGGTGACCAGCTCCCCCGTGGGGATCGACTGCGGCGGGACCTGCTCGGCTCCCTTCTCCGAAGGCGCGACAGTGATCCTCTCGGCCGTCTCGGGGCCCAACAGCACCGCGGTCCAGTGGTCGGGTTGCGTCGAAGTCGACCTCGAAGGAAAGTGCAAAGTGACGATGTCGACCGCGAAAACGGTCACCGCGACCTTCGACCTGGTCAAACGCAAACTCACGGTCGAAAAGAAAGGCAGCGGGACGGCGACCGTCACCAGCGCCCCGTCGGGCATCAACTGCGGCGCGACCTGCTCGGCCAGCTTCACGATCGGTACGGCGGTCGCCCTGACCGCGGCCCCCGGGCCGAAAACGCTGAAACCCTCGTGGGGGGGTTGCGACAGCGTCGACGCCGAAAACAAATGCCTGGTGACGATGAGCGCCGCCAAGACAGTCACCGTCACGCTCGATTCGTCCGAATACCAGCTCAAAGTCGGCAAGGCGGGGAGCGGCGCTGGCAAAGTGACCAGCTCTCCCGCGGGCATCGACTGCGGCTCGACCTGCACGGCCAACTTCAACACCGGCACCCTCGTCACGCTCAGCGGCGCCCCCGAAGCCGGCAGCCAGGCGGTCGCGTGGACGGGCTGCGGCTCCGTCGACGCCGAAAACAAATGCCTGGTGACGATGAGCGCCGCCAAAGCGGTCACCGCGACCTTCAACCTGACCAGCCATCAGCTGGCGGTCTCCAAGATCGGCTCGGGGACCGGCACGGTGACCAGCTCGCCCGTGGGGATCAACTGCGGCGGGACCTGTACCGCGAGCTTCACGCACAACACGGCGGTGACCCTGACCGGCGCCGCGGGGCTGCACTCCGAAGCGGTCAAATGGGCGAACTGCGACACGGTCACCGAAAAAGACAACAAATGCCTGGTCGCGATGAGCGCCGCCAAGACGGTCACCGCGACCTTCAACCTCGAACCGCAGTACGTCGAATACACGGTCTCGGTGCAAAAGCTCGGCACCGGCAAGGGGACCGTGACAAGCTCCCCGGGCGGCATCGACTGCGGCGAAGACTGCTCCGAAAAATACGTCAACAAAACGCGCCTGACGCTGATCGCGACGCCGGAACCCGGCTCGGCCTTCGACTACTGGTCGGGCGGCGGCTGCTCCGGCGCCGGGCCCTGCGAAGCGACGATCCTCTCCTCGCGCTTGGTCAAGGCCCACTTCGTCGCCGTCGGCAAACGCACGCTGACCGTCTCCAGGGCGGGCACCGGGACGGGAACGGTGACCAGCAACGGCGCGATCGACTGCGGCGCCACCTGCTCGGCCGAGATCGAAGCCTCGGGCAAAATCACGCTCACGGCCGAACCCGCGGCCGGCTCCGCCTTCGCCGGCTGGTCCGGCGCCTGCTCGGGCACCGCCCCGAAATGCAAGCTGGCGATGAACGAAGCGCGCAGCGTCACCGCGACGTTCACGCGCCAGGCCTCGCCGCCGCCGACCGGCACTCTCTCGATCGCCAGCCCGGTCAAGGTCAAGGGCGGCAAGGCCCTGCTGCGGGTCTCCTGCCACTTCGGCCCCTGCAAGGGGACGCTGAAGCTGTTCGCCCGGATCAAGAACGCGCAGGGCCAGGCGAAGCGCGTGGCGATCGGCAGCGTGCCGGTCGACCTCCAGGCGGAGACGTCGGCGACCCTGAAGGCGAGGTTGAGCCAGAGAGCCCTTGCCTCGCTGCGGGAAACCGGGCGCCTCAAGGTCAGCGTCAGCGGTGGCGGCGCCGACCCGCACAGCCTGAAGCTCAGCAGGTAGCGGAAGCTCTCGGGTAGGCCAGGCCCCCGCTTCAGCGGGGGCCCTTTCGCGTGCCCGCTTGACACGAGAAACATCGGCGTCTACCCTGTGGCAGATTAGGAAACACGTACGTCTGCTTAGGGCTTCTTGAGCAGACGCGCTCGTGGAGAGCACGAGCGAATGGTTCAACAGGGAAAGCGAGTCGCCCAGGGCCGCGAGGGAAGCGGCCCGGCAGGGGGCTCAAGCAAAAGGAGAGAGCTACGTGAGACGTTTGACCATCTTGCTCGCCGCGCTGGGGGCCTTGCTGCTCCTGCCGGCCGCCAGCGCGTTTGCCAACGGCATCGTCACGGTCAGCATCGAAGGCAGCGGCGGCGGCGAAGTCAGCAGCGTCGGTGGGATCGAAGAAGTCGAAGGATTCGAAGGGTACGGGAACCTCTTCGAAGGCTCACCGCCGATCGAATGCAAATACACGCCGCCCGGCCCCGCGACGGGGGAATGCGCAACCGAACTCGTCGAAGAGGAAGTCGCACCGGGACTCGGGCTCCTCGCCCTGCACGCCGTTCCCGCTCCGGGCTTCGGCGTCAAATGGATCGTCGGAGGCAAAGGCGCACCGTTCGCCGGCTGCGGAACGAGCCTGGGCTGCGCGGTTGGCGGCGAAGGCTTCTCCACCGAAGGAGAAGTCGAAGTAACGGCTATTTTCGCTCCCCATTACACGCTCTCGGTCTCCAAGACGGGCACCGGTTCGGGGACGGTTAGAAGCGCCTTCCCGGGGGGCGGCCCTGACGGCAAGATCGAATGCGGGTCCAATTGCAGCGCAGACTACGAAGCCGGCACCGAAGTCGAACTGCAAGCGGTCGCAGCAGAAGGCAAATTCGCCGGCTGGTCCGGATGCACTTCCGAACCTCTTGGGAATTGCCTCGTGACGATGTCCGAAGCGAAGAACGTCACGGCCACCTTCTGCCTCACCGGCGAAACGGAAGAAGAATGCCTGGCCCCCTCCGGCCCCACCAACCTCGGCACGCTCTCTGTGAGCAAGTCGGGCTCGGGCCAGGGCGCGGTCGCCTCCAAACCCAAGGGGATCAAGTGCGGCAACACCTGCGACACCGCCACCGCCTCCCTCTACAAGGAAAGCTCAGTGGTCCTGACCGCGAAAGCGGCCGTCACCGCCGGCTCGACCTTCACCGGTTGGAGCGGCTGTGACTCGGAAACCAAATCATCGACCGAAGGCACCTGCACGGTCAAAATGGGAGCCGAAGAGAACGTCGTGGCCAGTTTCGGCGGCACCGGCAAAGCGGTCCCCAACGCCAAAGTCCTGACCCTCTCCAAGGAAGGCGAAGGCAAAGGCGCGGTCAAAGCATCGGGCCTTGCCTGCGAAGCCGACTGCAACGAGACCAAAGTCCAGTACACCGGCGGCGAAGGCAAAAAGCTCCCCGCCGTCGTCACCCTGAGCCAGCTGCCCGCACCGGGCTCCGAATTCACCGGCTGGTCGGGTTGTGCCTCTGAACCCGAAGGCAAGTGCGTGGTGACGATGAGCTCCGCCCAGTCGGTCACGGCCAGCTACGACAAGCTGCCGTCGGCGACCCTGACCGTCGATCGCTCCGAATCGAGCACCGGCGCGGGATCGATCTCATCCAAGCCCAAGGGCGTCAAGTGCGGCGCCACCTGCACCACAGGCACGATGGCCCTCTATGAAGGCGCCGTAGTCGTTGTCACCGCGAAAGCGGCGACCACGGCCGGCTCCACCTTCACGGGCTGGAGCGGCGCCAGCTGCTCGGCTGAAACCAAATCGAGCACCGAAGGCACCTGCACGATCACGCTCTCGGGCTCCAAAACCCTGCACGCCAACTTCGGCGGCACCAAGAAAGCGGTGCTCAACCCGAAACTGCTCACCCTGACCAAGGGCGGCTCAGGCTACGGCACGGTCAAGGCATCGGGCATCGCCTGCGAAGTGGCCTGCACGACGACCTCGGTCGAATACAGCGGCGGCGAAGGCAAAAAGCTCCCCGCCACGGTGACCCTGGAAGCGATCTCCGCTCCCGGCTCACAGACCGTCGTCTGGTCGGGTTGCGACTCCGAAAAAGAAGGCAAGTGCGTGGTGACCACCAGCAGCGCCAAATCGGTCACCGCCACATTCGAGGAACTCGAATAGGAGCGCTTGATCTGAAGCACGAGTAACCCAAAGAAGCAAGGCCAAAAGCCCCGGGAGCCCAGTTGGGCTCCCGGGGCGCGGGCCCAGCAGGACCCCCGAACAGGGAGCGGGGGAGTCAGAAGGGGACAACGGGACTGATGGACACGAGGAGACGGGACATGGCAGCAAGGGCGAAGGCGGAGATCATGAAGCTGGCGCTGTTGCTCGGCGTGATCGGCGTGATGGGGCTTGCCTCTGCGCCGACGGCTTCCGCTCTCACCACCCACCTGCTGATCGAAGCGTTCGGCGGGGCCAACCCGACTGATCTGGGAGAAGTGGCCGGTGCCACTCTCGACGAGGCAACCGGCGATGTATTGGTCATCAGCTCGAACAAAGATACGGTTTCGCGCTACCACGCCGACGGCACCCCCGCCAACTTCTCGGCCCTCGGCACCAACGTGATCGACGGAGCGGGTGCAGGTTCGTGTGCTCCGCCCTCCAAAGCATGCGACAAGACGCCTGAAAACGGGTTGGAATTTGGTCCCTCTGGCTACCAGCAGGTTTCCATCGACAACTCCTGCGCCCTGCACGAACCTCCGCTCAGCGGCGCCGCCTGCGAAGCGTTCGATCCGTCCAACGGCAATATCTACGTGGCCCAATATCTCCACAACAAACGTCCTATTGACGTCTTTGCCCCCGATGGGAGCTATCTGGGCCAGCTCTCGGCGGCCGGCGGCACCAGCTTCGTAAGCGCCTGCGGCGTCACCGTCGGTCCAAGTGGCGTCGTCTATGTCGCCGATCCGAAATTCATCACCGAGGGTAATTACGCAAGCCAGACCCTAATCTATAAGTTCACCCAACCCGGGATTCCACACAACCCCCTCCAAAACACGGACAGCCCGGGTGTGTTCGCTACCTCGCCGGCGCCGATCACCTGCGATCTCGCTGTTGGCATGGGGCCGAGCGCGGGCTCGATTTTCGGAGCTGGCTTTCTAGGAAACGAAAAAACATTTGAAGGCCTCGGCGTTCAGGTCTTCGATGCGAGCACAGGCGCCTACACGAACTCCTTCGACCCCTTCAACACGGGCCAGCTTGCCGTCGACTCGGTCAATGGCCATCTATTCGCGACCGGTGCGGGCAGTGGCTGGCCCGGCTTTGCCTTGAGCGAGTTCTCGGGCACAAATCTGGTTTTTAGTGATGATAGACCCAGCAATGGTACGTATCCCGCCGTAGCAGTTGACGGCGCGGCTCAGAAGCTGTATCTCGGTAATGATCATGACGAACACAGCGAAATGGAGGTGCGCGGACCGCTGGTCAAAGTCCCGGACGTAGTAGGCCAAGCTCCCGATATCACCGGCCTGACCACGGCCACCACCCATGGAACCGTGAATC
>Ga0207651_10000802_pt1 | contig 13539 bp, 8 predicted proteins | sample KBSM23metaG_FD_184328 | JGI IMG/M metagenome (GOLD analysis project Ga0207651, IMG submission 184328) | Miscanthus rhizosphere microbial communities from Kellogg Biological Station, Michigan, USA - KBS M2-3 metaG (SPAdes) (version 2) | ecosystem: Host-associated > Plants > Roots > Rhizosphere >... | reverse complement strand
TGTCCATTAGTTGTGCTAAAATATGACCATGTTGATGGTCAACATCGCCGAGGCCAAAGCCAAGCTCTCGGAATACCTCGAAGCAGTCGCTCGGGGCGAGCAGGTGATCATCTGCAATCGCAACCAGCCGGTCGCGGAGTTGCGGGCGATCGCTCCTCAGCAGACGAAACCGCGGGATCTCAGCCCGCTGTTTCCGGGCCGGACGTTCATGACGGACGCATTTTTCGAGCCGATGAGCGAGGCCGAACTCGAAGAGTGGTACGGGCCCGCCGTGTTCCCCGCAAAGGTGGCCGAAAGACCGCCGGCCTACGGTGAGGGAAAGCCTGCGCGAAAGCGGAAGAAGCGTTCGTGAAGCTTCTCCTCGATACGTGCGCGCTCATCTGGCTGATGACCGGCGAGCGTCCGCTGCCCGATCGCGTAATACGCGATCTCGCGACGAATGACGTCATCGTCAGCGCCGCGTCGGCGTGGGAGATAGCGATCAAGCACGCGAAGGGCGCCCTGCGCCTGAGCCAGCCGCCACACCAACTGGTTCCCGCTGCACGGGCGCGCTACGGGTTCAGCTCGCTCGCCGTCGACGAGGAATCGGCCCTGCACGTTGCGAAGTTGCCGCTGCTGCATGCCGACCCGTTCGATCGCATCCTGGTCAGCCAGGCGATCGTGCACGGCCTGACGATCGTCACACCCGATCCGCTCGTCACGCAGTACCCCGCGCGTACGATGTGGTGAGTGTGGCTTCCGCCTTCAGGCGGAAGATTCAGTGCTGCCGCTCCCACTTCCGCCTTCAGGCGGAAGCTACATAGCTACCGGCCGCGCAGCGCGAGCAGCGGATCGACGCGCGTGGCGCGTCGCGCGGGCAGATAGGCGGCGACGAGCGCTACGGCGACGAGCAGCACGGCGGCGCCGGCGAAGGCCGCCGGATCCAGCGGCCGCACTCCGAACAGGAACGTTGTCAGGACGCGCACGCCGGCCAGCGCCGCGAGGCCGCCGATCACGATCCCGATCCCGACCGAACGCATCGACGAGGCCAGCATCAGCCCGACGACGCGGCGGGCGTCGGCGCCGAGCGCCATCCGAATCCCGATCTCCTGGGTGCGCTGCGCCACCGATCGCGACAGCACGCTGTAGATGCCGGTCGCGGCCAGCACCAGCGCGATTGCCGCGAACGTCGCCAGCACCATCAGCAGGAAGCGGCGCCCCGCGACCGACGCGCTGATGAACTGGTCCAGCGAGGAGAGCTCCACCGGCACGTCGGGATCCATCTCGCGCACCGCCTCGCGGACGCTCGCCGACAGCGCGCGCTGCTGCGCGGCGGAGACCGGGCGCACCACGACGAACATCGTGTATTGCGCGCGAAACGGCTGCTGGTAGGCCGAGATGAACACCTCGGGCTCGACGGCGCGGACCAGCGATCGGTGATGCACGTCGCCGACGACGCCGACGATCGTGAAGACCGGATTGACCTGGTCCATGCCGTTGAACTTGAAGCGCACGCCGATCGGCGTCGTGGCGCCGAGGAGCTGCCGGACGAACGCCTGGTTCACGACGGCCACGGGCAGCGCGCCGGCGCGGTCGCCGTCCTGCAGCGTGCGCCCCTGCAGCAGCCGCAGCCCCGCGGCCTCGAGGTAGCCGGGGGTCGCGACGCGATAGCCGGCGGACGGCCGGCCGCCCGAATCGGGCAGCGGCGGCGCGCCTTCGATGACGAGCCCGCCGTTGTGATCGCGTCCGCTGAGCGGCGCCTGTGTCACCGCGCCGGCCGCCGCCACGCCCGGCAGGCGGCGGAGCCGCTCCATCAAGTTGCGGTAGAACTGCGCCGAGCGCGGCGCATCGGGGTATTTCGTCGCCGGCACCGACATGCTGGCGGCGATCGCGCCGCCGCTGTCGAACCCCGGGTCCACGGACATCACGTTCACGAAGCTGCGCATCAGCAGCCCCGCGCCGACCAGCAGCACGAGCGCGACGGCCACTTCGGCCGCGACCAGCACGTTTCTCGTCCGGGACCGCACGGGGGCCGCGGCGTTGCGGCCGCCTTCGGCGAGCGCCTCGCGCAGTTCCGCGCGCGACGCCTGCAGCGACGGCAGCAGGCCGAACAGGAGCGGCGTCACGACCGCGAGCACCACCGCGAACAGCAGCACGCGCGCGTCGATCCCGATGTCCATCCCGCGCGGCAGGTTCGCCGCTTCGACCGACAGCAGCGCGCGCAGGAGCCAGCCGGCCATCAGCAGTCCGACGAGAGCGCCGGCGGTTCCGATCGCCAGGCTCTCGGCGAGCAGCTGGCGCAAGAGCCGCGATCGCGCCGCGCCCAGCGCCGCGCGCAACGCCAGCTCGGCGCGCCGCTCTTCACCCGTGGCCAGCATCGCGGTGGCGACGTTCGCGCAGGCGATCAGCAGCACCAGGCCGACGGCACCGAGCAGCAGCCACAGCGTTTCGCGTGAACCTGCCGTCAAGGCGTCGCGCAGGCGGACCGTCGCCACCGACTCGGCGTTCTCGTCGCGGCCGTACTGCTGTTTCAATTGTGCCGCGATCACGTTCATTTCGGCCGCCGCCTGCGCCAGCGAGACGCCAGGATTGATCCGCCCGATCACTTCATAGTTGTGCCCGGTGCGGCCGCTCGAGTCGGCGAACAGCTCCTTCGGCATCCACAGGCTGGCGCCGGCCGGATAGGCGAACCCGGGCGGCATCACGCCGACCACGCGCGCCGGAATCCCCTCGATGATCACGCGCAGCCGCGACAGATCGTTTTGTGCGCCGAGGTTCGACTGCCAGAACTGGTGGCTGACGAGGACCGCCGGCGTCCCGCCTTCACGCAGCTCCTCCGCGGCGAACGTGCGCCCCATGATCGGCTCGACGCCGAACACCCTGAAGAATCCGTCGGTCACGGCATACGCGTCGGCGAACACCGCGTCGCGTCCGCCGAGGACGGTTTCGGTGCCGCCGGAGTACTCCGCCAGCGCCGCGAAGCTGCGCGTCCGCGCGCGCCAGTCCAGGAAGTTGGGGTGCGAGACGTCGACCACCGTGCCGGTCTGCGTCCGCTCGGACAGCCGGACGATGCGGTCGGGATCGGGGTACGGCAGCGGCCGCAGCAGCACGCCGTTGACGACGCTGAAGATCGCCGTGTTGGCGCCGATGCCGACGGCCAGCGTGAGAATCGCGACGAGCGTGAACGCCGGGCGCCGCGCGAGAACGCGCAGCGCGTGCTTCAAGTCTGCCATTACGGGCTCCTCAGCGCGACCAGCGGATCGATCGACGTCGCCCGCCGGGCCGGCACGTAGGCGGCCGCCACCGCGGCGAGCGCAAGCACTGCCGTCGCCGCGGTCAGCGACAGCGGATCGGCGGGTGACACCTCGAACAGGTAGCTCTTCAAGACGCGCGACAGCGGGATCAGCGCGGCCAGGCCGATCGCCGCGCCGACGCACACGGGATAGAGCGAGCCGCGGACGATCAGCGCCAGGACGTCGCGGCGGCTGGCGCCCAGGGCGATCCGCACGCCGATCTCCGGCACCCGCTGCGCCACGGTGAACGAGACGACGCTGGCGATCCCGAGCACGGTCAGCCCCAGCGCGAGCGCCGCGAACACCGCCAGCAGCCAGGACAGCGCGCGGCGATCGCCGTAGGTCCGCGCCAGCGCGTCCGACACGCGGCGGACGGCGCCGACCGCGGTGCCGGCGTCGATTGCGGTGACGCGCGCCTTCAAATCGCCGGCGAGATCGCCCACGTCCGCGCCGCGCGCGCGCACGACCAGCGTCGCGCCCGACTGCGGGAACTGCGCGTAGCTGACGTAGAGCTCCGGCGTGAAATCCATCAGCATGCCGCCGCGGCGCGTGTCGCCGACGATGCCGACGATGGTCATGTCGTGCATCTGCGGGATGCGCATCGCGGTGACGTGACGGCCGATCGGATCCTCGCCCGGAAAGAAGCGCGAGGCGAACGTCCGGCTGACCAGGGCGGCGACCGGCGCACCCGGGCGATCGTCCGGGCCGAAGTCGCGGCCCCGCACGATCGGAATCCCCATCGTCGCGAAGTAGCCGGGCGTCACGCTGGCGGTCTGCGCCACGGGCTCGCGTCCGGCCTCGACCGGATGGTCCGGGACATTGAAGTTCGGCGCCCATGTGAAGCCGGTGTAATCGAAGGGCCACGACAGCGCCGCGCCGGCGACGTCCGGATTGCGCTTCGCCGATGCCACCAGTTGATCGGCGAAGCCGATGATGGCGGCCTCACTGGCATAGCGGCTCTGGAGCTGCTGCAGCGACACCGAGATCACCTTGTCGGCATCGAAGCCGGCATCGACCGACGCCAGCCTGGCCAGGCTGCGCTGCATGAGCGCGGCGGACGCGAGCAGCACGACGAGCAGCGCGACTTCACCGGCGACGAGCGCCGCCCGCAGCCGCGCGCTGCGCGGCGACGCGGGATCGGAGGTGCCGGCCTGCCGCAGCACGCGCATCAGGTCGACGCGCGAGAGCTGCAGCGCGGGCGCCAGCGCGAAAAGTGCGGCCGTCGCGACGGCAAGCGTCGCGGCGAAGCCAAGGACGTGCGGATCGATCGTGACGTCGCCGGCCCGCGGCAGCGCGAGCCCCGGCACGCTGCGCAGGAGCCGGACGCCCCAGCCGGCGAGCAGCAGTCCGGCGGCCGCGCCGGCGGCGCCGAGCGCGAGCCCTTCAATCAGGAACAGCCGCACCAGCCGGAAGCGGCTGGCGCCGAGCGCCGATCGAATCGAGGTCTCCCGCTCGCGGCGGAGCCCCTTCGCGAGCAGCAGGTTCGCCACGTTGGCGCAGGCGATGAGCAGCAGCACCGCGACCGATGCCATGAGCAGGCGCAGCATCGGGCGGATCGTGCCGGCGACGGCGTCGATCATCGGCTTCACCGCCACGCCGAACCCGGTGTTCGACGCGGGGTATTCCTTCTCGAGGGACGCCGCGATCGCCGACATCTCGCGCTGCGCGCGCTCCGCGCTCACGCCCGGCCGCAGCCGCGCGACGACACCGAAGCCCGGATGGTTGGCGCGATCGCGCTGCATGTCGTTCAGCAGCGCCGGACGGTGCGGAAACCAGATGTCCACGTCGAACGGCCGCACGCCCGGCGGCAGCACGCCGACAATCGTCAGCTCCTCATCGTCCACCCGCGCCGGCTGGCCGACGATCGACGGATCGCCGCCGAAGCGCCGCCGCCAGAGCTCGTCGCTGACGACCGCTACGCCCGGAGCGCCGGACTCTCGTTCGTCCGGCGTGAAGACGCGTCCACGCGCCGCGGGAATGCCCATGACCGCGAACATCTGCGTTTCGCAGGTGCCCGAGGGAAAGAGCTCGGCCGTCGTCCCCGCCGCGCCGCCGACGATCACGCGCCCGTAGGTGTTGAAGATCGCCATGTCGGCGAACACGTGGTTGCGCGCCCGCCAGTCGACGTAGTTGGGCCAGGACACGTTCCATGGGCCGCCGCGGCGGGTCTCGCTGATGCGGACGATGCGGTCGGGCTCGCCGTAGGGCAGCGGCTTGAGCAGCACGCCGTACACGGCGGTGAAGATCGCGGTGTTGGCGCCGATCCCGAGCGCGAGCGTGAGCACCGCCGCCAGCGTGAAGCCGGGGCTGGCCGCGAGCGTGCGGAGCGCGTAGCGGACGTCGTTGAGCATCGGCGGTTACTCCACTCGAAGCACCGACAGCGGCGCGAGCCGCGCGGCGCGGCTGGCCGGCGCGTAAGCCGCCGTCACGCCGACGGCCCCCAGCACGGCGCAGACGATCGCCAGCGTCAGCGGATCGAGCGCACTGACGCCGAAGAGAAAACGCCCGAGCAGCGGCGCCGTGGCCGCGGCAGCCACGAGCCCGATCGCGAGTCCGCCGCCGATCATCCGGCCGGCGTCGGCGAGCACGAGCGCGGACACGTCGCGGGCGGTCGCGCCGAGCGCCATGCGGATCCCGATCTCGCGAAGGCGGTGGCTGACCGAGTATGAGAGGACGGCATACAGGCCGGATGCGGCGAGCAGCAGCGCGAGCAGCGCCAGGATTCCCGCGCTCGCCGCGGCGACCCGCGACGGCAGCAGCCACAGACGCAGCAGCGCGTCGAGCGGCGCCGCGCTGAAGCGCAGGTCGGGATCGAGCGCCGCGGCGGCCGACTCGAGATCGGCCCGGAGCGCCGCCGGATCGCCGCTCGAGCGGACGATCAGCGCGGTCGCGTCGAGCGCGCTGCGCGAGTCGAGCGGCAGGTACACCGACATCTCCTTCTCGCGCCAGATCGCGCCGTTGGCCGCGTCACGGACGACGCCGATCACGACCCGCGGCTCGCGCCACGCGTCGGCGACGAGCGCCTTGCCCAGCGCCGTGTCCCCAGGCCAGAAGCGGCGCGCCAGCCCGTCGCTGACGACCACCACCGGCATTCCGGCATCGGCGGCGGTGAGATGGCGTCCGGCCACGAACGCGATGTCGAGGACGTCGAAATAGCCGGGCGAAACGCGCGTCACCGTCGCCGGGATCGGATCGGCCGCGGGCCTGTCGGCGAGGCGGATCGTCAGTCGCCGCACTCCGCCATGCAGCGGCACGTGCGAGGTGATCGCCGCCGCCGTGACGCTCGGCATCGCCGCGGCGCGCCCGGCCATCGCCTCCGTGAACCAGCTTGCGCGCTGCGCCGAATACTGCTCCGCGCCGAGATCGAACTCGCCGTACACGACGCCCCGCGTCGTGAACCCGAGGTCGAGCGCTTGCGCGGTGAGCAGGCCGCGCAGCAGCAGGCCGGCCGCAGCCAGCAGCACCATCGATCCGGCGACCTGCACCACGACCAGCGCCTTCCGCAGCCGCGCGCCGCTCACGTGCCGCCCGCCAATCGCCCGCGCATCGCCCAGCGCGCGGACGATGTCGGGGGAGACCGCCTGGAGCGCCGGCGCCAGGCCGAAGGCCAGGCCGCCGGCGATCGCCACCGCCAGCGTGTAGGCGAACACCCGGATGTCCGGTGCGAGCGTCAGCGACATCGCCCACGAGAAAGGCAGGAGACCGACGCCGAAAGCGTAGAGCGCGCGCAGCACCCACGTCGACAGCAGCAGCGCCGCGGCCCCGGCGGTCACGCTCAACAGCAGCGCTTCGACGACCAGCTGCCGGACGATGCGCGCGCGCGCCGCCCCGATGGCGAGGCGCACCGCGATCTCGCGCTGCCGCGATACCGCCCGCGCCAGCATCAGGTTGGCCACGTTGCCGCATGCAATCAGCAGCACGAGTCCGACGACCATGAGCGCAACGGCGACAATCGGCTCCAGGCCGGGATCGAGCGTAAAGAAGGTGCCCGCCGCCACCTCGACCCGCTCCGGCCGGGTGGGCGCGGGGTACGTCGCCGCGAGGCGGCGGCCGATGACGTCGAGCGTGTCCGCCGCCTGCGATCGGCTTACGCCGTCGCGAAGCCTCGCGAGCACCAGCACGCTGCTCTGGTTGCGGTCGCCGCGCGCGTCGCCGTGGCCCGGATCGGCGACGTCGATCGCTCCCGCGCCGATCCACAGGTCCGTGATCAGCGGCTCGGTGCCGGCGAAGCCCGGACGCGCCACGCCGACGATCGTGAAGGGCTCCGCGTTGATGCGCAGCGTGGCTCCGACGACGGCCGCGTCGCCGTTGAAGCGGCGCTGCCAGAAGGCGTGCGACAGGACCACCGACCGGGACGCCGGCCGGTCGTCGATCGGCTGCAGCACCCGCCCCAGCGCGGGCTGCACGCCGGTGATGTCGAAGTAGCCGGCCGACGCGACGTAGCCGAGCGCCGCACGCGGCGGCAGCGTCGCGCCGTCGTGACTCGATCGGCCGGTGGTGACGACGACGGGCAGGTAGGCGGCGACGGACTCACAGACGGCCGCCGACTGGCTGCGATAGTCGGTGAAATCGGGGTACGAGAAGAGATTCTGGCGCTGCCCGGCGACGACCGGGTAGACGCGGACGACGCGGCCGGCGTGCGGCACGGGCAGGGGCCGCAGGGCGAGCGAATTGAGCAGCGAGAAGGCGATGGTGTTGACCGCGATGGCGACCGCCATGATCGCGACGGCGCCGATCGCGAACGACGGCCGCCTGGCAAAGGTGCGGAGCGCGTAGCGGACGTCCATCTTTAACCGGGGGACTAGCGTCCCCCGGACTCCCTCACACGCTCACTCGCGGGGACCCCGGGGCCCCGCTCCGTTCGCGTGGCGCGCTCGCTTCGCTCGCGCGGTTGTCCCGTCATCACAGTGAAGCGACGATCAGCGTCGCGTCGTCGTCGTACGTGCCGCCGTTGAACGCCTCGATGTCGCGGAGCAGCGCCGCGAGCATCTCGTCGGGCGGCAGCGCGCGATGCTGCGAGGCGAAGCCGGCGAGCATCTCCTCGCCGAGCTCGTCGCCGGCGGCGTTTCTGCCCTCGGTGATGCCGTCGGTGTAGAGGATCAGGCGATCGCCCGGCGCGAAGGTGAATTCCCCCTGTTCGTAGGTGCTTTCGGCGAAGACGCCGAGCACGGTCCCTCCCGGCGACAGCTTCTCGATCACGCCGTTGGCGTGCACGAGCAGCGGCGGGTTGTGACCGGCATTGGCGTAGGTGAGCGAGCGGGCGGCCGGATCGATGCGCGCGTAGCAGAAGGTGACGAAGCGTCCGCTGGCCATGTTGCGGCACAGCAGGCGGTTGACGCTGGTACAGACCGATCCGGGGGACGCCCCTTCCTGCGCGAAGGCGCGCACCGCGGCCTGCAGGTTCGACATCAGCAGCGCCGCCGGGACGCCTTTGCCGGCGACGTCGGCGATCGTGATCCCGACGCCGCCGCCGGGGAAGGTCAGCACGTCGAAGCAGTCGCCGCCGACGCCGTTGGCCGGCTGCCAGGACGAGGCGAGCTGAACGCCGGCCCCCTTTGGCATCGCCGTGGGCAGCAGGCCGCGCTGGATCAGCCGGGCCTCTTCGAACTCGCGCTGCTGCTTGGCGTCGCGCCGCTTGGTCGCCTGCGCCTCGTCGATCTCGCGCTGCAGGATCTCGAGCAGCGTGACGTCCTCCCACGGCTTCTGGACGAAGCTGCGCGCGCCGCGGCGCATCGCCTCGACCGCGGTGTCGACGCTCCCCCACCCGGTCATCACGACGATCGGGAGCGAGGGGTCGTGCGCCCGCACCTGCGGGATCAGCTCGAGCCCTTCTCGCCCGGACGTCGTATCCCGGCTATAGTTCAGATCCATCAGGAGCAGATCGAAGGGACGCTCCTTCGTGTCCTTCGTCGTCTTGAGGCGCTCGAGGACGGCCTCGGTCGAACTGACGAACTCCGGCTCGTAGCCCTCGCCGGTGAGGAGCCAGCGAAGGGCCTCGAGCACGTCGGGCTGGTCGTCGGCGACGAGCACGCGTGCAGCGGTCTGCGGACGGATGGCGGCCATGCTGCTATACATGCGCGGCAGCTTGCAGGAACAAAGGACGTACCACGCAGCTCCGGGCGGAAACACGACGTTTTGACTGCCGCGCCGGCCGACCGGGTCGCGCCGGTGGGACGGCGTGTCGCGCGGGTGCGACACGCAAGAATACCGAGGATCGCGGACCGAGGATCGAGGATCGAGGATCGAAAGAACCCGGGAACCCGCAGAACCGTAGAACCTAGAACCGTAGAACCCCTTTTGCCGATGCCGGACACGACGCCCATCAGGATCCTGATTGCCGACGACCAGCAGGACATCATCGACGCGCTCCGCCTGCTGCTGCTCGACGAAGGCTACGAGGTCGCGCCGGCGCGCTCGCCCGCCGAGGCGCTGGAGCGGCTCGAGGCCAGCGACTTCGACCTGGCGGTCCTCGACCTGAACTACACGCGCGACACGACGTCGGGGCAGGAGGGGTTCGATCTGATCGAGCGGATCCGCGCCCTCGACGCGACGCTGCCGATCCTGGTCATGACCGCCTGGAGCAGCGTCGCCGGCGCGGTCGAGGCGATGCGGCGCGGCGCCCGCGACTACATCGAGAAGCCGTGGGACGACGACAAGCTGCTGGCGGCGGTGCGGACGCAGAGCGAACTGCGGCGCGCGGTCAGGCGCAACCAGCGTTTGCAGGAGGCGAACACGCGCCTGCAGCGCGGCGCGACGCCCGCGTTCGTCGGCGAGGCGCCGGCGATCGTCGAGATCCGCCAGACCATCGAGCGCGTCGCGCCGTCGGATGCGAGCGTGCTGATCACCGGTGAGCACGGCACCGGCAAGGAGGTCGTCGCCGCCTGGCTGCACGCTTTCAGCGACCGCCGCGGCAAGCCGCTGGTGACGATGAACGCGGGCGGCCTGGCGGAAGGGATTGCCGAGAGCGAGCTGTTCGGCCACGTCAAGGGGGCGTTCACCGACGCGCGCGTCGATCGCATCGGCTGCTTCGAGATGGCCGACGAGGGGACGCTGTTCCTCGACGAGATCGCCAACATGCCGATGCGCCTGCAGGCCAAGCTGCTGCGCGTGCTGCAGACCGGCGAAATGGCGCGGGTCGGCTCCTCGCGCGTGCGCTACGTCAACGTCCGCGTCCTCTCGGCGACCAACGCGGATCTGCAGGCGGAGATCGCGGCCGGGCGCTTCCGCGAGGATCTGCTCTACCGCCTGAACACCGTCGTCATTCACCTGCCGCCGCTGCGCGAGCGGCGCGCCGACATCGACGCGCTGGCGACGCACTTCCTCGCCATCTACGCCGCGCGCTACCGCAAGCCGCTGGCCGGGCTCGACGCCGACGCGCGCGCCGCGATGCAGGGGCACGGCTGGCCGGGCAACGTGCGCGAGCTGGCGCACGCGATCGAGCGCGCCGTCCTCATGGCCGACGCGGCGGCGCCGACCATCTCGGCGCGCCATCTCAACCTCCGCACGCGCAGCGGCGGAGAGTCGGCGAGCGCCGAGGATCTGTCGCTGGAGGAAGCGGAGCGCGTGTTCATCGAAAAGGTCCTGGCGCGCCACAATGGCGATGTCCGCCTGGCGGCAGAGCAGCTCGGCATGAGCCGCAGCGCGCTCTACCGGCGGCTGCAGCAATATGGCGTCCGGGAGTAGCCGAACCACGAAGATCCACTGGAGCCTCGAGCAGGCCGTGGTCGGGCTGTGCCTGCTCGGCGGCCTGCCCGCCGCCATCGCGCTGGTGTGGATCGTCTGGGGGCAGAACTACAGCTTCGAGGTCCGCTGGACGCTCGCCGCGGTGGTGCTCGTCGTGTGGGTCGGGTGCGCGGCGGCGGCGCACCAGATGGTCACGCGCGTGCTCTACCTCGCGGCCAACCTGCTCGGCGCGCTGCACGAGGGGGACTACTCGATCCGCGGCCACGGCGCGAAGCCGGGCAGCGCCGCCGACCTGGTGATGAAGGAGATCAACTCGCTCGGCAACACGCTGCAGCGCCAGCGCTCGGAAGCCGTCGAGTCAACCGCGCTGCTGACCAGCGTGATGGGGGCGATCGACGTCGCCGTCTTCGCCTTCGACATGGACGAGAAGCTGGTCCTGGCGAATTTCGCCGCCGAGCGCCTCCTCAACAAGCAGGGCTCGCAGATTCTCGGCCGCGACGCGACGTCGCTGCGGCTGCACAACTACCTGAGCGGCGAGACGCCCCGCCTGATCGAGAGCGCCTTCGGCGCCGGCAGCGGACGCCTCGAGCTGCGGCGATCGACGTTCTACCGCGACGGCAAGCCGCACCAGCTGCTGGTCTTCGCCGACTTGAGCCGCGCCCTGCGCGAGGAGCAGCAGCTCGCCTGGCAGCGCATCGTCCGCGTGCTGTCGCACGAGATCAACAACTCGCTGACGCCGATCAAGTCGATCGCGCACAGCATCAAGCGGATGATCTCGCGCATTCCCGACGTGCCGCGCGCCGCCGAGATCCAGGACGGCCTCAATCTGATCGAGACGCGGTCGGGCGCGCTCGGGCGCTTCCTGCGCCAGTACGCGCAACTGGCCAAGCTGCCCAAGCCGCAGGAGCGGCCGATCCAGATCATGCCGCTCGCCCGCCGGATCGCAGAGCTCGAGAACCGCCTGGCGATCGAGGTGCGCGCGTCGCAGGACGTGCAGGTCGAAGCCGATCCCGATCAGCTCGAGCAGCTGCTGATCAACATCGTGCGCAACGCCGTGGACGCCACCGTCGAGACCGGCGGCAAGGTGTGGATCGACTGGTCGAAGGCGGACGGCTTCCTGCAGCTCACGGTCGAGGACGAAGGGCCGGGGCTGCCGGACACGTCGAACCTCTTCGTGCCGTTCTTCACGACCAAGCCTCAGGGCTCCGGGATCGGCCTTGCCCTGAGCCGCCAGATCGCCGAAGCGCACGGCGGCACGCTCGGCCTCGAGAATCGCACCGGCGCCAAAGGCTGCCGCGCGACGCTGCGTCTGCCCATGTAGCCGCCGTGTTATCGTCACCGGATGCTTCGAGCGAAACGCTCCCGTTACCGCACGTCAGAGAAGCTGTTCGCGGCAGCGTCGCGCATCCTGCCGGGCGGCGTCGACAGCCCCGTGCGCGCGTTCAAGTCGGTCGGCGGCACGCCGCTCTTCATCACGCGCGCGCGCGGCGCGCAGATCGAGGACGCGGACGGCAACAGCTACATCGATTACGTGATGTCGTGGGGCCCGCTGATCCACGGCCATGCGCCCAAGGGATTGCTCAAGGCGCTGATCCAGGCGGCCGCGCGCGGCACGAGCTTCGGCGCGCCGACCGAGCTGGAGACTCGGCTCGCCCAGCGCGTCGCGACGCTGATGCCGTCGATGGAGCGGGTGCGGTTCGTGAGCTCCGGGACGGAAGCGGCGATGAGCGCCGTACGCGTCGCCCGCGCCGCCACAAAGCGCGACCGCATCGTCAAGTTCGAAGGCTGCTACCACGGCCACGCCGACTCGTTCCTCGTCCAGGCCGGTTCGGGAGCGCTGACCCTTGGCGTGCCGACGAGCCCGGGCGTCCCCGCGGCGGCCGCGGCCGACACGCTGCTGGCGCGCTACAACGATCTCGCGTCGGTCGAAGCGCTGCTCGAGCGGCACGCGCAGCAGGTGGCGGCGATCTTCGTCGAGCCGATCGCCGGCAACATGGGCGTCGTCCCGCCGCGCGACGGCTTCCTGCAGGGGCTCCGCGATCTCTGCGATCGGCACGGCGCGCTGCTCGTCTTCGACGAAGTGATCTCGGGCTTCCGCGCCGCCGCCGGCGGCGCGCAGCAGCTGTTCCGGGTCAAGCCGGATCTCACGTGCCTCGGCAAGATCATCGGCGGCGGGCTGCCGGTCGGCGCCTACGGCGGCCGCGCCGACGTGATGTCGCTGGTGGCGCCGGCAGGCCCGGTGTATCAGGCGGGGACGCTCTCGGGCAATCCGCTCGCGATGACCGCAGGCCTGTGGTCGCTGAGCGAGCTGTCACCGAAGCTGTATCGGCACCTGTCGAAGCTCGGCGCGCAGCTGGCGGGCGGTCTCGCCGACGCGGCGCGCGAGGCCGGCGTGCCGCTGCAGGTCAACGCCTTCGGCTCGCTGGTGACGCCGTTTTTCACGAGCGAGCCGGTGCGCGACTTCCAGTCGGCGATCAAAGCCGACGCGGCGATGTACGGAAAGTTTTTCAGAGAGATGCTGGACCGCGGGATCTATCCGCCGCCGTCACAGTTCGAGGCGTGGTTCCTCTCCGGCGCGCACAGC
>Ga0207651_10000793_pt1 | contig 13585 bp, 17 predicted proteins | sample KBSM23metaG_FD_184328 | JGI IMG/M metagenome (GOLD analysis project Ga0207651, IMG submission 184328) | Miscanthus rhizosphere microbial communities from Kellogg Biological Station, Michigan, USA - KBS M2-3 metaG (SPAdes) (version 2) | ecosystem: Host-associated > Plants > Roots > Rhizosphere >... | reverse complement strand
GCGAACGGTAGTGCCCAGATCACACCCATCTGTAAAATACAGGACACGTTCACATGACCGACACAACGGACATGGGCACCAACATCGTGCCGATAAAGAGCAAGCGAGGCCGCTTCGGCAAAGAGGGCGTACCAAACCCGGGCAAGCCACGCGGTGCCATCAACAAGAACACGCGCCTGCTCAAAGAGGCGATCATGCTCGCCGCAGAGATCGAGGGGCAAGACGGGCAGGGCAAGGGGAAGCTGGTCGGCTTCATGCGCAAGGTGGCGCAAGAGGATCTCCGGGCGTTCGTCATGCTGTTATCCCGCATCATTCCGCTGCAGGTCGAGAGCAAGACGCTGGAGGACGACCGGCCCAAGCGCACCACGTACAAGTCAGTGGACGAGGTGAAGCGAGAGCTCGCCAGCCGTGGCGTCTCGATGGAATTGATGTTCAAGATTATGCAGGCAGAGCCTAACCCGATGGACGAGCCCGAGCCGCTCGATCTGGAGGCCGAAGATGCCGACACCGATCAGCCGGGATGATGTGCTCCACGCGCTAGCGCTGGCCTATAACCATGATAGAAACAGCGACAAGGAAATGGATATCGACCTCGTGGTGGCGATGGCCGATGAGGTGATGAAGGTGCTCGGGCAACATGGTGCAGTTTCCACCGGAGAAGACGACAGCGGCGGATCTGAATGACGGCGATCTGGGTGCATGGACCGATCTGCAGTATGCGTTAGCCCGCACCGACTTCTATCTGTACAGGCGCATCATCAGGCCGAACCTCGTGACCACGTGGTGGCAACAGCATCTGGCGCAAAACCTGATGTGGTTCTTTCGCCAGATGAAGGAGGGGCGCCGCCCGACGATGGTCATTCAGGCGCCACCGCAGCACGGTAAGACCGAGCAGATTACAGATTTCATATCGTGGGTGGCCGGGTTAGATCCGGATCTGCGAACCATCTTCGGATCGTACAGCGATGAGCTCGGCGTCAAGGTGAACCTCGCACTGCAGCGCATCTATGACAGCCCGCGCTACAAACAGGTGTTCGAGTTCACCAAGCTGAATGACACCGCCGCATCGAGCACCGCCGCACGCTGGCTGCGCAACAGCACCATCTTGGAATACGTGGGGCACAACGGCTCATTCAGAAACACGACTGTCATGGGCCAGATCAACGGCATGGGTTTGGATCTCGGCGTGATCGATGACCCGATGAAAGGCCGAGCCGAAGCACAGAGCAAGGTGATCCGAGACAAGACGTGGGGCTGGCTCACCGACGACTTCTTCGGGCGCTTCTCCGATCAGGCCGGGCTCTTGATGATCATGACGAGGTGGCACCTCGATGATCCGCTCGGGCGATGGATCGAGCACTTCCCGCAAACGCGCGTGCTGCGCTACACCGCCGTGGCCACCAAGAACGAGCGCTACCGCAAGAAGGGCGAGGCGCTCTTCCCCGAGATGAAGCCACTCGAATTCCTGCAGGCGCGCAAGAAGGTGCTGACCAACGCGGGCTGGCAGAGCATCTATCAGCAGTCACCGATCGCAGCGGGTGGCGATACATTCCCGACCGAGCGGTTCAAGGTGATCAGCAGTTTCGATCGCAGCCGGGTGCGCAACTCGATCCGCTATGTGGACAAGGCAAGCTCGGACATGAGCGGCGACTACACCGCAGCGGTGCTGATGCACGACATGCGCGACGGTGGCACCGTGATCGAGGACGTGATCCGTGGCCAGTGGCCGGTGAGCGAGCGCGAGGCGCGCTTGATGCAGGCGGCAGAGTCAGACAAGGCGATGTGCAAACGCTATGCGATCTGGTTCGAGCAAGAGCCCGGATCAGGCGGCAAGGAAAGCGCAGAGGCCAGCGTCAGGCGCTTCAAGAAATTCGGCGCGTTCGCTGACAAGGTGACAGGCGCCAAAGAGATCCGGGCCGAGCCCTATGCGGGCGCCGTGCAGAACGGGGATGTGTCACTAGTGGCAGGCGCATGGAATCGCGCCTTCCTCGATGAGCACGAACAGTTTCCGGTGGGCACGCACGACGATCAGGTGGACGCCGCATCTGGCGCCTTCAACAAGCTGGCCGAGGCGATCGGGACCTACGATCGATCGCTCGCGTGGGTGGGCTGATGGTGAAGAAGCTAGCGAAGGTGACGTTGCGCTGCACCGCATGCAAGCAGATCCGCGATATCACCATCAAGCAATTCGCCAAGGGTCAGCCGTTCTGTCCGAGGTGCGGCAACCGTGAAGTGGAAGTGAAGGCTGTTGACGAGATCAAGGGATGATCGATAGCTTCAAACGCTGGCTGCGGGCGCCCGTGTACTGGTGGCACTACGCGATCGTGTTCGCCGCTGCAGTGGCTGGATACTGGGTGATGTGGTTGTTCGGGTGGTGACATGGTCGCGACAGTGACGCCGATCGGCGGAGTACAGGTGATCGTGGTGCCGGATGACAACGCAGACGCGCGCAACATCCCGCCGGGCATCCTCGCCATGCTCGGTCCCAACGATGTGCTGATGAGCAACGACAGCCTGCGCTGCTACATGCGCAAGACGCACTGGGATGCGATGAATGGTAGTTTCAAAAAACTGGAGAGATGACATGGAAGAAATTCTCGACGCAATCATTCAGGCCGCAGAGAAGACCGCGCATCAGGCATCAGGGAATGATCAAGATGATTGGAATAATTTCGCTCAGGCTCTACGAGTGGAGCGTCAGCAGTTGGCCGATGCTATCGCGAACAGGCCGAAGCCCGCGCACCCGATAGCCGAAGGCGGGACACCAGAGCCGAAGGCGTGAGATGACCGACGACGAACTGCGCGATGCCGTCACGATCCTGCACCAGCGTGCATCGCGCAACTGGTATCAACATGAGATGTGGGAATTGATCATCGACATCGAGTCGTTGCTCGCTGGTCTGCCCACCGAGATGGATCGTGCCGCGATAGAGCGCGAGGTCGAAGAAGTCTTGAAGCTGAAGGGAGCAACGTGATGGCGCTGAAAGTGTTGGACGGTCCGTTTATCGAGGCAGGGGAGTCGCTGTCGAGCGCAGTTGATTGCAGTGGCGCACAGTTGGTGCGCATCACCATGCCTTCGGACTGGACCGAAGCGCCAATGACGTTTGAGTTCTCGACTGATGGCACCTCGTTCAACGACATGTTCGATCTCAAGGGTTATGCCGTCACCATCGATGTTGTCGTGCCGGGCAGTGGCGTGATCATCCCGCATGATGTCGGGCGTGCAGTGGGCTGGATCAAGTTTCGCTCGGGCACACGTGGCAACCCGGTCGAGCAGAGAGAGGGCCGCTTGTTCGCTGTTGCGGTGATCGATGCACCGGAAGAGGCGCCGCCCGCGCGATCGGGTGCGAAGCGCACTGCGAAGAAGAAGGCCGCGAAGAAGAAGGCGCGTCGATGAAGCACCACGTCAGCATCCGCTGCGCTGGAGGATTGCGAGAACGTACGCGGTCTCACCGCAGAGCAAGCGCTGATCGAAACGATACGCGGGGATGATCGATGAAAGTCGAAACGCTGGCAGGCATCGCCAAGACCGCAAGCTGCATGGACATCACCGTGTCGCTAAACGAAGAGGGCCTGACGTTCAGGCTGGCAAAGGACAGGCACAAGGTTTCCGGCATGGTGCCGTGGTCAATGCTGGAAGCATCGCGCGATCCGCATGGCGTGTGCGCCAGTACGATGGGCGATATGTTCAACGCGATGAAGGTTGCTCAAGGCGTCGATAGGATGCCCGTCATCGATGAGCCCGGCTACTGGACAGGAAGCGGTCGAGCAGGCAACGGGAGCGATATGTGAGCGAGAAAATCTGGATGTGGATCGCATGGCGCCTGCCGCGCACGCTGGTGATGTGGTGCGCGATGCGCGTCGGTGCGCATGCCACGCAGGGCCAGTACAGTGATCAGGAAGTGCCAGCGCTCACGTTCATGGATGCCATGAAGCGCTGGGGCTGATGTACATCGTCGTGTCGATGGTGGCGATAGCAGCGCTGCTCGATCATGCCTACTGGATCAGTGGATTGCTGGCATTGATCGCGCTGTTCTATGCGCTGACTGCGAAGTGAAAAAGGAAAAGGCCCCGAAGGGCCTGATCTCAGTTGATCATGATGCTGTCGGCGTCACCGCGTGCGAGCATCGTGCGGGTGCGATATCCGGGTGCACGGGCTTCGAACTTTCCGTACCAGCCTTTGACGCCTGTAGGGTAGGTCACGAAGCGTGAGGCCAGCCACTTGATAGAGGCATCCGGGTTGCGCTCGGCGAAGAGGGCCGAAGCCCTCTTCCTGAATTCCTGTCTGGTCACTTGGTTTCCTCCTCGCAGATCAGAAAGCATTTCTTGCAGAGGCTGTAGGCGCTTTCGTCTGATCCGGTCTCCCGGGTGCGCTTGCTGCACCGATGGCACTGGTAGGTGGTCGAGGCCTTCTGGAATTTGCTGATCACGTTGGTTGCTCCGTTGGTTGACGATCCTCAAGTAGGACTTGTACTCGGCGCTGTCAAGTGGGCGCTATAACCTTGTGGATACAGCGTCATGTACCTGTTCGACACCTTCACAAATTTCTTGAGCGGCCTTGGCGTGCAAGGTCGCGACAAGATGACCGCCCACCGCTACACCAAGCAGATCTGGACGCGCGAGCAACTCGAAGCCTCGTATTCGTCGGACTGGATCACGCGCAAGGCAATTCAGATCCCTGCACATGATGCGACCCGAGAATGGCGCGCATGGCAGGCCGAGCAGAACCAGATCGAACTGATCGAGGAGACCGAGGACAGGCTGCGCGTGCAGTTGAAATTGCAAGAGGCGTTGATCAAGGCGCGCTTGTATGGCGGCTCGTGCATGCTGATCGGCGTCGAAGGCAACATGGCGAGCGAGCTCGACCCGGAGACGATCAAGAAGGACGGGCTGAAATTCCTGCACGTGTTCGCGCCGCACCAGTTGGTCATTCAGGAATTGATCAAGGACATTTCGAGTCCCTACTACGGACAGCCGGAATTCTATCGGCTGCATGATGACAAGGGCACCGTCGGCAGCATCGACATCCACCCGTCGCGCATGATCAGGCTGACCGGGCTCGATAGCCCGGACCCGATGGCGAATTTCGGTTGGGGCGATCCGCTGATACAGGTGATCAACGACGCAGTGGCAGCGGCGGGCACTGTGCAGCAATCGATCGCTGCGATGATCGGCGAGGCCAAGTTCGACGTCGTCAAGATCCCCGGGCTGACCGAGATCTTCTCGACCACCGAGGGCACGTCGCGCCTGATCAAGCGATTCAGTGAAGCCAACGTTGCTAAGAGCGTGATCAACGCGGTGGTGCTCGACGGTGAGGAGGAGTGGCAGCGCATCGGCGTTGATTTCAACGGCATGCCTGAAGTGTTGCAGATGTATCTTCAAATCGCTGCGGGCGCCTGTGACATCCCGGTGACGCGCTTCGCTGGCATGTCACCCGCCGGTCTCAATGCAACGGGTGATGCCGACATCCGGAATTACTATGACCGCGTCAAGAGCGATCAGGAATTGCGCCTGACGCCTGCGCTAGAGAAACTCGACATCGCCATTCAGCGCAGTGCGCTCGGCAAGTTCGATCAGAATATTTTCTACGAGTGGAATTCGTTGTGGCAGATGACCGAGGGCGAGAAGGCTGTCATCGCCAAGAGCAAGGCGGAGACCGCAGCGCTCGACGTCAATGCGGGGCTGATCCCGTTCGAGGCGCTGGTCAAGGGCCGCGTCAACCAGTTGATCGAGGACGGCACCTATCCCGGCATGGAGGCGGGGATCGAGGAGGCGATCGCCAATCAGGAAGCGCTCGATGAGGAAGAGCTTGCGATGCAGGAGGAGCAGGCGCAACTCGGAGGGCCGCAGGCGCCGAAGCAACTCACCGGACCACAGAACAAGCGCGGCATGGAAGGACAGACACGCAAGGAGGTAGCGAAAGACAGCGCCGCCCCTTTCGTGCGTCAGGAGGCATTGGACCGTTTGGCGAGCGCGTTTCGTGATCTGCTGATCCCGTGGGACGAAACGCTGCATCCACGTGGCGGGATGCAGAACCCGGGGCAGTTCACCTCGAAGGCCGAGACCATGACGCGCTCGGTCGCGTTCGCTTCGCCGAGTGTCAAGAGCAACCTCGATCTCAAGGGCGCCCAGCGTGAATTGAATTCGCGTCAGCAAGTGCGGATGCGGCAATCATCGAAGGACATCTACGAGAAGCTCGGCGTCGGCGGTGTGCAGGAGGTCGATGCGCTCGGTGTGTGGAGTGACGGTGCCGAGAACACCTTGGTGTCGCGCGTCAACAGCGACTGGGAGAAGAACAAGCTCGCCGCTGTGATGAAGGGCTACATCTACGACCAGAAGGCGGTGATCGTATTTCAGCAGGACGACGCCTACGGCAAACAGGTGCTGGCGCAGTTCGAGGCCAAGGGCACCATCGCCAAGATCAGCAAGGATCTACAGAAGGATGGCGTTGCGTTCTATACGCTGGTGCCGAAGGAAGACGGCGCCACGGTCTACATGGTAGACTTCGATGGTTCGCAGTTGGACAAGATGGACAAGGCGGCGACACGCTATGGCGAAGACAACGCGCTTCACTACCAGTTCGGACGCGCCGAGCAAATCGGATACGACGGCAAGGGATCGGACCGCGAGCAGCGAGACCGCGCGCGAGAAATATACCAGAGCGTCATTGACCAATCCCCGCTTAAAGAAGCTGGCGCCATCTGGCAAGACGTACGTGATCACTGGCTCCCACCTTACGAAGCGGAAGGATACGACCTAACACCGAGCGCGCTGGTCGCCGAGCATCCGGACATCAAGCCGAATTCAGTGGTGGTGACCGAGGCGGCGCAGATGATCAACAACCGCGCGGGTGACATCCTCGAACGTGATCTCGGCATGCGATCGATCACCGAGGACAACCACACCGAGGAGACCGACGACTATCTTGCTAACGTGATTGCGCTGGAATTGCGCGAGGGCTTGATCGGTGGTGTCAGTGGCGCTGACTGGTACGACGAGACGATGAAGAACGCGATGAAGATCGCCGAGGAGATTTATCCCGGCATCGCCAAGGACAAGAACCAGAAATTCATCTACACCGCAGCGCTCGCCATCACGTCACAGGGTGAGACCGTTGATCGCAACGTGGCGCTGGCGGATCAGGCGTACACGTATTTCCTCAAGCATGGAAAATATCCTACCGACATCAAGGCCAAGAAGGCCAGCATCGCGGGCAACCTGAAAAAGATGAACGAGATGATCGAGGAGGCGGGCTCGATCGACAAGGTGCGCGAGTTCTTCGACAAGCCGATGACCGCACGAGATCTCAGCAAGGCAACAGGTGTCGAGCCGGGCGCCACGCTGAAGGATGACATGCTCTACGGCAGCGCGATGCTCGGGCCGAAGATCGGGCAAGGCTTCTACCAGAACCTCAACGGCAACTTCACGCCAATCACGATGGACTTGTGGTTTATGCGTGCGTGGGGCCGCATCACCAACACGGGCGTTGCGGGTGGCGGTTATGAGAAACAGATGGAGCGATTTGTTGGTGCGCTGCGTGATGCTGGCCATCCTGTGCCGAATAGCGATGCGGATAGGGTCGAGCTAGGCGAGAAGATCTTCAACGAGCACGAGCGTGCGTTTGCTGCGGCGGCGAAAGCGAAAGAGCCTTACGAGAAGACCGAGCTCATCCTCGCGAGCGAGCGCCTGACGCTGATGGCGAAGGGCATGATGGTGGAGCAGCCGAAGAACGGCTCGCAGCGCAAGTGGATTACAAGTGTGTTCAACAAGGCGCTGGAGAAATTGAAGACCGAGCGCGGCATCACGCTGACGCCAGCGGGCGCGCAAGCCACGTGGTGGTGGCCTGAGAAAATTCTCTGGGAGCAGATGGGTGTGCGTGGCAAAGAGCGCGACACCGACTACGCGAAGTCGCTGTCCACTCTGGCGAAGAAAAAGCGTGACGTATGAAGGGCACACCGCACTTCGCACCGTGGCAGGAAGATCCTGATCCGCCTGATTACTGGGAGGATGTGGACTACGAGCGCATGCGTCGTCGGCTGCGCGCTTACTGGGACGGCGAAGACTACAGCGACGCGCTGGTGCCGTTCGAGGAGTTGAAGCACCCGCGCGGCAAGGGCGGCAAGTGGACCGAGGCAGGCTTTGACGAGAAGCTGCGCGCGCTCGGCGTCGGCATGCATGGCCAGAATTTCGACCGCTACAAGATACGCGCGATCTACGCCAAGGAGCTCGGCAGGGCCAAGCGCGGCATGGGCATCGAGGAGATGGTCACCGCGATACTAGAAGCGCGCGAGGGCGAGAACATCGACCCGAAATATCTGCCGCCGATCCCTGACACGTTCACGCCGCATGATCCGCCGACACCGGGCGAGAAGGAGATAGTGGACAGCGGCGATCCGATCACGCGACCGCGCGAGAAGTCTCCTGAATTTCAGGACGAGCGCGATGCGTTCAAGCGCGATCTGCCGATCTATGATCAGCACGTGAACCAGAACACGACCTACACGTTCATGGCGACACCGAAGGGCATCGCGACGTTCACGCTCACTGATGTGTATGGCGTTGACGAGCCGACCGTCGAGCTTCACTGGCTTGTGGCGCATGATCGAGGTGCAGGAAGATCAGCGCTGGAGTTGATGGCGAAGCAGGCCGACAAGCACGGCGTCACGGTGCAGGGTTATGCAGTGCCGATGTCTGCGGCGGCTGGCAAGACCATGTCAGTGGCGAAGCTCGAAAAATTCTACGAGCAGTTCGGCTTCAAGCCAGTCGGGCGCCGCGACAAGGACGGCTACAAGAAGATCGTGCGGGCGCCGCAGAAGGTGCGCGACAGTCTGATGCCGTTGTTCGAGGAGCATGAGCACCCGCGCGGCACTGGCGGCAAGTGGACCGCGAAGGGCGCCAGTGCGAAGCAGCGCACCGAGCGAAACCGCAGGGCGATCACCGCGCTGCGTGAGGTCGAGCAGGAGGAATTCGTCCCGCAGACCGAGACGCCTGAGTTCAAGGCGTGGTTTGGCCAGAGCAAGTTGACTGACGAGGACACCGGCAAGCCGAAGGTGCTCTATCACGCCACCGGAAAAGATTTCGATGAGTTCAAGGCGGGCGGCTTTGATCCGAAGATCAGTGGCCCGGCCATCTGGGTCTCACCGCATGCGGAGAAGCAACCGGCGTTTCACAATCTGAAGCGTCGCGACAAGGAAGGCGTCATCGAGGATCTTCGCGTGATCCCGGTATTCGTGCGGATGGAAAGGCCGCTGACGATCGACTCGCCGACGATGCTGGACTGGGCGCGTGATGTCTTCGCGGGAGGCAATAAGGATTTCCCGCAGATCATGAAGCCTGAGTGGGTGGCGGAGCTCCGGCGCGACGACGAATACGATGGCGTGTGGTTCAAGGGAGAGAAGCTCGGCTGGGGCGATTTCTCCGATGAGGTGATCGTCTTCGATCCCAACCAAGCGAAATCCGCGATTGCCAACAAGGGCACGTTCTCGCGCACGAGCAACAAGCTGCGCGACATGCTGCATGATGCGGGCATGTGGGCCGAGGAGAAACACGAGCGCGTGCCAGCGGGTGAAGGTGGCGGCGGACGGTTCGGCACCGTCGGCATTCCGCTGGTGTGGAAGCAGTCGCGCGCGATCGCAGCATTGATGGGCAAGGACATCCCGAGGCAGAAGACGCAGCCGACACCGGAGCAGATCGCCAAGGAATTGAAGCTCGATCTCGGTGCCATCAAGGTTGGCGGCGATACTTGGAATAAGGAGACCGCGATCCGGCTGGAGACCGAGTACCAGTTGGCGCGGCCTGCGATGGATCAGTTGCTGGCGTCTTACGAGAAGGGGCCGCAGGAAGAGCCCGACGAGAATGTCGGCGAACTGTACTCGGCATCAGAGGGCAAGCTGATCAAGGCGGGCGAGCCCGGCTACGACAAGCTGCTGAAGGCGTACAAGGAGAACGCCGCCCAAGAGGAGCAGGAGGAAAAGGAATACGAGGGCACGCCCGAGCCTGCCGAGTGGGATCTGCTGAGCGACGATGTGCACGACCAGATCGCCAACGAGTATTACGACAAGGCGCTCAACGACTACGTCGAAAGCGAAGTGACGTCTTGGCAGGAGAGTGGCGGCGCGCTCGATGAAGCCAAGGCGGCGCTGACACAGGACAATGACTGGATCATAGAGACCGTGACCGACATCGTTGAGGGCGATGACGACGAAGACGATGACGAGGAGGAAGAAGGCCCGGAGGTCATCAAGGTCGGCAAACTGATGAAGCCGGTGCCGAAGAAGACCGGCTGGAAATTCAGCACCACCGACATCATCGATTCCATCAGTCTGGACTACAACAGCAATGGTGAGGGCAGCGGCAAGTTGAAGGTCACGATTGACGACGACTATCTGCAGAAGCCGATCGGCGTCGAGCAGGACCCGAACCAGAGCGAGATGGCGCTCGGTGAAAAGGACTATTCGAAATATCTCACTGGCGCGCAGCGTGCCGAGCTCAAGATCAGGATCACCGCCGCGTTCGAGAAGCAGGCCGAGAAGAACGCCGACAACGTTGAGCCACCCGATTTCTCCGACTCCGCCAAGGAGTACATGCAGGAGAATTGGGAAAGCAACATGGGCAACGACGAAAAGTATGAATGGGCGAAGTACAACACCTCGATCATCAATGATCTGCAGGAAGAATACGAAAAGGAATATGCCGAGTTCGAGGAGACCGGCAAGTCGGTGCCGGGCGGCATCATCGGCATTCCGGACAAGTTCGATCCGCTCAACGAGACAAGCGGCGAGGACTACAGAAAGACCCAGCGCATCGCGCGGCAGTTGTCGCTCGACCGTGCGCTGGCGGTGATGAACGAACGCAAGATCGAGTTTGGCGCGGGCGTGGTGCCGATGACGGCATTGAGACGGATCGACAACCAGTTATGGGAAGCGTGGAAGGGATCATCGACATCCGAGGATGGCTTGTTGCTGCAAGTGGCGACTGCTGATGAACTGGGTGGTCGGCTCAACGACAAGACCGGCAAGGGCGGCAAGGTGGTGCTCGACAAGAAGAAGATCGCCAAGGAAGCCGACCAAACCTTCAAGAGCATCGGTGGTTACGAGGGCATCAAGGCCTATGTGCGCGGCAAGTGGGAAGCGACGCAGTATCTGTTGGACAAGGCCGATCTCGATGAGCTCGAACTGTATCGCGGCATCGCGCTCGATCGCGACAAGTACGAGCAGGCGCAAGGCGAGGTGGAAATCGTTGACGGCTATCAGAAGGCGACCAACCTCAACATCGTGCGCAACGGCGCCGCATCGACCTCGGTCAAGGCGTCGGTGTCGAACAAATGGTCGAGCGATGACAGTCGTGTGGTGATACGCTTGCACATCCCGCGCACCGCTGCGATCTCGATCCCGGCCTATGGCATCAACGTGCACTCCGAGGCCGAGGTGGTGGTGGCTGGCACCGCATGGAAAAGCTGGGATGCGTGGCTGGAGGAAGCCCCGACATTCGAGAAACGAAAGATCGCTGCGTGATGGCAAAGAAACCAGAGCCGCCGAAAGAGGAAAGCAAGAGCGGGATGATCGACATCGACATCCTCGGCATGGAGCTTGAGAAAGGCCTGCCGCACTGGCTCGATCCGATTGAGAAGTACAAAGGCAAGCACGACGCCGATCGCAAGAAGAAACAGATCGAGCGTTCGAACAAGATCATGGGCAAATGACCAGCCGCGATCCGACCCGCAGCGCCGGACTGCGGCGCCACGGGCGCACACTGGTCAACCGCCGTGTTCACGCGCTCTATCAGCGGTTGCGGCAGGGATTTCAGGAGCACGACGTCGCCGGACTGCGGCAGGCTGATCAGCCGACCATCAGCCACGTGGCGTTCATTAATTGGATGGAGAGCGTGTCACACAAGCTCGCACGCGCCGAGGGTATGATCGGGCACGTGGTCGAGGCGACGCTACTGGCGCCCGTAGACTGGCCGCACGAACTGATCGAGAAGGCTGTCGAGCATGGCATCGTTCTCGTTGAAACCGAGCTTCGCACGTCGCTTGGACACCTTGACGCTTCCGAGGTGTCACGACTGCATGCGGGCGCGGCCACGGCTGAGGTTCGGGGAATTGCGGGCGAGACCGTCCGCAGGCTGTTGCGGCACGTGGTTCGTTCGCTTGAAGTCAAGGAAGCACCCGAGGCGCTGATGCGCGAGGTGCGCAAGACGATCGAGAAGATCACGAGACTGCGTTTGCATCTGATGGTGAACACGGGCGTGGTGCGCGCGGTCAATGCTGGAAAACTATTCGCGTATGAATCAGAGGGGATCACCCGAGTCGGGATCGAACCAGAATGGTTGCCTCACACTGATGCTCATCAACACAATCGTTTGGCTGATCATCATCCTCGGCTTAATGGCGCTGCTGTACTACTAGACGTGCGATCGAAGAAGTCGAAGCGGCGCCAGCGCACCGCATCGAACAAGGCCAGACGCAAGCGCAGGAAGACGCCCGAAGAAGAGATACTGGAGACGGCGTTCACCGAAGGATCTGCAGCATTGGGCGGTGGTCTCGCGGTGGAGATCGCGGGCGAGTTGCTCAAGGCGGTGCTGGAGCCTGAAGAGCCCGAGCCGACACTGGTCAACGTGCTCACCGCAGGCGACGACCGCGTGTGTCAGGACTGCGAAGACATTGCGGCAGATGGGCCGTACGAGTTGGACGAGGCACGCGCTCTGATCCCGGCTCATCCAAATTGTCGTTGTGCTTTCATTCCCTTCGGCGATAAACGCTTTGCTCCGCTGATGGAGCAGGAAGAGGCCGAAGAGGAGTGGGAAGAATGAAGCGATTTATTGTCAACGAGACTTTCACAGACGAGGACACCGGCACCGAATATTTCCAAGGCGCCATCTACGAGCTCGACGCCAAGACCAAGGCGAAGCTCGACCAGTGGGTTGCCGAGGACAAGGTCCGAGATCCGGACGTGTCGCAGGACGATGACGACGTCGAGAAGACCATCGATGAGGCCAAGGCCAAGCACGAGGCCGAAGAAGACGAAGACGAAGACGAAGACGAAGACGAAGATGACGACGACGAGAAGGACGAGCCTGCATGAACCTACAGCGCGGCTACATCGCTGAAAGAAAAGATCGACAGCATCCGGTCCTTGACCCGGATGCTGCTTCCTTCAACGCGATCGAGACCGCGATGTTCTCCGGGGGCTACACGACGACATGGTACGCGACCGCCAACAAGACATTCGGGCTATCGCCGAACTGGGAATTGACGCCGATAGAACCTGTTGTGAAGTGACGCGGCAATGGATCAGCCTCTGACGAGAGAGCAGGAGGAATTGCATTTCGGCGATACGCTGTATCGCAAGCCGAAGTCGAAATCCGTGGTGCGCATGCGTGGCTTCGTTCGGACCGATCCGACCGAGCCTCTGCCGATCGATCCCGAGCCGCCCGCAGCGTGGCTGGTCAATCGTCTCGCGACCGATGAGGACGGCGACCCGCTACAGCAGGGCATCTTCTCGAATTACAACGACGACATCATCCTCGAAGCGGATTCCAACACGCTGGTCGGGCGGTACTCTCCGGCAAGAGGTCCCGCTGAATC
>Ga0207651_10000789_pt1 | contig 13604 bp, 9 predicted proteins | sample KBSM23metaG_FD_184328 | JGI IMG/M metagenome (GOLD analysis project Ga0207651, IMG submission 184328) | Miscanthus rhizosphere microbial communities from Kellogg Biological Station, Michigan, USA - KBS M2-3 metaG (SPAdes) (version 2) | ecosystem: Host-associated > Plants > Roots > Rhizosphere >... | reverse complement strand
CTCGGTGATCCAGGTCTTGAGCACGTCGGTACTTCCGCAGGATAACGCGGGCCTCCAGCGCGCCAGACAGGAAACCGCGTCGGCGCTCGCCGAAGCGATGGACAAGACCGTTCATGTCAGGGGTATTCAATCGGCTGGGTTTCTGTACTCGGCCAAGATCGTTCCTAATCTGGGATCAACACCGGCAAAAGAGAGCGACCGGAGCCGATTCGCGAGAGTCGAACAGGTCCTTGCAGCGAATCGGCAAAGTCTGCTCGCCATTCCCGGTGTCATCGGCGTCAGGCCAGGGTATCGCTTCAGAGACGGCTGGATCACCGACGAACCGTGCATCGTAGCCGTCGTCAACCAGAAGACTGTCGGCACGGACCTTCCTTCCCTCGCTCGCATCCCCGACAACGTCGGAGGCGTTGACGTCGACGTTGCCATTGCTTCGCCCATGCAGCAGTTCATTGCCCAGGTGGCGCTTCAGGGGACCGCGGTTGACCTCGACCCCATCAATCCCGAAGGTTTTGCACTGCCGTCGGGAGCGCAACGCGTCCAGGCGGCCGCCGCTGAGGTGTTCACCGCGCAGCTCATTCGCAAGAGCCGCTACGTTCCGCCCCCTGACCTCAAGCTGCAGCCTGCGCATGGGCCGTTCACGGTCACTTGTCACGCCAGTCCAGATGCGGGTTGGCCGGTGCTGTCGAAATTTCTCGACGGCATCAAACAGCGCGTGACTATCGCGATGTACGACTTCACGGCTCCGCACATCATGCGGACCCTGGAATCGGCTGCCGCCGACGCCAACGCCAACGTGTCCCTTATTCTCGATCCTGGTCAATCGCTCACCAACGGCGATGAACCCAACAACCCAAAGTCCGGCGATTTCAGCGAAGACGTCGTGCGCAAGGATTTGGAGAAGAAGCTGCAATCGCACTTCGCCTTCGTGTGGGCGGCGGTGACGCGAAAGGGCAAAGTCGACGCTGGAATTTTTCCATCGGCATATCACATCAAGGTCGCGGTCCGCGACGGGAAGGACTTCTGGCTGTCGAGCGGCAACTGGCAATCGTCAAACCAGCCGGACATTGACCCACTCGGCCCCGATCGCGGGCTGTCGAACGTGCACACGATGTACAATCGCGAGTGGCACGTAATCGTGCAGGAGCAGACTCTCGCCCAGACCTACGAAGACTTCATCAAGTATGACGAAAAGCAGGCTAAGCCGCACAACGTCGGCCCGCAGACGGCGATCCGGCCGGACCTGTTTGTGCCCGAAGAGCTCCTCGCCCAAGCCGCCGCCGACAAATACTTCGCCCCGCGTGACATCAATATCGGTGCCGGCGAAGTGGTGCAGCCCCTCCTGACCCCGGACAACTACGCCGACAACGTTCTGCCGCTGATCACGAGCGCCAAGCGCACGCTCTACTTCCAGAACCAATACATCAAGATCAGCGACGACGAGACGAAGAACCCGCCGAAGTTCGCCGCCCTTGTTGACGCGCTGCGCGAGAAGATCGACGGCGGCGTCGATGTGCGGATCATATTGCGCGACATCGGCGACACGCGGCCCATGCTCGAAGCGTTGAAGACCAATGGATTCGACATGTCGCACGTGAGGCTGCAGAAGTCGTGCCACAACAAGGGAATCATTGTAGACGGCGAAGTGGTGCTGCTCGGCAGTCACAACTGGTCCGGTGACGGGACGGTCTATAATCGCGATGCCAGCCTGATCTTCCACAATCGCGACGTGGCCCAGTATTTTCAAACCATCTTTCTCTATGACTGGGACAACCTCGCACGCCAGAAAGCCTCGGCCGAAAGCGCAATGCCGAGACTTGCGCTGTCCGGCGAAGAGCCTCCGGAAGGCTCGTTCCGCATTCCCTGGGACAGTTATTTTGGAGAGTACCAGGCTGACCTTCAGAATGCCTTGGGAAGCATCGATGTTCCCGCCGCGCCGCGGCGCGTCACTGTGCTCTCCGAGCGCGCGCAGACGGTCACGCCGAAACCAGGCATCCAGTTGCTGGCCGCTCAATCGCAGGTCGTCGTGGGCGACCTGCAGGCGGCGAAGGCCGAACTGAGCAACCGCTATCTGCGCCCCGGCGACGCGAAGGCGTTTCGCGCACAGGCCGCAACGACCAGCCCCGATCCCGCGATAAACGTGGTCGGCGTCGGTATCGGTGAAAAGGAATCCGAGGGATTGCTGACCGGCCTCATGTCGGTACGCTTGCTCGTCAGGGTAAAGTACCCAAAGAACATGATCGCGTCCGGAAGCATGCTGCCGCCAACCATCGGCGGGCTTCCGGTCGACGTGCAGGAAACAGGTACTTTTCGGGCGTTCGCCGGCTTTCCGGATCCGCGCGTTGCGATTACGCCGGCGCAGCCCGGGTGTTCGATCGGCTTTGAGTTTCCCGATCCGGGCCTGCGCATGGCGGGAACGCTCGGCGCAGTGGTGCGCGACGCGGCCGGGAAGCGCTATATCCTGAGTAACAATCACGTCTTGGCCGACGAAAGCCGGTTGCCCGCCGGCGCGCCGATCTTTCAGACCGGGCTTCTTGATTTGCCGGCCGGAGCGGTTCAGCGGCAGATCGCAAGACTGTCAAAATTCATTCCGTTCAATCAGCAGGCCCTCAAGATCGACTGTGCGATCGCCGAGGAGGTTACGCCCAACATTCTATCCAATCAAATTCTCTACATCGGGGCTCCGAAAGGAACCGCGCCCGCGAAGACGAACATGGCCGTCCACAAGTTCGGGCGAACCACCGCATACCGGCCCGGTACGATCAGGATGGTCTCGACCGATGTGACGGTCTCATACGAGACCGGCAGTTTCGTGTTCGAAGATCAGATCGTCATCGTCGGCGCCAATGGCGCCGCGTTCAGTGATGCTGGTGATTCCGGTTCCCTGATTCTCGAGCGCGAAAGCCAAATGGCGGTCGGATTGTTGTTCGCCGGGTCGCCGTCGCACACGCTCGCCAACCATATTGACGACGTGCTGCAGGCGCTCGGGGTAACCTTGGAGACCTAAGAGGGGGGTGCTACTAGTGTGCAGATGGCCAAGATCACGGCTAGCGAGGCGAACGCGATCAAAAGGCGGCACAGCGGCACTTTGCTGAGCCTTCCTGGGGTGCATGGCGTCGGCCTGCACGAGGACGAGGCCGGCAATCAGAGCCTGGTCGTCCTGGTTGACGCCGGGGCTGACCTTTCGAAATTGCCGGCGGATATCGAAGGGTTGCCGGTCACGACCGAGACAACGGGCCCGTTTAAGCCGCTGCAAAACGTTCAATGAGTCGGGCGGCGGGATGATGCTGGGCGGGTCGCGGCTGCCGGAATAGCTCGTCGCCGGATTGCGTCGCCGCGTCGTAACGACGTCCGCCGGCCTTGACCGGGCAATCCCTCCCGCTGCAAGAAAGAAAGAAGAAAGGCCGGCGCCGGCCTCGCCGGCGTGCAACCGGCGCTATGGGAGGTCTAAATGCCCGAAGCCGTTATTGTTTCCACCGCCCGCACCCCGATCGGTAAGGCCTATCGCGGCGCCTTCAACATGACCCATGGCGCCGACCTTGGCGGCCACGTCGTCCGCAACGCCGTTGAACGCTCGGGCGTCGACCCGGCCGAGGTCGAGGACGTCATTCTCGGCTGCGCCATGCCGGAGCGGGCGACCGGCGGCAACATCGCGCGCCAGGCGGCGCTGCGTGCCGGTTTGCCGGTCACGGTCGGCGGCATGACCGTGAACCGCTTCTGCAGTTCGGGCCTACAGACGATCGCGCTCGCCGCACAGCGCATCATCGCCGGCGAGGCGTCGGTGATCGCCGCCGGCGGGCTCGAATGCATCAGCCTGGTGCAGGACGGCAAAACGCCGCCGGCGCCGAGCGAATGGGTGGTGGAGCACAAGCCCGACCTCTACATGCCGATGATCGATACCGCCGACAATGTTGCGGAACGTTACAAGGTGAGCCGCGAAGCGCAGGACGCCTACGCGCTCGAAAGCCAGCGCCGCACCGCGACGGCCCAGCAGGCCAAGCGCTTCGACAGCGAGATCGTGCCGCTGCCGACGACCAAGAAGATCGTGGACAAGGACACCAAGGCCGAAAGCTTCGAGAAGGTGACGCTCAAGAGCGATGAGGGCAACCGCCCCGACACGACGCTCGAGGGACTCGCGACGCTCAAGCCGGTGCGCGAGGGCCGCTTCATCACCGCCGGCAACGCCAGCCAGCTTTCCGACGGGGCTTCGGCCTGCGTCCTCATGGAGGCGAAGCTCGCCGAGCGGCGCGGGCTCAAGCCGCTGGGCACTTTCCGCGGCTTCGCGGTCGCCGGCTGCGAGCCTGACGAGATGGGCATCGGCCCGGTGTTCGCCGTGCCCAAGCTGTTGGCCCGCCAAGGCCTGAAGGTCGGCGACATCGACCTCTGGGAGCTGAACGAAGCGTTCGCCAGCCAGGTGCTCTATTGCCGCGACCGCCTCGGCATTCCGCAGGAGCGGCTCAACGTCGACGGCGGGGCGATTTCGATCGGGCACCCGTATGGCATGAGCGGTTCGCGCATGACCGGCCACGTGCTGATCGAGGGCCACCGCCGCGGCGCCAAATACGCCGTCGTCACCATGTGCGTCGGCGGTGGCATGGGCGCCGCCGGCCTGTTCGAGATACACTAGACATAAGAGACGTTAGGCAGACGACATAACAGGTCACAGGAGCGCGTCATGGACCTTCGCTTCACGCCGGAAGAAAACGCCTTCCGCACCGAGGTGCGCGACTTCATCGGGAAGGCGTTGCCGGCTCCGGTGCGCGACAAGATGGTCGAGGGACGGGGTCTGTCGAAGCAGGAGATGGTCGACTGGCAGCGCACCCTCAACGCCCAGGGCTGGGCGGTGCCGCACTGGCCGAAGGAATGGGGCGGCACCGAGTGGGGACCGGTCAAGACCTATCTGTTCCGCGAGGAAATCCAGCAGACGCCGGCGCCCGAGCCGTTGCCCTTCGGCGTCAACATGCTCGGACCGGTGCTCATCGCCTTTGGCAACGAGAAACAGAAGAAGCATTTTCTGCCGCGCATCGCTAATCTCGACGACTGGTGGTGCCAGGGATTTTCAGAACCGGGCGCCGGCTCCGATCTCGCTTCGCTCAAAACTTCGGCGAAGCGCGCCAACGGGCACTATGTCGTCAACGGCCAGAAGATCTGGACGACGAGCGCGCAGCACGCCGACTGGATTTTCTGCCTGGTGCGCACCGATCCGGCGGCGAAGAAGCAAGAAGGCATTTCCTTCATTCTGATCGACATGAAGACGCCCGGCATTACCGTTCGGCCGATCCAGACCATCGACGGCGGCCATGAGGTCAACGAGGTGTTCTTCGACGACGTGAAGGTGCCGGCCGAGAATTTGGTCGGCGAGGAGAACAAGGGCTGGAACTACGCCAAGTTCCTGCTCGGCAACGAGCGCACCGGCATCGCCCGCATCGGCGCTTCCAAGGCGCGCATCCGCCGCCTCAAGGAGCTTGCCGCGATCGAGCAGTCCGGCGGCAAGCCGCTCATCGCCGACGAACGCTTCCGCGCCAAGATTGCCGCCGTCGAGGTCGAGCTCAAGGCGTTGGAAATGACCGAGCTGCGCGTCGTTGCCGACCGCAATCGCCACGGCAACAAGCCCAATCCGGCTTCCTCCGTGCTCAAGATCAAGGGCTCGGAGATCCAGCAGACCATTACCGAGCTGCTGCTCGAAGTGGTCGGCCCCTACGCGCTGCCCGACCAGGTAGCGCACGACGAGAGCGAGCGCTGGAACGAGCCGCCGATCGGCCCCGAGTGGGCCGGCCCGCTGGCGCCGCAATACTTCAACTACCGCAAGACGTCGATCTACGGCGGCTCGAACGAGATCCAGAAGAACATCATTGCCAAGGCCATTCTGGGGTTGTGAAATCTCCTGCGTCATTGCGAGCCAACGGGTCTGGCCCGAAGTGGCCGGCCCGACGACAGGCTGCGGGAAGCAATCCATCCGGTCATGGATTGCTTCGTCGCTTTGCTCCTCGCAATGACATTCAGGCCATGACAACTGAGGTCGTGACATGGACTTCGCCCTGACCGAAGAACAGGAATTGCTGCGGCACAGCGTCCAGCGCCTGTTCGTCGATCACTACGCCTTCGAAGCGCGCAAACGATACGGACAAGAGCCCGGCGGCTATGGCCGCGCGCAATGGGCCCGCTATGCCGAACTCGGCCTGCTCGGGCTCCCGTTCGCGGAAGAGCACGGAGGCTCGGCGGGCGGGCCGGTCGAAACCATGATCGTCATGGAAGAGATCGGCCGCGCGCTCGCGCTCGAGCCATATCTCCCGACCGTCGTCCTTGCCGGCGGCCTGCTTCGGCTCGGCGGCAGCAAGGCACTGTGCGCCGATCTCGTGCCGCAGATTGCCGGCGGCCACCTCACACTTGCTTTCGCCCACGCCGAGCGCCAGTCGCGCTACGACATCGCGGACGTTGCGGCGACTGCGCGGCACGAAGGCGCGGGCTATGTGCTGGACGGCGCCAAGAGCTTGGTGCTGCATGGCGACAGCGCCGGAAAGTTCATCGTGTCGGCGCGGCTGTCCGGCGGGCGCAGCGACAAGGACGGATTGGCCCTTTTCCTGGTCGACGCCGGTGCCAAGGGCGTGTCGACGCGCGGTTACGCCACCGTCGATGGGCTGCGCGCCGCCGAGGTGACGCTCTCCGGCGTGCGCGTCGATGCCGGCGCCGTCATCGGCGAGCCCGGCAAGGCCTTCCCGCTGATCGAGCGCGTGGTCGATACGGCGATTGCGGCACTCGCCGCCGAGGCGGTCGGCGCCATGGCGGCAATGCACGAGCAGACCGTCGACTACATGAAGACGCGCAAGCAGTTTGGCGTCACGATCGGCAGCTTCCAGGCGCTGCAGCACCGGGCCGCCGAAATGCTGGTCGCGCTCGAACAGGCGCGCAGCATGGCGATGCTGGCGACAATGATGGCGGCGGAGGAGAATGTGCGCGAGCGCCGTCAGGCGATCTCGGCCGCGAAGGTGCAGATCGGCCGCTCCGCGCGCATCGTCGGTCACGGCGCCATCCAGATCCACGGCGGCATCGGCATGACCATGGAGGCCAAGGTCGGTCACTACTTCAAGCGCGTCACCACGATCGACACGACGTTTGGCGACGCCGACTACCACCTCGGCATTCTCGCCGAGACGGGCGGGCTGGTCGCGGCGTAGTCATGCAACGGCGAAACCGGCGCGACTTTCTGCTGGCAACGGGCGCGGCGGCGCTGGCTGGCACCCTGTCAGCGAGCGCGTGGCCTGGTCCGGCCTTCGGGCAGACCGCCGGCTCCATCGCGCCGTCCGAATGGGACTACCGCAGCGCCAAGGAAACTGGCGCGGCGCTGCAAGCGCGTAAAATTTCAGCGGTTGAGCTTTCCGATCACGTCATCGCTCGCATCGAGGCGCTCGATCCAAAAATCAATGCGGTCGTGGTGCGCGATTTCGACCGCGCCCGTGACGCGGCGAAGGCGGCTGACGCCGCGTTCGGCCGCGGCGAGCGCCGCCCGCTGCTCGGCCTGCCGATCACGATCAAGGAATCCTTCAATGTCGCCGGCCTGCCGACGACCTGGGGCGTAGTGGCCGCCAAGGGCTCTGTGGCGCAGGAGGACGCGCTCACGGTCGCCCGGCTCAAGGCCGCCGGCGCCATCGTCCTTGGCAAGACCAACGTGCCGCTGATGCTCGCCGACTGGCAGAGCTACAACGACATCTACGGCACCACGAACAATCCGTGGGATCTCGGCCGTACGCCCGGCGGCTCCTCGGGCGGTTCGGCGGCAGCCCTCGCCGCCGGCTTCGGATCGCTTTCGCTCGGTTCCGATATCGGCGGCTCGCTGCGCGTGCCGCCGAACTTTTGCGGCGTCTACGGCCACAAACCCACCCAAGGCATCATCCCGACGCGCGGCCATGCGCCGCCCGGCGCCAAGGCGATCCCGCGCGACATCGACCTCGCGGTCGTCGGGCCGATGGCGCGCAGCGCTTCCGATCTCGCGCTGGAGCTCGACATTCTGGCCGGCCCCGACGAGCTACGCGACGCGGTTGGCTATCGCCTGGCGCTGCCGCCGCCGCGGCATGAGGCGCTCAAGGATTTCCGGGTGCTGGTCGTCGACACGCACCCGCTATTGCCGACATCGGCGTCGGTGCGCGCAGCGCTCGAAAGATTGTCGGAGCGGCTCGGCAAAGCGGGGGTCACGGTCGCGCGCGAAAGCCCGCTCCTTCCCGACTTCGCCGACGCGGCGCGGCTCTACATGCGCCTCCTGCTGCCGGTCTTCGCCGCGCCGTGGCCGCTCGAGCAATACAATCAGGTCAAGGCAGCAGCCGCTGCGCTCCCGCCCGACGACAACAGCCTCAGCGCCGAGCGTCTGCGCGGCGCGGTGCTGAGCCATCGCGACTGGGTGGCGGCCGACGGCGCACGCGCCGGACTGCGCGAGCGCTGGCGCAAATTGTTTCTCGAATGGGACGTCGTCATCTGCCCGACGATGCCGACGCCGCCTTATCCGCACGACCACTCGATGCCCGACTACGCGCGCAAGATCGACATCGACGGCAAGGAATATCCGTATCAGGACCAGCTCGTCTGGGCGGGCGTCGCCACCACGCCGGGCCTGCCGGCGACGGCGGCGCCGATCGACCGCTCCGACACCGGCCTACCGATCGGAGTGCAGATCGTCGGCCCCTATCTCGAGGACCGCACGACGATCGCCTTTGCCGAGCTGATGGAGCGGGAGTTCGGCGGCTTCGTGCCGCCGCCGGGCTACGCTGGGTGAGATGGTGCCGGAAGCTTTCTGATCCGTAGCGCCACACCTCTGCGGCCAGCGTAGCGCGCCAAGCTAAGCGTTGAGAGCGAGATCGCCGGCGCCGTTGAGCCGGTCGAGCATCATCAGCTTCTCGAAGGCGCGCGATTTCGCCGCGTCCGCAAATTGCGCACCAAGGCAATCGGCAAACTTGGCCCAGAGCTCGTCACGCGACAGCGGACGCTGATGGCTGCCTTTGGCGTATTTAACCGGCCCGCTGTCGAGGGTCGCGCCGTCATGGGTAGTGATTTGGACGCCGTCGGCCAGCGCGAATGCGGAGCCGTCGATGCCTTCTATGGCCGCAAAAGACACGCGGGGGAACAGCGCCTGCACGTCGCTTCGCCGCACGAATTCGTCGGTCAGTTCGGAGAGTCCGACCCTGCGCGCGACGAGCGCCGCGGCCATCGCGAACTGCATGCTGAATTTCGCCTCGAGGCCGTTCTCCGGCTTGTTGTTGCGGAGCATGGCGAGCTGCGTCGAGCCGGTCGACACGCGGATGCGCGCGACCCGATCGGGCGAAAGGTCGTGACGCTCGACCAGGCCGAGGGCGGCGTCGATCGAACGGTGGGTCGCGTAGCAGATCGGATAGCGCTTGATGTTGAGGCCTTGAGCGACGATGTGCCACTCCTTCTCGGCGGCGACGAAGGGACGTTCGCGCTCGGCCTTGCCCTCCGGCGACAACGCAACGAGCAGCCCGAGCGGATGTTCGAGCGCGTCGAGCGAAGCGGTGAGCCCGGCCTGCGCCAGCCGCGCGGCGATCACGCCGGCTTGCGCCGCGCGACCGACCTGAAAGGATTTGGTCATGGTGCCGAAATTCGCGACCACGCCTGCCGCCATCGAGGCGGCGACGGCCATCGCCGTCGCTGCGCCCTTGCCGTCGAGGCCGCGCAGTTTCGCGCAGGCCGCGGCAGCAGCGACCGCACCGCGTACGCTGGTCGGGTGCCAGCCCTTGCGATGGAGCGGCGTGGGCTCGCGCGCCGCGAGCTCGGCCCACACTTCATAGCCGGCGACATAGGCGGTGAGCATCTCGGCGCCGCTTGTGCCGCTTGTTTCGCCCTGGGCGAGGATCGCCGGAACGAGCACGGCGCTTGGATGTCCGTCGAGACCGACGTCGTCGTAATCAAGAACATGCGCGGCGACGCCGTTGACCAATGCGGCGGCTTCGACGCTGCGCCGGGCGCCTGAAGGAATGAGCGAGGCGAAAGGTGCGCCGCCGCCTTCGCCCATCTCGCGATCAATCAGGGCAATCGCCGGATCGCGCGCACCCGCGACCAGAACGCCGAAGCAGTCGGCGATCCCGATCCGCGCGATGTCACAGCCTGCCGATGGAATGCGGTCGAAGCTGAGATCGGCGACAAAGCAGCCGAGATCCTGGGTGAGCGAGCTCATTGTCCGGTCCATCGCGCGACGCCACAAAGGCGCAATCGTTGGATTCATACGGCAGAACGGCCGCACGCGCCAAGCGGGCAGGCGGGCGCGAAGCCGACGGCGCAGGCAACGCGTCTTGCTTCCCGCTGCGGCGCCCGCCATGCTTCGTGCGGGAGGCAACGATGAATTCGTCACTTGCCGTGCATGAAGCCGCGTATGAAGTAAGAGCGTTCAACACTGCGGCGGCGTCGGAAAACAAGATTCACGACGATGCGGTCGCGCGCCGCTTCGGATTTCACGGGGCGCTCGTGCCTGGCGTGGAAGTGTACGCCTACATGGCGCACTTGCCGGTCGCGCGCTGGGGCCGCGCCTGGCTCGAAGGCGGCGCGGCGGAATGCCGGTTCTTGAAGCCCGTCTACGATGGTGCCGTCACGCGAGTGACGGCGAGCGAGGAAAACGGCGGCCTCGGGCTCATCGTCGAAAGCAGCGGCGAGCGTTGCGCGACGGGACACGCGTTCATGCCCTCGGATCGGCGGCCGGCGCCGGCGGTGGACTCGTTGCCGGAGCGCATGCCGCCCGCCGAGCGACCCCCGGCGAGCGAAGCTTCGCTGGCGCCGGGTTCGGCGCTCGGCATTCGGCCGCTGACCATCGATCGCGCCGTACTCTCGACCTATCTCGACGAGGTTCGCGAGACCGATCCTATCTACCGCGCCGAAGGGCTCATACATCCCGGCCAGATCCTGCGCCTCGCCAACCAGGCCCTGGTCCAGAACGTCGTGCTCGGCCCGTGGATCCATGTCGGCAGCAAGGTGCGCTATCACGCCGCCGCGCGCGTCGGCGAGCAATTGACGCTCCGTTCCAAGGTGAGATCGAACGTCGTCAACAAGGGACACGCGGTCGTCGAGTTCGACGCGATCGTCGTAGCGGACGGCGCCAGGACCGTAGCTGAAATAACTCACGCCGCGATCTGGCGGCCGCGACAGGTCGCCGAGGGAAGCTGAGGGCGGTGCGGCATCTTTGTTTGCGCAGTCCCTGCGCGTGGTTCCAAAACATTCCATACGGCGCTATCGTCACCACATCCGCCGATCGAACCAGCTTTGACCCGGTGCGGGAGGAAAACCGATGACGTTTTCGTGGAGAATATTGCGTGCCACGCCCGCAGCGTTGCTGCTCATCGCCTCGTCGGCAGGCGCGCGAGCCGAGTCGATTACCGTCACTCATTGGGGCGCACAGTTCTTCGGGGCGCCGTATGCGGTGGCGAGGGAGAAGGGCTTCTTCAAGGAGGCCGGAATTGACATCTCCGGGTTCCTCACCTCGACCGGCGGCGGGACCTCGGTGCGCAACACGCTCGCGAGCGACCTCCCCTATGGTGAGGTGGCGCTCTCGGCGGCCCTCGAAGCGATCAAGGCCGGCCAGCCGCTGAAGATCGTCAATGGCGGCGTCGAATCCGTCGGCGACATCCTGTGGATCGCGAAGCCCGATTCGCCGCTGAGCGGGATCAAGGATCTCGTCGGCAAGCGGGTCGGCTTCACCTCGCCGGGCTCGGTCAGCAACATGTTGCTGCTGATGTCGCTGAAGCACGCCGGCCTCGACCTCAAAAGCGTGCAGATCGTGCCGGCGGGCGGCATCGGCGCCAACCTCTCGGCCGTGCTCTCTGGCGCGCTCGACGCCGCATTCGCCGGCGAGCCGGTCTGGACGCAGGAGCGCGCGAAAATCAAACCGGTGTTCTGGGCCAAGGACGAGGTCGGGGCCGACATGACCCAGACCGTCGGGGTCGTCACCGAAGACTTCGGCAAGAGCCAGCCTGAGAAAATCCGCGCGATCCTTGCCGGCCGCGCCAAGGGGGTCGACTATCTCTACGCCCATCCCGAGGAAGCGGCAGACATCACCGCCAAGGCTTACAACATGGATCCGGCACTCGTCCGCGCGGTGTTCCAGCACCTGAAAGAGATGCAATGGTGGGGCAGAGGCGACCTGCGCTACAAGGCCATGGATCGCATGGTCGATGGCATGCAGGTCGTCGGCAAGCTCCCGGGCGGCGTGGACTGGGGCAAGATCGTCGAAGCGTCGTTCCTGCCCAAGGAGCTGCAGCCGAAATCATGAGCGCCAGCCACGCCGAACTGCGCGGGGTGAGCAAAATCTTCCCGGCGGCGGGCGGGCAGGAAGACGTTCACGCGCTGGGGCCGGTCGATCTCGACCTCGCCAAGGGCGAATTCGTGGCGATCGTCGGCCCGTCCGGCTGCGGCAAGTCGACATTGCTGGAAGTCCTGGCCGGGCTGACGGCGCCGAGCGCCGGCTCGATTTCCTTCGAGGGCCGGCCGGTGAAGGGTGACGTCCCCGCCGGCATCGGCGTCGTCTTCCAGGAAGACGCGAGCCTTCCCTGGCTCACAGTGTGGGACAACATAGCCTTCGGCCTGCGCCGCAACGGCACCGAAACCGCCGAGATCAAGCGCCGCGTGCGCGAAGCGCTGTCGTTCATGGGGCTCGACAATTTCGCGCACGCTTATCCGGCGCAGCTTTCCGGCGGCATGCGCCAGCGCGTGTGCATCGCGCGCACGCTGGTGCTCGAGCCGCGCCTCATCCTCCTCGACGAGCCGTTCGGCGCCCTCGATCAACAGACGCGGCTCCTCATGGGCGACGAGCTGCTACGGCTTTGGCGCACCACCGGCGCCACGATCCTCCTCATTACCCACGCCATCGACGAGGCGGTGATGCTTGCTGATCGGGTCGCCGTGATGTCGGCGCGGCCGGGCTCATTCATCGACATGGTGACGACCGGCTGGGGAGTGGACCGCGATTCGCGCGTGGTGGCGGCAACGCGGTTCGGCGAACTGACCGCGCGCGTGTGGACGCGGCTGCGCGAGGAATCGCTCAAATCGCTAGGCCGCGGCGCCGGTCGCGTTCGCGTCCCGGCCGAACTGTCCGCGTGAGCGGCAAAGGCCATGAGCCAGATCACGCTGGTCCGTGTCGCCGTCATCGCCGGCTTTGTTCTTCTCATCGAGGCGCTCTGCCGCTTCGGTGCGATCAACAGCCTGACTCTGCTGCCACCCTCGGAGATGGCGGCGCATTTGCTCGCACTCTTGGGGTCGGGCGAGATCAACGCGGCGATCGTCAGCACGTTCTCGAATGTTGCGATCGCGTTTGTGCTGTCGGTCACTGCCGGGTTTGCCGCCGGCGCCGTGATCCATGCCCTGCCGCGGCTGCGCCGCCTCTGCGATCCGTTGCTCGCCTCGTACTATTCGGTGCCGGTGTTCGTGTTCTATCCGCTGCTGGTTTCGCTGCTCGGCCTCAACCGCTGGCCGCTGGTGGCGATCGGCTTCATCTTCGGTGTCACCGCGATGGTGATCGCAACCCTCAACGGCCTCGACCGCGTGCCGCGCGTGCTGCTCAAGCTCGCGCGCGTCCACCGCATGAGCCGCAGCGCCGAAGCCGTGCGCATCGTGCTCCC
>Ga0207651_10000788_pt1 | contig 13611 bp, 10 predicted proteins | sample KBSM23metaG_FD_184328 | JGI IMG/M metagenome (GOLD analysis project Ga0207651, IMG submission 184328) | Miscanthus rhizosphere microbial communities from Kellogg Biological Station, Michigan, USA - KBS M2-3 metaG (SPAdes) (version 2) | ecosystem: Host-associated > Plants > Roots > Rhizosphere >... | reverse complement strand
ATCCAGTAAGGGGGATAGAGGTTGGAAACGATGAGGACCCTCATGCCGCCCCCGCGTCGCCGATCCGGCTCACGTGGAAGCGGTGGCGCAACGAGACGAGGCCGTGCTGTGGCGGCTCCATCACCACGCGGAACGGATAAAGGCGGTGGTCCCACGCATAGGCGTAGACGTGGTCCTTGTCGTAGAAGGATACGGAGACCTCGTAACCGCCGCCGAGCAGGGGCAGCTCGTCGAACTCCGCGATGAGCCGGTAGCGCCCGTCGTACGTCCCGCGCAGCGACGCGTCGTGCCGGGTGTTGGGTCCGCAGCAGTAGACGCCGTCCTCCCGGAAGATCGCCACCCCCATGACCGGCGAGTCCAGCGGCCGCCGGGCCTCGAAGTCCACCTCGACGCGCAGGGTCTCCCCGGAGCGGAACTCGGTCCGCTCGCGCCCTTCGGCCCCCTTGAGGCGCACGGAGCGGATGGCCACCTCGCCGGTTCCGCGCCGCCCCGGCGCGAGGCCCGGGCCCTCGGCGGCCTTGAGCCGCAGGTGCTCTTCGTAACGGCCGATCACGTCTTCCGCGGGACCGAGCGCCACCGGCCGGCCCTGGCGCAGCCAGAGCGCGCGGTCGCACAGCCCCTTGAGCGCGTGCAGGTCGTGCGAGGCGACGACCAGCGTGGCGCCGGCGGCCCGCATCTGCCGCAGACGGTCGATGCACTTCCGCTGGAAGTACCCGTCCCCCACGGCCAGGACCTCGTCCACGAGCACGACGGGGGCCTCGAGCGACGCCGCGATCGCGAAGCCCAGGCGCATCACCATGCCCGCGCTGTACGTCCGCACGGGCCGTTCGAAGAACTCGCCGAGCTCGGCGAACTCCTCCGCCGCCGTGGCCAGGGCCCGCGCCTGCGCGCGCGTGAGGCCGGAGAGCAGGCCCATCTGTACCGCGTTCTCGCGCCCGCTGAGCTCGACGAAGAAGCCGGCGCCCAGCTCCAGGAGGGAGGCCACCGCTCCCGTCACCTCCAGCCGGCCCTCCGAGGCGCGCGTGACGCCCATGAGCAGGTCCAGGAGCGTGCTCTTTCCCGATCCGTTCTCGCCCACGACGGCCAGCGCGCCGCCGCGCGCCACGTCGAAGGTCACGTCGCGCAAGGCCCAGAGGTCGCGGCCGGGCCCCGCCGGGGCGTAGCGCTTCCCCACTCCCTGGACCGTGATGGCCGCGGCCGCGGTCACAGCCGGTCCCGCGCCGCCCACCACAGCCGGTCCCTCATGGCCAGGCCGATGGCGAGCAGACCCATCGTGGTGGCCGCCGCCATCGCCAGCTCCGCCACGGGGCCGCCGGACGGAGCGGCCAACGGAAACCGGTAGAGCCGGAGGAAGTGCGTGAAGGGGTTCCACTCCAGCGCCGCGCGCACCGTGCCGCTCAGCAGGGACTCCGGATACACGATCGGGCTGGCGAAGGTGAGCGCGGTAAGGCCCGTCGCCAGCGCGGGCCGCAGGTCGGGGTACAGCGTGGCCAGCGGGGCGACGATCAGCCCCAGGCCGAAGACCGCCGCCGTCTGGAGGATCAGCCCGGCCAACGGCCAGAACAATCCGGTCGCTCCCGCCGCCTCGCCGGCCGCGAAGGCGGCGGCCAGCACCAGCAGCAGGCCGCAGGCCCCGCGCACGGCGGAGACGAGGACCTGGCGCGCCACCAGCAACTCCATGGGCACCCGCGAGCGGCGGATCCAGCGGTTGTCGGGGAGCGTGGACGCCGACGACTCGAGCCCTTCACGGAGCGACGACCAGGGAAGGATGCCGGAGGCGATGAACAAGGCGTAGGTCAGCCCGTCCTGTGTGGTCCGCGGCCGCATCACCAGGCCGAAGACAACCGCGTAGGCCGCGACCTCGACCAGGGGGCCCAGGGCCGACCACAGGCCGCCGAGGACCGACCCGGCGTAGCGGTGGCGCAAGTCGGCCAGGACCAGGGGTCCGACCGAACGGGCCCAGGCGGGCGACAGCGGCGCGCGCACGGCGGGTTGATCGTAGCACTCCGCCGCGGGAAGGGGGTGCGGGCCGGCTAACCCCCGCGCCGTCCGCGTCTTGGCCGGGCGCTCCCGGCTGGTCCACGGCCCCGCTCCCGGGCCCGATCGGCGGAGGGAGGCCGGCCCTTCCGCGCCCCGGCCGCCGCCCGCTCCAGCACGTCCACGAGGGCGAAGTCCACCTGCCGCCGCTCCAGGTCCACCCTCACCACCTGGACCTCGACCCTGTCCCCCAACCGGTAGACCTTGCGTGTGTTCTCGCCCTTCAAGACGTGGGCCTTGTCGTTGAAGACGTAGTAGTCGTCCGTCATCGACGAGACGTGCACCAGGCCCTGGACGTAGATCTCGTCCAGCTCCACGAAGAGGCCGAAGGCCTGCACACCCGTGATGTAACCGCCGAAGACCTCACCCAGCTTGTCCGCCATGAAGCGGACCTTCTTCCACTCCGTGAGCTCGCGCTCGGCCTCGTCGGCCCGGCGCTCCATCTCCGAGAGGTGCCGGCCCATCTCGGGCAGGGCCTCCTTGATGTGGCCGTGGTCTCCCCCTTGGCGCAGCGCGCGCAGGGCGCGGTGGACCACCAGGTCGGGGTAGCGCCGGATGGGGCTCGTGAAATGCGCGTACATCTCCGTGGCCAGGCCGAAGTGGCCCAGGTTCTCCTCGTGGTAGCGGGCCAGCTTCATCGTGCGCAACAGCAGGTAGGAGATGAGCTTCTCCTCGGGCTTGCCCGCGATCTGGCGGAGGACCAGCTGGAAGTCCTCCGGCCGGATGGCCTCGAGGCTGGCGGGGACACTGTAGCCGAACGACGCCACCAGCTCCGCGAACTCCTCGACACGCTCGGGGTCGGGCGTCTCGTGGACGCGATACAGCGCGGGCATGTCCGCGCGGGAGAGCCTCTCCGCCACCGCCTCGTTGGCCGCCAGCATGAACTCCTCGATCACCCGCATGCTGTCCAGGCGCTCCGTGGCCACGATGCCCGTGATCTCGCCCGAGGCGCCCAGGACCAGCTTCGGCTCCGGCAGGTCGAAGTCCAGCGAGCCGCGCTCGTACCGGCGCTTGCGCATGACCCGGGCCAGCTCGTCCATCCCCTCGATCATGGGGACGAGGGCGGCGAAGCGGCCGCGCAGGGCGGCGTCGCCGTCCACGATGGCCTGGGCCTGCTGGTAGGTGAGCCGGGCGGCGCTCTTGATCACGCCGTCGTGGAACTCGGCCTTCTTGACCTTGCCGCGCGCGTCGAGCTCCAGGATCACGGTCTGGGTGAGGCGGTCCTCGCCCTCCACCAGGCTGCAGATGTTGCTCGAGAGCGCGTGGGGCAGCATGGGCACCACGCGGTCGGGGAAGTAGACCGACGTCCCGCGCAGGTACGCTTCCTGATCGAGCTGGGAGCCCTCGCGCACGTAGTGCGCCACGTCCGCGATGTGGACGCCGAGGCGCCAGTGGCCGCCCGGGAGGCGGTCCAGGCTGATGGCATCGTCGTGGTCGCGCGCGGTCTCCGGGTCCACGGTCACCGTGGGCCACCTCCGGAAGTCGGCGCGGTCGCGCAGGTCCTCGCGGCGCACCTCCATCGGCACCAGGCTGGCCTCGGCCTCGACCTCGGCGGGGAAGGCGTCGGGCAGGCCGTGCTTGGCCATCACCACCTTGAGATCCACGCCGGGGTCCTCGAGCCGGCCCAGCACCTCCAGGACGCGGCCGGACGGGTTGCGGGTGGCGGTGGGCGGCCGGGTCATCTCCGCGGAGACCATGTCGCCCGGCCGGGCGCCGGCGCTGTCCCCCGGCGGCACGAACAGCTCGTGGAGGACGCGCCGGTCGAACGGCACCACGTGCCCTCCGAAGCGGCCGTCCTCCTCGTAGCGGCCCACGATCCGCTTCTGGCCGCGCTCGAGGACGCGGATGATCCGTCCTTCCGCGCCCTTGGGCGCCATGCGCTCGACGCGGGCCACCACGCGGTCGCCGTGCAGGGCCTCCTTCAGGTTGGCGGCGGAGACGTACACGTCGCCCTGCCCTTCGCGGCGCTTCTCGGGCACGACGAAGCCGTAGCCGGCGGGGTTGCAGGTCAGCCTCCCCACCACCAGGTTCATCCGCGAGGGGAGCCCGACACGGGCGCCGCGGATATTGACCAGCGCCCCGTCCTCGATGAGCCGGCGCAGGACCCCCTTCAGCTCGCGCCGGGCCTCCGCGTCCAGGTGCAGCCGCTTGACCAGCTCCCGCACGGAGACGGGCTTGCCCTCCTCGGCCAGCAGGCCGAGGACGCGGTCGTTCAGGTTGTCCATCACTTCCTCAATTCTGGTACGGATCGTCGTGTGCGAGCAGCGGGACGCCGGGCTCGGACCGGCGGAGCGGAAGGGGTCAGCCTATGAATAGAGGTGGTGCCGGAGGTGGGACTTGAACCCACACTAGCCGAAGCCAACACGGCCCTGAACCGTGCGCGTCTGCCAATTCCGCCACTCCGGCAGCGGACCGAAACACCCATTCTAGCGGGCCGGCGGCACCGGGGCAAGGGAAGAAACGGCCGGGTTGAAATGTCCGGGCCTTTCCCGTAAGATTCCCTTTTTTGCGGGTCGACGCAGCGGCCGTCGTGGAGGTCACCCTTGAAGATACGCGCCATCGGCTTGCTCGCCCTGGTCGGCACCTCGGCCGGGCTCCTCTCGTGCGGAGGCGGTTCCTCCAGTCCCAACCCGGTCCCCTCCCACACGCCGCCGCCGACGGCGCAGCGTGTCGTCCTGATCGACGGCGCGCCCTTCTCGCTCCAGCCCGGCACCGCCACCTTCAAGAACATCGACTTCCCGCCGGCGGGCACCGTCGACGGGACCCTGAACTGGAACGGCAGCGCGGACATGAACCTGTACGTGACGGACAACACCTGCCCCGGCTTCAACACGCTCAAGGGCGGCGGCTGCAACGTGCTGGTGCGGGCGGAGGGTGCGGCCAAGCCGGAGACCCTCACCTTCACCGCGGCCGCCAACAAGATCTACACCTTCTGGATCCACAACAACGGCACGGCCAACGAGAGCGGCAGCCTCACCGTGGGCGACACGACGACCCAGCCGATCTCCCAGCAGCCCTCGCCGTCCCCGGGGGCCACCCCCGACCCTCGCGCCGGGCTGGCGCCCGGGCCCATCGCGAAGTACACGATCAAGGTCCGGTCCATCGACACCGGCAACAAGGTCTACCGTGACCCCTTCCAGGACTCCGCGGGCCGCTGGGTGGTCTATCCCGGCGAGTTCGTGGTCTTCGACTCCACGCAGAAGAACGCGGGCGGCGAGATCTGCGTGTGGATCAACAACCCGGTCTGGGAGCTCAACGACCCGACCGGGGTCCTGACGCTCCGGCCCGGGCAGAACGAGCCGTTCCTGCTCCGTACCGACGTCGACCACAAGGGCGAGATGAGCCTGACCGCGACCGTCGACGGCGTCACGTCGAACGCGCTCGAGATCAGCGCCACCGGCCGCCCGTAGAGGCGATCCCTTTCCTCCCCGGGCTCGGGTCGGAGGGATCGCAGGGGAGGAAGGATGACGCGAACACTGAAGGTCCTGTCCGGCGCCGCCGCTCTGGGCGCCCTCACCCTGGCGTGCGGAGGCGGCTCCGGCTCGCCCAGCGCCGGTGATCCCGGCGCCACGCCGGCGCCCGGCGTCACGCCCAGGCCGTCGCCCAGGCCCACGCCCGATCCCCGCATCGGCCTGGCCCCCGGGCCGGTCACGCGCTACACGATCAAGGTGCGCACCGTGAACAACGGCGAGCGGGACCCCGTCCAGGACGAGTCGGGCCGCTTCGTCGTCCACCCCGGCGAGCGCGTGGACTTCGACTCCACCCAGAAAAACGCCGGCAACGAGATCTGCCAGTGGGTCAAGGACCCCGAGTGGACGATCAACGGTGGCGCGTGTCCCATGGAGACCACCTGCCCCGGCGGCGTCGTCCACCGCCGCGGCAGCAGCCAGCCCTTCCTGTTGAAGACCACGATCGAGCAGACCGGCATCTTCAGCGTGCAGGCGTCGATCGACGGCGTGATCTCCAACGTCCTGGAGATGCGTTCAATTCCCGAGTAACCCGGCTCAGGTGTACACTCGGCACCTCCGTCCGGAAGCGTGGGCCGGAGGGAGCGGAGGTCCCATGAGAACGGCGGCAGTGCTTCTCGCGGCGCTCCTGCCTGCGGCCGCTTCGGCCGACGAGGTGCACCTGAAGAGCGGCGGCCAGCTTTCCGGCCGCATCGTGAGCCGCACCGCCACCCAGATCGAGGTGGACATCGGCGCCGGGCACATCACCGTGCCCGTCTCCCAGGTGGTGAAGATCGAAGAAGGCCGCTCGGCCCTCGACGATTACCACGACCGCGCCACCGCCCTGGGCCCGGGCGACGCGGCGGGGTGGGTGGCGCTCGGCGACTGGGCCTCGGCGCGCGGCCTGGGCACGCAGGCGCGCGAGGCCTACACGAAGGGGCTGGCCCTGGCGCCCGAAGACCCGCGCGCGAACGCGGCCCTCGGCCGGACGCAGATCGACGGCCGCTGGGTGAGCGAGGAAGAAGGCTACCGGGCCAAGGGCTACGTGCAGCACCGCGGGGAATGGATCACGCCCGCCGAGATGGAGGCCATCCAGCGCGAGGACGCGGCGTCCAACGCGCGCGAGAGCCAGCGCCAGGCCGCCGACGCGCGCGTGCGCGAGGCGGAGGCGCGGGCGGACGAGGCCGAGGCCCGAGCCAAGGAGGCCGCGGCGCAGCAGCCGTCCTGGGACAGCAGCTATCCCGGCTGGTACGGCTCGGGGTATGGCTGGGGCGCCGGCCCCGTGGTCTGGCCCACGGGCTCGATCAATGTCCGGCCGCCGGGCACCGTCGCCACCCGGCCCGCGAGGATCCGCTGATGCGCGCCGGAATGCAGGCGGTTACGATCGCCCTGGCCGCGCTCGCTTCGGCCACGTATGCGACGGCGCAGACGGTCGACGAGATCGTGGCCAAGCACCTGGCGGCGCGGGGCGGCCGGGAGGCGCTCGCCGCGGTGAAGACCCTGCGCCTGTCGGGGCACGCCACGGCCGGCCCCGGTCGCGAGGCCATCGTGCGCCGCGAGATCGCCCGCCCCGGGAAGATCCGCACCGAGTTCGTCTTCCAGGGCACGACCGGCGTTTACGCCTGGGATGGATCGCAGGGCTGGCGCGTGTCGCCGCTGGACGGCAGCCTCGACGCGGAGCCCCTGCCCGAGGACGAGGCGGCCACCTCGGCCGAGCAGGCCGACATCGAGGGGCCGCTCGTGGACTGGAAGGCCAAGGGCCACAAGGTCGAGCTGGTGGGCACCGCGCCGCTCCCCGGCGGCCCCGCCCACGAGCTCAAGGTCACGCTCAAGTCCGGCGCCGTGCGCCGGGTGTTCGTGGACGCGGCCACGGGCTTCATCGTCCGGACCGAGAGCACCCGGCGGGTGCGTGGCCACGACGTGGCCCTGGACACCGACTTCGGCGATTACCGCAAGACGAACGGCGTGGCCTTCCCCTATTCCATCGAGGGCAGCGCGCGCGGCCGGCCCAATCGGCTCCGCATCGTGGTGGACAGCGTCGAGGTCAATCCCAAGCTCGACGAGTCGCGCTTCAAGATGCCGCCGCGCTGACCGACACCCCCCGGCGCGGCGCGTAAGGAGAGCGGCCCATGCGCATGCACGACGCCTCGCTCGGGGACCCGGTCATCGAGCAGCCCGAGCCCGTCACCCTCTTCCTGCCCATCCTCGAGGCCTCGCTGCGGCGGGCGGGCCTCAAGCCGGGCCGCGACGAGATGGTCCGCCGGTTCATGTCCGGCGAGCCGCGCGTGGTGATCGTGGCGGGGGCCCGCGACCACCCCGCCCAGATCGACGACGACGACGTCTCGCGGCGGGCGGTGGCGGCGATCTGGGGACTGGGCGCCCTGCCCTTCGAGACCTCCGAGCCCGCCGTCTGCGACGGCATCGCGCAGGGCCACTACGGGATGACCTTCTCGCTCGTCTCCCGCAACATCACGGCGGCCACGCTGGTGGCGCAGATCGAGGCCCACGTCTACGACGCCGCCCTGGTGCTCGACTCCTGCGACAAGCGCCCGGTGGCGGACGTGGCCGCGGTGGCGGAGGTGGACGTCTACCGGCGCCGGCGCGGCAAGCGGCCCTTCTATGCCTGCTTCATCCCCGCGCACGTGATGCCGGAGCGCCACCTCTCCAAGGAGGTCGAGGAGGGGATCCGCTCCTTGAAGGGCAAGGCGGGCGCGGCCTACGACGAGGAGATCGACGCCCTCCTGCTGCACCGCCTGAAGTGCAACACCTACGCGATGTTCAAGAAGCTGCTGGACGGCCTGGAGGAGAGGCGCGTCCTGGAATCGGAGTCGCGGGACCACTACCTGGCCGAGATCGCCAAGATGACGTGCGAGGCCGGCGGGACCTGCGCGTTCATCGGCACCGGCAACACCGACAAGGTCGTCCTCCACGCCCTGGGCTTCGTCCCCCGCGCGGCGGACCTTTTGACGAAGGCGGCGGGCGACGACGTGGTGGCCGTCGCGGCGGCGGCCCTGCTCGACGCCGTCCGCCACCGGCGCGAGGAGCGCAGCGCCTCCGCCCTGCTGCGCGCGAACCTGGGCAACGCCCTTCGCGTCTGGAGCGCGGTGGGCGGCAGCATGAACTGGGCCCTGCACTTCCCGTACATCGCGGCGGCGGTGGGCGTGCGCGTGACGCCCACCGACATGGCGCGCGTCTCCGACGCCACGCCCTTCCTCATCGACATCAGCCCCATACGCGATAAGAGCTTCTTCACCCTGGCCGTGGAGAAGCAGGCCGGGGCACACTCCGGGATGGACTCGACCGTGAAGCACCTGCTGGCGGCGGGCCTGCTGCAGGACGCGCCCACCATCGAGGGCCCGTGGTCCCGGCGCCTGGCCGACGCCCAGGACCCCAACGACCGCATCCTGTACAAGACGGCGCTGCGGCCCCAGAGCGGGATCGTGGAGGTGAAGGGCAACTTCACGGACAGCGCGATCTTCAAGCGGGCGGGCATGACGCCCGAGGCGGTGGGCCAGTTCGACGGCAAGGCCTTCGTGGTCGTCTTCTACCTGGGCGAGGCGGAGGCGCAGCAGGACCTGTTCCGGGGCCGCGCCCTGGAGAGGCTGCGCGGCGTGGTGCCCGCCGAGACGCTGCGGGCCCTGGCCCGGTTCAACTTCGGCGCCCAGGCGGCGGCGCTCCAGGACGGCGCCGACTCGGACCTCCTGGACCGCGCGGCGGGGGCCAGGCTCCTGCGGGCCATGATCGTGATCGCGGGCGAGGGCCCGAAGGCGAACGGCATACCGGAGATGTTCTATCCCTCCGAGTACCTGAACCGGGACCCGATCCTCCGGCACGTGGCCGCGCTCTTCACGGACGGCCGCTACTCCGGCGCCACCTACGGGCCCTGCATCGGCCACGCCTCGCCGGAGGCCCTGGAGGGCGGCGGCATCGGCGCGCTGCGCACCGGCGACATCGTCTACATGGACAGCGCGGCGGGGCGGATCGACGTCCTCGACCCCGCTCGGTGCTGGCGTGACGGGCTTCTCACCGTCGTCCCCCTGGACCGGTCGGCGCTACGCGCGCGTCCGGAGGTGGCGGAGCGGAAGGCCTGGCTCGAGCGCCGCCGGCGCGAGATCCCCGCCACCATCCGGCTGCTGCTGGACGCGACCACCACCTGCCGGGAAGGGGTGACGCCCGCCGGCCTGGAGCTCGACCAGGCGTTTGACGGCACCGGCACGGCTGCTACCATCGAACGATGAAGACCCCGTCCCTCCTTCTCCTCTCGTGCCTGGCGCTGTGCGGCCCGGCCTTCGGGCCCGCCCTGGCCGGCGCCGCGCCACAAGCCGCGCCGGACGGCGAGGCCCGCATCTCCGTGGACGTCAAGGACGCCGACATCGTCGACATCGTCCGCCTCTTCGCCGAGATCGGCGGGTTCCAGGTCGTGGTCGACCCCGGCGTGTCGTGCAAGCTGACCCTGAAGCTGAGCGAGGTCCGCTGGACCTCGGCCCTGGACGTCGCCCTCAAGTCCTGCGGGCTGGGCCAGGACCAGGAGAACGAGATCATGCGCGTCGCCCCGGTGGCCAAGCTGGCCGCGGAGCAGGTCGCGCAGCGCAAGCTCGACGAGGAGAGAGAGCTTTCCGGCCCCCTCCAGATGCGCAGCTACCGGCTCTCGTACGCGCGCGCCGCGGAGATGGCGCCCATCATCAAGAGGTTCCTCTCCTCGCGCGGCGAGGTCATCTACGACAGCCGCACCAACACCCTGATCGTGATGGACGTCCGCTAGCGTACGCGCCAGGGGCCACGCGAGCCCTCGGGCGGTGACACCCATCCCGCTCCGCCAAATCTAAGTCGTTGATATACTTAGTCCCTTTCACGGGCACACCGCTTGCTTAGAGCGAGGGCAGAGCGGCCCCTGGCTCATCGGACCGCAAAGGGGTGCAGAAGACCATGACTCAGCGCCTGTCGATGCTGGCCGTGCTGTTCGGTTCCCTGGCCGCGGTGGCGGCCGCGCAGGACAGCTACACCCACGGACGAGTGCTCTCGGTCGAGCCCGGGGTCACGCTGCAGCGCGCCACGGAGCAAGGCTCCGAAGAAGCGGCCCCGAACCTCCCCTTCCTGCCGGGCGATCGCGTGTGGTCCGACCGCGCGGGCCGGGCCGAGTTCCAGTTCGCAGACGGGACCCTGTTGCGACTGGATAGCGGCAGCAAGCTCGACTACGTCGCCGAGGAGGGGGACGGCCGCGTGATCCTCAGGCTCTGGTCCGGCGGCCTGTACCTGCACGCCCGCGATGGGCATGGCCATCCCGACTTCGCCGTCGAGACGCCCGGCGGTGTCGTGGAGGCCCGAGCCCGCGGCGTCTACCGCATCGATGCCGCCGGGGACGGGACGCGGCTCTCGGTCTACGAGGGCGAGGCCACGCTCCTCGGCGAGCGGGACGTCGTGGTCCAGGCCGGCGAGCGGCTCGACGTGCGGCAGGGCGAGGCCATCGAGGATCCGCAGGCCTTCGACCGCGCGGCGCAGGACGACTTCGACCATTGGAACGGGGACCGCGACGACCGTCCGGTCTACGCGGCCAGTCCGCGCGAGTACCTGCCCGAGGTCGTCACCCCCTATGCCGGCGAGCTGGAGTCCTACGGCGCCTGGTACTACGAGTCCGAGATCGGCCACGTCTGGCGGCCGTACGTGGCCGCGGGGTGGAGGCCGTACTTCGACGGCCGCTGGGCCTGGAGCGGCCCCTATGGGTGGACCTGGGTGGCCGCCGAGCCGTGGGGCTGGGCGCCCTTCCACTACGGCCGCTGGGGCTACGCCCCGATGCTCGGCTGGTATTGGATCCCCGGCAGCGCCTGGGCCCCGGCGTGGGTCAGCTGGACGTACGGCGGGGAGTACATCGGCTGGTGCCCGCTCGGCTATCACGACAAGCCGGTGCCGCTGCCCTATGGCGGCCGCAAAGCCGACCGCGCCGTACCGCGCGACACGGCGGCCGTCGGGGACGAGCCCTGGGTCTACGTCCGCCGGACCGACTTCAACGCGTCGGACCTGGCGCGAAGGATCCAGACCACCGTTCCCGCGGGCGAGGAGATGCACGTTTCCCATCAGGCGCACGCGCGGCCGGACCACGACCTGCACGCGGCCCTCGGCGGCGCGCCCGCGCACGCGATGCCGCGCACGGTGAAGACCCGACCGGTTCCCTCCGACGCCGCGGCCGAGCCGCGGGCCGACACGGCGGCCACGTTCCCCACGGCGCCCAGACGCCACCGGGAGCCGGAGGCCGATCCCGCTTTGACCACGCGTCCGCGAGCGACTGTGGCCACGCCCCGCGCGCACACCGTCCATCCGATGCGCCCCGTCAGCGCTCCCGAGCCGGCCCTGGACCCGGGACACCCGGCCGATGCCCGCTCCCCCGAGCCGCGTCCGGCGGAGGCCGATCGCGAGGTGCTGCGTCGCGTCTTCGGCCCCCTGAGCCAGCCTCGCCCGGCGGAGCCCGCGGAGCATGGCATCTCCCATCCGCTGCCGTCCGCCGGAGGCGAGCGGTCGTCGCGCACCAAGCCTGGCACGACCGAGGCCGCGCGGCCGGCGCCGGGCCGCGGGGAGTCGCGGCCGGCGGCCCCAGCCGCGGAGCCCACGCAGCGTCCGGCGACTCCCGACCCGGCGCAGGGCGCCGCGCGCCCGCAGAAGGACAGGGACCACTAGGCCAGCGGGCCCGCGAGGCGGGACTGGGGCGGCCGCGACGGTATAATCCGCGGCAATGGCCGCATCCGCCGCCGTCGCCGCGCCGCCCCGGTTCGAGGGCGTCCGGCGGGCCGGCATCAGCATCCTCTTCGCGCTGGCCATCGTGGCGGGCGCGGTGGCGGGCGTCCTGCTCGCCTTCGAGAACGACCTGCCCCAGGTCTCCTCGCTGGAGCAGTTCCAGCCCAACATCATCACGAAGATCTACGCCGCGGACGGGACCCTCATCGGCGACTTCGCCATCGAGAAGCGCGTGATCGTGGGCTTCAAGGACATCCCGCCCGTCCTGCGCAACGCCATCGTCGCCGTGGAGGACGCCGAATTCTGGCAGCACCTGGGCATCAACCTGTGGCGCATCCCGGGAGCGGCCCTTTCCAACTACCGGTCCGGCCGCCGCAGCCAGGGCTCCTCCACCCTGACCATGCAGCTCTCCCGCGTCCTCTTCCTGACGCCGGAGAAGACCTACGAGCGGAAGGTGAAGGAGGCCATCCTCGCCTTCCAGATCGAGAAGAACTTCACCAAGGAAGAGATCTTCACGATGTACTGCAACCAGGTCTACTTCGGCAGCGGCAACTACGGCGTCGAGGCGGCCAGCCAGGCCCTCTACAGCAAGTCCATCAAGGACCTGACCCTGGCCGAGGCCGCGCTCATCGCCGGCCTGCCGCAGAACCCGTCGCGCCTGTCGCCCGTCGAGAGCCCGGAGCGGGCCCTGCAGCGCCGCAACCACGTGATCCAGCGCATGGTGGAGGAGAAATACGTCTCCCAGGAGGAGGCCTCGCGCGCCCAGGGCGAGCCGCTCAACCTCCATCCCCGCAAGGAGCCGCCGTCCATCGCGCCCTACTTCATCGAGGAGGTGCGCAAGTACCTGGAGCGCGAATACGGCAGCCAGCAGATCTACCAGGGCGGGCTCCAGGTCTACACGACGCTGGACCCGGCCATGCAGGAGGCCGCCACGCGCGCCGTGCGCAAGGGCCTGCGCCTTCTCGACCGCAAGGCCCGCGGCTTCGTCCCCTCCCCCCTGTCGATCCTCAAGGACGGGAAGTTCCCCTCGCGCGTCCACCTCGACGAGTGGGACCTGCCCATCCGCGAGGGCGACGTCGTCCGCGGGGTGGTCATGGCCTCCGACCGCACGCTGGCCGTGGTCCAGATCGGGGACTATCGCGCGCGCGTGGGGCCGGAGGACGTGGCCTGGACGCGGCGGTCGGTGTCCGACGCCCTCCCCACCGGCACGGTGGCCCCCTTCCTCATCGTGTCGCTGACCGACGACGGCGAGCGGAAGGAGGCGAAGGTCACCCTGGAGCAGGAGCCGAAGCTGGAGGGCTCGCTGCTCGCCCTCGACCCGCGGACGGGGGCGGTGAAGGCCATGGTCGGCGGCTACGACTTCGAGCGCAGCAAGTTCAACCGCGCCACGCAGGCCTTCCGG
>Ga0207651_10000787_pt1 | contig 13622 bp, 12 predicted proteins | sample KBSM23metaG_FD_184328 | JGI IMG/M metagenome (GOLD analysis project Ga0207651, IMG submission 184328) | Miscanthus rhizosphere microbial communities from Kellogg Biological Station, Michigan, USA - KBS M2-3 metaG (SPAdes) (version 2) | ecosystem: Host-associated > Plants > Roots > Rhizosphere >... | reverse complement strand
TCTTCCAGATGCTCCCCTGGGGCACCGACAACACCTGGCAGATCGAGCAGCGGATCGGCTTCGACGGGCCCGCCGGCCTGCTCTTCGACGGCTGCCTCGGCGATGTCGCCTGCTTCCACGACTACTACGGGGCCTTGAAGGAGCTGCAGGGGCAGGCGAGGGCACTCGACCCCGACGCCCTCGCCGCCTCGACCGCGGCGCTGCTGAAGCCGTGGCAGGAACTCGAAGCAGACGAATCGACGCGCGGCGAGCACAGCGTCGCCGAAATCAAATCCGACGTCGCGAAGGTCCGCCGGTACATCGACGAACGCCCCGACGAACTCGCCGCCTGGCTCGCCGCGAACGAGCCCGGGGCCGAGGAATCGCTCACCAAGGGGCCGCCTCCGATCGGCGTGGACCCGATCGGAAAGCGTCCGCCGATGGACCTGCGGCTCCTCGGCGTCGTGAGGCACCCCGGCCAGCTGCGCCTGCGGCCGCGTCCGGGGGTGGGTCTCGATCCAGGCCGAGGACGGTCGCCGGCGGGTCTGCGCCCCCGATGTCTTGACCGACACCGCCGGCATCGTCGTGCTGCCCTGTCGCTTCTCCGATTCGGTGAGGCAGCGCCTGCGTCGCAGCGGGCTGTGGATGCGCGTGGTCCTGCGGTTGACCGAGCGCGACGGCGACCGCGAGACGACGGTCCGTCGGGTCAGGGTTCCGCGCGGCTAGAGTCGCGTTCGTGCCCGCCGCCCCCGCCGCGCCTCAGCTCTTCCTGATCGACGGCAACAGCCTCGCCTACCGCGCCTTCTTCGCCCTGCCCGAGTCGATCGGGACCAGCGACGGGCGGCCGACGAACGCGATCTACGGGCTCGCGTCGATGCTGGTCAAGGTCATCGACGAGCACGCGCCGGCCGGCGTCGTCGTAGCCTGGGACGCGGGGATGTCCGGGCGCGAGGTCACCTACGACCTCTACAAGGCCCAGCGCAAACCGCGCCCCGACCTGCTGCGCGAGCAGTGGCCGCACCTGATGCCTCTGGTCGAGGCCTTCGGCTACACCAACGTCAGGGTCGAGGGCTACGAGGCCGACGACGTGATCGCCTCGCTGACGCGCCAGGCGCGCGAGCAGGGCATCCCGGTGATGGTGGTCACAGGCGACCGCGACGCCTACCAGCTGGTCGGCGAGGGGGTGCGGGTGATGAGCACCTCGCGCGGGATCACCGAGACAAAGGTCTACGACGTCGACGCGGTGGTCGAGCGCTACGGGGTGCCGCCGGAGCTGATCACCGACCTGATGGGGCTGCGCGGCGACACATCGGACAACATCCCCGGCGTCCCGGGGATCGGCGAGAAGACCGCGACCCAGCTGCTGCAGCGGTTCGGCGACCTCGAGGGGGTGCTTGGGGCCGTCGAGGAGATCTCCGGCGCCAAGCGCAAGCAGAACCTGATCGAGCACGCCGACGACGCCCGCATGTCGAAGCAGCTGGCGACGCTGCACTACGACGTCGAGACCGGGGTCGACCTGGCCGAGGCAATGGGCGCCGAGCCGGACCGCGGCGCCCTGCGCGACTTCATGCGCGAGTTCGAGCTGCGGGCCGTGATGGAGCGGCTGGAAGAAGCGCTGCCGGAGGGCAAGGCCGTCCCCGGGCGCAAGGTCGAGACCGAGCTCGCGATCGAGACGGTCGAGGGGTCGCCCTCAGACCTCGGCGAGGGAGGGGAGCCACTGGCGCTGGCGATCGCCGGCGAGCGCTGGGCCGCCGCCGGCGGCGGGCGGATCGTCACCGGCGCCGCGACGCTCGACGAGCTGGCGGCGGCGCTGCCCGGCCACGGCGTGGTTGCCCACGACGCGAAGTCGCTCGGCGGCGGTCGCCACGGACTGCTCGCGGCCGCCGTCCGCGAGGACGTCGAGCTCGCCTTGGACCACGACACGATGCTCGCCGCCTACCTGCTCGAACCGCAGCGACGCACGTACGAGCTCACCGAGCTCGCCGCCGACGCGGGCATCGGCATCGCCGCGGAGGCGGCGCCGGTCAAAGACGAGGACGATGGCCAGCTCTCGCTCGAAGGGGAGGGAGGGGAGGCGGGGCTCGAGCCGGCCGAGGAAGCGAGCCTGATCGAGGCGCTGGCCGCCGCCCAGCGACCGAAGATCGAAGCCCTCGACCTCGCCCCCCTCCTGCACGAGGTCGAGCTGCCGCTCGTCCACGTGCTCGCCGCGATGGAACGCGAGGGGTTGAAGCTGGACGCCGAGCGCCTCGCCGAGGTCGGCGCCGGCTTCGGCGAGCGGATCGAGACGCTGGAGAGGGAGATCTTCGAGCTGGCCGGCGAGGAGTTCACGATCGGCTCGCCCCAGCAGGTCGGCCGCGTCCTCTTCGAGGAGCTCGGCCTGACCCGCAAGCGCCGCGGGAAAACCGGCTACTCGACCGATGCCCGCGTCCTCGCCCAGATCCGCGACGAGCATCCGATCGTCGAGAAGATCGAGAGCTGGCGCGAGCTGACGAAGCTGAAGAACACCTACCTCGACTCGCTGCCCGACCTGATCGACCCCCGGACCGGTCGCGTGCACACGACGTTCAACCAGGCGGCGACCACGACCGGCCGCCTCTCCAGCACCAACCCGAACCTGCAGAACATCCCTATCCGCACCGAGATCGGACGCCCGGTGCGGGCCTGCTTCGTCGCCGAGGAGGGCGCGCGGCTGCTCTCCGCCGACTACAGCCAGGTCGAGCTGCGGGTCCTCGCCCATGTCGCCGAGGAGGAGGTGCTGAAGGAGATCTTCCGCGCCGGCGACGACGTCCACGCCGCGACGGCGGCCGAGGTCTTCGACATCTCGCGCGACGAGGTTGACGTGGGGCAGCGCTCAAAGGCGAAGATGGTCAACTTCGGCATCGTCTACGGCCTCACCGGCTTCGGCCTCGCCGACCGGCTCAACATCCCGCGCAAAGAGGGGGAGGAATTCGTCGCCCGCTACCTCGAGCGCTTCCCCGCCGTGCGCGCCTTCCGCGAGGAGGTGGTCGAGCGGGCGCAGGAGGAGGGTTACGTGACGACCCTGCTGGGGCGGCGGCGGGCGATCCCGGAGCTGCGCTCGGGCAACCCCAACACCCGCCGCCTGGGAGAGCGACTCGCCGTCAACACGGTGATCCAGGGGACCGCCGCCGACATCATCAAGGTGGCGATGGTGCGCTGCCAGCGGGCGCTGGGGGAGGGAGAGCTGCGGACCCGGCTGGTCCTCCAGATTCATGACGAGCTGCTCTTCGAGGGCCCGCCGGAGGAGATGGACGGCGCGGTCGAGCTGGTGCGGCGCGAGATGTGCGCCGCCTACCAGCTCGACCCACCGCTGGAGGTCGATGTCGGCGTCGGGCCCGATTGGCTCGACGCGAAGTAGCTCAGCCGGCCAGCTCCACCTTCTCGAAGACGGCGCTGCCGTTCTCGAGCTCAAGCTCGGCCTCGTGGACCGTGGCGCCGGCGACGAGCGCTTCGGGGCCACAGGCGTTCTCGTCTACGTCATCGTCCTCGTCGTCGTTGCCCGGACCGGAGTTGACCGAGCCAGGCCCCGAGTTGTCCTCGTTGTCCTCGTTCTCGTCGGAGTCGGACGCCGAGGCCGAAGAGCCGTGGTGCTCGCACTCGATCTCGGTTTCATCCGTGACCAGGCCGCTGATCGTGCCGCCGCCGAAGAGGTCGATCGCGAGCATGCCGGTCTGGGAATCGAAGGAGACGATCGTGCCGGCGTTCTCCTCGCCGTCCTCGAGCCCGTCGTCGTCGCTGTCGCGATCGCGTGGATTGGTCCCGGCTTCGAACTCCCCCCGGTTGCGCAGGTGGTCGCGATCCTGGTCGCGTCGCGCCTGGTTCACCCTGGTGGAGAGGTGGTGGCGCTTCTCCCAGCGGTCGGGGATGCGGTCGTGGTTACGGTCGCGGGCCTTGGCTCCGGCCGCCCCGGGCATGGCCAGGGCGAGCAGGCCGAGCGCGACGAGGAGCAAGAGCCTGTGACTGCGTTTCATCGGTCCTCCTTACGGTTGCGTTGCCTGCACGGAGAACCCGTCGGCGCCGTCAGAATCACCGGAGCCATCGGCGCCGGACGTCTGTTCGGTGCTTCCCTCGCCGGAATCCGGACCGCTGTTCGAGCCTGAGCCTGAGCCTTCGCCGGAAGACGAGTCCTCTCCGCTCGACGTCGAAGGCGATTCGTTTCCCGGGCCGGGGCCGCTGCTGGAGCCGTCGTCACCGCCGCCCGGGCCCGACGATCCATCGGAGCCGCCGCCGTGGTGGGACGGCTCGCTGCCGCTTCCGTCGTCCCCAGGCCCTGAGCCGTGACCGTCGTGACCCTCGCCGCCCGAGCCGGACGAGGGTCCGCGGTCGCCGTCCCCGTGCCGCCCCCCATGCTCGCCGCCGCGGGTGGACTCGTCCTTCGCCGTGCCCTCGCCAGGGCCGTCGTCATGACGCTCTCGGCCGGTCGCCTCGCCCTGGCCGGGCGCTGCAAGCGCGCCGCCGGAAAAGGCGCGCGCGGAAGCGTCGTCGTGCAAGCGCGCCGCGCGGGCGCTGGTCGGTGAATCGTGTGGATGCCCGCGATCGATCGTGACGCCCGCCCCGACCGCTCCCGCGATCAGCACGGTCGCCGTCGCTGCCTTCAACGCCACGCCGGCGCCGCCGGCGCCCGCGACCCCGGTGGCGATCTCGACCGGCGCCGAGGCGCTCGTCGCGCCGAGCAGCGCCTTCAGAAGCGGCACCGGCAGCAGCATCCCGAAGCCGTCGCGCAAGGCTCGTCGCGCCCGGTAGATCGCCTGCCGCGCCGCGCCGCCGCTGAGGCCCAGCGCCGTGGCGATCTCCTCGTGGCTGAGCCCTTCCAGCTCGCGCATGACGATCGCCGCTCGCTGCGGCTCGGGCAGCGCCTGCAGGCGCCGTATCAGCTCGGCGAGCTCTTCACGGCGTTCGAGCTGCTCGGCCGGGCCGCCGCTACCGGTGATCGTCTCGGCCAGCTCGCGGGGAGAGGGAGGGCTGTCCCGCAGGTCGTTGAGCGCCGTGTTGCGGACGATCCGGAAGAGCCACGGCCGCAGCTCGATCTCATTGCCGTCGCGGCGTAGAGCCAGCAGCGCCTTCGAGAAGGCGTCCTGGGTGACGTCCTCGGCCCGTCCGCCGACGATCCCGGTCGCGTATCGCCGCAGCGCGGCGCCGTAGCGGCGCACGATCTCCTCGAAGGCCGTCTCATAGCCCTCGCGGACGAGCTTGACGAGGCGGCGATCGGGCTGGGCCCGCAGCGCGGGGCCGAGCATCAGGCGGGCGGCGAGGCTCTCTGCTGGCGGTGGCATCTGGGTCGTGATGGCTCTCGGGGTACCTCTATGGCGTCGGCACGGTTCGATCGGGTCCAAACCTCAACCCGAACGAATGGCCAAGATCACGCCGGACGCGACTGATATGACCATCGGCCATGGACCGCGGGCTCGCCGTCATCCTCACCGCCACGACGGGAGGGCTGATCGCCCTGCAGGCGCCGATCAACGCCGGCCTGGGGCGGGCGACGGGCGGCCTGCCGGCCGCGCTCGTCTCCTTCCTCGTCGGCACCGTCGCCCTCTCGGCGATCGTCGTCCTCAGCGGCAAGGCGGGCGGCCTCTCCTCGACCTTCGACGTCAGCTGGTACTACCTGCTCGGCGGCCTGCTCGGCGCGATCTACGTCGCCAACGCGCTGGTCGCGGTGAGTGCGATCGGCGCCGGGGGCGTCGCCGCCGCGACCGTCACCGGACAGCTGGTCGCCTCGGTCGCGATCGACCGTCTCGGCCTATTCGGCCTGGACGAGATCCCGCTCAGTCCCGAGCGGGCGATCGGCGTCGCCCTGCTGCTCGCCGGCACGGTCCTGGTCGTGCGCTGAGCCGGCGGCGAGCTGCGGCGGCGCGATCCGCAGGTAGTGGCCGAAGGACCAGTCGACGAAGCGCTTGACGCCGAGCAGCCGGATCAGCGGCCCGAGCAGGCGCGGCGGGATCCTCGGCACGAGTCGCTGGGCGCGCAGCATCCAGCGGAACTTCCACTCGTGCGAGTCGTGGAAGCGGGCGTAGCGGATGGCGGCCTGCTCGCGGTCCTGCCAGCCGTCGACGACGCCGCGCAGCTCGCGCCCCAGGGCGATGCCGAAGTAGAGGGCGGTGCGGATGCCCTCGGCGGTCAGGGGCAGGCAGTGGCCGGCGGAGTCGCCGACGAAGAAGACGCCGTTCCCGGTCGCCCGGCGCAGCTCGTGGGGAATCCAGTTGCCCTGGTAGCGGACGCGCTCGCGCCCGAGGTCCTCGGCAAGCAGCTCGGTCGTCTTGCGCACGTGGAAGCGCGGATCGAAGGAGCCGACGCCGATGCGCAGCTCGTCCCCCGCGGGGAAGGACCAGCCGTAGCCGGCGGGGACGTAGCGGCGGTCGATCCAGACCTCGAGGTCGGGCCCGCTGCCCTCGGGGTGGACCTCGAGCCCGCGCGAAAGGGGGGCGTCGGGCGGCTGGTACCCGTCGCCGGCGGCGAGCACGCGGCGCCAGCCGAGGGCGTCGACGACCAGCGGGGCGGAGATCGTGCCGCGGTCGGTCTCGACGGCGATCGCGCCGTCCCCGTCCGGCTCCACGAGGCCGTTCACCTTGGCGGTCTCGAAGCGGGCGTCGCACTGCTCCCAGAGCAGGGCGCAGAGCTCGCGATAGTCGAAGGTGGAGAAGGTCCAGGGCAGGCGGTAGCGGGCGTCGCCGTGCGGCGTGTGGAGGAGGAGCGAGTCGAAGCGCTGGCGCTCGGCGCCGATCAGCCCGGTGGCCTCCAGCCACTCGGTGGGGATGCCGCAGGCGGAGGTCTGCCGCTCGCCGATCTCGTAGCGGTCGACCACGAGGACGTCGGCGCCGGAGCCGGCCAGCTCGCGCGCGACGGCCAGCCCGGCGAAGCTCGCCCCGCAGACGAGGACGTCGCAGCCGCCCTGCAGCGGGGTGCGATCGTCGCCGCGTTTGGTCGCCCGGATCGGCACGACGCAGAGCGTATCCACCTGCAATCATGCGTCGCTGTGTCCGTGACCGATACGACCGTTACCCCAGAGCCGACCGAGCCGAGCGGCACGCCCGTGGAGGGCTCCGGCGGCCTGCTGATGGAGGTCGACGGCAAGGTCGTTCCCAACTACGCGGCGACGATGGTCTCCTTCGAGGAGGGCGACGTCGTCAAGGGTCGCGTCGTCCGCATCGACAAGGACGAGGTCCTGGTCGACATCGGCTACAAGTCGGAGGGGGTAATCCCCTCCCACGAGCTCTCGATCCGCAAGTCGGTCAACCCGGCCGACGAGGTCGAGCTGGGGGAGGAGGTCGACGCGCTCGTCCTCACCAAGGAGGACGCGGAGGGCCGCCTCGTGCTCTCCAAGAAGCGCGCCCGCTTCGAGAAGGCCTGGCGCCGCATCGAGGCCGCCGCCGAGTCGGGCGAACCGGTCGAGGGCAACGTGATCGAGGTCGTCAAGGGCGGCCTGATCCTCGACCTCGGCGTGCGCGGCTTCCTGCCCGCGTCGCTGGTCGACATCCGCCGCGTCCACAACCTCGAGGAGTTCACCGGCCAGACGCTCGAGTGCAAAGTGATCGAGCTCAACCGCAGCCGCAACAACGTCGTCCTCTCGCGCCGCGCCGTGCTCGAGGAAGAGCGCAAGGAGGTGCGCGAGCAGATCCTCGGCCGGCTCGAGGCGGGTCAGGTGGTCGAGGGCAAGATCTCCAACATCGTCGACTTCGGCGCCTTCGTCGACCTCGACGGCATCGACGGCCTGATCCACATCTCCGAGCTTTCCTGGAGCCACGTCAACCACCCCTCGGAGGTGGTGGCGATCGGCGACACCGTGCGGATCAAGGTGCTCGACATCGACCGCGACCGCCAGCGCATCTCGCTCGGCCTCAAGCAGACGCAGGAGGACCCCTGGCAGCGGGTGATCAGCTCGCACCGGCCCGGCGACGTGCTCGAGGGCGCGGTGACCAAGGTCGTCGCCTTCGGCGCCTTCGTCGAGATCCTTCCCGGCGTCGAGGGGCTCGTCCACATCTCCGAGCTCGCCGACCATCACGTCGAGAGCCCCAGCGAGGTGGTCGAGCCGGGCACGAAGCTCAACGTCAAGATCCTCGAGATCGACGAGGAGCGGCGGCGGCTCTCGCTCAGCATCAAGCAGGTCGAGGAGAACCGGATGGCGCTCGGAGACTTGGGCGAGCAGATCGAAGCGGCTGGGGAGAGCTCGGATCAGGACGATGCGGAGCAGTCCGCGGGTCCTGTCGCCGCAGGGGACCCACCGCCCCCTGCGGTAGCTGAAGCTTCCTCGGGGGCGGTCCCCCCTGCGACGCCACCCGCGGAAGAGGCGGCTGAGGCTGACTCTGAAGAGGCCTCGGCCGAAGAGGAGGCGGAGGCCCCAGCCGAGGAGGCGGAAGCTGACGAGGCTCCTGAGGTCGAAGAAGCCCCCACCGAGGAGCCCACTGCCGAGACCGAGGAGTCTCCCGAAGAAGCTCTGGAGTCTTGAGGGGCTGCCCCGGTAGGGGTGGAGCGTCTTGTACTTTTTCGCGAGTGCTCGCCCGCGGCGCCAGCAATCTGACGTTCCTCGAAAAAGTTAAGCGGAACCCCTGCCGGGGCAGGCCCAAACCCCCATGCTGACGATTGGGCTGACCGGCGGGATTGCTGCTGGGAAGTCCGAGGCTCTTGCGGCTTTCGAGCGGCTGGGGGCGGCGACGATCTCCAGCGACGCGGTCGTGCACGAGCTGCTGGATGCCGAGCCGCTGCTGGGTCGGTTGAAGGGGAGGTGGGGGGACGAGGTCGCGCCGGGGGGGCGCGTCGACCGCACCAAGATCGGCGAGATCGTCTTTGCGGATCCGGACCAGCTGAAGTGGCTGGAGGATCAGATCCATCCTTTGGTGGGCGAGCGCATCGGCCGCTGGCTCGCTGCGCTGGGCGACGACGTCAGCGTGGCGGTGGTCGAGGTGCCCCTGCTGTTCGAGGGCGAGATGGCGCCGGTCTTCGACACCACCGTCGCCGTCGTCGCCGCCGACGAGGTTCGCCTGGCTCGGGCCGAGGCGCGTGGGCATGCCCTGGTCGGCGAGCGCGACGCGCGCCAGCTCTCCCAGGAGGAGAAGGCCGCCCATGCCGAGCACGTGATCGAGAACGACGGCACGCTCGAGGACCTCGAGCGGCGCTTGTCCGCCCTGCTCGCAAAGCTTGGAGGATGAAGAGGGCGCGGAGACGTCGACGCCGCCTGATCGCAGCCGCGACCGTCGCCGGCGTCGCGGTCCTGGCCCTGCTGCTGCGGGGGACGATCGACAGGGCGATCCAGGAGTTCACCCTGCCCCTGCGCCACGAGGACATCATCAGACAGCAAGCCCACGAAAAGCACGTCGACGCCGCTCTGATCGCCGCGGTCATCTACTCGGAGTCCAAGTTCAGCGACAGGACCTCGAGCGCGGGCGCGCGCGGCCTGATGCAGATCACGCCCGAAGCGGCCAACGAAATCGAGCGCCTCAGCGGCGGCACGACCTTCAGGCTGCGTGACCTCTCCGACCCCGAAATCAACATCCGCTACGGCACCTTCCTGCTGCGCGAACTGCTGGGGCGCTACGACGGCGACGCGGTCGCCGCGCTCGCCGCCTACAACGCCGGGCCCGCCAACGCCGATCGCTGGGGGGGGAGCGACCTGAGCCTCTCCGGGATCCGCTTCCCCGAAACCCGCGCCTACGTGGAAGAGGTGCTCGACAAGCAGCACGCCTACCGGGAGGACTACGCGAGGGAGCTGGGGTACCGGTGAATGGGACGCCGAGACCGCGGGTGGCGGCGCTGGCGCTCGCCGTCGGGCTCGTCCTCGCCGACTCCTCGATCGTCGTCCTCGCCCTGCCGGAGATCTACCGAGAGCTGGACACGAGCGTCGCCGGCGTCACCTGGGTGCTGGTCTCCTTCAACCTGGTCATGGCGCTTGCCGCGGTGCCGGCCGCGCACCTGGCGCGGCGGGTGGGGCCGGGGAGGACGGCGGCGGTCGGGCTGGCGGTCTTCGCCGGCGCCGGCCTCGCCTGCGCCGCGGCGGATCAGCTCGGCACGCTGGTCGCGGCGCGCTGCGTGCAGGCGATCGGCGGCGCCGCCGCGGTAACCGCGGTGCTCGAGCTGCTGCCGGCGACGGTCGGCTCCGAGCGGCGGGCCGCCGGGCTCTGGGCGGTGGCCGGCGCGACCGGCGCGGCGCTTGGGCCGGCGATCGGCGGCCTGCTCACGGAGCTGGTCTCCTGGCAGGCGATCTTCCTGGTCCAGGTGCCGATCGCGCTGGCCGCGGCGGCGCCGATCCTCGCCGTCGCCCGGCACGAGGCGGCGACCGGCGTGCTCTCCGCCGAGCTGCGCCGGACCGGCCGCCCCCACGTCTCCGCGAACCTCGCCCTGGCGATGGTCTCCGCCTCGATCGCGGCCGCCCTCTTCCTGCTCGTGCTGCTCCTGATCGAAGGCTGGCGCCTGAGCCCGATCGGGGCCGCGATCGTGGTCAGCGCGATGCCGCTCTCGGCCCTGCTCGGCGAGCGCATCGGGCGGCAGGTGCCGAGCGCCCGGGCGAGGGCGGCGGCGGGCGCGATCCTCGTCTCGGGCGGGCTCGGCGGCCTCGCCCTGCTGCCCAAGGCGACCGTCGCGTTGACGATGCCGCCCCAGATCATGGTCGGCATCGGCCTCGCCCTCGTGCTCTCGGCGCTGACCGAGACGGCCCTTGCCGGCCGCGCGCCGCAGGCGATCCACGGTGGCTGGACGATCTCCGCCCGCCACGCGGGGGTCGTCATCGGCCTGCTCGCCGTCACGCCGATCTTCACCCATGACATCGCCGAACAGCGAAAGGACGCGATCGACGCCGGCACCGCGGTGATCCTTGACTCGCGGGTGCCACCGCTGACCAAGATCGACCTGGCGCGGAAGATCGAGAGCCGTCTCGAAGAAGAGAGGGGCAAGGTGCCGACGATCGGCTCGGCCTTCGAGCCGCTTCCCGAGGACCCCGAAGAACACGACCAGGTCGTGCAGCTGCGCGAAGAACTGCAGGACCAGCTCGACCGCGCCGCGACCCATGCCTTCAGCCCCTCGTTCGCCATCGCCGCGCTGATCGGCCTGCTCGCCCTGCTGCCGATCGGCTTGGCGAGGAGGGTGGAACTGTGAACCCAGCGGCTCGGGCGCAGCTGCTCGTCGTCGGCGCGATCGCCGCGGCGATCCTGCTCGTCGGCGCCTACCTGGCCGCGGGCGGCTCCTCCTACGAGCCGGCGAAGGTCCAGGATCCCTGCAAGCAGCGGCCCTGGCGCAACCCGGAAAGCCTGCAGGAGATCGCGCAGCAGTTCTCGCTCTCGGCGCTCGACGGGGCGGCCTGCGAGCTGGGGGTGAGCAGGGAGAAGCTGGCCCGGGCGCTGGCGACGCCGGAGTCGCGCGAACGCTTCACGAAGCGCTACGGGATCGGCGACGCGCAGCTCGCGCGGGCGGTCCGTGCGGGTCTTGTACGCGCCGTCGACGACGCCGAAGAAGCGGGGGCCCTCAACCCGCTGATCGCGGGACCGCTGCGGACGACGCTGCGGAGCATCCCGCTCAACCGGGCGATCGAGCTGATCAACGACGCGGAAGCCCTGCTCGACCAGGCGCAGGGCTTCCTCGGCCCTGCCCAAGACCTGCTGGAACAGTTCCTGCCCTAGCCGCCCTCTATTTCCTGATCTGGAACTTCCGTTTTTTGGGCAGCCAGGCGATGCCCTCGCAGAGCTGTTCCGGGGTGGTGCCGAGGGCGCTGGCCAGCTTCACGATCGTGCCCAGGCGAGGCTCGCGTCCTCCTCGCTCCAGCAGCGAGATCTCGGTGCGGTGCAGGTCGCAGAGGAAGCCGAGTTCCTCCTGCGAGACATCCTTCTTCTTGCGCGCCTTGCGCAGATTAATGGCGAAACGTTCGCGTGGTTTCATACCGGCAATTCTCTGTCTGCGAAGACAGAATCGCTACAGCCAAAAGACCTCTCGACAAAACTGCACGTTTATATACGAATCAATCGCGGGTTGCGCGCCAGACCCACAACATCGCCAGGGGTTGCAGCGGCAATCGTGCCCATAGCGCCCAACGGGGTATGCGATTCAGGTCAAGACCCCTGACCCGCTCCGGGTTGACCGCCATGTGCACGTTGGCGGGGAAGACGGCCAGCAGCAGAGCGAGCAGCCACCATCGGGCGAAGTGTCGCGTCGGGCGAGCCAGGACGGCGGCGCCGCCGACGATCTCCGCCACGCCGCTGAGCGCGACCGCCTCGCGGTGCCGGGGGACGGAGGGCGGCACCATCGCCTCGTAGCTGCGCGGGATCACGAAGTGCATCGTCCCGGCGAAGGCGAAGAAAGCAGCGAGGGCTTTTTGCGAGCGGCTCATCGGTCGCGCAGTCTAAGGTGATCCGGTGTCCGAGTTCACGCTCAACCCCGCCTACACCCCGACGGCGGACCAGCCGAAGGCGATCGCCGGGCTTGCCGAAGGGCTGGTCGAAGGGGACCGCTTCCAGACCCTGCTCGGGGCAACGGGCACGGGAAAGACCTTCACGATGGCGGCCACGATCGCGGCGGTCCAGCGCCCCTCGCTGGTGATCGCCCACAACAAGACGCTGGCCGCGCAGCTCTGCAACGAGTTCCGCGAGTTCTTCCCCGACAACGCGGTCGAGTACTTCGTCTCCTACTACGACTACTACCAGCCGGAGGCCTACGTTCCCGCGCAGGACCTCTACATCGAGAAGGACTCCTCGATCAACGACGAGATCGACCGCCTGCGCCACGCGGCGACGGCGGCGCTCTTCGCCCGCCGCGACGTGATCATCGTCGCCTCGGTCTCCTGCATCTACGGGATCGGCTCACCGCAGGTCTACAACGAAAAAATGCAGCTCTTCAAAGTCGGCGAGGAGATCGACCGCGACGAGGTCCTGCGCAAGCTGGTGAAAATGCAATACCAGCGCAACGACTCGACGCTGGGGCGGGGGACGTTCCGGGTGCGCGGCGAGGTCCTGGAGATCATGCCCTCCTACGCCGAGTCGGCCTACCGGATCGCCCTCTTCGGCGACGAGATCGAGGGCATCCAGCACTTCGACCCGCTCACCGGCGAGATCCTCGACACGATCGACCACGTCTCGGTCTGGCCGGCCTCGCACTACGTGACCCGCGACGAGACGCTGGAGCGGGCGGTGGAGGAGATCCGCGCCGAACTGAGCGCTCGCACCGCCGAGCTCGAAGGCGAAGGCAAGCAGCTCGAGGCGCACCGGCTGCGCCAGCGCACGGCGTACGACATCGAGATGCTGAAAGAGATCGGCTTCACCTCCGGGATCGAGAACTACTCCCGGATCCTCGACGGCCGCCCGCAAGGCAGCCCGCCGCACACCCTGGTCGACTACTTCCCCGACGACTTCGTCGTCTTCGTCGACGAGTCCCACCAGACGATCCCCCAGATCGGCGGCATGTACGAGGGGGATAGATCGCGGAAGCAGACGCTGATCGACTACGGCTTCCGCCTGCCCTCGGCGATCGACAACCGGCCGCTCAAGTTCGACGAGTTCCTCGAGCGGGTGCCGCGGCTGGTGATGGTCTCGGCGACGCCGGGCCCGTTCGAGCGCGCCGAGTCGACCCGCGTCGTCGAGCAGATCGTGCGGCCGACGGGGATCGTCGACCCCGAGATCGAGGTGCGCGAGACGCGCAACCAGATCGACGAC
>Ga0207651_10000784_pt1 | contig 13643 bp, 10 predicted proteins | sample KBSM23metaG_FD_184328 | JGI IMG/M metagenome (GOLD analysis project Ga0207651, IMG submission 184328) | Miscanthus rhizosphere microbial communities from Kellogg Biological Station, Michigan, USA - KBS M2-3 metaG (SPAdes) (version 2) | ecosystem: Host-associated > Plants > Roots > Rhizosphere >... | reverse complement strand
CGCCGGCGGCCAGTTGCGGCACCAGCGTGGCCAGCGTCTGCGCGATGCCGTCTTCCTCGTTGTGCGCGGGCACCAGGATCGCCACCGATCCGCGCGCCGCGGCGGGGCCCGGGAAGCCGGCGTCCGCGCGCCGGCCGCGGCCCTGCGCCGCCATCTGCGCCGCGAAGACGGCCACGGCGACAAGCAGCGGCACGCCCAGCACGAACGTCGCGATCAGCAGCAGGTGGGCGGCGAGCGTCATGCCGCGTTCTCCGCGATGGCCGCCTCGAACATCGTGCGCAGCCGCCCGGCCTCGACGTCGATCGCATGGCGCGCCTGGACGCGTTCGTGGGCGCTGCGGCCCATCGCCTCCAGCCGGTCGGGCGGCGTGTCCAGGCACGCGTGCATCGCGTCGGCGAGGGCCTCGACGTCGCCCGCCGGCACCAGCCAGCCGTCGACGCCGTCGCGCACCAGCTCGGGAATGCCGGCAACGTAGGTGCTGATCACCGGCCGGCCGATCGCCATCGCCTCCATGATGACCACGGGCAGGCCCTCGGCAAAGCTGGGCAGCACCAGCGCGCGGGCCGCGAGCAGCTCGTCGCGCACCTGCTCGCTGCCGATCCAGCCCGTGATGCGCACGTGCGCCTGCAGGTTCGCGGCCGCGATCGCGGCCTCGATGTCGGCGCGCATCTCGCCGTCGCCGGCGAGCACCAGCTCGATGGCCACGCCGCGCCGCGCCAGGATCGCGGTGGCCGCGACCAGCAGCAGCTGCCCCTTCTGCTCGCAAAGCCGGCCCACGCAGACCAGCCGCGGCACGGGCGCCGGCCGGATCTCGCCGGCCGCGGCGAAGAAGCCGGGCTCCAGCCCGCAATGCACCACGCGGATCTTCGGCCACTGCGCCGCGGGCACCCAGCGGCACAGCTGGCTGCGGCCGAAGGAGCTGATCGCCACGACAAACGACGCGTGCGCGATCTTGCGCGCCATGCCGAGGAATTCGGGCTTGTCGAACTCCTCCGGGCCGTGCGCGGTGAAGCTGTAGCCCGGGCCGCCAAGGGCGTGGGCGAGCATCACGACCTCGGTCGAATTGGTGCCGAAATGCGCGTGCACGTGCTGCGCGCCGGAGCGCTCGAGCCAGGTGGCGACGCGGCACGCCTCCAGCAGGTAGACCAGGTGCCACGGCAGGGAGCGCTCGGACTTCCTGGCCATGCGCCGGGCCAGGCCCAGCGCGGCCCAGGCACGCGCCGGGTGCCGCACCAGCCGCCACAGCCCCGCGGCCGCGAGCCCGGCCAGCGAGCCGCGCAGCACGTACTGCGTGCGTTCGCGCTCGGCGACGTCCTGCGCGTCCTTGACCTCGGCGTCCCAGCCACGCAGCGCGATCCGGTCGACCGCCACGCCCTGGCGCTCCAGCGCCGCGATCTCGCGGCGGATGAACGTGTGGCTGACCTTGGGGTACTGGTTGACGAAATAGGCGACGCGCGCGTTCATTTGTACTCGATCAGTCCGCTGCGCCGGCCCACCAGCCGGCCACGGTAGAACTTCAAGGCGCCGAGGGCCTCGGGAAAGCGTCCCAGCAGGAGGAACAACCCCTGCAGCCAGGGGATGGGCGCGTGCTGGCGTGCGAGTCGCAGGCCGATGCGCAGCCACTGCAATGGATAGATCAACCACAGGAACCAGGCGAGCGGCGTGAAGCAGGCCAGGGCCAGGATCGCCAGCGGCAGCGCCGCGCCCCACAGCAGCGCGCGCCGCGTCTCGCCTGCGAAGTGGCGCTCCGGCGGACGGCCGTGCAGGGCCGCGCCCTCGGCGAACGCGTGGCCGGAGCGCAGGGTGCGCCGCCACCACTGCGACAGGCGCAGCATGTTGGCGTCGTGCCAAGCCATGTCCTCGCCGAGGCGCCAGAGCCGGCCGCCGCGCGCGCGGATGCGCACACAAAGTTCCGGCTCCTCGCCCGCGATCAGGTCTTCGCGAAAGCCGCCCGCGCCTTCCACCGCCGCGATGCGCGCAAAGACGATGCCGCCGAAGCTGCGGGCCTCGCCGACAGGCGTGTTCCATTCGATGTCGCACAGCCGGTTGAACACGGACTTGTCGGGAAAACGTTCGCGCAGGCGCCCGGCGACGGCGACGATGTCGGGGTGCTGCGCGAGGAAGCGCTCGGCGGTGTCCAGCCACTGCGGCATCAACTCGCAATCGCCGTCGATGAATTGCACCAGCGTGACCTGCGGACACTGCCGCCTCAGCTCGCGCAGGCCTGCGTTGCGCGCGCGCGCCGCCGTGAACGGCCGGCTCATGTCCAGGCGCACGACCTGCGCGCCGGCATCGAGCGCCAGCTGCACGGACCCGTCCGTCGATCCCGAATCGACGTAGACGCGGCGTGCGCCCAAGGCCTGGCTGGATTCGATGCAGCGACGCAGGCGCTCGCCTTCGTTGCGCCCGATGATCACCATGCCCACGGCCGGCGCGGCCGCCACGGCTCCTGTCGGAATCACGAGAGTCGGCCCGCGATCCAGGCCGGGTGGCGGCGCAACGGGTCGTCGGGGATGTCGAGGTCGATGTCGACCTTGTTGCCGGCGGCGCCGCGCTCCTCGATCGGCAGGCTGAGCCAGGCCGTGGGCAAGGACACGAGCAGGGTCAGCAAGAGCGGAATCACGTTGAAGGTCGAGGCCGTGAAGATCGCAAAGAGGCAACCAAGAATGAGCGCCGCGAAGGCCGCCGCAAACCGGTTGCCTCCCTCGATTGCACCGCGCTCACGCCGCTGGATGGACGAAATGAGGCGGTTCAGGACGACGATGAACGGCAGCAGGTAGATCACCAGGCCGACGACGCCGGCATCCAGCATGATGGCCACGTAGCTGTTGACGACGTCGATGATGCCTTCGCCCTGCCGCAGGTCCTGCATCTGCGCTGCATAGTTGGGCACGCCGAACCACGGGCTCTGCTTGATCAAGGCCAACGACGTATCCAGCAACTGGCGCCGGTATTCGATGGAAGCGATATCGGACTTGTCGGAACCGAACAGGGCGCCGAGTGCGGCCACGACCTGCTGATCCGCATTGACGACCTTCAGGAAGACGCCAAAGAGCACGAGCGTGACGAGGGCGATCTTGAATGCCGTGGCGGAAAGGCGCCGCATCGCCAGCAGCCCCAGCACAATCACCGCAGCGCCCAGCCACGGCCCGCGCGAGAATGTGGCGATTTCAGCAATGAAGATGGCGAGATACAGCGCCAGCACCGACGGCCGCCGCCACTGCTGACCCTTGAGCCAATAGCCCAGGCCGATGCCGAACAACAGCAGGAAGGCCAGGATGATCGGCTCCGGCGTGGTGGCCTGGATGCGGATCAGGCTGCCGCGCATCAGCGCGTAGGTCAACTGCCAGCGCATATCGTAGATCGATTGCAGGCCCGAATACAGGTTGTGCTGCAGCAGCGTCTCTGTCACGCCGACCGCCGCAGCAAAGGCGATGCCGATGAACAAGTGGCCGCCGACGAACCGCAGGTCCGCCATGCTGCGCACGCCGCGCGTCACGACGAAATAGGGCAGCAGGATGTCCAGCGTCGATTCGACCACCATGCGAGCAAGGGTCGTGTAGGTGGAGTGCGGCACGATCAGCGCAAATCGCAGCGCCTGATAGCTGACCATCAGCACGTCGATCGCCAGGAATTTGGTCGTTCTCTGCGGCGACTTCGCGGCCGCGATCTCCAGCGCTGCCCAGCTCAACAGCAAGAGCGACAGCATCCGCCGGTGATCCAGGCTCAGGATGTAGTTGAGGCCGCCGATTCCTCCGAGCACGACATTGATTGGCGGAAGCGTGCACGCGAGAAGCAGGTAGATCCCGATCTTGCCGGCGGGTCCCCGCCCTGTCGCTGAGGCGCCAAAAATGCCGATGACGGCGACCGCCAGCAGGAACACCGCGGGCACCTTGCACAGGTACGACGCCACGATGCCGACCAGCACGATCCGCCAGATACGGTTGTATTCAACCTTCGAAAAGATGTCCGCGAATGCCGGCCTGAACACGTAGGCCGCAAGGCAGGCCACGGAAAAAACAACGGTCAGAAGCTTGAGCGCATAGATCACGGACGGGCTTTCCCTTGGATCGCAGATCCATCATCTCGGTAAAAAGGACCTGGAAACGCGGCACGACAGGCGCTGCGGCACACGACTTCCCAGAGCGGATTCATTGTAGACAATCGGTCTGGCCCGACTCGTTCGGCGGCCTCTGCCGCTGCGCCGCTCCGTTAAAGGGTCCACGGTGCGCTCCGGAGAGCCGGGCGCCGCCGACGATGCGACACGGCATGTCGCATTGGGATCCCTGCAGCATCCTGCCCCCTCGCGGGCTTCGGGGAAGGCAAATTTCAGGCCCGGCAGAGCCAGTCCGGCCCCGAGGACGGCTCCTCGAACGCCGCGGCTGCGCGTCATGAAAGTGCGTTTCCTCAGTGCGCTGCGAAGTGATGCGGAAACGCCAGTTGCACCGCGAACGAGAGCAGCTTGCCAACCAGCAGGCCCCCCGCGATGCACGGAATCAGCAGCGCTTCCGCACGCCATGAAAGCGCGTGCACCTGCCTCTTGAACCAGATGGCCAGAGGCCAGGCGGCGTACTGCGAGAGGGCGACCCCGGTCACCGTCCCGACGATGCCGAAGAAGTGCCCGCCCACCAGCATGCCGGTGACGAGCGCCGCGAGGCGCAGCGAGTTGGCGATCGCCCCGTACTTCGTCTTGGCGACCGCCAGGTAACCCATCTCGACCACCTGATAGCGCACGCCGATGACACCGGCCGACAGCACCATCACCATCCAGCCGGCATCGTGATAGCGCGAATCGTAGATGAGGGTGATCAGGGTCTGCGCGCTGGTGATCAGGATCGCCGCCGGGAAGACTACCATCGCGTCGTAGCCCCACTGGAAGCGTTCGAAATTGCGAGGCAGTTCCTGCGGACGATCCCGGTAGACCTCCGACAAGGCCGGAAACACGATGCTGTTGCAGAGGCTGTTGGCGATGTTCTGCAGCACGCTGGACATGATCACCGCGATCGAATATAGGCCGAATTCGCTGACGGTGATCAGGCCACCCAGCAGCACGCGGTCGCCGTTGACCGCCATGAAGGTCATGACCGACGACAGGAAGATCCATTTCGCATGGCCCATCAGCTCCTGCGCCGAACTGCGATCCAGGCGGAAACGCACCACGTGGCCCGGCAGCAGCGCGTAGCTCAGGATGCAGCGGGTCATGCCCGCCACCACGGCCCCGGTGGTCAGCGCCCAGATCGAGTGCCACGTCCAGGCGACGATGATCATGGCGACCGCCGAGGCAGCCTGCCCCGAGATCTCGATCTTCGTCAGCGTGTGCAGCTGCATCTTCCGGCGCGCCTGGATGATGCGGATCGACTCGAAGCCCTGGAGCACGAGCGTCAGCGCGAAGGCCGCGACGAGATAGGGCAGACGTTCGTCGGCGTAGACCGTGCCGGCCTTCCACAAGCCAATGTGGCGCGCGAGGGCCACGCCAGCGGCCGCGACGCAGATGGCGAGCGCCAGGAACTGGCAGCGGATGAACTGGATCGTCCACGCCGTGTCGAGGAAGGCGGGCTCCTCGCCTCGAGGGCTGAGCACCATGGTGCGCGCCACGCCCAGGTCGCTGAACAGGGCCAGGGCGGTCGCCAGCATGTAGACGACCGACATCAGGCCGAACGCGTCGGGAAACAGCAGCCGCGCAATGACGACGTTGGTTCCCAGGCGCAGGACCTGCGAGACCGCCTGGCCGCCAAGGATCCAGGAGCCGGCCCGCAGGACCCGCGCCTTCATTCCCGCCGGATTGACGGGGGGAGCCACCGCCTCGCTCATCAGCGTGTCCCCGCGCGGCCGAAGCCGGTCGTCCGCGCCGTCGCCAGCATCGCGCGCATATGGGACAGGACTTCGCGCGCACGGCGCCACCCCTTGGCCCCGAGAAGGATCTTCAGCAGCACGATGATGTCCGCCAGCTCCTCGAGCAGCAGGAAGGCGATCGCGCCGGCCAGGCCATGGTGCTTGCGGTAATACAGGAAGCCGCTTTCCAGCTGCAGGCCATCGAGCTGGCGCCCCAGCTTGCTGATGTCGCCGTCGGATTTCGCACTTTCACCGCCCAGATGCACGACGTCCACGTGAGGATAGAAGACCACGCGCCAGCCGGCGTTCTTGACCTCGCGGCAGTGATCCACCTCTTCGTAGTACAGGAAGAAGCGCGGATCGAACAGGCCGACGCGATCCAGGACTTCGCGGCGGATCAGGTAGTAGCACCCAGGCACCCAATCGCATTCGCGCGTGTCGCGGTGGTCCCACTGCTCGTCGTCCACCATGCGCGGGCCGCCGAAGCGGCGCGTGATGCCCGCGCGCGCCCAGAACGAATTCCACGGCGTGGGAAAGGAGCGGCAACCCGGTTGCGGTTCGCCGTCGCGGCCGACCAGGCGGACGCCGAGGACGCCGCATTCCGGATGTTCCTCCATGTACGCCAACGGTCCGACCAGCGCATCGGGAGGAACGAAAGCGTCGGTATTGAGCAGGAGCAGGAAACGGCTCTTGACCAGAGGCAACGCAAGATTGTTCGCGCGGCCAAATCCGACGTTCTCCTTCGACTGGATCAGCGTGACGTCCGGACGATTGTTCTGCAGGAATTCCGCCGAACCATCCCGCGACGCGTTGTCCACGACGATGACCTGGCCGCCGCCGATCGGTGCCAGCGCCTTGTCCAAGGCCTCCAGGCACGGGGTCAGGAGCGCCTTGGTGTTGTAGCTGACGAGGAGCGTCGTGAGGATTCCGGGGTCTGGCTGCATGCAATCAATACCATCTGCGCAAAGCGCGGGCTCCGAAGCAAGCAAGGCACGCGCCAGTGCGCCAACGTGAGCTGAAAATGAGTCCGGCCCGCGTTCGCGGACCACAAAAGAAGCGGCCTCCGATCGGAGGCCGCCCAGTTTAGACGAGACAGGTCAAGGCATCAGCAGCCCGACCACCAGCAGGAAACCGTATCGCGAAATTTCGTCACGGCGGTCCATTTGACGGAGTTCGTGTCGAACGTGTTTTCCTTCAGCCCCCACATGCCGTACTTGCTGTAAGCGCCGATGTCGGAGTAGAGCGAGAACGTCTGGCCACCCGCCGCCTGCCAGTCGGAGAACATCTTCGCGTAGGCGGTACCCATGCGCGGATCGCGATTGGCGGTCGAGAACAGCGTCACGAGCGTGGTGTCGGTGTCGCCGCCGGGAGGTGCAAGACCCTGGCCGCCTTCATAGGCCCACAGCGGAATGTTGAACTGGTCCGCGATCGCCTTGTTCGCGACCATCCAGCTCTTGATCTGCGCCAGCGAGCCGCCCGCCACGTTGCTGCCCGCGGCGGCCAGGGGGGCAATCGTGGTCGTCGACGCTTCCGCTCCCATGATCTCGTTGAACAACTGGGTCAGGCCGCCATCCGGCTGCGTGTACCAGCTCGACACGGTCGTGCGCAGCTTCGTCGCGCTGATGTACCCACCAAAGTACGGCGCGATCGCGAGCACGTCGATGGACTTGCCGCAGGCCTGGCCCAGGGTCTTGGCGGCGACGGTGCAGTTCAGCACTGCAGCGGCCGAACCGGTGGACGCCGCCTGCGTATTGGCGACGCAGCGCACACGACCCTTGTCAACGCCGAATTCGTTCTTGATCAGGTTGCAGACCTGAACGAGGCGATTGGCATACCAGTTGGCCTGCAGCGTGTAGCCGCTGGTCTTGGCGGCAACCTCGGCGGGCCAGGCGGCCTGCCCCTGCGCGTACATCCAGTTGGTGCCGGAGAACGAGTAGTTCCAGGGTTCGTTGGAGTATTCGACGTTGACCGACAGGTTGGGCGAGAGCTGCTGGTGCAGCACCTTCGCGAATTGAACGACGTAGTCGTCGCTGGCTCGCGTGGGGACGTTGACCCACGGATCGATGTTGGCCGCGTTGGCCAGGCTGACGATCTGCTCGACCGGCGCACCGCTGCTGGTGTTCCACGAGCGCGCCGTCGCGACGGTGCGCTGCGACCAGTCCGTGACCGTCGACGTGTTGGTGCGCTGCCAGTCCATGAAACGCGCCGTGCGGAAGCCCTTCAGCTCGTTGAGCAGCGCGGGATGCCACGTCGATGCCGCGGGAAAGTTCTCGAACGCCACGTAGGCGCCCGTCGTCCCCGTGCAGGCATCGGCGTTGGCGGCGTACGTCGTCAGGTCGCCCGCGCACGCACCACCGGGCGGATAGACGCGGATGTTGCGGATGTAATTGCCCGGCGTCGTCGCCGTGATGGACATGGTCAGGCCGGAGCCGTTGGTATTGATGACGTCGATCACGTCGCGACCCGCCGTCGACTTGGCGGCGTTCTTCGTACCCACGCCGCCATAGGTCAGCGTGCCCGAGCCGTCATACCGGACGATGTATTGACCGGCTTGCTGCCAACCGCCGCTGAGCACGATGGTGGCGACGGACCGGAACTTCAGGTTGGGATCGTCGGAGGCAGGCAGGCTGCGCACCCAGCCGTCGGCATCGAGGTCGATGCTCGTTTCCTCGTGCGTGTCGAAGGCGCTGGCGCCGCCCGTAAGGTTCTTGCAGGTGCTGCCGACCGTGTAGGGATTGCACTGCGTCAGCCAGGGAGATGCCTTCTTCATCAGGTCGATGGTGGGCAGCGACGATGAGTAGTAGTCGAGCGGGCTCAGGTTGATTCCCAGGCCGGATTTCGCGGCGGCCATCGCACGCGTGCCGATCAGGGACTTCGAGCCGGTGCTGCCGGTGCTCACGGAGGCCACCGTGACGGTGTCGTCCGCCGTCGGGGCCGGGATCGTTCCGATCGGGCCGACCGATGCCCGCGACGCGTCCACGACACCCGCGCCGGAGGCGGTGTCCACCGTCGCGGTGCCGGTCGAGAGAGAGTCACCAGCGAAGTTGCCACCCGCCGGGGAGGTGGAGGCGGACGTGGTGGAAGCCTGCGTCGTCTCGTCCGCGTTGCCGCCGCCACCGCCGCCGCACGCGCTCACCAGGGCGCTGGCGGCGATCGCGATCGTGGAGCCGCGCAACGTGTCGAAGAAATTCAAAGCCATTTGGGTTACCGAGGTCGGGATGAGCCGCAGCCAATCCTCGTCATCGGCGAACCCCGAAGACACATGCTGCGATGCACTGTCTATCGGCCTGGCCAAGGAAGTAAGTGAATGCAAAAAGCAAGGGAATGCAACGCCTGATCCACCGACTTGGGTGGATGGGCGATGTCTGGCTCCCTCGTGTCCTGGAACGGACGAATCGCACTCAATCAAATGAGGCTGTGCAAGGCGCTCGACCATAACGGCCGCATGCAGCGGGCACAACACGCCGAGTGTGAGCAAAAGCGTCACGAAGACGCGTGCGAACTGGCGCATCGGGAGCCTCATTTCCCGTGCCTCCGCTCTAGGCGAGGCCGACGAGCTGCCGGCGCGCCGCCGGCGTCAATGTGTGCACCAAGTCACGAATGAAGCCGTCTTGAACACGAAATCCTTGTTCTGAGTCGCGGCTCAACGTCGATACGCGAAACAGCAGGCCGTCGACGATCTCGCCGCGCAGGCCGTGGCGGATCTCCGAGATCTTGCGATCCCACCCGCCCAGGCTCTGCTGGTCGCCGACGACGGTCCAGTAGGTGACGGGTTCATACCGGCCGATGGCCAGCTGCTGCGTCTCGAGGCGCTTGACGCGCACCAGGCCTTCTGGCAGCTGGATCTGACCGATCTTGTTGCTCTTGACCTGGAAGCCCTGCGCCGGATAGCACACCTCAGGGTAGTGCAGCTGCACGTCGTCGTCGGCCTGGTCGGCGCCGTAGGCGATCGACAGCATCACCTGGTGGCCGGCGTCGTCCACGTAGAAGCGGCTCAGCATCTGGCTGTACAGCTTGTTCAGCAGCGCCTCGGTCTGGGGGTCGATGATGCCGCCGGCCGAGCGCGCGTCGACGCGCCAGTTGGCGAACTGCATCGGCACGAGATCGTCCAGCTTGAACGGGCCGCGCAACAGGGCCATCCGCTTGGTTGGCACCATGGCCTGGCCGCCGGCCGCCGCAGCGGCCATCAGGACGGCCGCGATGGCGGCACGCCGGGTCAGGTGGGCATCAGACATGTTGGAGCCTCGCGCCGGTGCGGACCGCGAGCCAGCGCAGCCCGCTGTCGGTCGCGATGATGAAGACCAGTGCCGTCATGAACAGCACCATGCCGGCGGCGCCGTGCAGGAAACCCTGTCCGGCTTCGTCGCCGTAGTAATAGGTGATCAGCGCGAGCACGATCACCCGGATCACGTTGGCCACGAACGAGATCGGAACGATGAGGATGGCCAGCGTGATGTTGCGGAACACCGAGCTGTGGCGCACCACGTTCAGGTACAGCAGGCCCATCGCCTCCAGCGAGAACAGCGTGTGCAGCCCGGCGCAGGCGTCGGCCACCAGGAGCTGGTACTGGCCGATCTGCAGGATCACGCCGGTGCGTGCGATCGGATAGCCGGCGGCATACAGGATCGTGGTCGCGGCACTCGACACCGCCAGCTTCAGCGGTTGCGTGATCGCATCGACGAAGACCGCGGGCAGCGGAATCAGGAAGATCATGAAGAACAGCGCGAACATCGCACCGCGCAGTTGCCGCAGCCCGCGCAGAAGCAGCACCAGCCCGGGCAACATGAACAGGGCCGAGACGGTCTGCGCGCTCAGGATGCGCTGGGAGCGGCCGAAGACATACAGCAGCAGCCCGATGGCGATCGCCGCCCACGCCAGCAGCGGGCGGGGCGACGACGCCGAGTCATCGTCGATGCGATCCCAGGATCGCCAGATCAACCACACGCAGATCGCCAGCACGATGACGCCCTGGCTCTGCTCCTGCGTCGACCAGATGTTGACGGCCAGGTCCCAGATCGTGGGAACGTAGAGCGCCAGCAGGCCGAGCGCGCAGATCCACCACGGGATCGTGCGCGGCGCGATCAATCGTTGAGCGACGCTCATCATCAGGATCACAGCTCGTTCATGATCACGCCGGCGAGGCGCACTTGGCCGGACTGCAGCGAGCCCACCAGTTCCTGCAGGCGCGCGACCTTGTTGGCGTCCTTGCGCGTGACGACCAGCGCCGAGCCGCAGCGCGACGCGATCACCACGCCGTCGCTGCCGTAGCAGGAGGCCGGCGTGTCGACGATGACGTGGTCGAACTTGATCGACACCTCGCGCAGCAGCATGCCGAAGGACGGGCCCTCGACCAGCTCCAGCGGGTTGGGCGGCTGCACGCCGACCGGGATCACGTACAGGTTGGGGATGCCCGGCACCGTCTTGACGATGCCCTTGCCGCCGCGTCCGGACAGCACGCCCGACAGGCCCGCGCCGCCGGTCACGCCGAACACCTGGTCCATGCGCGCGCCGCGCATGTCGGCGTCGATCACGACGACCTTGCCGCCCAGCTGGGCCAGCGCGACCGCCAGGTTGGCGCAGAAGAAGGTCTTGCCGTCGCCGGTGTCCGGGCTGCACACCGCCAGCGGACGGCGCTGGCCCTTGTTCTCCGAATGCGTGCGCATCAGGATCTGGCTGCGGATCGCGCGGAAAGCCTCGGCTTGGTGGCCGAACGGCTGGTTCAGCATCACCAGTTCCGGCGCCGCCTTGCGCGTCTCCTCGTCGGCGTAGGCGTACTTGAACTGCTGCGCCAGCGCCTGCAGCACGTCCTCGGTATCGGCCAGCCCGAGCGCGATCGCGGCCTCGCCGAAGCGCAGGTCGTTCTCGCGCTGGTAGCGCCCGATGCGGTCAAGGTCGTCTGCCGACAGGTTGCGGGCGTCCTGGATCAGCTCCCCGATCGCCCGCGTCTTCGACACCGACTCATTGCCCTGTCCCTCGCCGATCGAGAGGTCGGCTGATTCCATCTTGGCGTTCATGCTTGCCCTTTATCTGGTGCAGCCAGGCGACGTCCCGAGACGACGCGATCCTGGATCATGGCCATCTGACCCTTCAGACGACGATTCATGTTGGGGCTGGGCATGATGCCGATGACCGGCAGGCCCAGGAAGTCGAACGCGTCCGTGGTCGTGCGGATGCGCTTGTCCATCTGCTCCAGGATCAGCGCGGTGGCCAGGCCCAGGCCCAGCGCCGCGACGAAGCCCATCAGGAGCACCGCCACCAGCTTGGGCGAGGACGGGTTCGACGGGACGGTCGCCTGGCTGATGACCGTCGCGTTGCTCTGGCGGTTCTGGCTCTCGAGGTTGGTCTGGCTCGCGCGGTTGTAGACGAGGTCGTAGGACCGCTGCGCGTTGTCGACGTCGCGCTGCAGCACGGCGACCTGGTCGCGCGTTTCCTTCAGCGACAGCACCTTGGCGCGCTGCGCGTCCACGGCGGCCTGGATCTCGGCCTCGCGGGCGCGCCCGACGCGGGCGTCGATGCCGATCGAGCCCGTCACGTCGCTGGTCGCACGCGCGACCTTGCGCCGCAGCTCGGCCACCGTGGCGCGGGCATCCTGCACCTGCGGGTGGCGATCGCCATAGCGCGAAGACAGCTCCTGCAGCTTGAGTTCGGCATCGGACAATTCATTCTTCAGGCCGCTGACCGTTCCGTTCGACAGCACCTCCCCAAGCTGGCCGGAATTGCCGACAGCGCCCTGGCGCGTGGAGGCGCTGACGCGCGCCGTCTGGATCGCGACGAGCTCCTGCGTCAGGGCCGTGAGGCGGCTCATCTCCAAGTCGAAGTGGTCGTCGCTGCCGATGATGCCCTTCTCCTTCTGGAACGCCGACAGCTTGTTCTGCGCGGCCTCGAGCGCCGCCCGGGCTTCCTTTTGCTGCTCCGTGAAAAAGCCCGTGTATTGCTTGGCCGGATCGACGCGCAGCTCGATGGAGGTCTCGAGGTAGGCCTGCACGTAGGCGTTGGCCACGGTGGCCGCGAAGCGCGGGTCGGCGGAGTGGTACGCGATGTTGATCACGTTGCTGCCGGGCGTGCTCACGCGGGGATCCAGTCCGGCCTCGACGAACTCCGTCAGCCATTCCTGGATCGTCAGGCCGCTCTTGGCGTTCGCCCAGGCCGCGCGCATGTCGGCCAGATCTGCGAGCTTGAGGTTCTGGGCGACGCGCTGGGCGACGCGGTCGCTGCGCAGGATCTCGATCTGCGTGTTGATCTGCGACGGCGTGGCGCCGCCATAGAGCATCGAGCTGACCGGATCGGGCTTGACGTCGATCAGCAGCGACGCCGTGGCGGTGTAGACGCGCGTGGCGAACACCAGATACAGGATCGTGGCGGCCACGACCGCTGTGAACACGATCACCGCGGAAAGCCAGCGTGCTCGAAGCACCGCCAGGAAGTGGGAGAGATTCATGGACTAGGGCTCCGCTATCAGAACAGGCTCTCGCGGATGTAGACGACGTCGCCATCCTTGAGGGTGTCTTCCATCGATGGTTCGAGCGTCTGCGGCTTGCCGTCGGCGCCGCGGCGCGTGATCTTGATGCCCTTGAGCGTGCCGCGCGGGGTCGCGCCGCCGCTGGCGGCCACGGCCTGCATCAGGGTCATCCCGCGCTCCAGCCGCAGCGCGCCGGGGTGCTGGATCTCGCCGTACATGTAGACCTGGGGCGCGCGATCGACCCACACGGTGTCGCCGGGGGCCACGACCATGTCCTCGGAGACGCCGCCCGGCGCGAACAGGCGGGGCAGGTCCACCTCGCGGCGGAACGGCTTGCCGTCGCGGGTGCCGG
>Ga0207651_10000781_pt1 | contig 13697 bp, 13 predicted proteins | sample KBSM23metaG_FD_184328 | JGI IMG/M metagenome (GOLD analysis project Ga0207651, IMG submission 184328) | Miscanthus rhizosphere microbial communities from Kellogg Biological Station, Michigan, USA - KBS M2-3 metaG (SPAdes) (version 2) | ecosystem: Host-associated > Plants > Roots > Rhizosphere >... | reverse complement strand
TTGGCAACCTCGTTTGGAGGCATATCAAATTGGTTCTCTTCGTACTTGGCCTTAACGACTGGATGCATATAGATAGTTAAGACTAAAGTTAGTTACTATCTATGAACTAAATAAAAGGAAAAGAAACTTATTTCTTATACGTGCTTACTACTTTCTCTGCTTCTTTCTTTGTCTTGGTGTCTGGTGCGAACTCTGCTACTGTCTTAGCATCAGCCAGTGCTTTCTTTTCTTCTGGACTTGGAGTTGGTGCTTTTGCTGCGGCTGCCTCTATCTCTTCATGTGAATCTTTTACTGCAGAGACTCTAACTCTATCTACAGTGACAGTATAGGTTGTATTGTTGTATCTTGCTGTTGCTATTGGAGTGTCAACGTCTTTGAATTCTATTGTCCATTTGAACGGTACTACTTTGCCGTCCTTATCAAATGCATCCTCAGGTCTTGCTGATAAGACTTGGTCGGCTGAACCTATTAGACCCTCTTGTAGGCTTGTCATTTAGGCTGTGACTCCCGTTAGGTCTCGCGCTCTTCCTGCTATGAGTAGGTCTGCTCTGTTAAAGTCAAAGACTCTAAACGCGTCTACGTCTTCCATATCCATCCTTACAACTGCTGTTCTTATTGGTCCCTGGAACTTTACTGCTGCTCTCTTGTCGTATAGTGTGAACAGTGTTGAAGTCTTGGAGTTATCAATATACCATGTTACGCCTGGCAGGTTTGGAGGATTCTGTATTACTTTAGCGGTTGATAGGTTGACGTTTTGTTGTCCACCCTGGATATAGTTGTGAGTGTTCTGGTTGCTCATGTATTCTCTAAAGACTTTGTCATGAGTTGCTACTGTGTCTGGTGTTCCGTTGTTGCTATAGATGGTATCTGCTATTGCGCCTATCTTATCCAGTGGGAAATACGTCCATAGGCCTGATGAATAAGCACCAAAGTCCTCACCTGTGACATCGGTTGCTGTCTCTAGCATGGTCGCTATTGTTGCCGCCTTTATCTTTCTCAAGTCTGATACTAGATTATCAATATGAGTTCTCATAAGGTCGTGGCTTGCTCTTGTTTGCGCTTCGAATGTTAGTCCTACTCCACCGCCGTCTTTTGGCAGGTCATAGGTCGTCCTGGCTACACTTCCTAGTTTGAGTATTGGAGGTACTCCCTCACCGATATTCTTCTGTGCTGTGAATCTCGTGTATGTGTCTATTGATATGGTTAGTTGTGGAACTGCAATTTCTGTTACTGCTTGCTCTAGTGAGAAGGCTCTGAGTTCTGTATTGATAAGTTCGTTAGCGACATTGATAACATCGATTGCTGAGAAGTCTCCTGTTAGTCCGATACCTGCAGATTTTAGACCACTCTTTGAACCACTCTTGATTGCACTCTGTACTAGTTCGTCATACTCATGAGCGATATTAGCCCATTTACCAAGGTAAGGATCTGATCTAATCTTTTGTCTATCAGTTGATCCGCTCTTGATTGCAGCCATTCCCTCGCGGTAAATGTTCATGTCGAATGCTGGTTCTTCCCATGTTGGTTTTCCGTTCTTTGTACCAAAGTATATTGTTTGTGGTCTTACATACTGTCCATCGTCTGAGAGTTCCCAACTCTTCGCGGGATTAATCCAGCAATCCTTTGCCTTCTTGGATTCAAAGGCTTTAATTTCTTCTTGCGTTGTTAAAGTTGACATTTTAACGGATCCCCGCCAGCAAGATACGTCCTGTATCTCCGTCTATTGCGTCTGTTGGAATTGTTGAACCGTCGCCCTCGTTCTCGTGGCCTAAATAGATGCCGACAACTCTCTGGAAGTCGGCTGCTGCTGTAATGTTTTGCGTTCCAGTTGGTGTAGTAGTATTCTGAGCACTTGCTGTATAGGCTGCTACTGCTCCGGCTGTAGTTCCTGAAGTTGCAACAAGCCCGTTTACTGTAACTGCTCCCTCTATCTGTACGTAAACAATACCCTGAACTATTCCTTGAAATGTGGTTGCTGCTGTAGTTGCTGCTTTGGTTGCTACAATGAAAGGACCGATAAGGTTAGCCGTTGCCGCTGCCTTGTTAAATTTACCAGTTGTGACAGTACAAACATTACCCTTTACGATAGCCGCTGATGTTCCTTTAGAGGCTTGGATTACTATAGCGCCTTGTGGCTCATAGTCTCCTGCGAAGTTTGCTGCAGTGACCATTAACTAGTCACTCCTACAATCGCCTCGTTTACTCTAGCCCAGTATGGCATATCGTTACTATTGCTATCTTCAGTTGCTGCGCTCTTTACCGGTAGTTTAGTTTCATTCTCATGACTGACTGAGGCTTTCTTTAACGGGCTTGTAACCCTTTCTATTTCCTCGTATGTCATACCTGATTTAGTGAAAGTCTCAATGTTCTGTGCTCGCTCTTCATCTGTCTTGTAAAATACGTTAGACAGCAAAGAAGCAACTTTGTCCTTCCTATATTCTCCTTTTAGAGAATCAAGAGAGGCGCTTACAGTCTTATTTTCTTCTTGAAGTTTGTTGTTTACTCCTTCCAGGCTGGCGACTTTTGCTTTAAGTTCGTCACGCTCTAGACGGATCTTCTCGATTTCTTCTGGTGAAATCTGAGGAGTAGCGGTATTCGTATCAGACAATATAGGTTTAGTTTCGCTTTTTTGGAATAGAGAACTAACGCTTGAGGATTTATAGTTACTAATTGCTTTGTTTATACAGTTGCATTTTGTTTTTTCTACGCTAGCACGCTTGAGTTGTGCTAGACAGGTAATAGGAGAACCGGAGCACTGGCCTTCTACTCTCGCCTTCATAACGCCAAACGCCGGCTCCTTTACTATCGCTAGATGAGTACCCCGCCATGTCTTTGTCATGGTATCAGGTTCTCTGCCTACAGCGTCGTGAAAGAGTTGAGGACTAACGTATAAGGGTAGGTCCCCTTTCTTGAAGGCTTCCTTTGCTGCGTTATCTGTGACTTCGATAATAGCAGAATAGACAGAGTCTTTGTTTACAATGTCAACGATATTGCCTATCCTGAACTTGTCCTGATATTGCATATGATGGTCATAGTTGGAATCTCCCGAATCCGGGTGGTTAAAATCCTCTTGCAAAACTAAAGGCTTTCCGATATACGTGTTGATGTTTTCGTTAAGGGTTGAAGGGTCTACGCCCCAGGCGTTCTGGTTAACTGAACTGTCTAGAAGGAATGCTTTCAAAAAGAACTTGCCGTTGTCCTCAAAAGACTCTACAACCTCGGAACTACTGCCGCCATGCATTCTTTTCTCCATAGCGCCACAAACAGCGTCGGCTTTATCGCCATACTTCTCACGCATCGCACTAACACAACTTTTAAAATCTGGAAATTTGCCTATCGGCATAAAATGAATAGATAAAAGATAGTGTGTGAGAACTAAATTATTGAGGTTAGCAGTTGGTTGCTCCTATTTCTGTACCAATGCTAGTCAGTTTCAAGAGTTGTTAAGGATGTGTGATTCGGTTTATGAACACGTCTGGAGAATCTACCTTGTCAACGGGCGTTATCGAGAGTTTGAACATGACCTTGACTATTCGCCTGAATGGACTACGCTTATCCTGAAAGATAGGTATCCTAACGTCGAGGTGGTAAACTGTTGTGCTACTCAACTGGTAAAGCGGCAGGTCTATTTAGAGATGGCTGGCGCTGATAACTGCGACTACCTTCTAGTGATGGACTCAGACGATTACATTCACCACGAGTTTAAGGACTGGCAGGGGTTCTATAAGGAACTGGAAGCGGTGTACGACGAGGAAGAGTTGCTTTATTTCCTATGGTTTTGGGTTAATTCCAACTGGAAGTGTTCGGCTAATCCTGTTACGCCTGAGACATGGCAGAAGTATATCAGGGTTCATAAGAAGCCAGGACTTCAAAAGTATCACATGAGTCATTATATCTGGCGGTTGAAAGAAGATAATTCCGTAAATATGAATTCGCTACTCTGTAAGAAAACACTGGGGAGTATCAAACTGACTTGCGACTCTTTATACAGGGACGAGGATTTTTTGAAAAGGAAAGCGAACTGGGAGCAGGAGGACTGGAAGGTTGAACAGAGTAGGATATGGGCCTGCTTTAATAAGGTGGAACAACTGTCTAATGTTGTTTTTCCTAAGCGGTGAGTTCGTCCTCTTCTGTAGTTAGGAAAGTTTCTTCGGCTGGTACGATGTCAAGGTAGCAACGGCAATTATCATGTGTGTCGTCAGGTGGTGTTTGTAGGCCTGGGTCGTCTACAGTCCATTCCTCGCCGTCCAGTGCTTCACAAACGGGGCAAACGAGTTCATCTGCTTGAGTTGTCCACACTAGTAGGTCCTGCGCCTGAGCCTGCTTTATCTTTATAGATTTGTGCGCTGATTGGAGTTGTTCTAGTTCGCTTGCTGTTCCTTTTCCTATTGCGCTTGTAATTAATGAAATAGCGATGATTGTTACTGCGTAGTTGGTGCTTAACTCTGAGCGAGGTTCAAAGTCGTATTTTTGTAGCATAACATCGTTACGGTGAATAATCTGGTTTAATCTAAGCCATATCCTCGGATAGTAGTTGTCTGTTATCTCCCGCATGTTTTGAAGGTCTATAGCCGTAGGAAAATAGGCCATTCTCTTTTTAGAAGCGGCGTACTCTGCACCTACGATATACGCCTTATAAGAATAGTGTCGTAGTATCTCCCTTACCTGTCCACCGTATAGGCCCTGCGCTTTGCTTATGTCGGTTATTCCCTGGTTTCTAATGTTCTCTACAATGTTAGAGAGTTGATATTGTAAGCCATATTCTAATTTATCACGTTCTTGCTGGCGTTCTATCTTATTCATTTACTTGTTCCCGCCTGTTTTCTTCTGGCCTATGACGTTCCTTCTGGTACGGTGATAAACTCCCGCGTCGTTTAAGTCAAATTCCCATCTAGAGAGAGGAACCCCACCCGCCCCGCCTGTGTCCTCGGGCTTGTATGATTTCACTTTGGAAACTTCGTCTAATACCTCAACGGTTTCGTCCATATCCCTCTCTTTTATGGACTGTCTTGCTACGCTGTCTATTACCGTTATTGTTTCAGCCAGTGCTAAATCTCTAACAGTTCCTAATACTACGGTATCAGTTGAGGTTAGGGTTTCGGTGATGTCTAGGGTTACGGTCTTAGGAAACTCCAAATCCTCACCTATTGTCATATTTTCGGTTAGGCCTCTAGCCATTATCATAGCACGGGCTAGTGATTCACTAATGGTTACTGTTTGGGCTACACTTCTTACAGGTCTTCTAACTCTCGCTAACGATTCGGATACTGTTACTGTTTGGGCTAACGCTCTTGCCTTCACTACCACTCTAGAAAGAACTGATGAGATGCCTATCGTTTGAGAAATGGATTTCGCTTTTATCGAGATTCGGGATAGGGCTTCTGATACCGTTACAGTCTGGGCTAGTACCCTGCCTTTAACCCTCATGGTTATGACAGGAACGCCGGTATTGGTCACTGTCTGGGCTATGACTCTTGCCTTATTTCGTACCAGAGTTCTAGCGTCGGAAACGGTAATAGTTTCGGCTAAATCCTTTACTATCCTACCTCCCAGGCCTAAATCGTCGCTTATGTTTATCGTTTGTGTGATTGCTCTAACCTTATGGATAACTTTAGTGAGGGCTTCTGAGATAGTTATAGTTTGAGCGATTGCCCTTACCGATGTCTTTATCCTGCTTAAGGTATTGGCTGCTGGAATTGTTGCCAGTTTAGCCATGAATGAAGTTAGATAGGTTGGTAAGGTGTCGTAGGGGTTAGGGAGTATGTCATCTGTTACCCAGTAATATCCGACATAGGGCGTAATAGTAGAGTCGATATATGTAGAGTCTAAAGAGGGTTGATTGTATATTATGGAACAGAATTTCTCTCTAGGATATACGCCATTAAAGGTCCTGGTGTTCATTGTTGCACTGTTTGGTCTACTGCTGTTATCTGCTTCGACTATAACGAGGGTATCAACTGTTGGGACATAACCTGCGATTGTTGAAGTTCCAGGGTTTCCCCATGTGATACCGACCCAGTTCTTGCTTTTAGCGTAATTGCTTCTTGCCAGATAAAACGCCTCGCTTCCGGTGGTGTTCTTCATTTCATCAAAAAAGATACCGTCTATCTGAGTACCGTAGAAAGAAAACCATCTATCGGTGTCTAGGTCTATCTGTGCTGCGCTTCTTGTACCGTTGTTGTAAAGGGTGGAGTTATAGCCTATTATCTTGAGGTCTGCGCCTGATGCCGTAGCAGCGTTTCTGAGGTCTACAAGGCCATGTGCTGAATAATCTGTATTTACTGCCGTATCTGGACCTGAGTTTATGTTTATAGCGACAACAAACTTTACAGTTGGGTTGTTTGTTATAGCGGTGATGAGTGGAGTCCAGTTGTAAGTAGGGCCAATCCACCAGTTAGGGTAAACGAAAAGTGGAACGTAGCAGGCAACTCCCTTCTCTACTGTTATAGTGTCAGATAGGGTCCTTGCCTTTACTGCTACCCTTGCTAGTGCTTCTGATGATGTTACCGTCTCGGCTGCGGCTCTTGGTACTATACGCTGTCTTGCTATCGCTTCGCTAACTGTAATAGTATTCGCTAAAGCCCTTGCCTTGATAGATTGTTTTGCTAATGCTTCTGAGACTGTAACGTTTTGAGTCAATGCTCTGGCCTTGATGCTTGCCCTTGTGAGGGATTCAGATATTGTTACTGTCTCGGCCAGTTGGGTTTGTTTAAAGACCTGTAAGCCTAATGCTTCGTTAATGGTTATAGTCTCAGTCTGTACCCTTACCTGGAATTTGTTGTAGAGAAGTGACTCGCTTATGGTTATGAATTCGGAAAGTCCTTTAGAAACTAGATGGAGAAGGTAGGGGACTACGTCATGTGTATGACTTGGGAAATTAAAGCCTATGAATGGCATAGGCCTTTACTAACTTAAGGTAATTGTCCAGGTTACGGCTAATTGGTCGCCACTAATTAGCGTACCACTACCGGTTCCAAAATTAGCCTCATGGACCATAGTTCCAGAACTTGAGGCGGTGAACAACGCACTCGCTAGAACTGAGGTAAACGAACCAGAAGCGGTAAATGTTTTCGCTATTACACTTGTATTGGCTGCTGGAGTATGTGTTTTTGTGGTTGCTGCTGCCCTTTCAAGGCCATTAGTAGCAATCTCAGAGGATAAGGTTGTATCTGTTACGCCTGGAGTTATCGTGGCCTCGGTTAAAGCGATAAAGTTAGCGCCTACTGTTGTGATAGTATCACCTGCTACGTAGATATACCCATAATTGTGAAGTAAGTCTTTACCGGCGTTGGTAAGGAGGTTGGGAACATTTTCAGCCAATACTTTCCAGTCATCATAAATTGGTTTGCCGTCTTTCTCGCCTATTTTATGACGAACTTTAGCGGAGAGATAACCCTTTTGCATTAGCCTGTAATCTCCTTTCTACAATCGTCGCAAATCGGTTTCTTACCGTTAGGAACTAATTTATCCTGTGGAATGTTAACAGGTTTATCACAAACAGCACAGGGAGCAGTGCCATAATAACCATGAGATAGAAGATGTTCGTTAAACTTGCTCAAGTCATTAGTTTTAAATTCTTCTGCGTGTGCTTCGTTAGTGCAACTAAACGGACCTTTACCCTCGACAAGTGAAGCCTTAACCATGAATATCTTAAATTTAGAAAAATTGGAATAGAGAACTAAACCTTAACTAAGCCTCTAGCAAAGCCCAATCATAGGACTTGTTTACTCCTGCCGTTTGCTGCATCGTAATTTTAATCTCTTCTGTTATCCATAAAGGAGCCATGAATTTTATTGGTTCTGTTTGCGTACCAGTATAGGTCTCTGTCTTATAGACGGCTAGAGTACCGCCGCCAACTGCTATATCGTAAATAACGATAGTCATAACGTCAGCGTCAGAAGTTAACATTTCGGATGTATCAATCTTGAATACAAAATATTTGTTATCTGTGACATCGGCCAGAACCTGGACTGTTCCGTCTGCTAGTGTAGTATCGGAGGCGGTTACTGTGGGCAATAAAATACCTTTTCTAATTGCTTCAAGAGAGAAGTAAAATAGACCACTCGAAAGCCTTAAAAACTCTCGAGATGATCCACGCCTTGGTGAAAAGCAATAGGATATCTAAGATTAAAAGATAAAAGGATTTGTGCTGCATGTGATTCAGAGACGACTTATATAGACAAGACTGGTCGACATCATTGGCGACTACATGACGGTAATTGGTTTTGTAAAGATTGTTATTGGAAATATATCGAAATAAATAATCGTCCACATAGATGGGCGATGTTTGCACCAACTAGAGATCCAAAACGAATAAACTTTAAAGGAAAAAACAAGAGGATTAATTTTAATCCGAGGAAAGGAATCTGTTCAAAATGTGGTAAGAAAATAGGAGATCATTACACTAACTGTTTCGGAGAAGACGCGATTTTGAAACGAACTGGAATGCATCATTTGATTTATGATGAGTCCAACCCAGCGGCTAATACCATTGAGTTATGCAACCCATGTCATGTTAGAGAACATAAGAAACATTCTTTCCTAAAGCCTCCAAAATAACGAATGAACTAATCATTATCATTAAACATCCTGCTCATGATAAATCCAGTACCAGTCAAAGACGGGTGCGGTTGCGCCAATGTTCTCACTCCAAAACAGGGGGGTAAGGTTTGTTGTGGCTGCAGGTATCTTGGTGTTAATATCGACCCATGTGCTTCCAGCGTTAGGAGGACCGTTTGTAGAACCGCCATAATAATATTGAAACTTGCTGTTTGCGTTATCTGCCCTTAGACTAAAGACATGAGCGTTTGTATCTGCTGCCGCTACGTTGGCTATCGTAGTAATGTCGCTGGTTGCTGAACCGTCGTTCTGCAGGATATGCCAGTTAGCATCGACTGAAGTATCAAGCCACCATAAAACAGCGCTAAGGTTTGCTGCCGGTTCTGTCCCTGCCGTTGGTGCTCCGGTCCCTGTAGAACTGATAAAGCCCATGGCTACTCTTTCGGCTGTGGTCTGGAATAGTTTTAATTTAAAATCAAGTCGGGGGTTATAATTACGCTGGGCAAAAGAAACAGTAGCGTTTGCAGTAACCCTAAACCCTCCTTGAGAACCACCTGCACCACCGTTAGCGATTCGATAATCACTGCCGCCGTTTATTCCCGATATTGCCTGCCTTGATACACCTGTGAATGTGTTGGTTCCGCTATTTATGATAGTCCATGGGCAGTTTAATGTCCCCCATGTCCCGTTATTCGAACCGTTTGGTGCTCCTGTTGCCATCCATGCTCCAGTCTTTTTTAATCCTGGGTGCTGTGGAAGATTAGAAATAGTATTCTGGCCAGCGTCTATAATCGAAGTTGCTAGAGTCGCGCCGTTAATTGTTGGAGATGTTAAAGTAAGTCCTGATAGGGTGCTCGCCCATTCTGGAGCAGTGGCGCCGCTATTTGTCCTTAAGAGTTGGTTTGCTGTTCCTATTGCCAGTTTACTCCTTGCTCCGCTTGCACCTCCAATGATAATATCTCCTGCTACTGTTAACCCGCTCAGTGCGTCAAAGGCGGCTGAGGCTGTGGTCTGGCCTGTTCCACCTCCTCCTATTGGAAGCGTACCGTAATCAAGATCGGTTCCCCCGCTGTTTACCTTTAATGGCTGGTTGGCTGAACCTCTGGCGAGTCTTACGAATTTGGTAGCATTGTTAACAAGTATATCTCCTGCGGCCTGAGAAGTGGCGGTGAGAGTGTTATCTGTTGTATTAAATGTCTTATTCGTTTGTACTTCTGCGAACGCGGTTTGAGGTAGCCATGTGGTTTGATTGTTTACGTAGATGGTAAAGGTTGCGTAGTTTGTAGCCCATTCGATAGCGATAGCGCCGTTAGCCGTGCTCGCTGCCGTTGGCTTTGTGTCTGTACTTATCCCTACATAAATCCCGTTTCCTAAATGTCGATATGCTGCCATTTTAGATCAATATATCCCTGCTGTCCATACCCAGATTAAATTACTAGAGCCGGTAGGTGGTGCTATAGGATAAGTTACTACGAGGTTGGTCGAGGTTGCAGTTACTATCGGCGTCCCTGCTGCGTCTGATGTCTGCGGTGTTACGGAATAAGTAAGAGGGGTTGTGAAAAGGCCGTGAGCAATATTAAAAGCGACTGTCGAGGCATTGCCTGACTGGGTTGATACGCCGGTGTTATATGCTCCCTTCCTATTGTCGATAATCCTGCATTTGCCGTTATCGGTAGCGTTTCCTGATAATGTTAGTTTGTTAGGTGCTGATGCTGCCGCTAAGGCTCCATGAATCATTTCTATAACGTTATACTCCCCACAACCTGAATTGTTTATCGAAGCATGTGCGCCCCAGTAACCTGCTAACTGGATATAGTTTCTGTAGGCTCCGCCCTTGATGGTAGCATGATAAGCGTTCCTGCTAAGTTTAGCATTATAGAAACGGTTGTTTGTAGTGTTTGTACCCTCGAGGATAAGGCAGCCTACCTGTGCGCCTGGCTCGTTTTCGTCTAGAGTCCAGGGAGTCCACATATTATTATCAGTACAGAATGGGTTGCCTGAACTACCAAAGCGGAATGTTCCATCGGTGTAGGCCGTTCCGTCTACCATGTAATTGTTAAAGGTATTATAGCCTCCTGAATCAACCCATAACGAGTTTACCATTGTCCCGGGGTTTCTTACTGCTATGATGTTGTCAAAGTGGTTTGATTTAGGCCAGCCGTTAGTAGCCGGGTTGGTATGCGTGTATGTTCCTGTCTGTTCCAGTTTGATATCATAAACTCCACCTGTAAAACTTGCGCTGAAAGCCTCAAAGGTCAGGTTCTTTAGATATGACCACCAAACACTGCCCTGCAGGGTTATTCCTTTCTGGAGGTATTGAGAGAAAAAGCCGTCTACTATTAATGCCCTTCTATATGCTGCGTAATCAATTTCGAACTTTAAACCACCGATAGTTTTAGTATTAAAGTTAGCAACGTTTTGCATACCTATATCCTTGAGGTAAAGGACTGCAAACTTGTTCGATGTATCGGTAGCGCCGGAAGTCTCTATTATCGAATGGTTATCGGGAAAGGATGAGGTAGCGGTTAGCATCGTACCTCTATCTCTATTATTAGAATATGTGCCTACTAGCCCTAAAGGTGGGTTTGAGGTAGTACATGGAATATCAAGGACGGCAGATATTGGAAACTCGTCACCTGATAGGCCGATAAGTCCGCCTCTTGAAGTTGCTAGGACGGCAGTTATTGCTGCTTGGATAAGAATACCTGCGTCAGAGTTAGAAGATTCAATACCCTTGGTTATTGCTGACTTCATATAATAGGTTGAGCCTTCTTTAAAAATATAATAGAGAAATGGTGGACTCTGGAAGCGGTAGTCCTGGCTTGATGTTATAACAGGATTTCTAAAGGTAAGGGTCTGAGTATTGGCAGGGTTTCTTAACTTGAGGATCTGATCGTTGAATGTCTTACCGCCTGTTGCAAAGGTCTGAGTATCACTATCACCTACAAACGCGCCGGCCGGATTTGTCTTTGTGGTTATTCCAGAAGTGCCAGCACCTATTAGAACCGCGCCGGATGTCAGGCTTGTCTGTCCTGTACCTCCTCCGGCTACCGAAACCGTTCCCCATCCGATATCGGTTGCTCCGCTGTTGGTCAATAAGGCCTTACTACCTGCTCCCATAGCAAGCCTGCCGAAGCCAACTCCAGGACCATAGGACTTTAAAATATCTCCTGTTGCTTCACCTGAAACGGTAAAGGTGTTATTAGAAAGGCTGATAGTCTTGTTTGTAATGGTCTGGGTGTCAGTAGTTCCTACGAACTGACCTGTTATTCCCACAACGTTCCTTAATGCGTCTTTAGATACGCCGATATCTGGCATTGTTACAGAGCCGTGCTCCCTGCTGCGTTATCGCCACTATTACCACCGCCTAGATTTTCCGTCTTGTCGTTAGGAACTCCTGCAGGTTTGCCGAAGCCTTTGTTCATAGGGTTAAACTGTCCTGCTGCCGGTACGAATCCCTGTTGAGTTAATGTTTTCTTTAGTTCCTTGTACTTCTCCGCTAACTCTGGCTGGCCTATCTTGTCGAGAAAGTCCTGTACTGATATGTATCCTGATTGTACAAGAGGTAGCCATGCGTCTACGTTCTCAGAGAAGGTATCAAAGTTATAATCGATAAACTCGGCTGTCAGTTTAGCGTCTAGGTCGTAAACCTCATCCTCTTCCATTCCTAAAGCCTCAGCCCACAATGGGACTATCCACTGTTCTTGAACGATATCCTTAAGCCACATCCTCTCCTGGTCTACGAATGATTCTTTCCAGGCGTGGAGTACAAATTGAGCCGTTGCCCTGTTAGCGTCTGTTTCAAAGCCTAAAGCGAAGGAAGGAACACCTAAAGCCCTGAGCATTCCTTTCTCTAGTTGTACTGATAGGTCGCTTAGTTCCGCAATCTTTGAGGATATTTCTAGAGGCGTTGCTATAATTTCTGAAGAGATAGCCATTGGTGCACCTGGGTGCCAGTCGTTAAGCAGGTTCTGGATCTCACCCTGGTTATGGATATCAGGGACTGAAAAAAGCATTATACCGGCCCACTGGCTGAAGGCCATCTCCTTAAAGTCCTCCTCGTGAATGATACGATTGGTTTCGCTCATGTCCTTGACCGGTTCTACTTCTGAAAGGCCGTAGCCCAGCGTATTAGGGCTTATGTGGTAGTCTATATTGGTAAAGTAGATTAGGTCTTCAGGCTCGTAGTATACTTTTGAATTGTAACTTGTTGAATCGTTGGTATTGTATTCTATATAGGCTATCTCGTGGCTCTTCTTATCACAGTAAACATTGCCCATTAACTTAGGGTTCATGATATAGAGGGAAGTTGGAGCATAGGTAGGCCATGTCGGTGAAGGGTTGACGTATTCCTTTAGTAAACCTGAACGGCCGTAGACCTTGCAATTAAGATAAGCACCCCTGAGGTAATAGCGGAAGTTAATCTTTCTGTTAATTTTGTCTACTATCTTCTTAGCGTCAGTATATTCCTTCTTGGTTATGATACCGCTTATGGCTTCCTGCTTTTTTTGGAAGTCGGCAAAGTCGTCGTCCATCGTGTCAAGGACAGTTTTAATACCTTTAGCGAAAACAAAGTCAGCCTTTCTGAGTAAGGCGCGCCGAACTATACCATCTGCTCTAAAGCCTTCCTCGAACTGTATCTTGTTGCTGGTAGTGTAAGGGTCTTTTTGAATGTAAAAATTATCTTCGACTGATTTGATACTGTCTATTGCACCGCTTTTGTACTGTCCGTTGAGATGACGTTGTAGGTTGGATAGGGCTTCCTCCGGTTTATATTCTTCTTTGTTAAGAGGACTTGTTGCCTTCTGCTGGTATTTGTTAAGATAACGAATTAAATTAGCATGATTATCATTAAGGGACTGCAAGGTACAAGGTAAAACATATTAAAAACTAAAGTGAGAACTAAATCAAGTGTGTTGTAGGTAGTCCAATCGTTATGAGAAGGCGATAATTATGGTGCTGGGTAACGACAGAGGCCAGAAACCTACACACACTTCGCTTCATTGTGCAATATTGCACTTTCACCTTTTTACTATATGTCTGTATTCTTTCTTATCTTTAGCGTTGGCGTTCAGGTCTTCAGTAGTATGATATGAAACTATTGTGGCTCCTCTAGCAAGGTCGTTGAGTATGTCCTT
>Ga0207651_10000779_pt1 | contig 13719 bp, 16 predicted proteins | sample KBSM23metaG_FD_184328 | JGI IMG/M metagenome (GOLD analysis project Ga0207651, IMG submission 184328) | Miscanthus rhizosphere microbial communities from Kellogg Biological Station, Michigan, USA - KBS M2-3 metaG (SPAdes) (version 2) | ecosystem: Host-associated > Plants > Roots > Rhizosphere >... | reverse complement strand
GCCGACGATCCGCACGGGTAGGCGTTGTTGTATTCGCAGGGCGACTTGTCGACGATCATCGCCAGCCCGAAGCCGCCGCTGACGTACCAGGTCCCGGGGCCGCCGTTGCCGAACAGGCGGTGGCGCAGGCCCAGCGTCGCGAACGCCCAGGTGTCCAGGCTGACGCCGGCGTCCAGCTCCAGGGACAGCGAGCGCGCCACCGGCACCTGCAACCTGGCCAGCGCGTTCGAGAACCCGGTCGTCAGCTTGTTCGTGTACTTGTTGGGCGCGAGCGCGTGCGTGTACGTCAGGTACAGGTTGAGGCCGTCGATGCTGCCCAGGCGCACCGACGGCGCGACCGACAGACCGCTGGACCCGTAGCGCTGCACCTTCGCCCCCACGCCCAGTCCCAGGCTCAGGTGCTTGGTGACGAAGGCGCCGACCGCGCGCACGTGCGTCGCCCCGCCCACCCCGTCGCCGTTTGACGCGAACGCGACCGGTGACAGCTCGACGCCGAGCATGAACGGCTTCTTGAAGTAGTGCTCGATGCGCGCGTCGCCGATCGCGCCCCAGCTGTTGCCGACGAAGCCCAGGAACGGACGCCACCGGGTCTCGACGCGCGTCAGCTCGCGCGGCGGCGGCGGCGCCATCAACGATGGCAGGGGATCGATCGAACGCGCGACCGTGGTGTCGGGGCCGGCGGCCGCGGACGGCGACGGGGGCACGCGCAGGTCGACCGACGACCCACGGGGCTCGGCGGCCGCCAGCGCGACCAGCACCATCAGCCAGCCGATCACGCGATCACCTTCACGGACTCCAGCTCCTGGGCGCGGCGCAGCCAGCTGCGCACGCGCTCCTCGCCCGAGCGCAGGTCGACGTGTCCGTGGGGTACGCCGTGCTTTTTTGCCAGCGCGTGCATCTCGGGCTGGCTGGTCGCGCGCAACGGCGAACGCAGGGTGCGCGATTCGCTGAGCGCGACCACCGGCAGCGACGGCGCGGGCGCGACGACCGCGTTCGGGTCCAGGCACGACGTCAGGTCATTGGCCGCGTCCATGCGCCGCCCCAGGCTGGCGATCCCGAAGCGGGACTTCAGCGTCGCGGCGATCGACACGTGCTCGAAGGTCGTCGACACCACCGCGCCCCGCCGCACCAGCGGCCCGGCCACGATCGCCGGCACGCGGAAGCCGAGCTGGCGAAACTCGGGATTGGGATCGTCGGTCTCGGGCGGCGGCACGTGATCGTAGAAGCCGCCGTGCTCGTCGAAGTTGATCACCAGCAGGCAGCGCGACCACTGCGGTCCTTCCGCCAGCGCGCGGTAAACGCTGGCCGTGAACGCCTCGCACAGCGCCAGATCGTGGGGCGGGTGGCCGTCGTTCGCCTCGAAGTCGGGGTCGATGATGGCCAGGTTGGGCAGCGATCCCGCCGCCGCGTCCGCGAAGAAGTGGTCCAGCGTCTCGGGTGTGACGGCGTCGTCGCCCGAGAAGCTCTTCGCGGGGAACGCCAGCGAGTACCAGGGCAGCTTGCTGGAGTAGTAGTTCTTCGCCGTCCAGCAGCGATCGGCCATGCGCTCCCAGATCGTCGGCGGCGGCGCCAGCCCCATGGGCAGGTTTGTCTTGTGTCCGCCGGCCGTCGCCGCGTGGAGGTAGAAACGGTTAGGCCAGGTCGGCCCCATCACCGACGAGAACCAGCGGTCGCACACCGTGAACTCGCGCGCCAGCGAATAGAAGAACGGGATGCGGTCGCTGTCGTACCAGCTCATCACCTCGTTCTGGTGAGCGCCGGGGTTGGGCAGCAGGAAGCCGTCGTTGCGCCCGCTGTTGAACGCCGTCCGCGACGACACCCAGTCGTGCTTCGGATCGACGGCGCCGTTGCCGGCCATGCGCAGCAACGGGAACATCGTCCCGTTCGCGTCGGGGATCTGCTCGCCGCCGGTCAGACCGTCGACCACGTCGGCCCCGCGGTAGTGCTGGTCCAGCTTCAACCCGCCCAGGAAGTTGTCGAACGAGCGGTTCTCCAGCATCAGCACGACGATCGTGTCGATCGCGGCGAGCTGCGCGCTGCCGATCCCGTCGTCGGGCAGCTCCGGACCGCCCGCGCAGCGATTCGAGAACGGGCCGCAGGCGGCGCCGCCGGCGGTCGCCAGCGCGCCCAGGCCCAGCCCCGCCTTCAGCGCCTCGCGCCGGGTGAAACGACTTCCGGATGGGGGCGGCGGTCGGTTTTGTGGGTTTTCGCTGCGGGCCAAGACTGCTCTTCGATCTACGGTTCCCGCCCGCCCGTGGGCTTTCGGGGCGTCAACTATTCGAGCGGCCTCGACGGCGCGCAAGCTGAGCCACGGTCGTTTGTCGGCGTTTCTCGGCGCTTGCCAGGCTGGCAGCGCGCAAATTTCGCGCGCACAAATATAACTTGACGGTTATCAAACCTATTAGTTATATACAGACCCATGGCGACAGCGACCGCACGCCTCTCCGCCGACGACCTGGACGCGACGTTCGCCGCCCTGGCCGACCGCACCCGGCGCGCCCTGATCGCGAAGCTGGCCCGCGGCGAGGCGTCCGTGCTCGAGCTCGCCGAACCGCACGACATGAGCCAGCCCGCGATCTCGAAGCACCTCAAGGTGCTCGAGCGCGCCGGCCTGATCACGCGCAGCCGCGACGCCCAGCGCCGCCCCTGCCGGCTGGAGCCGCGCCGCCTGAAGCTGGTCGCCGAATGGATCGCGACCTACCGCGAGTACTGGGAGGAGAGCTACGCGCGCCTCGACGACGCTCTGCAAGAGCTGCAAGGCCAACCGACCCAAAAGGAGAAGTCCCATGGCACCGTCACGAAAACTCGAAGTCATCGCCGCCCCCGATAAGCCGACCATCGTCACGCGCCGGACGGTCGACGCCCCACGCGCGCTGGTGTTCGACGCCTGGACGAAACCCGAATACATCAAGCGCTGGCTGGGCCCGCGCAACATGGAGATGGTGGTGTGCGACGTCGACCTGCGCGTGGGCGGCGGTTACCGCTTCGTCCACCGCGCGTCCGACGGCCAGGAGTTCGGATTTCACGGCACCTACCGCGAGATCTCGCGGCCCGACCGCCTGGTCAGCACCTACGTGTTCGAGATGTTTCCCGACGCGGAGGCCATCGAGACGCTGGTGCTGGAAGAGCGCGACGGGCAGACGACCGTCATCACGACCACGGTCCACAAGACGATGCAGAACCGCGACGGCCACCTCGCCAACGGCGCGATGGAGGTCGGCATGAACGAGGGCTACGCGCGCCTCGACGAGCTGCTGCCCCAGCTCCGCCGCGCGGCGTGAATCAGCTTCCGATCCAGCTGATGTTGACGGTCACGGGCGGTCCGGGCGGGACGCCCAGCGTCAGGCCGGCCGGCGTGGTGATCCCCGGGAGCGAGGTGGCGCGCACGAAGGTCGTACAAGCCGTGTCGCAGCCCCCCTCGCAGACGCTGATGTCGACCAGACCCTCCGCGGTCACGGTCATGGCGGCCGAGCGGGCGTCGCCGTTCAGGAAGGTCGTGAACTGCGGCCCGACGCTGGTGGGAAAGAACAACGTCAGCGTGTTGTACTGCGACAGATCGTCGGGCACCGGCGGTACGGCGCCGCAGTAAGGCGTCGACAGCGCCGCCAGCCCGTTGGTGTCGATCGACAGCGTCACCGGCCAGGATCCGGAACTGATGGAGGCCTCGACGATGTACTTGCCGGTCGTCAGCGGCGCCAGCAACCCTCCCCTGGCGGTGTTGCTGGTGATCGGTTGCAGCGGAGAATCGAAGCCATCGCAGCTTCGCACCGAGACCGAGGCGCCGCCTTCCAGCGTCCAGCGCGTGATCCCCTCGCCGGGCACGTCCACCGTCCTCTGCGTGGCGCCGGCGCCGCACGCTGCCGCCAGCTCGTGCGGCGACCCGTCCGCCGGGATCGCCGGCCGCCCGCACTCCCACGGGCACACCACAGGCTCCTGCTTGCCGCCGATCGCCGCGGCCCAGATGTCGTCCAGGGACATGCCGTAGATGCTCTGGAAGACGGCGGCGATCTCCTTCTCGGTCGCGTTGATCTGAAGGCTGCCGTACAGGTTGACGAACCAGGTCTTGCGGAACATCCGCATCAGGTAGCCGACCAGCCAGCCGCCCGCGCCGTACAGATCCGGCGACAGTCGATCGGCCGTCAGCGCGTCTCGCCAAGATCCTTCCGGGCGCGGGTAGTGCTCGCACGACAGCGCCACCGCGGCCCCCTCCATGAACAGCCGCGGCGGGGACCCGTACGGCGCCAGATACGCGTGAATCAGCTCGTGGCGATCGAACGCAACCGTCGAGTTCACCGTGGCGTTCCGCGCGCACGCCGACGCGCCGGGCCCGCACTCGGCGTTGGCGGTGTAGTCAGCGACGGTCTCGTACTTGTAGTACGCGATCGAAGGGCGCTCGATGCCCATCCGATCCGCGATCACCTGCCCGTGCTCTTCCAGCTCGTCGAGCAAGGCCGGGCAGACGTCGTCGTCGCCGGCGCGCGTGAAATAGCGAACGTGCTCCGATCGCGTCAGCTGGTCAGGCCAATCGGGTCCGCAGCCCGCGGCGCCCCCCACGCAGACGATGACCACGAGGGCAACCGGCGCGCGCCGCATACGCCAATGGTAGACCAATATTCGGCCACGGTATAAGGACGCCGATGATGCGCGGGCGACGGCTGGGTGGCGTTCACGGCGATCTCGTTGCTGTCGTGATGCTGCTGCTGTTTCTCATCCAGTCAGCCACTGGCTGCTCGCTCGCATTCGTGAAGGGTCCGCCGGAAGGGCCCCCACCGGATGAACGCAGGCTGCGCCAGCCGCCGCCGCTGACGTGCACCACCAGCAGTTTTCTTCCTTACGCGGATGGCGTCGGGGCCATCGTGCCTCTGTTCGGCGCCCTTACGGTGATCGCTCTGGGCCGCGAGAACGCCGTCGCGCTGGCCTCCGCGCTGGTCGGCGGCTTGTTCACGGCGTTGTTGCTCGGATCCGCGAGCGTCGGAGCGACCCGCGTCAGCGAGTGCCGTCAGGCGAAAGCGAAAGAGCGCCTGCATCCGCCACCGCCGACGGTCGCCGCGCCGCCGACGGTCGCACCACCCGAGCGCGAGCCCACACCGCCGCCGCCGCCGCTGGTTCCGCAGCACGCGGATCCCGAGTAGGCCGCGCTTCGTCAGTCGCTCGCGGGCGCGTCGCGGGTGCCGCCGTCGAACGCGGCGCAGTCGTGGCTGGGCGTCGAAGTCGGAGGCGACCAGACCTGCCCGTTGGGACACCAGCAACCGTCGGGCGTGATCGGCAGGCCGCCGCCGCATTCGATCTGGTGTCCGATGGCGCCGACGGTGAGCTGCCAGGCGGCGCCCGTGCAGACGCTGGCGGTCAGCGAACGGCCAGCACGGGCTGCCACCCGCACCGCCGTTGCCGCCGCTGCCCCCCGTGCCGCCCAACCCACCACCGCAGGCCAGCGGCACGACCAGCGCCGCCGCTGCGACCATCGCTATCCGTATTCGCGCCACGCTGCCGGCTACTGTACGACCTTGGCGGGCGGCTGCGGTCCCACGCGCGCGTGGCGCGTCCACGGCAGCCCCTGGCGCGCGATCACCTGCGCGTCGAACGGGCGCGCCGGCTTCGTGATCTGCGGGATCGCGCCGCTGCCCGTCGCCACCAGCTCGAACTTGAAGCCGCCGCGGAATCCGGCGAGCTGCTTCTGCTCCGCCTCCAGCTTGATGAGGCCGATGGGCGCGACGCTCTCGTCGACCCAGTAGTCGACCAGCTCGCCGTACGGCGTGCGGTAGCGATAGTGGTTCGTCCTGAACAGGCCGGCTTTCACGCTGACCATCTCGCTGCCGACCAGCTTGTTCGGATCGGCGCGCGGGTACGGCTGCTGCGCCGGTCCGATCGCGGGCGATTCCATCGGATCGTCGTCGGCCACCTGGAAGATGTTGCGCGTGACGCGCCAGCCGGCGCTGCTGGCGCTGGCGAACATCGTCGCGAACACCGTGCGATCGCCCGGGCGCGTCTCGGTCGTCGTCTCGATCGTGATCGCCTCCGATCCCCGCGCGACCAGCGCGACGCGTTCCTTGATCGTCGCCGCGTCGAGGTAGCTCTCCTCGTAGTCGGCCCACTTGCCCAGCGGCACCTCCTCGAACTTTCCGGCGGCCGGCATGCGCGGCGGCCAGATCGCGCCGGTGGCCGAAACTGGGGGCGGCGCGTCGGCGTTAGTGCTCTCCGCCGCCGCTGTTGTCGCGGCCGTTCCGGTCTCAACTTGCCGCACGGGCGCCGCACAAGCAGCGGCGATTACCGTGACAAGCGTCAGGACGCCGACACGGAGCATTGATCCTCGCGTGCAAGTCTACGCCTCGCGGAAACGACTATCGATGCGGGGGCGGGAAAAAGTTGGGCGCACCTGTCGGCACACGTCAGTCATTGAACCACCTTGGCCGGCGGCTGGGGCCCGACCCGGGACTGCCGCGTCCACGGCAGCCCGCGTTTTTTCAGCAGCGAAGGGTCGAATGGGAGCGGCGTCCGGCTGATCTGCGGAAGGGCATCGTTTCCCGTCGCCACGAGCTCGTACGTGAAGCCGGCACGGATCGTCGGATGCTGTTTCTGCTCCGCCTCCAGCTTGATGAGGCCAATCGGACCGACGGTGTCTTCGACCCAGAAGTCGACCTGCTCGCCGAACGACGTGCGATCCCGGTAGTGCCGAGCCCGAAATGTCCCCACGCGGACGGTGACCGTCTCGGGTCCGACCAGCTTGGCCGGATCGACGCGCGGATACGGCTGTTCCGCCGGGGGCAGCGGCGGCGCGACCATCGGATCGGCGTCGCTCACCTGGAACACGTTGCTGAGCGCCTGCCCACCCCCGGCCGCCGCGGCGCCCGCCGTCAGCACGGTGGAGAACACCGTCCTGTCGCCGGGCCGCATCTCGGTCGTCGTCTCCAGCGTGTTGCCGTCGTCGCTCTTCCCCACCAGCGCGACGCGCTCCTTGATCGTCACCGTTCCGAGATACGTCTCCGCGTACTCCGCCCAGCGACCCAGCGGCACCGTGTCCAGCTCGCGCGCGCAAGGCATGCGCGGCGGCCAGACCGCCAGCGCCTCCTCGACGTGCACGGGCGGCGGCGCCTCCTTCGCGGGGGCGGCGCACGCGGCCACCTGCGCGACCAGCGCGACGGCGCGACTCAACGCGCCGCCAGCGATCACGCTCGCGAAACGCCTCCAGGTCACGCGTGAACTTTACACTCGACTCGCGGAGCGCCGAACTATTCCGGCTCTCTTATCCCCTCGCCCCGCGAAGCGGGGAGAGGGTTAGGGTGAGGGGTCCGGCGTCCGAGCGACGTCGATCGCCAGGCCCAGATCGACGGGCGGCTTGTGTTTCTCGTGCGGGTAACCACGCGGGTTGCACACGACGCGCGTGCCGGCGATGACGTAGTCACGCGGCGAGTGCGTGTGCCCGTGCAGCCACAGCCGCGCGCCCGCTTGCGCCAGCACCTCGCCCGCGTCGCCGGCGACGAAGAATCGGTTCAGCGGCGAATCCACGAACATCCGCGGCGTGCTGTTCCGGTGCGGCAAGTGGTGCGTGACGACCACGTCGCCGGCGCGCACGTTCTCGCGCAGGAACGCCAGCTGCGCCGCGTGCGCGTCGTGCACCCACGGCACGAAGTCACGAATCAGCTTGAAGTCGGTCAGGTAGCCGCGGTAGCGCTGTTCGTCGGGTGTGGACGGGAACCACATCGTCGCGCCCACGAAGCGCACGCCGTCGATGACGGCGAGGCCGGGGTTCAGAACGTGCAGGTTGGGCAGCGCCCCGGCGCACGCCGCCAGCACCGCGTCGCCGTCCGACGGCGACGTCTTGTAGTACTCGTGGTTGCCCGGCACGAACACCACGTGCTTGAACCGCGCGCAGAACCACCCGAACGCGCGCGCCACCGCCTCCGCCGACACCAGCGGAATGATGTCGCCCGCCAGCACCAGCACATCCCCCGCGACCTCGACCGTCCGCACGAACGCCTCGCCGCCGTCCTCGTCGAACTCGAAGTGCAGGTCGGACAGCAGCTGAACGCGCACGAAACCCAATTATCGCTCAATCAAGTGCGCGGCGCAGGCTCGGCCGCGCCGTTAATGTAAAGTGGGCGCAACCTATCGGGCGCCCATGCCTGCAGCCGACCGACCCGACCGACCCACGCTCGCCGTCTTCGACACCAAGCCGTACGACCGCGTCTTCCTCGACGCCGCGAACGCCGCCGGCGCGACGACGGAGGGTCCCGTGTTCCAGCCGCGCTACCTCGAGGTCGCGCTCAGCGCCGCCACCGCGCCGCTCGCCGCCGGCTGCGCCGCCGTGTGCGGCTTCGTGCACGACCGGTTCGACGCCGAAGCGCTTCGCGTGCTGGCGGCCGGCGGCACGAAGCTGGTCGCGTTGCGCTGCGCCGGGTTCAACAACGTCGACCTGGCGGCGGCCGCGCGCTCCGGCGTCACGGTCGTGCGCGTGCCCGCGTACTCGCCCCACGCCGTCGCCGAGCACACGCTGGCGCTGATCCTGGCGCTGGACCGCAAGATCCACCGCGCCTGGAATCGCGTGCGCGAAGGCAACTTCGCGCTCGACGGGCTGATGGGCCGCGAGCTTCACGGCCGCACCGCCGGCATCGTCGGCACCGGCGAGATCGGCGCGGTCGTCGCGCGCATCCTGGCGGCCGGCTTCGGCGCGCGCGTCCTCGCCTGCGACCCGCGCGAGAACCCGGACGTGACCGCGGTGGGCGGGCGCTACGTCCCGCTGCCGACGCTGCTCGCGGAATCGGAGATCGTGACCTTGCACTGTCCGCTGACGCCGGACACGCGCCACCTGATCCGGAACGAACGGCTGGCGCTGATGCGCGACGGCGCCCTGCTGGTGAACACCGGCCGCGGCGCGCTGACCGATGCGCGCGATCTGGTGGAGGCGCTCAAGAACGGCAAGCTGGGCGGCGTCGCGCTGGACGTCTACGAAGAGGAGGACAGCCTGTTCGGCCGCGACCACTCCGGCGAGATCATCGCCGACGACATCTTCGCGCGCCTGCTGACGTTCCCGAACGTCGTCATCACGGGCCACCAGGCGTACTTCACGGAGCCGGCGCTGCGCGCGATCGCCGAGACGACGGTGGACAACGTGAGGCGCTGGGTTCGAGGCGAACCGGCGCTGCGAGAGGTGCGCGGGTCGGCGACGTGATGGATCCGATCGACCGTCCCCGCGCCCTGCTCGCCTGGTCGTCCGGCAAGGACTCCGCCTGGACGCTGCACGTCCTTCGCCAGAACCGCGACGTCGACGTCGTGGGACTGCTCACCACCGTGAACCAGACCTTCGACCGGGTGGCGATGCACGCGGTGCGGACGGATCTGCTCCGCGCGCAGGCCGCCGCGGCGGGGTTGCCGCTGTTCACCGTCGATATCCCGTACCCGTGCAGCAACGCCGACTACGAGGCGGCGATGGAAGCGGCGATGGAACGGGCGCGGCGCGACGGCGTCACGGCGGTCGCGTTCGGGGATCTGTTCCTGGAAGACGTGCGGCGCTATCGGGAAGAGCGGATGCGCGAGACGGGGCTGACGCCGCTGTTTCCAATCTGGGGAAGTCCGACCGATCGGCTGGCGCGCGAGATGGTGGCGGCCGGATTGCGGGCGCGGTTGACCTGCGTGGATCCGAGGAAGCTGCCGGGCGGGTTCGCCGGGCGCGACTTCGACGGGGCGTTGCTGGCGGAGCTGGCGGAGCGGCACCCGGAGGTCGATCCGTGCGGCGAGCGCGGCGAGTTTCATTCGTTCGCGTACGACGGGCCGATGTTTCACCGCCCGGTGGCGATTCGCGGCGGCGAGGTGGTGGAGAGGGACGGGTTTGTGTTCGCCGATCTGATGCTGCGCGAAGACCCCTCTCCCTGACCCGCTCCCCGCTTCGCGGGGCGAGGGGATTGGAATGATAAGGTCGCGAGGTGGCAGCGAAGGCGAAAGGCACAAGCGGCTTTCGCGCGCGGCTGTGGAAGTATCCGGGGCCGGGCGGGTGGACGTTCGCGCGCATTCCTGGCACGCAAGCGCCGCCGGCGACCCACGCATGGGGGCGAACGCCGGTTCACGCGACCGTCGACGGGCAGGCATGGACGACGAGCGTGTGGCGCGACCGCGCGCACGGCACGCTGTTGCCGGTGCCGAAGCGCTTGCTGGGCGGCAAGGGGGATGGCGACTTCGTGCTGGTCACGCTGCGGCCGCGCGACGCGTGAAAGGCTCACTCCACGCCGCGGAAGACGAGCGGGAATTCGGTGGTGTACGGTTCGGCCGCCGTGGGGAACGTCCACTTGTTGATCGCCCGCCTGAGGCATGGCTCCATGGCGCGGAACTTCGCGGGGCCGCTGACGCTCACGGAGCCGACGCGCCCCGACGGCGCGACCGACACGCGCACGTTCACCGAGCCTTGCACCAGCTTGTCGTCCCGGACCAGCGCGCGCTGATAACAATTCGTGAGACCGGCGCGCCCGTCGTTGATGACACGCGCGATCTGCGCCCGATCGGAGGCCGTCGCCTGCTCGTCGATCGCCGGCGCCGGTTCGACCGCCGCGGACGCCGATTCCGCCGGTGCGGCGGTGGCCGCGGCGGCGGCCGCAGCCGGCGCAGCCGTTGACGCCGAATCGTCGACGGTCTCGGCGGCGGTGCTGGCCAGCGGAGCGCCCGCGCGGTGCGCGGACCGTCGCGAAATGTTCCACATCAGCGCGAACGCGGCGACCACCGCGATCAGCAGCATGACGAGAACGGCCGGCGACCGCCGGCCCGCCGCGGCTCGCGGCATGAACACCTGCTGTCGGTCGTCGCGCACCTCCGCCATGTCGCCCTCCCCCTTTCCAGGATCTAGTGGTGCGAACGGATGTTCGCCAGAGGGATCAGGGCTCGCCGATTCCCTGGTGGCCCCGAGGTCTGTGCCGGGTGCGTTACGTTCACCCGCTGATTCGGGGGTGGCGCTGTCGCCGCTCGGTAATGGATGAGGGCGAAGGTCCGGGGTTTCGAGGATGGCCGGCCGCTTGCTCCTAAGGGCTGTAGGCGGGGGAAGACGCCCCGGGAGCGCGAGGATGAAGAAGGCGGGGATCGCGATCGGCGTGTTCGTGGTGTGTGGAGCGGCGTCGGCCTGGGTGGGGGCGGAGGGCCTGACGGGCCTGGATGCGCAGCTGAGCGGAACCGGGCGCATCGGCACGTACACGCCGTCGGACGGGACGCGCATCGCGCCGCCGGACGCCGGCGCGACGCCCAGCGCGCGCGATCCGATGGCGGCGCTGGCGCGCGTGCAGGGCGACAGCGACGTGGCCGCGGCACCGCAATCAAGCAACGCCGGCGACAGCGAAACGCGGATGACCGACGGCGCCGTCGCGGCGTGCCGCGTCGAGGTCGCGCGCCGGCGCGGTGTGCCGCCGTCGAAGGTCGCGGCCGGCTCGGTCGTCGTGCGCTTCACGATCGATCGCGGCGGGCGCGTGCACGACGCCGAGGCCGTGTCGGCCACCGGAACGGACCTGGAAGTGGCGGCGTGCGCGAAACGCGTGGTCAGCGAATGGGTATTCGCGAAGCGCGCGAGCGGACGACCGGCCGTCGTCGAACGGACGTACCGGTTCGCGCCGTCGTCCTGACCTTGCTCACTCGGCGGCGAACGCTTTCAGGCCGACCTGCTGCGTGAGGATCTCGCCGGCGTGCAGGTTCACGGCGGCGGTGGCGTCGACGCAGCATTCGCCCTCCTCCAGCGGTCCGTCCAGCGGGACGCGCACCTGGATCGAGTGGCGGCCGGTCGCGAGGATCGCGCCGTCGCCTCGCCAGTTCTTGCACGTGCCGCGCTCTTCGTGGTCGATGAGGACGGTGGCGCCGTCGAGGACGCGGTTCGGTCGGCAGTCGGGCGCCTCGGGCGTCCCGCCCACCACCTGACAGCACCTGACGATCAGGCGCCCCATCCCGGCGGGCGGCTCGGCGGGCGAGTGTCCGCAGGTGGTGAGCAACGGCAGAAGCACGAGGACAGGAAGCGAAGGACGCGGCATCAAGGGGACCCCTCACCCTAACACCGCCGAGACAGTGCCAGAGCGGCTGCTAGCCGCCGTCGTCGCGTCGTGCTCTCGCGTCAGGCGCGACGGGCGCTGCAAGATTCCGCCGGGGATCGCGGCGAGAAGTTGTACAGGTTGCACGCCTGACGCGCGCGGCCCACGCGATAATTTCTGACCTTCCGGATGCGGCTGCCGCGACTTCTCGGGAATAAGTGTTAGTCCCGATCTGCTCTCCGCGGAACCGGTGCTAGTCCCGGGCTGTCACAACCAGATTGGGCGCTAATTAATCCATTGGATTAGGGGAACTCAATGAAGGGCAAACCATGAGCGGGGGGCCGACGAAATCGCCGCCCGAGACTCCACCGCGAACGCCGATGAAGCCGCCGGCGGAGCTGGAGGCTCTGGATTACTTCGTCGGAATCTGGTCGTGCGAAGGGAAGATGGAGGCGACCGCCGACGGTCCCGCGCGCAAGACGCGGGGCACGATGATCTGCCGGTGGGAGCTGGGGAAGTATTACCTGGGCGTCGCCGAGGACGACGAGCTATCGCTGCAACTTCCGAAGCGCCGCCAGTCGCGCGCCTACTGGGGATACGATGCCGGCGCCAAGCTGTACACCTGCGCGGTCTTCCACTACGGCGGCGGGCGCTTCATCGGAACGTCGCCCGGATGGCGCGGCGACTACCTGACGTTCACGGGCGAGATGATCGCCGGCGGCGAGCGCATGCAGACGCGCCAGCGGTACCAGCACAAGGGCGACGAGGAGCTGATCATACGCGTCGACGTGATCCTGCCGGACGGCGACCTGGCCTTACGGCTGGAAGAGAAGTGCCAGCGCCAGGGCGAGGGCTAGCGCTCCGTCAGGATCGCGAGGATCCCGACCCCCCAGACGAGCGCGAGGGCCAGGATGCGCGCGACACGCCGCCGCCTCTCATCGTCCTTATCAGGAGGGGACGTCACCGTGGTCCATTGTAGCCTCCGTCCATGAAGCGGGAAACCGCGCTGCAGCTGCTGCTGGTCGGTGCCGCCGCCGTGGCGGCGCTGGCCGCCACGCACTTCTTCTTCCACTGGGTGCTGTTCACCGAGCTGCCGGTGCGGCGAATGATGTTCTGAGGTCTGGGTGCTTTTCCTGGGCGGCATGGTGTACGGAGAAATCGTGGTGGGCGTGGCCGCCGCCGCCGTCGCGTTCCAGATCGTCGTGATGGTGATGGCGGGGCGGCGGCGCGCCGCGCCTCTCCCGATGAAGGTCCACGCGGCGGCCGGCGCGGCGATCGCGCTGACGGCGGCGGCGATCGGCGTCTCGACGCACGCGGCCCGCGCGATCGCGTTCGACGCTCTGATCGTCCGCGGCCACCCACTGGGGAACTACCTCGGCATGTTGACCGGCCTCGTCGGGCAGATGACCGCCATCGCGTTCGGCATCGCCACCATCGTGCTGGCCCTGACCTTCTGGTTCGCGGGTCTGGCGTTCACGCTCAGCAAGCCGCTCGCCGACGGGCAGGCGCGCGGGTTTCCGCCCGCCGCGCTGGTGGGCGTCGGTCTGCTGCCGGTCGTGTACGGCGCCTTGCGGTGGAGCCGGGATGTCGTCGTCCCGTTCAACACGCTGGAGGACATCCCCGAAGGGCAGCGCGGCGACGTCATCGAACGCACCATGGACGTCGCCCGCGCGCATTTCGAGCATGCCGCGCGGCTCTCGATGGTCGCGATCCCGGTGCTCGCGATCGTGGC
>Ga0207651_10000773_pt1 | contig 13787 bp, 10 predicted proteins | sample KBSM23metaG_FD_184328 | JGI IMG/M metagenome (GOLD analysis project Ga0207651, IMG submission 184328) | Miscanthus rhizosphere microbial communities from Kellogg Biological Station, Michigan, USA - KBS M2-3 metaG (SPAdes) (version 2) | ecosystem: Host-associated > Plants > Roots > Rhizosphere >... | reverse complement strand
AGAGTCTGAGGGAACCTGAAAGAGCAGAAGTTGGCTACGTTTTGGCTACGTTGAATCGGCGCGAGATTCCTGGGCCGATTTCTTTGATGCTCGATGCGGACGGGTTGGGGTCAATCGAGGTACGGCTCATATCCCTCTTCATGCATCGCCTTTGGTCGCCCAAGTCCAGGCAATTCCCCCGCGGAACCCCGACCGCCGGGCGGAATCTCGAGGCTACTCAAGCAGCGGCCAGCCCTACCTGCACCTGGTTGCGCCCGCCGTTCTTGGCGCGGTACAGCGCTTCGTCGGCGCGGCGCAGAGCGTGTTCGAGTGATTCGTCCCTGGCCAGCAGGGTGACACCCAGACTCGCGGTCACCTTGATCAGCCCAGGCACCACGGCTGGCCAGCTTGTCTCCTCGAGCACCTGCCGCATCCGTTCGGCCACGCGTCGCGCCACCGGCAGGTCCGATACCGGCGCCAGGACCACGAACTCCTCACCGCCATAGCGTGCCAGCAGCGCTTCGCCACGCAGCTGCGCCTGCAGCACTTGCACGGCGTGGCGTAAGACGGAGTCTCCGCCCGCGTGGCCGTGCTGATCGTTGATCTGTTTGAAGTGGTCGAAGTCGACCATGATCACCGCCAGCTCCCCGTCGCCTTGGCGGGCGTGCGCAATCAGAGACGAGGCGCCATCGACCAGCGCATGCCGGCTGAGTGAGCCCGTCAGGTGATCCGTCATCGCCCGCTGATGAAGCCGCGCCAGCAGCCGCGCGTTGATCACGTTGTGCAACAGCATCGCGAAGACGACCGGCAGCACGCCATACAGAAGGGTGAACGGCGTCACCATCATCGGCGGCAAGTACATCAGATGCGACTCGTAGGGCCCGCTCCAGGTTAGCAAGTAGCTGACGCGCAGTGCGGAACTGAGCACCATGAGGCCGATGGTCGCGCCGATCAGTCGCTCATGCATGTCACGGGGTCGGCGGAGCAAACGGCGGCCTAGCCAAGCAGTCAGCGAGGATGCGGCAGCCAGCCCCAAGGCACAGACCACATTCATGCCTTGAGTGCCCGCAGGCAAGGCGGCCAGCACGATCGCGAAGACCGCAGCGAGCGTGAGCCACATCGCGGTGCTGGCAATGCGTTCGCCCGCCAGCGCCGCCAGCGACCAACCGATCATGATGACGCCGCCGACCGATCCGAACACCATCGCGGCCTGGCTCAACAACGGCAGCGGAATCTCCAGCGCCATCGGCTGCAGCAGTCCGAAGCCAATGACAGCGTAGCCACTACGGCAGATTCGAAGTGCCTCGGCACCTGCCGCGTCGTGGGTGAGCGACGGCCGCAACATGGCCGCGCCCAAGAGTGCGCCAGCGCCGCAGATGGCGAACGAGCTCAGGACGTCGAGCTGGAGCATGGGCCGACGGGAGGCATCCCAACGGTCATCGGCTTTGCCGGATCGAACTTGAGGCCGACAAGTTGCATAGTGTTCGAGGCGCGGGCTCTGCTACGCCATCCGGTGCCGTGATTCGCTGTCGCCGGAGTACACCGCCTGGCAGGCATTGAATGCCAAATGGGGAATTGGATGTGGCAAAGTCCCCTCCGATTCGCAAACCCAAGGCAGTGCGGGCAAGTGCAGATTAGAAAGACCAAGCGCATGTCGATCCAGAATTTGTACGTGCAGAAGCGAATTCCCGCCGCTGACGCCGTGCGTCAGGTGCGAAATGGCGACTTCATCATCGTGCCGACCGGAGTAGGTGAGCCGCCGACGCTGCTGACGGCACTTTCTGAGCAGCGCCGCGATTTCCACGACGTGAAGGTTGCGCAGATTCTTGCGATGCGCAAGTTCGCCTACATCGACCCTGCAACCGCGGATCACGTGCGTCACGTCGCCTTCTTCTACGGCGCCGCCACTCGCGCCGGCGGGCAGGAGGGCTGGATTGACTTCATTCCCAACTGCTTCTCCGAAATCCCGAGCCACATCGAACGCGGGGAGATTCCTGCCGACGTCGTATTCAGCATGGCGTCGCCGATGGACGCCCACGGCTATTTCTCCCTCAGCCTGGGCGCCGACTACACCATGGCCGCCGTCGCCCGGGCCCGCGTGGTGGTGCTCGAGGTGAATCCGAACGTCCCCTTTGCGTACGGAAACTGTCATGTGCACATCTCGCGGGTTGCAGCGCTGGTCGAAAGCAGCGAGCCGGTGCTCGAAGTGGGGCTGCCGAAGATCGGCCCGGTGCAAGTGGCCATCGGCAAGTACGTCGCCGACATGATCGAAGACGGTTCGACGCTGCAGATCGGCTACGGCGGTATCCCCGACGCCGTGGTGATGCAACTCACGCACAAACACGACCTCGGCATCCACACCGAGATGATCGGCGACGGCATCCTGACGCTGGCGGAGAGCGGCGCCGTCACGAACCGGCGCAAGAACTACCTGCCGGGAAAGATGCTTGCGACCTTCGCTCTCGGCTCGAGCAAGCTCTACCGCTTCATGGACCGCAACCCGGCACTGGAAATTCATCCGGTCGACTTCACGAACGATCCTTCGCTGGCCGGATTGAACGACAACCTGGTTGCCATCAACGCCACCTTGCAGATCGACCTGTTGGGGCAGTGTGGCTCGGAAAGCCTCGGCCACCTTCCTTATTCGGGCACGGGGGGTCAGTCCGACTTCGTGCGCGCTGCCAACCGTTCGCGCGGGGGCAAGGCGTTCATCGTCCTACCTTCGACCGCCAAGAACGACACCATTTCGCGTGTCGTGCCGACTCTCGCCCCCGGCACTCACGTCAGCACGAGCAAGAACGACATCAACTACGTCGTCACCGAGTACGGCATTGCTCAATTGCGCGGAAAATCGGCCAAGCAGCGCGCGCGAGAACTGATAGGCATCGCACACCCGACTTTCCGCGCCGAACTGACCGAGCATGCCGAGCGGATGAAGATACTCTGACGATTGAGTTTCCCCGAACTTGGACGTCGGTTTCGAGGTCTCCGATAGCTGTCCTCCGCAAAAAGCTCTATATCCAGCCGAAAAGCGCGCGCCGCATGACAGCCTTCGCAGGCGCTCTGTAGAGTCCGAGCTGCGTCAGACGCTGGCAAATCTCGTTCGCCGGCAAAGCCAGCGATGAAGGCGCACTTAGACGCCAGCACCTGGCTCTCCGCCGGCAATACGCGTCTTCAGCAGTCTGGATGGATGCGGTACGCTCCATCGATGCTCAGACCTGCCTTCAGATGGATCGGCGCGCTGTTCGCTATCGCCTTGCTGGCCGCAACGGTGTTCGTCGTGAATCTGATCTGGTTCCGGCCCTTCAGCCTGAACCTCTTCTACGAGAAGGCCTTCATCACCTTCGTGCTCGAACAGCCGGAACTGCTGAGTGCCCTCGGCATCGCCGAGCAGTTCGGCTACCGACGGCACAATGCCCATCTCGACGATTCCTCGGTCGCGAAGAACGAGCGCGATTTCGCGGCCTGGCATGGCTATCTGGCCGACCTGAAGTCCTACGATCCCGCCGGGCAGACGCCCGAGCAGAGGCTGTCGACCCGCGTGTTGACCTGGTTCATTGAGAACCAGCTCGAGGGCGAAAAGTTTCGCTTTCACGACTACCCCATCAACCAGCTCGCTGGAGTGCAAAGCCAGACGCCGGATTTCCTCATCAACGTGCACCACATCGGCGACCTGCGCGGGGCCGAAGACTACCTGTCGCGACTCGGCGAAATCGGTCGCAAGTTCGATCAGGTCCTGGACGGGCTCGCGGTACGGGAGCAGAAAGGCGTGATGCCGCCGCGCTTCGTGATCGAGCGCGTGCTTACTGAGATGCGCGCCTTCGCCGGCAAGCCGACGCTGGAAAGCCCTTTGTACGTTCACTTCGCCCGGAAGGTCGACGCCTTGCCCGGGCTGGCGCCAGCCGAGAAGCAGGCGCTCCTCGCGCGCTGTGCCCAGGTCTTCGAGGAAGGCGTGGTACCCGCTTACCGCAAGCTGATCTCCTTCTTCGAGGGACAACGGTTGCGATCGAGCACCGACGACGGTGTCTGGAAGCTGCCGGACGGGGATGCGTATTACGCGTATCGCCTTCGCAGCGAAACGACAACGACAATGACGCCCCAGGCGGTGCATGACCTCGGTCTCGCCGAGGTCATGCGCATCGAGGAGGAGCTGAGGCGCAGCCTCGCCGCACAGGGGCAGTTGCAGGCCGGGGAGACGCCGGGCCAGGCGGTGGCGAGACTGAGCAAAGACGCCCGGTACCTATATCCGAACACCGACGACGGCCGCAAGGCCGCGCTCTCCGAGTACAGCCGCATGATCGCGGATCAGCTCGTGCGCTCACGCGCGCTGATCGGCTTGGTACCTAAGGCATCGATCGAGGTTAGACGGGTGCCCGAATTCAAGGAGGCGACCACGCCAGGAGCGTATTACAGCGCCCCCGCGGCCGACGGCACGCGTCCTGGCATTTTCTACGCGAACCTGCGCAACATGAACGAAGTGCCCACCTTCGGCATGCGGACGCTCGCGATCCACGAGGGCGTGCCCGGTCATCACTTCCAGATCTCCCTGGCGCAGGAGCAGTTGGGCGTTCCGACCTTTCGAACCGTGGTCCCGTTCACCGCCTACTCCGAGGGCTGGGCGCTCTACGCGGAATGGCTGGGCACCGAACTCGGCGTCTACCAGGACGATCCGATGAGTGACGTGGGCCGCGTGCGCGATGAAATGTTACGCGCGGTGCGTCTGGTCGTCGACACGGGCATCCACTTCAAGCGGTGGCCGCGCGAGAAGGCCATCGCATACATGCAGGACAAGACCGGCATGCCCGAAAACGCGGTGGTCTCCGAAGTCGAACGCTACATCGTCAACCCCGGGCAGGCCTGTGCTTACAAGGTGGGCATGATCAGCATCCGGGCAGCGCGCGAACGCGCACGAGTCGCGCTTGGATCGCGGTTTGACGCTTCAACGCTGAAAGCTTTTCACGACGTGGTGCTGAGCAGCGGCGCACTGCCGCTCGAAGTGCTCGATGAACAAGTCGACGCCTGGATCAAGCTTCGATTGGTAGATTCCACCGGCCCTCGGTAGGCGCTCCAAGGGCCATCGTCCGCCAGCTACTCCTTCTGGCCGACAGCTAGTGACCCGCGGCTACTCTGCCTGAGCGCAAAAGCGCAAGTCGCGCTAGTCGAACACTCGACCCACGGGCAAAAAGTCCGTGGGTCGACCGGCATCTGTCAGAGGGAAAAGCGGCGTATCTCGAGCTGAACGTAGCCAAAACGTAGCTACGACTTGGCTACGTTGAGGGACCAAGGGGTTAGCTCGGATGAGCTAACCCCTTGATTTCACTGGTGGGCCCTGAGTGACTCGAACACTCGACCTACGGATTAAGAGTGGCTTCCCGCGCATCATTGCCCCCGTCTACGGACACGCGCACGAGGTAGCGCGAGAGCCACAAGGAGTCTCAGGGAGCCTGACAGAGCGGAAACTGGCTGCGTTTTGGCTACGTTGAATCGGCCCCGGATGCGCACCGCTCCTGGGACCGATTTCTTTGATGCTCGATGATCGGCACCAGAAGCGGTCAGCTCAGTGGGTATTTGCTGGGTGAGCCACTGCGGAAATCGGACGACAACCTGTGCAGGAGGGACAACGATGAAGTCCTTCCGTCGGAACGCGAGTGCCCCACAAGTCACTAGACGCCGCGGCAACTTTGCCTTGCTTGGGCTACTTCGCGTTACAGAGGGATTGTGAAAACATTGCGTTAGCTACCCATCTTGTCAGTGAGAACGTGCAGACAGCGACAAGGTGGTCCTCCTGACGATGAAAATGGCGGGAAGGAAAGGGACACATGGACAAATCAATGATCAAGGGGATCGCCGTGGGTGGCATCGCCATGGTGGTGCTCGGCGCTGGCGCTGTCACGGGCTTCAAGACGATGACGAAGCCGGAACTATTTGCCGACGTCGTCGCGGTGAAAGAGTTGGTCGAGACAGTGGTGACTCCACGCGAGACATGCGAAGACGTTCAGGTGCAACATTCGGCGCCTGTAAAGGATGAGCATCGCGTCGCCGGCACCGTCGTCGGCGGACTGGCCGGCGGTCTCTTGGGAAGTACCGTCGGTGGTGGCAGGGGCAAGACATTGGCCACCGTCGCCGGGGCCGCGGCCGGGGGCTTTGCAGGCAACCAGGTTCAGAAGAACATGCAAGAGAAGGATGTCGTCACGACGACCGAGCGCCGCTGCAAGACCGTGAACGAAAGATCGCAGAAGGTGGTCGGCTACAACGTCACCTACCGGCTGGACGGCAAGGATGGCGTGGTGCGGACGTCCTTCAAGCCAGGCCCGAAGCTCCAGGTGAAGGACGGGCAAGTCGTAACCACGCCGCCGGCCGACAACAAAGCGTAGGAGCGCGCAACTGCAGCTGTGGATCTCAATCACTAACCGGCTCGCGGCGACTCTCATCCGGCTGACTCCTGCAGCTTTCCCGCGTTTGGGCAATCTCACCACGGTAGGCTAGTCGCCGATCGCAGCGATATCGAGGGTCCGCTTCGATGCTGCTTGACTCGGACGGCTGCTTCCGGCGGCCGAAATCAGCCAGCGATCGGCTCTGATCGACCCGTTGCTGTCGGTCGCTTCGCGACGACGAAGGGCAGTAGTGCAGCGGTTGCTGTCGACCGCGGCAACACCCTGAACTCACGGTTGCGGCCACATTGCGATCATCGACGTGCCAGCAACCTCTCCCGTCCGATGGCTGGTTTCAAAGTACAGCTGACCGTGCCGCCCAATCAGTAGTCTGAAGCTACCCGAACGTCCGCGGACTGAGGGTGCAAACGGGAACTCCCGACTCTTCTCGGTCGTTCGGTGCCTCGAAAAATGGACTGTCGCCACTGCCCGACTTCGACCGAAGCAAAGCCCCGAACGATCAGCGCGCAAGCGGTGGCCGAACGATCCTGCGAATGCCGCGGAGGGCTCGGAGGGGAAGACGGCGTTCCGATCGACCGCTCACCGGCCGGCGCGCCGACCGGCCGCTCCTGGGCCGGGAACTTGAGGCCGAGCCGTCTCTAGGAAGCTGCCGCTCGAGCAGCGTATGAAGCGGCCGGGACACGAGAGCCAGATGGATCTCGCCGATGCGCCGAAGGCACTGGCACAACTCGCGGCGGCCTTCGAACACTTCAACGAGGTCCACCCACACTCGAGCCTGAAGATGAGATCGCCGCGCGAGTTCAGGCGGCGACGGGTTGAGCAGATGCGCCGCGCTCAACTCGAACCACCGGCGCTACATTGCGAATACGCCATGTCCGGTTATGGAGGGGCAAGACCAGTACGTCGTCCGACGCGTGACGACTGACCTGACCCGATCAGCGCCCTCAGCTATGTAGAGTGGGTGTGCCGGCTTGGGTAGTAAGAAGCCGGGGACCGAGCGACCGGCATCGATTGCCCTTACCGCTCTCCTCCGTTGACGTTGATGACACGCAGCCCCATGAGCCTGCCGCCAACCTTATCGAGGACGTGGATGGTCGTCTGGCGCGGCTTGAAGCCTTGGGGCAAGGGCAGACTGCCGCGCACCGTTTGGTAGAGCCCGACTGAGATCGGGACCGGGGCAAGCGTCACCGCGTCGCCGGCGCGACCGGACGCGCCAGCGACGACGAGTTGCATCACACCGCCGAACGGATTCGCGCCGGCGCGCTCGCGTGATAGCACGACGTTGTAGGCCAGCATATCGCCTTCCACCTCGAAGCGCGCGGCACGCACGGCCACCGGCGTGTTGCGCGGATCCGCCGGCAGCGACACGACGAGCGACGCAATGTCCTGCCGCAGGCCCTGCACGGTCTCGCCCCGCGCGTCCACTTCCGACGCCAGGCGTTTGTTCTCGTCGAGCGTGCCGCGCAGCCGGTCGGAGGTCGCGGTGAGCTCCGCCTGCAGACGCTGCCGTTCGGCATCGGCACGCTCGAATGACTCGCGTAGCTGTGTCGAGGCTTCGGCGCTGAGGCGCGGCGGCAGGTGGCGCTCCTGCACGTAGAGCACACCGGCAGCGCCAAGGCCGATCCCGAGGAGCAGCAGCACCAGCCAGCGGGGAATGCCGCGACGAGAGCGGCGTCGGCCGTACGGCTCGAAGGGAATGGGCTTGGCGGATCCGAACATCAGGGGAGGAAGGCAAGCAGCGAGGCGCAGGGAGCGCAAGCGGGTCGGAGAGGCGCACGCAAGGCACCGCCGAGGCGCGCGGGACGGGACGCTGACCCGCAGGTTACCCCTGCAGGTTCGAAACCGCCGCAGGCGCAGCACATTTCCCTGCTCTCCGGTGTGGATGAAGCGACCAGGCAGTCACGGCAGGTCACCAATGACAGCAGCTTGCCGATTCTGTTGAGAATCAGGAGGGGAAATGACCGATCAGCGTTGCTATCCGGAGATGTAGTTCTGGAGTTGCTCGATCGTGAACTTCTGTTCCGAGATGATGCTCTTCACCAAGTCTCCGATGGAAACGAGCCCCAGCAACCGGTCGCCGTCCACGACGGGCAGGTGGCGCAGCCTGTTCTCAGTCATCAACACCATGCACTCCTCTGTGGTCTGGCCGGGGCGCACGTACATCACGGCCGACGTCATGATCTCTCCCACCGGCGTCTCCCTGGACGAGCGGGACATGAGAACGATCTTTCGGGCGTAGTCGCGTTCCGTGATGATGCCGGCGATCCTTTCGCCCTCCATCACCAGCAGCGCGCCGATGTTCTTGTCCGCCATCAGCTTGACTGCGTCGAACACCAAGGCATCGGGCGTGATGGTATGCACGGCCTGGTGAGCCTTTGACTTGAGAACATCGGCGGCTGTCTTCATGGCGGTCTCCTAGTAACCGGGACCATAGGGCGGCAAGGTAGTGAGGCGGGGGTCCTCGACAGGCCCGCCGATCGTGAAGTGATAGAGCGACTGAAATCTCGCGTCATCGAAACCCAGCACTTGGTGGACCGGATCGTCGAAGAACCATCCTATCCCCGTGGCGCGGACACCGGCTGCTTCGGCTTCCAGATAGAGCACCTGACCGATGACCGATGAGCCCTGCTTCCCAGAAGAGCCTGCGATAGAACCACGGCCCGTGCCGGCGCAGCGAAGGCTCGAATTCCGCGATCATTCCCAAGGAGAAGGCACCGTCCCCGCGATGTCCTGGCCGCAGCTGAGCTCGGCCGCCAAGGCCCGTGCATCGCCCATCTGAAGCAAGAACATGGGCAAGCTGTCGGGACAGCCCGCTACCGAGGTCCAGGCGAAATGCGGGTGCGTGGCGACTCGAAACAATGCCACCCTTGTCGGGTCGCGGACGAGCAGATAGAAGCCGATCGCCAGTTCCTGCTTGCCGCGGGCGCGTACTTGAAGGAGATCGAAGACGCGGGTGACTACCCGAATTGGGAAGGCCCCTCCATCGAAGGCGTACGAACGATAAGGTGGCAAGGATGATCAGTTGCGTGGGCTTGTTCATGATGCGGCCGTTTGCCTCGGTACGCTCGCCGCAGCTTTCTTGTGCGTGCAGGCTTTTGCCCAAGACACAGCGGCGGCAGTGGGTGCCGCGACGGGCGGAGCTGCTCCTGGGGGCATTTTCCTGAGAACGCGCACTCCGAGCCTAGCGCCCGTAAAGAACCTCCGCTACGACGCGACCGCTAAGTCGATTTCGACCGATGAATGGGTCTACCCGCTGCCCGTGTCGCCTCCGGCCGTTGCCGAGATCTTCCGATTGGTCGCCAAGCAGGACTCCCTAGCGGCCGATGTTTCTACGACCGGCGACGCAGCCCTCTTCGGACTCAGTCTCGATGGGAAGGTCGCCAATCGCATGCTCATTGCCGACCTTCTGCTGGGCGACATTGCGAAAGGTTATGGCTACTTTGCACCCATCTATCGAACCGCCCAAGACTACAAGCCCAAGCAATACAACCCGATCGGCCGCACAGCAGCCTGAACTACTTGACGCCGCTCGAGTTCAAGCAGCAGCATCACCCCGTCCCCAACCGAGCCACCTTCCAGGAATGATTGGCCCGAATATCCAGGGGCAGGTCATACCGACCATGCCGACGCCCTCACGCCTCCATCTGATTTCGACTCTCTCCATAGCTCTTGCCGGTGTGTGTGGCATCGGGGCTGCGTACGCTCAGACCTTCACCGCGGTGGCGCCCACGCCCGAGCGGGTGCGCCCGGCGGTGGATCAGGCGATCATGCAGTTGCTGGCCGCCCCCAAAGTCCAGAAGCTGCTCGACGCCCTGAAGGCGGACCACGAGCGCTCGATCGAAGACCTGAAGATGCTGACCGAAATCGAGGCGCCGCCTTTCAAGGAACAGAAGCGCGCCGAAGCGTTCCTGGCGCGCATGAAGGCGCTGGGGCTGGCCGACGCGCAGATCGACGCCGAGGGCAACGTCGTAGGTCTACGCAAGGGCACGGGCGGCGGGCCCAAGCTGCTCATTACGGCGCACCTGGACACGGTCTTCCCCGTCGGCACCGATGTCAAGGTGAAGGAGCGTGACGGCAAGCTCCACGCGCCCGGCATCTCCGACGACACGCGCGGGCTCGCGGTGCTGCTTTCGTGGTTGAAGGTACTGAACGACAGCAACGTGAAGACCGTGGGCGACTTGCTCTTCGTGGGCAGCGTTGGGGAGGAGGAACTGGGCAACCTGCGCGGGATGAAGCGGCTCTTCAACGACCACCTGGACATCGACGGCATGGTGGGACTGGAGCCGTGCCCGACGGCGGCGTGCTTGTCCTCGGCACCGGAAGCCATCGCCACGAGGTAACGTTCAAGGGCCCGGGCGGCCACAGCTACGCGGCCTTTGGGCAGGTGCCCAGTGCAATCCACGGTATGGGTCGCGCTATCGCGAAGATTGCCGAGGTGCGGACGCCGGCCTCTCCTAAGACCACCTTCACGGTTGGCACGGTGAGCGGCGGCACCTCGGTCAACACCATCGCGCCCGACGCGAAGATGGCGATCGACATCCGCTCCGACCAGATGGAGCCTCTGCTGGAGACTGAGAAGAAGATCCTCGCCGCGATCGACGAGAGCGTCGCGGAGGAGAACAGGCGCTGGAACGTGAGCACGCTGAGCGCGGCAACGCGGTTGATCGGCGACCGCCGGGGCGGTAGAACGCCGGTCGACTCTGTCATCGTCGAGGCCGCGGTGCGGGCCAACACCCACTTTGGCAGCAAGACGTTGCTATCAGGCGCGAGCACCGACGCCAACGTGCCCATGTCGCTGGGCATCCCGTCGATCGTCATCGGCGGTGGCGGCAAGACCGGAGGCTTTCACGCGCTGAGCGAATGGATCGATGTGACCGATGCGTGGAAGGGCGCGCAGAATTCACTCGTCACGGTGCTCGGCCTTGTCGGCGTGCAGGGCGTGACGCAGCCCTTGCTCGAGAAGCGCCAGGCACGCACCCGATAGGTCTTCGCGATCGAGTGCCTGGTTGCGAGCGGCTTCAACGAACGTTTGCCACTGGCGGCCAATGCTCACTATGGGTCGGGAGGCCCAGTTCGCGGGCGAAGACAGCAGTCATTGCCGAGCCTACAGATGCAGAGCACTGGCACGGTCGTCGAGACCGTAGCTCAGCGACAGGTTCCGGGGTGCTGCAGACCTTCGACCCACCGATGACCGGTCTTGCCGACAGCGGTCACTTGGCCGGTGATCCTCATAGGCAGAACCTAGTCCTCTTGCTGACGTCCGACGACCAGGCTTGAGCGGCGGCTCATGGCCCCAGAGCAGCCATTCACATGCCGCCACTTGCCCCGCCTTCGGCGACGATCGTCACCGTGCGGCCGAAGATCCGGCGTGGCGGACACGGATGCGTCACTACCACTAGCCCGCATCCAAAGGATGTCGGATTTCCGCAGAAATCCGACGTCAGAGTGCGCCGCCTCGAGATCTAGAGTGACCGCACTCGGTCCGCAGCGTCCAAGAGACGCCACCCGAAAGGAGATGTACAGCTACCGACTTTGGCTATCCATTGATAGCCGTCGATAGCTTCTTTCTGGTGGAGCTGGGGTCAATCACACGAGGCTCTGCATGCCTCTGGATGCCTCTCCTTCGGTCGCCCAAATTCAGCGAGTACCCCCACGGATACCCCCGGCCCCGGTGGGCGGGAAGAGCACTGGGAAGAGACGTGGATTCGAGCCTCACGAAGGTCGCAGATCGACCCGTTGCTGGCGTTCGACTCCTCCGGTTCGCCGTCCGGGAGCGGACATTCGGGCTGATGAGTGGCGGGGACTTCCTCTTACCGAACTGGCCGCACAGCGGGAAACCGGCAACGAGGTGCCACGATGGCACGACGCTTGGAGGTATCACCTTTCCAAACGACGAGCGTGGGCGCATCATTGGGCAAGCCCCCGCCAGCGCTAGCGAAGGCAGGATGGCGACGCGCAACGGCTGGCGCGATCGTGAAAACTCGCAGGTATCCAGCCGGTGACGGTCACCGCTTCTCGTCAAAGGGGGCATCATGTTGATCAGGCCTTGGCTAGCCTGTGGCGTAGCAGCTACCGCGCTCGCTCTGCATCTATCTGCATTGGCCCAGAAGAAGTACGACCCCGGAGCTTCCGACACCGAAATCAAGATAGGCCAGAGCATGCCTTATAGCGGGCCGGCGTCGGCGTACGGCACGCTCGGCCGGAGCGAGGCCGCCTATTTCAGAAAGATCAACGATGAGGGCGGCATCAACGGCCGCAAGATCGTCTTCATCAGCCTCGATGACGGCTACAGCCCGCCAAAGACGGTCGAGGCAACCCGCCGTCTGGTCGAGCAAGACGAAGTCCTGCTGATGTTTGGATCGCTCGGCACGGCGACGAACACCGCCGTGCACACCTACCTGAACACGCGCAAGGTACCTCAGTTGTTCGTCGCGACCGGCGCAGCGAAGTGGAACGATCCGCAGAACCATCCGTGGACGATGGGCTTGCAGCTCAACTACCAGGCCGAAGCGCGGATCTACGCGAAGCACATCCTGCAGACCCGACCGAACGCGAAGATCGCCGTTCTGTACCAGAACGACGACTCCGGCAAGGACTACTTGAAGGGACTAAAGGATGGGCTCGGCGAGAAGGCGGCGACGATGATCGTCGCGGAGGCCAGCTACGAGGTGGCCGACCCGACGGTCGATTCGCAGGTCGTGCAGCTGCAGGGCTCGGGCGCAGACGTGTTCGTCGATTTCACGACGCCGAAATTCGCCGCGCAGGCGATCCGCAAGGCCTACGACACCGGCTGGAAGCCGGTGCACTACCTGAGCAGCGTCGGGAACTACGTCGCTTCGGTGCTCGTGCCTGCCGGGCTCGACAAGTCGATCGGCGTGATATCCACCCAGACGAGCAAGGATCCGAACGATTCGACCTGGATCAATGACGCCGGCATGGTCGAATGGCGCGCATTCATGAAGAAGTACTACCCGGACGGCGACCTCGCCAACGCGTTGAATGTCGCTGGCTACGGTTCTGCATTCCTGATGGTGCATGTGCTCAAGCAGTGCGGTGACAACCTGACGCGCGAGAACGTAATGAGGCAGGCAGCGAACCTGAAGAACTTCGCGATGCCTACCTACCCGTCTGGCATCACCCTCAACACCAGTCCAACCGACTTCGCGCCGACCAAATCGACACAACCGGTTCGATTCGACGGCACGACCTGGGTTCGTTTCGGCGACGTCCTAGGTTTGTGAGACTCGACAGGATCCTTTGGTTGCCTCAGAGCTGCTAGTAGGCAACGACCGGTGATGGCCGGGTCCGGGTATAGGAGACCGTCACGGGAGAGCCCGCAGTCGACCCATCTCCGACGGACGCTCGTCCGAATTGGACGCCGGAAATCAGACACTCGACCGTCGACGACTCATCGCG
>Ga0207651_10000758_pt1 | contig 13864 bp, 11 predicted proteins | sample KBSM23metaG_FD_184328 | JGI IMG/M metagenome (GOLD analysis project Ga0207651, IMG submission 184328) | Miscanthus rhizosphere microbial communities from Kellogg Biological Station, Michigan, USA - KBS M2-3 metaG (SPAdes) (version 2) | ecosystem: Host-associated > Plants > Roots > Rhizosphere >... | reverse complement strand
GCCTGCTCGACGACCAGCGTCACCGTGCTCCCCGGCTTCAGCTTCGAGTCGGGCGGCGGGAACTGGTCGATTACGCGGCCCACCTGCGAGGGGACTTCGGTCTGCTGTTCCTGGACGCTCGGCTTCAGGCCGGCGGCGCGCACCGCTTCGACCGCTTCCGCGCGCACTTCGCCGATCACGTTCGGCACGGTCGCCTTTTCTTCCCCCTTGGAGACGACGATCGAGACCGTCGAGCCGGCCGGCAGCTTCGATCCGGCGCTGGGAGCCTGGCGGATCACCTGCCCGGCGGGCGAGGAGCTCTGCTGTTCTTCGACGCTGGGGGCGAAGCCGCGGCCGCGGATCTGCTGCACGGCGACGGAGCGCTGCGTCCCGACCAAGACCGGCACGGTCGCCAGCTTCGGCCCGCTGGAGACGGTGAGGACGATTTCGGTCCCGCGCAGCGCGGTCTCCCCGCCCGGCGGATCGGAGTGGATCACGAGCCCCTCTTCGACCTTGTCGGAGTTGACCGGTTCGATCCGCGCCTTGAAGCCCGCTTCTTCGAGCTTCTTCTCCGCCGCGGCGGTGGTCAGGCCGGCGGTCGACGGCACCTCGGCGCTGCCCGGGCCGGCGCTCACCGTCAGCGTCACCTTCGGCTTCGAGCAGAAGAAGTTGAGGAAGGCGCAGTCGAGCGAGGCCTGCTCGGCCGGCGGCGAGGCGGCCGGGTCCTGCTCGAGGACGGTATTGGCGGGCGCTTCCCGCTCGACCCGCTTGACGTCGCCGACGCTGAAGCCGTTCTGCTGCAGGATCGCGATCGCGACGTTGAGCTCGTTGCCGGTCACGTTGGGGACCTCGGTGCTGGTGTCGCGGGTGAGGACGAAGCCGACCAGCAGCCCGATCAGCACCGCCGCGAGGACGAACGGCCACCAGCGCCGGTCCCTCTCCTCCTCGGCCTCCTCCTCCCCGGGCGTCGCGACCGCCGGCGGCAGCGGGGCGAAGGCAGCCGTGCCCGAGCCCACGCCCGGGTCCTTCAGCGCCGCGTCGAGGGCGGCGATGAAGGCGTCGGCGCTCTGGAAGCGCCGGCCCGGCTCCTTCTCCAGCGCCCGCATCACGACCGCGTCGAGGGCGGGAGAGACCTGCGGGTTGATCGAGCTCGGCCGCTGCGGCGGCTGAGAGACCTGCTTCATCGCCACGGCGACGGCGGAGTCGCCCTCGAACGGCACCTGGCCGGTCAGCGCCTCGTAGAGCATCACCCCGACCGAGTAGAGGTCGGAGACCGCCGTCACCTCGAGCCCCTGCGCCTGCTCGGGCGAGAGGTAGTGCGGCGTCCCCATCACCGAGCCGGCCTGGGTGATCTCCGAGACGCCGGCGCGGGCGATGCCGAAGTCGGTGACCGTCGCCTTGCCCTCGGCGTCGACGATCACGTTCTGCGGCTTCAGGTCGCGGTGGACCACGCCGTGGCGGTGGGCGAAGCGCGCGCCCTCCAGCACCTGCCGGATCAGCCGGGCGGCCTCCTCGGGCGCGAGCCCCTTGTCGATCAGCTGCTTGAGGGTCGGCCCCTCCAGGTACTGCATCGCGATGTAGTAGGTGCCCTCGGCGTTGCCGCGGTCGAAGACGGAGACGACGTTCGGGTGCTGCAGGCCCGCGGCGGCCTCCGCCTCGCGTTCGAAGCGGGCGACGAACTCGTGGTCCTGGGCGAAGCGCGCGTGCAGGACCTTGACCGCGACCTGCCGCTGCAGGTGCGTGTCGTCGGCGAGCCAGACGTCCGCCATCCCGCCCGAGCCGAGCCGGCGCAGGACGCGGTAGCGCCCGTCGAGCACGGTCCCCTCTCGGATCTCAGCCGCCATCGAGGATGGTTTCTGCCACATCGCGGAAGATCGGTGCGGCGACGTCGTTGCCGAACTGGGTGGTGCACTCGACCGTGGCGGCGATCGCGATCTGGGGATCCTCGGCCGGGGCGAAGCCCATGAACCAGGCCTGGTTCTCTTCCACACCGCCGCCGCAGGAGTCGTTGTAGGGGGTTTCCGCCGTGCCGGTCTTGCCCGCGACGGTTACGCCTTCGATCGCGGCGTTGGTGCCGGTTCCTTCGCTGACCACGCCTTCCATCGCAGCGGTCAGCTCTTCGGCGGTCTCGGCGCTGATCGGCTGACTGTATTGGGAGGGGTCGAGCCGCTTGGTCACCCGCCCGTCGGGATCGACGACGCGGCTCCAGATCTGCGGCTTCATCAGCCTGCCGCCGTTGGCGATCGCCGCCACGACCTCGGCCATCTGCAGCGGGGTGGCCAGCAGGCGCTCCTGGCCGATCGCAACCCGGGCGATGTCGATCGGGTCGCTGGGGCCGAGCAGATCCCCTTCTTCGAAGATGCCGCTGGAGAGGACTTGTTCGGAGGGGAGGTCGATCGCCGGCTTCGAGTTGAAGCCGAATTTGTCCATGTATTCGAACAGCGTGTCCTCGCCGACCTGTTCGCCGAGCTGCGCGAACCAGGTGTTGACCGAGTTGGTCAGCGCCGTGTCGAGCGCGATCGGGCCGAAGCTCTCGTTGAAGTCGTTCTGCAGCGGCGTGCCTTCGACTTCCAGCGTTCCCGGTGCGTCGATCGTCGTCTCCGGCGTGATCGTGCCGCTGTCGAGGCCGGCGGCGGCGGTCACGACCTTGAAGGTGGAGCCGGGCGGGCGCTGGCCCTGCGTGGCCCGGTTCACCAGCGGCGCTTCCAATTCGTTCTTGTTCAGCTCGGTCAGTTCGTAGGGCACGCGGTTGGGGTCGTAAGGGGGGTTGGAGGCGAGCACTCTGATGCGCCCGCTCCGCGGGTCGATCGCGACCACGGCACCGAAGCCGGCCGCTTCCAGATCGGCCTGCGCGGTCGCCTGAGCGGCCGAGTCCAGGTTCGTCACCACGTCGTTGCCTTCCTGCCGGCGGCCGCTCAGCTCGTCGAGGATCGAGCCGAATTCCGATTCTTCGCCGACCAGCTCGTCGTTGTGGAACTGCTCGAACTCGCTGTCGCCCTCTTCCACGAAGCTGTAGCCGATCGGGTGCCCGTAGAGCGCCCCTTCCGGATAGCGCCGCACGTAGCGAAGGCTGGCGCCGCTCCCCTTCGGCACCGAGCGGGCGAGCACGGTCCCGTCGGCGGCGAGGATCCGCCCGCGGCGGATCTGCTGCTGCTCGAGCAGCGGTCGCTTGTTCGCGTCCTCTTCCTTCAGCGCCTTGGCGTCGAAGACGGCCCAGTACGAGGTGAAGCCGACCAGCACCCCGAAGAGCACGACGACCAGGGCGAAGAGCTTGACGATCTGCCTATTCACGGGGCCCCCAGGGACATGCCGGCGGAAAGCGCGGCGGGGGAGGCCTCACGGCGGGCGCGATCGGAGATCAGCAGCAGCAGGGCGAGGAGGACGAAGTTGGCGACGATCGAGCTGCCCCCGTAGCTGATGAACGGCAGGGTGACGCCGGTCAGCGGGATCGCCCGGGTGACGCCGCCGACGATCACGAAGGCCTGGATCGCGAAGACCGCCGTCAGCCCGGTCGCCAGCAGCTTCGAGAAGCCGTCGGCGGCGAGCAGGGCGATCTTGAAGCCGCGTGCCGCGATCAGCAGGTAGGTGAGCACGACGGCGCAGGCGCCGAAGAGGCCGAGCTCGTTGACGATCAGCGAGTAGATCGTGTCGGTCTGCGCCGCCGGCAGCAGCGCGTTGTCGGTGCCCGGGACCGTGATCAGGCCCTGGGCGAAGCCCTTGCCGAAGAGCCCGCCGTCGGCCTGGGCGAAGATCGACTGCAGGATCTGGTACCCGCTCGTCCGCGGGTGGGCGTAGGGGTCGAGCCAGATCTCGACCCGGTCGTGCACGTGGGGCACCGTCGAGGCGAAGAACCAGGCGCCGAGCAGGAACATCACCATTCCGATCGCGACGAAGGAGAAGCGCCCGGTCGCCACGTAGAGGAGGGCGAGGAAGGCGGCGAAGAACATCAGCGAGCTGCCCAGGTCGCGGATGAAGACGAGCATGAACATCGAGGCCCCCCAGACGACCAGCATCGGCCCGAAGTGCTTCAGCGGCGGCAGCGTCACCCCGAGCACACGGCGGGCGCCGACGATCAGCACCTCGCGATGCTCGCGCAGGTAGCTGGCGAGGAAGACGACGAGGCAGATCTTCGAGAACTCGGCCGGCTGGAAGGCGAGCGGGCCGATCTTCACCCCGAGGTAGGCGCCGTTGACCTGCTGGCCGATACCGGGCAGGCGCGGGGCCAGCAGCAGCAGCAGGCCGACGACGGCGATCGTGTAGCGGTAGCGCTCGAGAACGTCGTAGTCGCGCAGGAAGTGGATCGTGAGGGCGAAGAGGACGAGACCGAGGACGAACCAGTTGGCCTGATCGCGGGCGAGGCCGGAGTCGATCCGGTAGATCATCACCAGGCCGAAGGCCATCAGCAGGGCGGCGAGGGGGAAGAGGTAGGGATCCGCCTTCGACAGGCGCACGCGGAGGTAGGCGTGGGTCGCCAGGCAGATCGCGAAGAAGTAGGCGCCGTAGACCAGGCTGAGGTTGTCGAGGCGGGCGTTCTCCTGGGCGAAGACGGCGGTGAAGCCGGCGGTGAGCAGGAGCGCGACCGGGACGAGAGCCATCAGCTCCCGATTGCGTGCGCTCACCGGGCCCCTTGCGATCTTTCGATGTCTTCGACCAGCGAGACGGCGTCGCCGCGCGAGCGCAGGTCGTGGCCGGTGACCGCTTCGCGGCGGCGCGAGGGCAGCGAGCCGGTCTGGATCGGGCTCGCGTAGCGCTCGTCGTAGAGCTCGAGGCCGAAGGGAAGCTCGTAAGGCAGGCCGCGGTAGAGCGCCACGCGGCCGGCCGGATCGGTGCCGAGGAACCAGACCTGGCGGTTGCCGTACCAGGCGCCGAAGGCGATGGCGCCCAGCAGCGCCACGAGCGCGAGCACCTTCAGCGCCCGGCGTGGAGCGCTCTTCGGGGGAGACGCGGCGAGCCGTTCGCGCCTCTCCTGCGCCGCCGCCGCGGCGGCGCGGCGGCGCACCTCGGTCGCAGTCAGGCCCGCCTCCTCGGCTGAGGAGCCGACCAGCGTCGGACTTTCCGGCTGGCTCTGCGGAGCGGCCGCGTCTTCGAGGCGGAAGGCGAGGACGGTGATGTTGTCGCGCCCGCCGGCCCGGTTGGCTTCGTCGACCAGGGCGCGGACGGCGGCCTCCATCGAGCTCGCCCCGCTCGCCAGCTTGGCGATCTGCGGCTCGCCGAGCATCGTCGTCAGGCCGTCGGAGCAGATCAGGAAGACGTCGCCGGGCGCTGCGGCGACCGTGTGCACGTCCGGCTCCACCTCGGGCTCCGGCCCGAGGGCGCGGGTGATGATCGAGCGCTGCGGGTGGTCCTCGGCCTGGGCGTCGGTGAGCTGGCCCTTGCGCCGCATCTCCTCGACCAGCGAGTGGTCGCGGGTGAGCTGCTCGAGGCGTCCGCCGCGCAGGCGGTAGGCGCGGCTGTCGCCGACGTGGCCGATCGCCACCTCTTCGCGCTCGGCGTTGACGATCGCCGCCGTCAGCGTCGTTCCCATCCCGGCCCGCGAGGGGTCGGCGCGGGCGAGGTCGTGGATCCTGCGGTTGGCGAGCTCGATCGTCTCGCGCAGCACCTGCTCGGGCGGGCCGCCCGTCAGGTCCACGTCGAAGGAGTCGACCGCCGCCCGGGAGGCGACCTCGCCGGCCTGGGCGCCGCCCATCCCGTCGGCGACGACGAAGATCGGGGCGCGGACGAAGAAGGAGTCCTCGTTGGCGTTGCGCTGGCGGCCCGTGTCCGAGCGGAAGGCCTGGTCGTCGATCCTCAGCATGTCCCTATCCGGATGCCTCGTACCTGAACTCGGTGTCGCCGATGCGGACGACGTCGCCGTCGATCAGCTCCGCCTCCCCGTTCAGGGTCGCGTCGTTGAGCAGCGTCCCGTTGGTCGATTTCATGTCCTCGACGTAGGTGTGGCCATCGCGACTGAAGATCCTTGCGTGCACGCCGGAGGCGTAGCGGTCGTCGATCCGCACGTCGGCTTCGGCAGAGCGGCCGATCGTCAGCCCGCCGATCAGGTCGAAGCGCTCCCCCTGGGCGATGCCGCCGCCGCGCTCGGCCACCAGCCAGGCGTCGCTCGCCGCGGGCGGGGAGGCGAAGCCGGGCGCCTGGTGGAAGCCGGTCGCGTCGGGGGCCGGGGCGACGGTGCGCCGCAGGTCCTTGAGCGCGCTGCGCACGATCCAGAGCAGGAACAGGTAGAGGACGGCGAGGAAACCGAACTTGAGGGCGACGGAGATCGGCTCGTAGTCCACGCGTCAGGCCGTCACTGCTCGATGTCGAACACGAAGGTCGTCGTGCCGAGGATGACCTGGTCCCCGGCCCGCAGGCGGGTCGAGGACACCCGCCGGCCGTTGACCTTGACGCCGTTGGTCGAGCCGAGGTCGGCGATCGTCCAGTCCCCAGCCGGCGAGCGGCGCAGCTCGGCGTGGCGGCGGGAGACGTTGGGGTCGTCGAGCACGCACTCGGCGCCCTTCGAGCGGCCGATCGTCGCCCGCGGGCCGTCGAGCACGTAACGGCGGTCGCCGAGCCCGACGACCGCCCTGGTCGCGACGGCGGCGGGCTGCGCGTCCGCTGGCGCGGAGGCGGGTCGCTCCCTCACCGCCGAGTAGACCATGGTGTGACCCTCCTCGCCCTGGCTCGGCGCCTCGCCCTCGCGCGCCGGTGGCTTGACCAGGCGGGTCTGGATCCCGAACTCGCCGAGGCGCAGGCGCTCGTCGGTCTTGAACTCGACCGCCGGGCGCGTCAGCAGGTCGTAGTTGCGGCGGCGGGCATGCTCGAGCAGGTAGCCCGAGAGCTCCTGCTCCAGCGAGCGCTCGTAGCCCTCGAGCTTCGCCCGGTCGCGGCTCGAGAGGTGGACGGTGTACTCGTTGGGCACGTAGACGCGCGCCACGCCGGCGGTCTTGTGGGCGTCCATCTCCTTGGACAGCCTGCGGGCGAGCTCGACCGGCTGCACCTCGGAGCTGAAGGCGCGGGAGAAGACCCCCTCCACGAGGCCTTCGATCCGACTCTCGAGGTTGCGAAGAACGCTGATCGTGGGCTCCTTTCGAAGTACCGGTCGGCTCCCCGGGTGGCGGCAGGCCGGCTGAAATCCTACGGGAGCAGGGCGCCGTGACCGGCGGCGAGCCATGCTCCGAGCATCGCGGCGGCGGCGATCGCCCCGAGCCGCAGCGGCAGGGCGCGTGGCGGGGCGGGGCGGCGATCGGCGAGCAGCTCGAGCGAGTCCTCGACCGCCTCCCCCAGCTCGTCAAGCGAAGGGCGCCGTCCCGGCCGCGTCTGCAGGCAGGCGTCGACCGTCTCGCAGAGCTCCCGCGGCAGGTCGGGGCGGAGGCGGCGCAGCGGGCGCAGGCGGCCGCCGATGGCGCGCGCGGTCGCAGCCGGGGTGGCCCGCCGGGCGGGGTTCTCGCCGCCCCAGGACTCGTAGAGCAACAGCGCCAGCGAGTAGACGTCGGCCTCGGGGCCGGCGGCGTCGCCCTCGGCCTGCTCGGGGGACATGTAGGCGAGGGTGCCGACGACGTCGCCCGGCGCGGTGAGCGCCGCCGCGTCGGTGAGCCGCGCGACGCCGAAGTCCATCAGCTTCGCCCGCGGCTCTCCGCCCTCGGTGACCAGCACGTTCTGCGGCTTGATGTCGCGGTGGACGACAGACCGCGAGTGGGCGTGGGCGAGCGCCTCGCAGAGATCGGCGCCGATCTCGCCGATCTCGCGGTCGCTGAGCGCGCCCTCGCGGTTCAGCTCCGCCAGCGTCGCGCCGTCGACCAGCTCGGTGACGAGCAGCGCGTTGCCGTCCTCCTCCCCCATCTCGTAGAGCGTGACGATCCCGGGATGGTTTAGCCGGGCGGCTGCCTGGGCCTCGCGCAGGACCCGGCTCGAGCCGCGGCTGCCGGCGGACTCGATCGCCTTCACCGCGACCGACCGCTCGAGGCGGCCGTCCCAGGCCTCGTAGACCGTGCCGAAGCCGCCGCTGCCGATGCGGCGCTCGATCAGGAAGCGGTTGAGAACCAACGAGCCGACCACGGGCGTAATCCCCCTTCGCCGCGAATCCGCTTCCTCCTGCGACATACTCCCCGCTACTTGGAGGATTCCCCCGCACCTCGGCCGGGACGCCGGCCACGGCCGTCCCGACGTCCTGAACGCCAGCAGATCCTGCTGCGGCGCGGGCTGGCGCTGGGTGGAGGGCTGCTTGTCATTGTCCTCGTCGTCCTCGGGGTGAAGGGCTGCTTGGACGCGCGGGCGCGGCGGGCGCTCAGCGACTACGCCCGCAACGTCTCGCAGATCGTCGACGAGACGAACCAGACGAGCAAGACCTTCTTCGACAAGCTCTCGGACCCCGGCAGCCTCTCGGTGACCGACTTCGTCGACCAGGTCAACGCCGACCGCAGCGCGATGGACAACTATGCCGGCCGGGTCGACGATCTCGGCGCCCCCGGCGACATGAGCGATGCCCAACAGGCGCTCGAGCTCGTCTACGAACTGCGCAGCGACGCGATGGACGAAGTCGCCGAACAGATGAGCACCGCGCTCGGCGACGTCGGCTCGGAGAAGGCGACCGCGGCGATCGCCAGGCAGATGCAGGTGCTGATGGCCAGCGACGTCCTCTACGCCGAAGTCGCGCGGCCGGACATCGACGGCGTGCTGGCGGAAAACGGCATCGAGGGCAGCGACGTGCCGGCGAGCGTCTTCGTGCCGGAAGGGACCAAATGGCTCGACGAAGCGACCGTCGCCGCGGCGCTCGGCTCGGTCAGCGGCGCCACCGGCGCCTCGGCGCCGGGGATACACGGCCTCGGCCTGATCGGGACCAGCCTCAACGGCACCGAACTGGTCGCCGAATCGACCACCGGGGTGATCGACGAAGGCACCCCGGAAGTCGAAGTCGAAGTGCAGAACCAGGGCGAATCGACCGAGAACGGGATCACCGTGTCGGTCACGGTCGACGGGGGCAACACCCTGCAGGAGACGATCGACACCCTCGCCGCCGGCGAAAGCTCGGTGGTCTCGATCCCGCTCACCCCGGCGCCGAAGGGTGAAGCGACGCTCGAAGTCGACGTCGCCACGGTGCCCGGCGAGCAGGTCTCCGAAAACAACAAGGCCACCTACACGGTCAGCTTCGAATAGGGACGGCGGTGGCCCCCTTGCGGATCGCCTACCTGGGACCGGCCGGGACCTTCACCGAGGACGCGCTGGGCGAGGCGCTGCCTCGCGCCCGCGAGTTCGAGCCGTTGCGGACGGCGACGATCCACGACGCGATCCTCGCCGTCGAACGCGGCGATGCCGAGCGGGCGCTCGTGCCCTTCGAGAACTCGATCGAGGGCTCGGTCCGCAGCACCCTCGACGCGCTCGCCTTCGACGCCGAGCGGGTGACGATCGTCGGTGAGCACGACTTCGCCGTGCGGGCGCAGCTGATCGCCCGCGAGCCGCTCGAGCTCGACCGGGTCGAGGCCGTGCTCTCGCATCCCCAACCGCTTGCCCAGTGCGCCCGCTTCCTGCGCGAGAACCTGCCCGGGGCCGAGACCCGAAACGCCAGCAGCACCGCCGAAGCGGTTCGCCTCGTCAGCGAATCCGCCGCGCCCTGGGCGGCGATCGGCGCCCGCGCCGCGGCCGAGCTCTACGGCTGCACGATCCTGCGCGAAGGCGTCGAGGACGAGGCGAACAACGTCACCCGTTTCGTCTGGATCGCTCCCGCCGGAACCGAGCCCGAGCCTGGCGGCGCCTGGAAGACCTCCCTGGTCTTCTCCGAGCTCGGCGAAGACCACCCGGGCGCCCTGGTCGAGGCGCTGCAGGAGTTCTCCTCACGCGGGGTCAACCTGACCCGCATCGAGTCCCGCCCCCTCCGCTCCGAACTGGGCCGCTACATGTTCTTCTGCGACCTGGAGGGCGCCGAGACCGATCCAGCGGTGGCCGAGGCCATCGCTGCGCTGCGCAAGAAGGCCGAATCCGTACGCGTCCTGGGCAGCTACCCGGTCGCTAGCCAGCCTCCTGCGTAGAATCTCGGAGCAATATGGCGCGCGTGCTAGTCCTGAATGCGACCTATGAGCCGATCAACGTCTGTACGTTGAGGAGAGCTGCTGTGCTCTTGTTGAAGGAAAAGGCCGAGCTATTGGAGCGCCGCGAGGGAGCGATCCACTCCGAGCGCATGACGATGGACCGGCCCAACGTGATCCGCCTGGTCAGCTACGTGCGCATCCCGCGCGAAGCGCACCGGCGCAAGATCACCCGCCGCGCGGTCCTCGCCCGCGACTCCTGGACCTGCCAGTACTGCGGCTCGCGCAAATCGGGCCTCACCGTCGACCACGTCATCCCGCGCAGCCGCGGGGGCAAATCGGTCTGGGAGAACATCGTCGCCGCCTGCGCCTCCTGCAACCGGCGCAAGGGCAACCGCCTGCCCCGCGAGATCAAAATGCATCCGCAGAAGACGCCCAAGGCCCCCGGCCCGACCGTCTTCATCCAGGTCGCCAGCCCGTCGATCCCAGAAGCCTGGCAGCAGTACCTGCCCGCCGCGGCGTAAAGACGCTGCCTCAGGCGCCCGGCGCGGTCGTGCGCAGCCCCGCGAGTCTCGCTGCTGCGGCCTGGCGCTGGTCATAGGTGACGAATGCATCGATCGAGCGGAGATCGACCGCGGCCGCAACATGAATCGCATCGAGGGCGCGAAGCGCTGGCTCGGCGAGGGCGCCCGCGGCGACCAGAAGGGCGCGATCGAGCGGCTGAAGGGCGACCGCGTCGAGCAGCTCACCGGCTCTTTCCAGTAGGTGGCCCAGGGATAGCTCGCGATCGCCCGCGGCTGCCCGGCGCAGTGCCCGAGGGAGCTCGGTGGTGACCAGTTCGCTGCTGGCCAGGTCCGCGTCGCCTATGTACGCGCGTAGTGCAATGGATTCGCCCTCTTTGCGAACGAGCTTGAAAAGGGCAGAGGCGTCCGCGTAGAAAACCGACACGATTCAGCGGTTGCCACGGATTTCGTCGAGGGCGCGGCTCAGGGCATTTGGATCGCTCCCCATCTCAAGGGGCTCGGGCAGGGGCCCCGGACGTCGCGGCGGCAAAACCTTTCCTTCCGCAATCAACCGATCGAGATCGGACCCAGTACTCGGCGGCGGGCCCAACTCGGCCACGGGTCGGTTCCGATCGGTAACCACCAAACGCTCCCCTTTGGCCACGCGCCGCAGGTAAACGCTCAGGTTCTGCCTCAACTCGGCAATCCCAACCGTTTTCTCATTCATGTACATCAAAGTAGCACTTCCTTCCGCTCGCTCATGCCCCACCGCTTCTAAGGCTTGGTGCCGCGAATCTCGCCCCCACAGCTCGCAAGACAAGTCCCGGCGGCACGCGGGGTCCATCCGAGCTAACTCAGCTGCAGAGGAGAGCGGGCCAGCTGAAAGCAGGCTCCGGTGGGTGAGGGAGTGGGTGTCCCTCGGACTGGCGGATACTCAAAGCGGCGAGCTAATTAGCGAGCCGCTTGTCAGGACGAGGGACACCCACTCCCTCACTCCCCCTCCGCCGCCAGCTCCTCCTGCCCGCTCTCGTCCGCCTCGGAGTCCTCTTCGTCGACCACCAGCGCGACCGCCGAGACGCAGTCGTCGTCCTTCATGTTCATCACCCTCACCCCCTGCGTCGCCCGGCCCATCTGCGAGATCCCGCCAGCCTGGGTGCGCTGCACCATGCCGTTCTGCGAGATGAAGAGCAGGTCCTGGTGCTCGCGCACGATCAGGGCGCCGGCGAGGCCGCCCTTCTTCGCGGTCAGCTTGACGGTGAGGACGCCCTTGGTTCCGCGCCCCTTGCACGGGTACTCGGAGACCGAGGTGCGCTTGCCGTAGCCGTTCTCGGTGACGACGAAGAGCTCGGAGTCGTCGCGGGCGATGTCCATCGCCAGCACGCGGTTGGGCTTGCCTTCGACCTTTGCCGAGACGTTCATCCCTTTGACGCCGCTGGTGTCGCGGCCCATCGGCCGCACTTTCTCCTCTGAGAAGCGTGAGGCGTTGCCGGACTTGGAGACGAGCAGGATGTCGTCCTCGCCCGAGGTGAGGCGCACCTGGACCAGCTCGTCGCCGTCGCGAATCTTGATCGCGATGATGCCGTCGGCGCGGATCGGCGTGTTGTAGGCCGTGAACTCGGTCTTCTTCACCAGCCCTTCCGCGGTCGCGAAGACGAGGTACTTGTTCTCGCTGAAGTCGCGGGTCGGGATCACCGCCGTCACCTTCTCGCCGTCGCGCAGCGGCAGCACGTTCACCAGGGCCCGCCCCTTCGAGGTCCGCGAGCCCTCCGGCAGCTCGTAGACCTTGAGCCGGTAGACCTTGCCCCGGTTGGTGAAGAAGAGCAGGAAGTCGTGCGTCGAGCAGATGTGCAGGTGCTCGATGTAGTCGTCCTCCTTCAGGTCCATCCCCATCACCCCGCGGCCGCCACGGCGCTGCTGCCGGTAGGTCGCCAGCGGCAGTCGCTTGGCGTAGCCGGAGTGGGTGATCGAGATCACCATCTGCTGGTCGGCGATCATGTCCTCGATGTTCATGTCGCCCTCGAAGTGGGTGATCTCGGTGCGGCGCTCGTCGCCGTAGCGCTCGTCGACTTCGTCGAGCTCCTCGACGATCACCGCGTCGATCCGGGCGGGGTCGCCGAGGATCGCGCGCAGCTCGGCGATCCGCCCGACAAGCTCTTCGTGCTCTTCGCGGACCTTGTCGGACTCGAGCGCGGTGAGGCGCGCCAGGCGCATGTCGAGGATCGCCTGCGCCTGCTCCGCCGACAGCTCGAAGCGCTCGATCAGCCCCGCCTTCGCCGCATCCGTGTCGGCCGAGGCGCGGATCAGCTCGATCACCGCGTCGAGGTTGTCGAGCGCGATCAGCAGCCCCTCGAGGATGTGGGCGCGCGCCTCCGCCTGGCGCAGCTCGTGCTGCGTGCGGCGAATGACGACCTCCCGCTGGTGGCCGACGTAGTGCTCGACCAGCTCCTTGAGGCTGAGCGTGCGCGGCACGCCGTCGACCAGGGCAACCATGTTGATGCCGAAGGTGCTCTGCATCGGCGTCCGCTTGTAGAGCTGGTTGAGCACGACCTCGGGTGGGTCGCCGCCGCGCTTGGTCTCGATCACCAAGCGCATGCCCGACTTGTCGGACTCGTCGCGCAGGTCCGAGATGCCGGTGATCTTCTTGTCGCGGACGAGGTCGGCGATCTTGGTGATCAGGCCGCCGTCGCCGCCCTTCTTGACCTGGAAGGGAAGCTCGGTGACGATGATCGCGTCGCGGCCGCCTTTGAGCGGCTCGACGTGGGCGCGGGCGCGGACCCTGACCGAGGCACGGCCCGAGGCGTAGGCGTCGCGGATCCCTTCGGCGCTCATGATCCCGCCGCCGGGGAAGTCGGGGCCTTTGACGTGCTCCATCAGCCCGGCGAGGTCGATGCCGGGGTTGGCGATGTAGGCCTTGACGGCGCCGATCGACTCGCTCAGGTTGTGCGGCGGGATGTTCGTCGCCATGCCGACCGCGATCCCGGCGGCGCCGTTGACCAGCAGGTTCGGGAAACGAGCGGGGAGGACCAGCGGCTCGCGCTGGGACTCGTCGTAGTTCGGCCCCCACTCGACGGTGTCGGCGTCGATGTCGCGCAGCAGCTCGGTCGAGAGCCGGGCGAGACGCGCCTCGGTGTACCTCATCGCCGCTGGCGGGTCGTCGTCGATCGAGCCGAAGTTGCCCTGGCCGTCGACGAGCATGTAGCGCAGGGAGAAGTCCTGCGCCATGCGCGCGAGCGTGTCGTAGATCGCGGAATCCCCGTGCGGGTGGTACTTGCCCATCACCTCGCCGACGATGAAGGCCGACTTGCGGTAGGGACGGTTCGGCTGCAGGGCGAGGTCGTGCATCGCATAGAGCACCCGCCGGTGGACCGGCTTCAGCCCGTCGCGCAC
>Ga0207651_10000757_pt1 | contig 13872 bp, 9 predicted proteins | sample KBSM23metaG_FD_184328 | JGI IMG/M metagenome (GOLD analysis project Ga0207651, IMG submission 184328) | Miscanthus rhizosphere microbial communities from Kellogg Biological Station, Michigan, USA - KBS M2-3 metaG (SPAdes) (version 2) | ecosystem: Host-associated > Plants > Roots > Rhizosphere >... | reverse complement strand
ATCATCAACGCCGTCTGCCCGGGCTGGGTGCGCACCGACATGGGCGGGCGCGGCGCCAGCCGCAGCGTCGAGAAGGGCGCCGGGTCCATCGTCTGGGCGGCGACGCGCACCCACGAGCCGACGGGTGGCTTCTTCCGCGACGGCCGCCGCATCGACTGGTGACCGCGTCAGGTCGTGTCGCGGGCCCACGAAGGCGGCGGACCGACGATGTCGGCCAGCGGCCGTCCGGTGCGGTTCGCGCGCACCAGCTGGCGGTGGCGCCAGATCGTGTAGAGCACCGGGATCACCTCCAGCGTCAGGAAGCCGCTGGTGACCAGCCCGCCCACCATCGGCGCCGCCACGCGCCGCATGATCTCGGCGCCGGCGCCGTCGCTCCACATCAGCGGCAGCAGGCCCGCCGCCATGGTGGTGATTGTCATGATCTTCGGCCGCAGCCGTTGCACGGTTCCTTCCGCGTGCGCGGCCACGATGTCGGCGCGGTCGCGCAGGCGGCCGTCGCGCAGGCGGCGGTGGAACGCCTCGTCGATGTACACGACCATCACCACGCCGGTTTGCATCGCCAGGCCGACGACGGACAGCAGGCCGACCCAGACCGGGGCTGACAGGCGGTAGTCCAGCAGGAACAGGATCCAGAAGCTGCCCACCAGCGCGAACGGCACGGACACCAGCACGATCAGCGCCTCCGTCACGCTGCGGAACTGCCACATCAAGAGCAGCAGCATCGACAGCGCGATCAGCGGCGCGACGATCTTCAAGCGGCTCTGCCCGGCGGCCAGCAGCTGGTACTGGCCGGTCCATTCGATCCGTTCGGCGGGGGCCAGCGCGATCGCGCCGGTGGAGACGGCGTTCGCGACCTCGCGCTGCGCGCGGCCGACGTAATGAAGCAGGTCCGCGCCTTCGTCCAGATCGACGTGGACGTAAGCGACCGGCGCGCCGCGCTCGCTGCGCACGCCGGCGGGCACGGTCTGGTAGATCGGGCGGCCCAGCAGCGCGAGCGGGATCGCCTGGCCGCGCGCGCGCACGGTCACCTCGCGCAGCAGCTCGTCGAGTCGGCGCACGTCCTCGTTGCGGATCGGCGCGGGGGTCGGCAGGACGCGGACCCGCACCGGCGGTCCCTGGCCCGCCTGCCGCGGCGGCAGGTCGGCGATCTGACCGCCCGTCACGATCAGATCGGCCGTCGCCGCGACCGTGGCGGCGTCGGCGTGCAGGCGTGCCATCGCGCCGGCGTCGCGCGCGAACGCCAGGCGGGTCTCGCCGCCCAGCGATTCGTACGACGCGCTCTTCGTGCCCGGGATGCGCAGCGCGACCTCCCGCACCGCCGCGGCCAGCGCATCCAGTCGCGACGTGTCCTGCGCGACGATGCGGATGCCGACGGGCGTGCGCACGCCGGTGGTCGTCATGTCCATGCGCGCGCGGGCCGGCGCGGTCCACGCGTTGTTCCAGCCGCGCATTCGCGAGGCCCGATCCAGCGCTTCGACCAGCTCCGCCTTCGTCGCCGGGCTCTCGTCGGGCCACAGCGGGCGCAGCAGCGCTTTCAGCGGGCCCGGCGCCCAGCCCGAGTACCAGCGGTGGCGGGCAACCTTCGGCCACTCGTCGCGCGGCTTGAGGCGGACGATCGTCTCCGCCATCGAGAACGGCGCCGGATCGGTGGCGGTCTCGGCGCGGCCCACCTTGCCGAACACGGTCGCCACCTCGGCGAAGCCGCGGATCGCCCAGTCCTGGCGCCCGAGCTGCATCGCCGCCTGCTCGGGCGGCACGCCCGGCATCGTCGTCGGCATGAAGAACAGATCGCCTTCGTCGATGCGGGGCAAGAATTCGCCGCCGATCCGGCTGACGATCGGCACGCACGAGAGCACCGCCAGCGCCGCGGTCGCCAGCGTGAACGCCGGGCGGGTCAGCGCGAAATGCACGAACGGGCGGTAGGCGCGCACCAGGCCGCGCGTCAGCGGGTTGCTGAACTCGGGGACGATCGCGCCGGTGAGCAGCCGATCGCGCAGCGCGGGCGCGACGGTCAGGGCGACCAGCGCCGCCGCGCCGATGACCAGCGTCTTCGTGAAGGCGAGGGGACGCAGGAGTCGCCCGGTCTCGCCGCCGAAACCGAACACCGGCACGAACGTCAGCGCGGCGATGATCAATGACGTCAGGATCGCCGGCGCGAACGAGCTCGCCGCCGCGGCGATGGCGCGGCGGCGCTGGCCGGCGGGGGCGCCGGCGTCGAGCGTCTCCAGACGGCGGTGGCACGCTTCCAGCGCGACGACGTCCGCGTCGACCGCCAGACCCAGCGCGATCGCGATTCCGCCCAGGCTCATCATCGTGGCGGGCACGCCGCACGCCCACATCGCCGCGAACGTCAGCAGCAACACCAGCGGAAGCGTGCCCAGCGGGACCAGCGCGCTCCGGCCGTGCAGCAGGAACAGCAGGACGACCAGCACCAGCACCGCGATCTCCTCCGCCAGCGCGCGCAGCAACCCGTGCCCGACCCGATCGCTCAGATCCGATCGGTCGTACACGGTGACGAGCTCGGTCCCCGGAGGCAGGCGGCCGCGCGCGCCTTCGAGCACGCGCTTGACCTCGGCGATCACGGCGGACACGTCGGCGCCACGGCGGGCGACGACGATGCCGCCCACGGCCGGGACGGAGCCGCCGAAGTCCGCCACGCCCGCCGCCATGCCCGCGGCGACGCGAACGCGCGCGACGTCGGCGACGCGGACCGGTCCCGATGGCCCCGACGTCAGCGCCGCCAGCGGTGCGTCCGCAATCCGTTTCACCGTGTCGTCGATGTCGATCGCGCGGCCGGCGGGCAAGCCGGCGCGCGCCGCCGCGACGAGGTCGGAGAACGCCACGCCGGTCTCGCGCATCCGGTCGGGCCGCGCTTCGATCAGGACCTCTTCGACCTCGCCGCCCAGCGACGCCACCTCGGCGACGCCGGCGACGCCGTTCAACGCGGGACGAAGCACGTCGTCTTGAAACTGGCGGAGGCGCAGCAGCGACAGCGACGAGAACGGATCGATGCGCGCGCCCATCGTCCGCGCCAGCTTCGGCGCCACCAGCGCGTACTGGTAGACCCAGCCGGTGCTGGACGCCTCCGGCCCGACCACGACGCGCACGCCGGTGGGCAGGCGAGACCGGGCCGCCGCGACGCGCGCCAGGATCTCCGCGCGTCCGGCGGCCACCGCCGCGTCGGACCCGAACACGACGTCGAGGTACGCCATCCCCGCCATCGACGAGCCCCGGATCGCGGTCGCGCCGCGGAGTCCATCCAGCGCGCTCGTCAGCGGCGCCGCCACGTCGTCGGCGACCTCGGCGGCCGCGTGCCCCATCCACTCCGCCAGCAACACCACATGGGGATCGGCCAGCTCCGGGATCGCGTCGCGCGGCAGCGATCGCCGCGCGGCCTCGCCGCCCGCCGCCGCCAGCAACGCGGCGACCATCACCAGCCCGCGATGGCGTCCCATCCAGGCGACGATGCGCGCGATCATGGCGCCGCCGTGCCGGCGCGGGCGCCCAGCCGGCGCTCCGCGTCCACGAAGAACGTGTCCATGACCGCGACGCGCTCGCCGTCGCGGATCCCGCCGACCACGGAGGTGAAGCCGTAAAGGCTGCGCCCGATCTCGACGGGACGCTTGGTGGCGACGCGGCGGTCGGTCGACAGCGACAGCACGTAGGGGCCGTCCGCCGCTCGAAGCAACGCCGAATCGGGCACGACGAGGGCTGTGGGGGTCCGGCTCTGCAGCTTGATCCAGCCGACGGTCCCGGCGGGTGGGGCGCCCGCGCCGTCCGCGAACGCGAACCGCACCAGTGCCGTCGCGCCGTCCCAGGCTTCGGGCGGTTCGTTCGTGCGCCGCACTTCGCCGGCCCGTGGCGTCGCGCCGCCGGTGCTGAACTCGCCGCGCTCGCCTGATTCCAGCATGGCGATCTCGTCGTTGTAGAACGGCGCCACCGCGGTGCCGTCGCCGTCGATCCACGCCGGCGCGCGCATCTCGCGCGGCGTGGGCCGCGGCCGCGCCCACATGACGTCGTAGCTGGAACGGAACGGCGCCGCGTCGCGCGCCGGGCCGTCGTTGTCGGTCGAGCGCGCGTCGCCGGCCGCGGCGGCGCTGCGCATGCGCTCGAGCGCCATCCTGCAGATCGGACATTCGCCGGGCGCCCGCGACACGGCCTGCGGGTGCATCGGGCACGCGTAGGTCGGGGCCGGGCGCGCCGCGACGGTGGACGCGGCCTGGCGGCGCGCGCTCGCGAACGCGATCACCACCGCGACCGCCGCCGCGCCGAGCAACACCACGCGGCCGGCGAGCACCAGCCTCGACGATCTCGTTGACGGTGCGTCCATCTCCGGCGTCTCTCCTAGTGCGGGCTGGGCGGCAATCCTTCGGGAAGCGGCGCTTCTTCCTCCAGCTCCTGCGCCCACTGCGCGCCGTACTGGCGGCGCAGCCGGCGCGCGGCCGCGTGCTCCGCGCTTTCGAACGCGGTGACGCCGTCCGCGCCCAGCGCCGCTTTCAGCGCGGCCCGGCGCGCGCGATCGTTCTCGTCGGTCTTGGCGAGGTTCGCGCCCTGCTGCTCGCCCGGGCTCCACGTCGCGGGATTCGCCACGATGAAGTCGCGTCTGGCCTTCAGATGGCTGGCGTTGATGTCGCGTACGGCGGCGCGGGTCGCCTCGGGAAGGTGCAGCGCCACGAACGCCAGCTCGGCGGCCTCCTGGATGATCCGCTGGTTGTGATCGGCCATCAGCAGCGCGCGCTTCTTCACGGCCGCGTTCTGAACTTGCTGCGGGGAAGGTTCGGGCGCCGCCGGAGCCGATGGGGGCGGGATCGCCGCCGGCGCGGGCGCCGCGGCACGCGCGGGCGCGGGCGCCGCCTGATCGCCGTCGTCGTCGACAAACGCCGGCGCCGCGGGCACCGTCCGGGCGTGCTGGTGGGGACGGAACATCAGATATCCCGCCACCACCAGCAGTGCCAGCGCGATGCCCGCGAGGCCGACGATGATCGGGCTGACGCGTGTCATCAGCCCGCCCCCTGCGGCGTCACGGTTACTTCGCGACCAGGTACGGCCGCATCATCTCGTTGTCCTCGTGATCGAGGATGTGGCAGTGCCACACGTACCCGGGTGGATTTGTCGGATCGAACGGGAACAGGTTCTGCCCCGCCACCACGCCGCCCGCCGGGACGTTCTGCGGCGCCCAGCGGATCGCGATGCGCGTGATCGTGAACGGCAGCATCTTGATGGTGTCCTTCCATCCCCCTTCGTCGGCGGGCGGCGGCGTCGGCGACCCTTGCAGGAAGGGCGTGAACGCGATGTTGCCGCCCACCGCGCCGGCGGCGTTCGCCGTCAGGTAATTGCGCGGCGGACCGAAGCCCGGGATGTACGTACCGGGCGGATAGGTGATGCCGTTGAAGGTGCCCCCCGGGAACGTCGCGTCCCAGGCCGCGCGGTAAGCGTCCCGATCGAACGTCTGCCGGTTGATCACCTGGAACTGGATCAGGTGCACGTGGATCGGGTGGGCGTCCTCGGTCAGGTTCGCGACCTCCCAGATCTCCGTCGTGCCCTCACGCGGATTCTCCGTGGCGCTCACGCCGCGGCCGTTCGACACCGAACCCGGGATGGCTGTGGTCGTTCCCTCGCGGTTCCCGTTCCAGTGCGAGTTGTTGAGCAGCACCTCCAGCGGGCCGCCGTCGCCCTCGACCTCGACCAGCACCAGGTCGCGCGTGCGGTCGGCCGGACGCTGCGCCGTCGGCTTGATGTTCACCATCGGCGTGCGCAGCGGGCGCTGCGGGTTGGCCGGGTTGAAGCTGGTGTCCGTCGAGCTGAGCGGCAGGTTGACGCGGAACTGCATGATCTGCCCGCTGGTGTTGGGGTCGGGCGGGTCGCCGCTGGGGAAGGGACCCTCGGCGTCGTTGGTCATGATGAAGGTGCGCCCGGCCTGGCCCGCGAAGTCGATGATGATGTCGCCGCGCTCGGCGGGCGCCAGGAAGAATTCCGCGGCGGTGGCGCTGTTCGACAGCCGGACCGGCGCGTTCAGCAGACCGCCGTCCGATCCGATCTGCCAGATGGCCGGACCGATCGCGCCCGCCGGCGTGTCGCGGTGCAGCTGCATGCGCAGGAAGCGCGCGTTCGACGCGTTGACCACGCGGAAGCGGTAGCGCCGCGGCTCCACCTGGAAGAACGGCCAGGACTTGCCGTTCACGGCCATCACGTCGCCGAAGAACTCCGGGTTCCAGAACGGATGGTGCTCGGGGTTCGGCGGCGGCCCGTTGAAGCCTTCCGGCTGTCCGTCGGGGAACAGGATCTGGGCGTTGGTGTCGAACTGGCGATCCGCCATCAGCAGCTCCTGCTCGAAGTTGCCGGCGGGAAGACCGATCGGGTTGTTCGCGGCGCCCGTGTCGCGGTTGTCGCGGATCAGGTAGTTGCCCGCCAGGCCCGAGTAGACGTTCAGGCGGACGACGCCCAGCGCGTGGTCGTGGAACCACAGCTGCGTCGCCTCCTGCTGGTTGTTGTAGTTGTAGGCCGTGGTGACGAACGCGGGCCCCGTCTGCTGGAACCGCGGCGTCCACCAGGCGTCGGGGTGACCGTCGTACTGCGACAGATCCTCGGCGCCGTGCAGGTGGGTGACGGCCGGGATCGGACCGTTGTAGGGCTGCACGCACGGGCCGGCGAGTGGCGGTCCGTTGACGCAGTGGTTGTTCTGCGTGAGGTGCAGCGGGTCCGCCCAGTGAACTGTCTGATCGACGGTCAGGTAACGCGCGAGCACCGGCCGCGCGCCGTTCGCTCCTTCGAGGAGGTTGCGATAGTTCACCGACGTCGCGGTGCCGTGGGTCTCGATGGTGAGCGACGGCCAGCTGGGCGCGGCGCCGTTGATCCGGTACCCCCACTGGTAGCTGCCGGCGTTGAACGGCGCCGGCCGGCTCGCATAGACGGATGCGGGCAGGATGCGTTGTTGAAACTCCACCATGTCCACGTTCTGGGTTGTTGTTCCGTTCGATCGCCGGTTCGAGAACGTCGGCATCGCGTCGACGTACTTGGGAACGGTGGCTCCATCGAGCGCCGTCTGCGGCTGCTGCACCGAGGCGGACTGACGGAATTCGATCCTGTCTGGTTGCTGGTTGTTACCGCACGCGACGGGCGCCAGCGCCACCAGCGTCACGCTTCCGATCGATACGAATCGAGACATCGGCATCCTCCTGAGGGAGTGACCGGGAAAATCGGTCAGCCACGTAGGTCGCTGGCGCGCACTCGTGCATGCGAAAAAACTATCCCTAGGGATCTATTTCCTCGTCGGTGTTGAGCACGCCCAACGGATCAAGAGATCTTGATCAGGTGTTGCTGGTACACGGGTTACGACGGCGTATCAGCGACGGGCGGTTTGCTGCCGGAGGCCGCGCGGCACCACCCGGCGTTCGACGGCGCCGAGCAACGCTTCCAGCCCGACCGCCATGACGGCGGCGGGGATCGCGCCCTGCAGGATCAACCCGAAGTCGTCCAGTCGGATGCCCGTCAGGATCGGCTGGCCGAAGCCGCCCGCGCCGACCAGCGCACCGACGGTGGCCGTGCCCACGGCGATCACCGCGGACGTCTTGATGCCGGCGACGATCAACGGCATCGCGAGCGGCAGTTCGACCATGCGCAGGCGCGCGCGCGGCGGGAGGCCCAGCGCGCGCGCGGAGATCTCCAGCGATTCCGGAATGCCAACCAGTCCCGCGTGCGTGTTGCGGACGATGGGCAGCAGGCCGTACAGGAACAGCGCCGCGATGACAGGCGGCGAGCCGATGCCGAGCACCGGGATCAGCAGCACCAGCAGCGCCAGCGACGGGATCGTCTGCATCAGCCCCGCGACGCCGACGACGACGCGCCCGATGCGCGGCCGGCGCGCGGCGACGATGCCCAGCGGGACGGCGAGGGCGATCGCCGCGAGCAGCGAGAGCAGGACCAGCGTGGTGTGCTCGGCGGCGCGCGCGGCGATCGCGGACAGCGCGTTCTGGCGCGGCGCGACGATCGCGGCGTCGCTGACGTTGGCGGTCACGAAGTCGACGGCGGCGTCGCTTTCAGGGACGTGATCCATCTTCACGCGCTCGTTCAGGCCGATCATCAGCTTGTTGTCGAGCTTGCCTTCGAGGCGCGCCATCGCGGCGATCGCGGCGGGCGCGCGCGCCGCGAGATCCGCGCGGTAAAGCAGCAGCGCCTCGTAGGTAGGGAAGAAATGCCGATCGTCCTCCAGCACGCGCAGCTTGTTGGCGTGGATCTCGGGATCGGTCGTGTACACGTCCATCACGTCGACGCCGCTGCTGGCGAGCGCGCGGTAGGCCAGGTCGTGGTCCATGCCGCGCGCTTCGTGGGGGAGCCCGTACCGCGCGCGCAGGCCGGGCCATCCGTCGCCCCGGTTCATGACCTCGTTGCTGAACACGAGGTTCAGGTCCGGGTGCGCGAGCAGGTCCGAGATGCGGCGGACGCCCAGCGCGGCGGCGCGCGCCTCGGTCATCGCGAGGCCGTAGCTGTTGTCGAAGCCGAGCGGCTTCGTCGCCCGCAGGCCATGCGCCCCCAGCACCGCGTCGAGCGGTCGGCCCGCGACCTCGTTGCGCAGGATCTCCTTCGTCAGCGTCCCGGTGTATTCGGGATAGACGTCGACCGCGCCGCGCTCCAGCGCGCGGAACACGACCTCGGTGCCGCCGAGCTGGCGGCGGTGCTCGACGGGCACGCCCGCGCCGCGCACCAGCGCCGCCACCATCTCGCCCAGGATCACGGACTCGGTGAAGCCCTTCGACGCGACGACCACCGGACGGTCCGAGGCGTGACAGCCGGCGATCGCCCCGGCGAGAGCCGCAAGCAGCGCGGCCGGGAGCGGTCGCTTCATCCGCGCGTCTCGGGCGCGCGCGCGGATCCGCCGTTCCCGGTGGCGAGGAACGCGGTGACGAACGGGTCGGCGGGCGCAGAGGCGAGGGTCGCGAACGGGCCCTGCTGCACGACGCGGCCGGTGCGCATCAGCACGACGACGTCCGCGAGGTGCGCGGCCTCGCCCACGTCGTGGGTGACGACGATGACGGTCTTCGCGAGCGCTCGGAAGATCGCGCGCAGATCGTCGCGCAGCTCGGTGCGCACCAGGGGATCCAGCGCGGACAGCGGCTCGTCGAGCAGCAGCACCTCGGGATCCAGCAGCAACGCGCGCATGATCGCGACGCGCTGGGCCTGCCCGCCCGAGAGCTCGTTCGGGTAGCGGGCGAGCGCGTCGGCCGGGAAGCGCGTCAGCGCCGCCAGCTCGTCGAGGCGCTTGGCGGCGCGCGCCGGATCCCAGCGCAGGTAGCGGGCCATCAGCGTGACGTTCTCGGCGGCGGTCAGGTGCGGGAACAGGCCGCCGTCCTGGATCACGTAGCCGATGCGCCGGCGCAGCGCTTCGATGTCCTGCGCAGGGAGCGGGCGACCGTCGACGGTGATGTCGCCCGCGTCGGGGGCGACCAGCGCGACCAGCAGGCGCAGCACCGTCGACTTGCCGCAGCCTGACGGGCCGAGCAGCGCCGTCGTCTTGCCCGACGCGAACGTCAGATCGATACCGTCGACCGCCGCACCCGCGCCGTAGCGTTTGGTGACCTTCGAGAGCCGCAGCTCCATCCTGGCGCCAGTGTAGTTCTTATCCCCTCTCCCCGCGAAGCGGGGAGAGGGTTAGGGTGAGGGTCCGCGCCGCTACTCGTCGTCGGTGTCGGCGGGGTCGTCGCCTTCGCGCTCGAGGGCGCGGTACAGCGTGCGCCGATCGATGCCCAGCTTCTCGGCGGCCTTCTTCTTGTTGCCGCCGCTCTCCTGCAGCACCAGCTGGATGTAGCGACGTTCCAGCTCCGCCAGGCTGGGCCGGTCGGCGATGATGCCGCCGGCGTCACCTTGGCCGCCACCGCCCGCCGCGATCGCCGCCGCGGTCCCGGCGCCGCCGCCCACCTCCGGCGGCAGGTCCGACGGCAGCACGACGCCGCCCTTCGCGACCGCCACCGCGCGCTCGATCGCGTTCTCCAGCTCGCGCACGTTGCCCGGCCAGGTGTAAGCGTTCAGCAGCTTCAGCGTCTCGGGCGACATCGCCGCCGCCGCGCGCCGCTCGCGCCGGGCCAGCTTGGCGAGGAAGTGCGCGACCAGGATCGGCACGTCCTCGCGCCGGTCGCGCAGCGGCGGCAGGTGTACGGTCACGACGTTGATGCGGAAGTAGAGATCCTCGCGGAAGCGCCCCGTCTTGACCTCTTCATCTAGATCCTTGTTGGTCGCGCACACCAGCCGCACGTCGACGCGGATCGGCTCGCTGCCGCCCACCGGCTTGACCTCGCCGTCCTGCAGCGTACGCAGCAGCTGCGCCTGCATCTTCGGCCCCATGTCGCCGATCTCGTCGAGGAACATCGTGCCGCCGTTCGCCGTCTCGAACAGGCCGCGCTTCGCAGACACCGCGCCCGTGAACGCGCCGCGCGCGTGGCCGAACAGCTCCGACTCCAGCAGCGATTCCGTCAGCGCCGTGCAGTTGACGGGGACGAACGGCGCGCCGGCGCGCGGCGAATGCGTGTGGATGGCGCGCGCGACCAGCTCCTTGCCCGTCCCGGACTCGCCCTCCACCAGAACGGTCGCCGTCGATGCCGCCACGCGCGCCACCAGCTTGTACACCTCCAGCATCACGGGGCTCTTGCCCACGATGTCCTGCAGGTGCGTCTTGCTCTCGCTCGGTTCGCTCTTCTGCTCGGCGACCAGCCGCTTGCGCTCGAGCGCGCGCGCCACCGTCAGGCGCAGCTCCTCGATGTTGAACGGCTTGGACACGTAGTCGTATGCGCCGCGCTGGATCGCCTCCATCGCGCCCGCGACGTCGCCGAACGCGGTGATCAGGATGACCGGCGTGGCGGGCGCCTTGCTGGTGAACGCCGCCAGCACGTCCAGCCCGCCCGATCGCTCCATGCGCACGTCGCTGACCACCAGGTCGTAGCGCCCCTCCTGGGCGCGCTCGACCGCGCCGGCGCCGTCGTCGACCGCCTCGACGGTGTAACCCTCGCCGCGCAAGATCTCGCAGAGCAGATCGCGCGCGACGCGATCGTCCTCCGCCACCAGCACGCGCGTCGGGTTCGTCATGATGGGCACACTGGAAGGGTTCCCAAACCCTCCCGCGAAGCGCTCGGCCAGGCGAAGCCTGGCCTCCCGCACGCGATCATGCTCGCCCTCCGGCGGCGCGCGGCCGCGGCTCGGCGACCGGCGGACCCTGGCGCGGCAGGCGCACGAAGAAGGTCGAGCCCTTGCCCGCCTGACTCTCGACCGAGATCGTTCCGCCCAGCGCGGCGGTCAGCTGGCGGCAGATCGCCAGGCCCAGGCCGGTTCCCTTGCCACGGCCCTTGGTCGTGTAGAACGGTTCGAAGATACGCCGCAGGTCGTCCTCCGCGATGCCATGGCCGGTGTCGCTCACGGTGATGAGGATATCGTCGTCGGCGACCGGGCGCGCGTCGACGTCGACCCGACCGTTGCGATCGACCGCGTCGAGGGCGTTCGACACCAGGTTCACGATGATCTGACGCAGCAGCCCCGGATCCGTTATGAGGTTACCGATGCCGGGCGCGACCTTCCAGGTGACCTGCGCCTGCTTGGCCGGCGCCACGCCTTGCACGATCTCGACCGCTTCCTCGAGCAGGCGCGGCAGCGCTGTCGGCTGCCGTTCCGGTTCCAGCGGCCGCGTCGAATCAAGGTAGTCGCGCACGATCTTGCTGATGCGCTCGATCTCGCGCGCCGACACGTCCAGTCGTTCGCGCAGCGCGGCCGGCAGCTCGCGCTCGCGCAGCGCCAGCTGGACATGGCCCGACACCGACGACAGCGGCGTACCGATCTCGTGCGCCAGCTGCGCGGCCAGCTGGCCGAGCGTCGCCAGCCGGACCTTGGATGCGTTGTCGACCTGCATGTCGTTGAGCAGCCGGTTCAGCTGCGCCAGGGTCGCGTTCTTCTCGGACAGGTCGTGCGTCGCTTTCTCGATCTCGGCGGCCAGGCGCTGGTTGAACGCCCGGATCTGCGCGTCCGCTTGCGACAGTCGGCCCAGCATGCTGTTGAAACCTTGGGACAGGCGCCCGACCTCGTCCACCGTGTCGACGGGAATGCGCCGCGAAAGGTCGCCCGCCTCGACGTCGCGCATCGCGCCCGCCAGCGCCTCCAGCGGCCGGCCGATGATCCGCTGCGTGATGAAGCCCGAGACGAAGGTCAGCACGACGACGACCACGATCGCGAAGATGATCGAGATCTGCTCCTCGCGGTTCAGGACCGACTCGACCTGACCCAAGCTCCACTTCATCACCAGCGTCGCCTTCCACGGCCCGGGCAGATCGACGGGCAGCTCGATCGGCTCTTCCTGCGGCGACCCGGCGGACGACCTGCCCAGGCCCAGCGGCTGGCGCGCGAACGGCGCGAACCGCGTGATCTCGGGGCGATCGCCGCGCGGCGCGGCGATGCGGCTCGAGGGCGTGTACGCCTCGCGATAGACGTACAGGTCCAGGCGCACGATGCGCCCGTGCCGATTCAGGTACCCGAGCAGCTTTTCCTCCAGATCGCGGTCGTCCGCGTCAGGCGGAACGCTTTTGAGGTCCTCGGCGATGTCGTGCGCGATCTCCACCGCCGACTTCTGCGCTTCGGTGATGATGCTCCGGCGCGCGTAGTACATCCGCCCCCACGACGCGACGCCGACCGTGACCGCCACGCTGACGGCGATGAGCCAGATCTTCGTCCGGATGGTCACGGCGGTAGTGCTGGCAATCCTACCCCGGAAGACCCTGCTAGGATGGGGGCGTCATGAGGTTACTTGGCCAGATTCAGATCACGATGGCGACCGCCGAGACGGTCAACCGCGAGCCTGGTTTCTGGGACAAGCTGAAGCGAGGGCTGGGCGGAAAGGTCAACCTCGACACCGGCGAGGTGAAGGTCGCGCTGGAGGCGACCGCGCTGGTCGATCAGGTCAAGCGCGCGTTCGCGCGCGTCGGCATCGACAACGCGGTGTCGCTGGTCGTCGACGACACCGTCATTTTCCAGGACAGCGACGGGCGCGCAGGCGATCTGCCCGACCTGATCCTGGCCCTGTCCGAGCACGCGTCCGTGTTCGGGCGCGGCTTCCGCGAGATGAAGCTGGCCGTCGAGAAAGAGGAAGCGAACCTCCACCTTCTCTGCGAGGTCCGCGCGCTGACGCAGCACCGGCGCGGCGAGCCGTCGGCCTTCGTGTCGGTGGGCGGCCGCATCCGCGATCTGGAGCCGCGCACCGGCGAGGACGCGGACGCGTACCGCGCGCGCGTCGAACCGCTGGCGAAGGACGCCGGCCTGCTGGAGACGGCGCGCCTGCAGTTCCAGTCCTTCGTGGGACGGCTGGAAGCGGCGCTGCACGCGGCGCTGCCGGAAGCGACCGTCGAGGAGAAGCGCGCGGACGCGGTGGTGGTCCGTCCGACCACGCAGCCGACGGCGCCCGCGCAGGATCCGCGCAGCCCCGTCTACGATCCGTACGCGATCTACTACCCGAGCCCGATGAGCACGGTGCTGGACATCATGCTGATCTCGTCGTTCATGAACATGATGATGCCGCCGCCCGCGATCATGGTCGTGCACCCGTCGGGCGTTCCCATCGGCGGCGCGGACACGATCGCCTCGCACCCCGAGGCGGTCGAGGCGTCGGCGGTCGATCCGGGCGACGCGCAGGGCGGCCACGAAGGCGATCTCGGCGGTGGCGACGGTGACGGTGACTACGGCGCTGCCGACGGCAGCCAGGACGCGCTGGCCGACAACTCCGACTTCGACGGCGGCGGGGACTTCGGCGACGGCGGCGGCTTCGACGGCGGCGGTTTCGACGGCGGCGGCGGCGACTACTAACTTCCGATCCCCTCTCCCGCGAAGTGGGAGAGGGTTAGGATAAAA
>Ga0207651_10000755_pt1 | contig 13894 bp, 9 predicted proteins | sample KBSM23metaG_FD_184328 | JGI IMG/M metagenome (GOLD analysis project Ga0207651, IMG submission 184328) | Miscanthus rhizosphere microbial communities from Kellogg Biological Station, Michigan, USA - KBS M2-3 metaG (SPAdes) (version 2) | ecosystem: Host-associated > Plants > Roots > Rhizosphere >... | reverse complement strand
CGATGGCGATCGTCCGCCCGATGACGCGTGGATCGGCGCTCAAGCGCGTCCGCCAGAACGCTTCTGACAGCACCGCGACGCGCGCCGCCGCAGCCTCGTCGCCGGCATCGAGCAGGCGGCCCACGCTGGGTTTCAGCCCCATCACGGTGAAGTACTGGCCGGAGACCGCTTCGCCGAAGACCGTCTGCGACACATCGCCCGCGCGAACCGTCGTGCGGATCATGGCGCCCGCGGCGACCGCGCGGGCCGCGGTCTGCCCGGCGCGAAAGTCCGCGAAGTCGGGCCATGACATCGCCGGATAGGTGACGCGGGGGTCGCCGGCAACCACGATGAGTTCCGACGCGTCGGGGATGCCGAGCGGCATCCACAGGAGCGTGCGGACCGCCGAATAGATCGCCGTGCACACCCCGATCCCCAGCGCCAACGAGGCAACGGCGAACAGCGTGAACCCCGGAGCCTTGCGCAAACGCCTGAGCGCGTGGCGGATGTCGCGGCCGATCTGCTCCATCCGGAAGGTTATAATCCGACCGATCTCCATGCGCAAATCCGTAAGGCTGCTCGCGATCGCCGCCGCCGCCGTCGCGCTGTGTGCGCTCGCCTGCTCCGGCGGCACCAAGCGCGGCCCGTCGAAGGTCAACAAGAAGCTCGTCATCCTCGGCTTCGACGGCATGGATCCGCACCTGCTGAAGAAGTGGATGGACGAGGGCAAGCTGCCCAACATCTCGAAGCTGGCGCAGGGCGGCGGCATGTTCCCGCTGCAGACCACGCACTCCCCCGAGTCGCCGACGGCGTGGGCATCGTTCGCCACCGGCGTCAACGCCGGCAAGCACAACATCTACGACTTCCTCGTGCGCGACACCACGTCGTACCTGCCGGACCTCGGGATGGTCACGCGCACGCCGCCGAAGTTCCTCTTCAACTACTTCCCGCTGTCGAAGCCGAAGGTCACGTCCACGCGCGGCGGCACGTCGTTCTGGGTCACCGCCGGAAAGCAGGGCGTCCGCTCCGACATCCTGACCGTGCCGGTCACGTTCCCGCCGGAGGACGTCGAGAACGGCGAGCTGCTCTCGGGGCTTCCGCTGCCCGACATCCGCGGCACGATGGGCACGTTCTCCTATTACGCCACCGACCTGAGCCGCTACGAAGAAGGCAACACCGAGATGGGCGGCATCCTCAAGCGGCTCGTCTTCGAGAACGACACCGCGTCGAGCGAGCTGGAAGGGCCGCCCAGCCCGATCGTCCGCCAGAAGATCGAGGCGGTCCGCCGCAAGGGGCCGACGCTCAGCGAGAGCGACCGCGCGCAGCTGGCCGAGCTGCAGGCGGTGCAGGACGTCCGCGTCCCGTTCACCGTCCAGTGGAATCGTACGGGCAAGATGGCGACGCTCTCGATCCAGGATCGGACCATCGCGCTCGAGCGCGGCAAGTGGACGCCGTGGATCGACCTGACGTTCAAGGTGAACGCGATCGTGCGCGTGCACGGCATGGTGCAGATGCTGCTGATCAACGCCGACAACGAGCTGCAGCTGTACGTCTCGCCGGTGAACTTCAAGCCCGACGATCCGCCGGTGCCGATGTCGTCGCCGGCGTCCTTCTCGGGGGATCTCTACAAGGCGATCGGCAACTACCGCACGCTGGGCTGGGCGGAAGCGACCTGGGCGCTCAACGAGAACCGCATGGACGAGAAGACGTTCATGGACGATCTCATGGTCGCCTTCGACGACCGCGCGAAGGTGATCCTCAACCGCGCCGATCAAAAGGACTGGGACCTGATGGTCGGCGTGATCGAGTCCACCGATCGCGTGCAGCACATGATGTGGCGGCTGATCGACCCGCAGCATCCGCTCTACGACGCGGCGCTGGCGGCGCAGTTCGGCGACTCGATCGAGCGCGTCTACAGGAAGGCGGACGACTTCGTCGGCGAAGTGGTCAAGCGCGTCGGGCCCGGCGTCCCGGTGATGATCGTGTCGGACCACGGCTTCCACTCGTGGCGCAAGGCGGTGAATCTCGACACCTGGCTCGTCCAGAACGGCTACATGGTGATGAAGGGCCAGAGCGCCGACAAGAAGCTCTCGGATCTGTTCGGCGGCGGCACCTTCTGGGAGAACGTGGACTGGAGCCGCACGCGCGCCTATGCGATGGGCATCGGCCAGATCTATTTCAACCTCCGCGGCCGCGAGGCACAGGGGATCGTCAGCCCGGGCGCGGAAGCGACGGCGCTCGCCGATGAACTGAGCAAGAAGCTGCTGACGCTGACCGATCCCGAGGACGGGACGCCGATCATCCGCGCCGTCTACAAGCGCGACGACATCTACAGCGGGCCGTTCATCAACAACGCGTCGGAGCTCCAGGTCGGGATGAACGACGGCTATCGCGTCTCGTGGCAGACGACGCTGGGCGGCTCGCCGGCGGGAATCGTCTACAAGAACGACCGCAAGTGGAGCGCCGATCACGGCGGCTACGATTACGCGATCACCTCCGGCATCCTGGTCACGAGCCAGCCGATCAACACGAAAGATCCGCGCATCATCGACATCGCACCGACGGTGCTGCGGTATTTCGGCCTGTCTGTGCCTACCGATATTGATGGGAAGCCGCTTTACTAGCCTTCCGCCTATAGGCGGAAGCTACGGGATGGAGCTTCCGCCTGAAGGCGGAAGCCACGAGATCGCGAATCATGTGGCTTCCGCCTTCAGGCGGAAGATACTCTCCGCGTGCCTGCTCGGGATCCTGTGCATCAGCCTCAGCGCACAGACGCCTGTAGACAAGGCTCAGACCGAGGCGCTGGCGAAGCGCGCCGCCGAGCGGCTGACGGCGCTGCAGCGCGAAGCCGAGTCGCTGGCGAAACAGGAAAACACGCTGCTCGTCGACCTGCGGCGACTGGAAGTCGAACGCGAGATCCGCAGCGAGGAGCTCGCGCGCGTTCAACGCGACATCGCCGGCGTGCAGCGCCAGCTCGCGGCGGCGACCGCGCGCGCCGAGGCGCTGCAGGGTGAAGCCGATCGCCAGCGGCCCGACGTCGAGGCGCGGCTCGTCCAGCTGTACAAGATGGGGCGCGCCGGCTACTGGCGACTGCTGCTCGACGTCGACAGCCTGCGCGACGTCGGCCGCGCGTACCGGACCGCGGCAGCGCTCGGACGGATCGACCGCGACCGCGCCGAGGAGCATCGCCGCACCCTGGCGGCGCTCAGGACGGAACGCGCGACGCTCGAAGCGCGCGCCAAGGAGCTGTCGTCGCTGCAGCGCAAGGCGCAGGCGGCGAGCGCCGCGGTCGAGCGCGCCGTCGCGGCGCGAACCGAGCTGGTGCAGTCGATCGACGCGCGCCGCGATCTCAACGCGCAGCTCACCGGCGAACTGCAGGAGGCGCAGCAGAAACTTCAGGCGACCATCACGGGATCGGCCGCCGGCCGGCCGTCCGCCGCGCCCGTGCTGCCGCTGCGGCCGTTCCAGGGGGCGCTGCCCTGGCCGGCGGAGGGCGTCCTGACCGCCCGGTTCGGGCGCCAGCCGCCCCGCGCCATTGGTCCCGCCATTCGTAACGGGATCGAGATGTCGCTGCCGGAAGGGGAGGCCATCCGCGCGGTCCACGAGGGGACCGTCGCGTATGCCGATCCCTTCAGCGGCTATGGCAATCTCGTCATCGTGGACCACGGGTCGGGGTCGTATTCGCTCTACGGCCACCTCGGCAGCCTCGCCGTAAAGAAAGGTGAGAAAGTGGATACGACCACGACGGTCGGGCTCGCCGGGCGAAACCCCGCCGGCAACCCGGCCCTTTATTTCGAGCTTCGCGTCGACGGTAAGCCCGTGGACCCGCTACAATGGCTGAAGCGATGACTACACGTACGCGCCTCTCCGTTCTCCTGATTTCGACGCCGCTCCTGGCGTTCGTGGTGCTCGGCGGCCTGCGCGGGCGGGCGGCGGACAGCGACGAGACCTTCCAGCACCTTCGGGTGTTCGACGACGTCGTTTCGCTGATCCTCAACAATTACGTCGAAGAGGCGAAGACCGACAAGGTCTTCGAAGGGGCGCTGCGCGGCCTCGCCGACACGCTCGATCCCGACAGCGCCTACCTGACCGCGACCGAGGCGCGGACCCTGGACGTGTCGGGCCCGTGCGCCGCGGTCGTCCCGGCCGCGTCGTGCGCCGGGGGAGCCGCCGGCGACGTCGGCATCGAGCTCACCCGCCAGTACTACCTGCGGATCATCGCCGCGCGCGACGACTCTCCCGCGGCCAAAGCCGGACTGCAGACCGGCGATTACGTCCGCGCGATCGACGGCAAGCCGGCGCGCGACCTTTCGGTCTTCGAAGGCATGCGCCTCCTGCGCGGCGCGCCCGGCTCCAAGGTCACCCTGACGATCATCCGCGGCAACGCCGCCGAGCCGCGCCAGGTCGAACTGATCCGCGAGAAGACGCCCGCGTCGCTGGTCACCGGCAAGATGATGGGGGACACGGGCTACATCCGCGTCGCCTCGTTCGGCCCCGATACGACCGCCAAGCTGCGCACGCAGGCCGGCGAGCTCGCGAAGACCGGCGCCAAGAGCCTGATCATCGACGTGCGCCACACCGCGGAAGGCCCGTTCGAGGCCGGCATCGACGCGGCGCGGCTGTTCGTCCCGTCCGGCACGCTGGCGATGGTCGCCGGGCGCGACGAGCAGGCGAAGAAAGTGGATCGGGCCTCGCCGGCGCCGAAGGAAATCCCGAAGCCGTCCGCGTCGGCGATCAAGCAGACGATCACCGCCAAGTCGGGTGACGGCGTAATCACCCTGCCGGTGACGCTGCTCGTGACGACGGGCACCTCGGGCGCCGCGGAGCTCTTCGCGGCGGCGCTCGAAGGCAACCATCGCGCGGACTTGATCGGCGAGCGCACGCTCGGCCGCGCCGGCATCCAGAAGCTGGTGAAGCTGCCCGACGGCCGCGGGCTGTGGCTCACCTACGCGCGCTACCTGACGCCGGACGGCGAACTGATCCAGGGCAAGGGGCTGAACCCCACCGTCGACGTGGACGAACCGGAGCTGGACTTCGATCAGCCGAAGCCGACGACCGATCCGATCCTCGACACGGCGCTGGAGCGCATCCACAAGAAGGCGGCCTAACCGCCCGTCCGACCGCCGCGTTATGCTGACGCGGTGCGCGTGCTCCTCGGGCGCGGCGTCCGCGCCGTCCTCCTGCTCCTGGCGGTCTCGTTTCTCACGTTCGTCGCGCTCGCCGGCACGCCCGGCCAGTTCGCCGACGAACTGCGCCTGGACCCCCGGATCAGCGCGGCGACGATCGAGGCGCTGCGCGCCGAGTTCGCGCTCGACGAACCGGTCCTGACGCGCTACGGGCACTGGCTGCGCGCGGCGCTGCACGGGCATTTCGGCTTTTCCCTGACCTACCGCATCCCGGTCGAGCGGATCCTCTGGCGCCGCGCCGCGAACACGCTGCTCCTGACCGCCACGTCGCTGTGCCTGGCGTGGGCGCTCGCGCTGGCGATCGGGCTGGCGACGGCGACCGCGCGGCGGACCGGCTGGGATCGCGCCGCCGGAGTGATCGCGGCGGCTCTCCTGGCATTGCCCGATCTGCTCATCGCGCTCGCGCTGCTGACGATCGCCGCGCACACCGGCATCCTTCCCGCCGGCGGCATGACGTCGGTCGGCGTGGAGACCGGCAGCTGGGCGGCGCTGCGCGACCTCGCGGCGCACATGGCGATCCCGGTGGCGGTGCTGACGCTCTCGACGATGCCGACGCTGCTGCAGCACGTGCGCAGCGCGCTCGGACAGAGCATGCCGCCGCCGCTGGCGACGGCACTGCTGGCGCGCGGGCTGCCGCGGCCGCGGCTGATCGCCCGTCACGCGCTGAAGCTCGCGTCCGCGCCCCTGGCGGCGCTCGGGGGCATCTCGCTCGGCTCGCTGCTCAGCGCCGGGGTGCTCGTGGAAGTGCTGGTGGGATGGCCGGGGATGGGCTCGCTGCTCGTCGAGGCGGTGACCGCGCGCGATCAGTTCGTGATCGTCGCGGCCACCGCGCTGGCCACGGCGGCGCTCGTCGCCGGCAACGCCATCGGCGATCTGATCCTGCACGCTGCCGATCCGCGCGTCCGCGGCGCCGATGCGATCGCCGCGCCGGCGGCGGCGCAATGAGGCGCGGGACGTCTCCGAAGGCGGCGCGTGTCGCGCGTGGCGCCTTGCTCGCGGCCACCGTGCTGCTGCACGCCGTCATCCTCGCGGCGCCGTGGGTGGCGCCGTACGATCCCGCGGCGCAGCACCGCGACGTTCCCTTCGCTCCCCCGACGCGACTCCATTTCGTCGATCGCGACGGACGCTGGCACGCGCAGCCGTTCGTGTGCGCGATCGTGCACGTGCCCGGCACCTTCTTCCGTTATGTCGAGGACTGCGCGACCACGGCGCCGGTGCGCACGTTCGTGATGCGGCACGAGCCCTTCGGGTTCACGACGCGTGAGGCGCGGCACCTGTTCGGCGCCGACGCACCGCTCGATCTGTTCCTGTTCGGCACCGACGAGTTTGGCCGGGACGTGTTCTCGCGGCTGCTGCTGGGGGCGCGGGTGTCGCTGGCGATGGCCATCGCCGCGGCCGGCGTCGCGCTGGCCATTGCCGTCGTCACCGGCGCGATCGCGGGTTATGTGGGTGGCTTCGCCGATACCGCAATCTCGGCGGGCACCGAGCTCGTGCTGGGGCTGCCGTGGCTCTATCTGCTCATCGCGGCGCGCGCGGCGATGCCGCTGGCGCTGCCGCCGCCGCAGGCCATGGCGATGATCGTCGTCCTGCTCGGGTTCCTCGGCTGGGCGCGGCCCGGACGCCTCGTGCGCGCGACCGTGGCCGCGGCCCGGGGACGCGAATACGTCATGGCCGCGCGAACCGCCGGCGCGTCGACGCCGCGGATCCTGATCAGGCACATCCTGCCGGACGTGACCGCGGTGGTGACCGTCGCGGGCGTGGTCCTCGTCCGCCAGTTCGTCGTCGCCGAGACCACGCTGTCGCTGTTCGGGCTCGGCGTACCCGAGCCTGTACCGAGCTGGGGTACTATGCTGGCGGCGGCGCAACGCCCGCGCGCGCTCACGGAAACGTGGTGGCTGCTGGCGCCGGTCGTTGGATTGATCGTGGTTTGTATGGTGTACTACGCGCTGGCCCGGGTGCTTCGCCCGGACCCGCTGCACAATCGCCCATAAAACATGCGGATCGGCGCGTTCTGCGTGCTCCTCTGTCTCGCCGGGTTGGCGGAGCAACGCACACCTGTGCCCGCTGCCGGCAGCGCGCGCCGCGGCGGCCAGCTCGTGGTCGCCGAGCGAAGCGCGCCGCGCTCGTTCAATCCCGTCGTCATCACCGACAACCCGTCGAAGACCGTCCTCGAGCGGATCAACAGCGACCTCATTCACATCAACCGCAAGACCTTCAAGACCGAGGCGGCGCTCGCCAAATCATGGACGGCCTCGCAGGACGGCCGTGAATACACCATCAAGCTGCGGCCCGGCCTGAAGTTCTCGGATGGCCACGCGCTGACCGCCGACGATGTCGTGTTCACGTTCCAGGTCTACCTGGACGAGAAGCTCGGCGCGCCGCAACGCGACCTGCTGATTGTCGCCGGCAAGCCGATCGGCGTGCGCAAGGTCGACGACCTCACCATCGTCGTCTCGCTCGCCGAGCCGTACGCGGTGGCGGACCGGATGTTCGACGGCATCGCCATCCTGCCCAGGCACGTCCTCGCCGAGCCCTATGCCGCCGGGACGCTTTCGAAGCAGTGGAGCCTGTCCGCGGCGCCGGCGTCGATCGTCGGCACCGGCCCCTTCCGGGTGAGCCAGGTCGTACCTGGCGAGCGCGTCGTCCTCGAGCGCAACCCGCACTACTGGAAGCGCGACGGGCGCGGCGAGGCGCTGCCCTATCTCGATCAGCTCGTCTTTCTCGCGGTGCCGAGCACCGATACGCAATGGCTCCGCTTCACCTCGGGCGAGCTCGACATCATGAGCGGGGCCACCGCCGAGCAATTCGCTTCACTCCCTCCGGGGCGTTACGCGGCGGCGGATCTCGGGCCGGGACTCGAGTACAACTTCCTGTTCTTCAACCAGAGCGATGGCCAGACCGGTCCGCTCGCGGCGCGGCAGGCGTGGTTCCGCCAGGAGAACTTCCGGCACGCGATCTCGGCCGCCATCGATCGCGAGGCGATCGTCAAGCTGGTCTACCGGGGCCGGGGGGAACCCCTGTGGGGCCCGGTCACGAGCGGCAACGCGGCATGGCGCAACGGGTCGATCCCGCGCCTGCCGCGATCCGTCGAGCGCGCGCGCCAGTTGTTGCGCGACGCGGGGTTCACCTGGCGTCAGGACGGCGCGTTGGTGGACCGCACCGAAACGCCTGTCGAATTCAACATCATCGTCTCGAGCAGCCGGCCCGAGCGCAACCAGATGGCGACACTGATCCAGAACGATCTCGCGTCCATCGGGATCCGGGTGACGGTCTCACAGCTCGAATTCGGCGCGTTCGTGGCGCGCGTCACCCGTACTCGCGACTTCGACGCCTGCATCAACGGCATCGCCAACGTCGACGCCGATCCCAACCCCGAGGTGAATGTCTGGCTGTCGAGCGGGACGCTGCATCTGTGGAATCCGGGCCAGGCCAAGCCCGCGACCCCGTGGGAAGCCGAGATCGACAGGTTGATGCGCGGCCAGATGACCGCGCCGACGGTGGCCGATCGGAAACGGATGTTCGACAAGGTGCAGGCGCTGCTCGCCGAGCACGAGCCGATGATCTTTCTTGCCAGCCCACACATCCTGGTGGCGGCCAAGCCGACGCTGGGAAACTTCCAGCCGGCCGTCCTTCCGCACTATGCGCTCTGGAACGTCGACGAGCTGTATTGGCGCGCGGCGTCCCGAGACTGATGACCGGACGAGGCAAAAGCACACCCCGGGAACACGACTCATGGGATGACGCCCGCCTGGTTCAGGCGTGTCGTGATGGCGACGAGCAGGCGTGGGCGACGCTCATCCAGCGCTATCGCCGCTTGATTTACTCGATTCCCGTCCGCTACGGCGCGCAGCCGGCCGACGCCGCCGACATCTTCCAGGCGGTGTGCCTCGAGCTCTACGCCGAGCTGCCGAAGCTGCGCAAGGTGGAAAGCCTGCGCTCGTGGCTGATCTCGGTGACGACGCACCAGGCCTTTCACTGGAAGCAGCGGGTGCGGCGGCGCGGCGCGCGCGAAGGGGACGCCGACGAAGCCGAGGCGACCGTTGCCGCGCCGACCGCGCCGGATCTGCTGGAGGTGAGCGAGCGCGAGCAGACGCTGCGCGATGCGATCGACACGCTGCCGCCGCGCTGCCGCGAGATGGTGCAGCTGCTGTTCTTCAGCGAACCGCCGCTCCCCTACGCTGAAGTGGCGAAGCGGCTCGGCCTGGCCACCGGGTCGATCGGGTTCATCCGCGGACGGTGCCTGAAGAAGCTGCAGCGGGCGCTGCAGGACGCGGGGTTCGAGGGATGAACCGCGCCGAGCGGCTGATCGAAACGCTCGCGGCGACGCCGGATCTGCGCCGCCGCCGCGCCCTCGTGGAGAAGGCGCGCCCGGCGCCGGACCTCGCCTTCCTCGAGAAGCTGACCGACATCGTCCCGGTGCGCGGCCGCGTCGATCTGCTGCAGGCCGAGCGCCTCGTCGACGCCGCCGGGTGGATCGCGGCGCGGCTCGGAACGGAGTACGCCAGCGGGCGCAGCCTGCGCGCGCGCGGCCACGTGCTGACGCTGGCCGGCCGATCCGGCCCGGCGTTCGAGGCCTACCGCGAGGCCATCGCCTGCTTCATGAAAGCCGGCCGTCCGCTCGACGCGGCGATCACCCGCAGCGGCGCGCTGCAGGTGATGATCTACCTCGGACGCTACGCGCAGGCGTTCACCTGGGCGCGGCAGGCGCGCCGCACCTTCGAGCAGGCCGGCGATCGGCTGCGGCTCGGACGGCTGGACTCGAACTTCGCCAACGTCCTCTACCGCCAGGATCGGTTCACCGAGGCGCTGGCGCTCTACCGCCGCGCCTACAAGACGCTGACGCGCGTGGGCGCCCCCAATGACGTCGCCATCGCGCTGCGCAACACCGCGGTCTGCCTGATCAGCCTGAACCAGTTCGACCAGGCACTGGCGACGCATCACCGCGCGCGCGCCCACGCCGAGCGGCACAACCTGCCGCTGCTGGTGGCGGAAGCCGACTACAACATCGCCTACCTGTACTACCTGCGCGGCGAGTACTCGCGCGCGATCGAGCTGTACGCCGCGACGCGGCGCCGCTGCGAGCGCCTGGGCGATCTGTACCACCGCGCGCTCTGCGATCTCGACGAGTCGGAGCTGTCGCTGGAGCTGAACCTGACGGCCGACGCCGCGCGGCTGGGCCAGCAGGCCTACGAGCGCTTCAGCGAGCTCGACATGAACTACGAGGCGGCCAAGGCGCTGACGTGGCTGGCGATCGCGGCGTCGCAGTCCGGCGACTCGGCCGGGGCGCTGCGCTACTTCGGCCTGGCGCGGCGCCGCTTCCGCGCCGAGCGCAACCGCACCTGGCTGGCCGTCCTCGATCTCTACCAGGCGATCGTCCTGATCGACGACGACCGCCGCCTCACGCACGCGCGCGAGCTGGCGGAGGCGGCGCAGCTCGTCTTCGTGGACGTCGGGCTGCCCGCCAAGGCGGCGCTCGCCGAGCTGGTGATCGCGCGCGCGGCGCTGCGCGCCGGCGACCCGGCGACGGCGGAACAGTGGTGCAACGACGCGATCGAGCGCCTGGCCACGACGCAGGCGCCGGTGCTGCGCTTCCAGGCCAGCTTCGTGCGCGGCCAGATCGAGGAAGCGCGCGGACGCACCGTCACCGCCGCCGACGCGTACCTCGAGGCGCACGCCTGGCTCGAGACGCTGCGCACGGACCTGCGCGCGGAGGAGACGAAGATCGCGTTCCTCCGCGACAAGCTGGTCGTCTACGAGAGCGTCGTGGCGATCGCGCTCGCCGGCGGGCCGCGGGTCAGCCGCACGGGAGCGTTCACCTTCATCGAACAGGCGAAATCGCGCAGCCTCGCCGACCTGATCGCGTTCCGCGCGCACCGGTTCACGCCACGCACCGCCGGTACCGGGGCGCCGGTGCGGCGCCTGCACCAGCTGCGTGAGGCGCTGAACTGGTGTTACCGCGAAATCGACGCGCGCGAGCTGAGCGGCGGCCAGCCGGGGCGGGTCGAGACGCTGCGGGCCCGCGCCCGCACGCTCGAAAACCAGATCACCCACACGCTGACCGGCATCCGCGCCACCGACAGCGAATGGGCGTCGCTGCAGAACTCGGGCACGATCGAGCTGCCGGCGGTGCAGATGGCGCTCGAGCCCGACGAAGTGATCGTCGAATACTACGCGGCGCGCGGCATGCTCTGCGCGTGCGTCATCGGGCGGCGCTCGTTCGAGGTGGTCCCGCTCGGCCGCGCCGACGAGGCGCGCCACCACGCGCAGCTGCTGCAGCTGCAGCTGTCGAAATTCCGGCTCGGCGCGAGCTACCGCCGCGAGTTCGCGGCGGCGATCGAGGGGGCGACGACGACGCACCTGGGCGCGCTGTATCGCGAGCTGATCGCGCCGCTGCGCGGACGCATCGCCGGACGGGCGCTGACCATCGTCCCGCACGGCTTCCTCCATTACGTGCCGTTCCACGCGCTGCACGACGGCACCGGGTACCTGATCGACTCGGCGCCGGTCAGCTACGCGCCGAGCGCCAGCGTGCTGTACCTGTGCCGGACGAAAACCTCGCCGCACACGCGGGCCGCGCTGGTCCTCGGCGTCTCCGACCAGGCCGCGCCGCACATCGACGACGAAGTGGACGCCGTGGCGGCGACGCTGCCGCGGGCGACGGTGTTCAAGGGCCGCCGCGCCAGCGTCGCGCGCCTGAAGAGCGACGGCCCGAAAAGCCGCGTGATTCACATCGCGACGCATGCGGCGTTCCGCCTGGACAACCCGATGTTCTCGGCGATCAGCCTCGGCGACGGGCCGCTCAGCCTGTTCGACCTCTACGATCTGCGCGTGTCGGCGGAGCTCGTGACGTTGAGCGGATGCGGGACCGGGCTCAACGCGCTGATGGGCGGTGATGAGCTGTTGGGACTGGTACGGGGTTGGTTGTATGCTGGCGCGCAATCGGTGGTGGTTTCGCTGTGGGACGTGAACGATCGGAGCACGGCGGCGCTGATGGCAGACTTTTATCAGCGTTTGCGCGATACCGCGGACAAAGCGGCGGCGTTGAGGGGTGCCATGTTGGCAGCGCGGGATCGGGACCCTCATCCCTATTATTGGGCGCCTTTCGTGCTGATTGGCGCGCGAATGGGCAGGTCGCAAGGATTTTCGTAAAGCGTCTATATTTTTTACGTTTTCCGGACACCCTTTAGAGACGCGAGTGACCAAACACCTTTCTGCGACCGACGCCGCCGACCTGGCCCGTGACGTGGCTGCTGCGCAGTCCCGTCGCTGGATGGAACGGCACATGGCAACGGGCTGTGCCCGCTGCGAGCGGCTGGTCGCGCTGTTCCGCCGTGTGTCCGAAATGGGCCGCGCCGACCTGCGGTTCGAACCGCCGGCGGAAGTCTTGGATAAAGCTCGTGATATCTTTGCGATACGGCCGCGCGAGGTCGAGCGTCCGTTCCGCCGTTTGGTACCCCGCCTGGTCTTCGACAGCTTCCGCGAACCGCTGCCCGTCGGCATGCGTTCGGCGCAGAGCGTCAGCCGGCATGTGCTTTACCGCGCGGATCAGTATTATGTAGACCTGCGGCTGGACGCCACGCCGGGTACGCGGCGGGTGTCAGTGGCGGGACAAGTGGTTCGACGCGGGGCCGACAAGACGCTTCCGGGAACGGTTTCAGTTTTGCTACTGGATCAGCGAACCGTTCTGGCGGACGCACCGGTGAACGCGTTCGGCGAATTCAATCTCGATTACGACAATCAGGCGCGGCTCCGGCTGCGCGTACTATTAAATTCCGGAAAAGCGGGATTGGATCTTCCGCTGGCCCGGCTCGCGCGATAAGCTTAAGCGCGACAGTACAAGCGGCTTCGACAGCGGTAGCGGTAGCGGCGCGACTGGACGTGAGCATCCGCCAGTCTTATACTCTTCCCTGTCCCGAGCAACTCTAAGGGGGCGGTAATGCGGCAGTTGGTCGTTCTGCTGGTGAGTGTCACCACAGTCGTGGGTGGCAGTCCCTTTCCCGCGAGCGCCCAGGATGTCGCGACCCCGCATCACCACTTCATCCTCCGCGCCAATCCCGAAGACGCTCAAGCAATTGCGAGCCGTCACGGCTTCTGGATCGAGCGCAGCGACGAGACCGGCAGCCCGGTTTATTACGTCGGCAGCGCCAAGGATCCCGCCGTTCTGATCCCCGAAGTTGCGGGCGACACCGCCGTCGTCTCCTTCGAAGAGGATCGCAGCCTCACGGTCCCCGAGACGACGACTGACCCGGCGACCACGACGTCCACGCCGACGACGACTGACCCGGCGACCACTTCGTCCACGCCGACGACGACCGACCCGGCGACCACTTCGTCCACGCCGACGACGACCGACCCGGCGACCACGACATCCACGCCGACGACGACCGATCCGGCGCCGGTGACCGAGCCTGCGCCGACGACACCGCCCGCGACCGAGCCCGTGCCGACGACGCCCGAGCCGACCGCATCGTCCACGCCGGCCGATCCGACAACCACGACCAGTACCGAGCAGACGCAGACGCCGCCGCCCCAGCCGACGCTCGACACGTCACGCGACGTGCCGCCGTCGCCGCTGCCGGAGACCTCGGCGCTGCCCGACTCGACGCCGATCGATTTCTACGGTACGAACGTCTGGCGCGGCTTCAAGCTGCAGCCGGCCGCGACGCTGATCCGCAACGACGACGCGCACCGTGACTTCGGGACCGGCATCGGCGTCATCGCGGTCATCG
>Ga0207651_10000752_pt1 | contig 13916 bp, 10 predicted proteins | sample KBSM23metaG_FD_184328 | JGI IMG/M metagenome (GOLD analysis project Ga0207651, IMG submission 184328) | Miscanthus rhizosphere microbial communities from Kellogg Biological Station, Michigan, USA - KBS M2-3 metaG (SPAdes) (version 2) | ecosystem: Host-associated > Plants > Roots > Rhizosphere >... | reverse complement strand
CCCTCCAGGTTCTTAGTTCCCTCGTCCGCCTCGTCCCCGACCACGCGCGGCTGTCGAGGGCGGCACGATGTTCTGCGCCCGGTGGTAGACCGTGGCAATCCCGTACATTTCGTTGCCGTGCGTCAGCACGCCCAGCAGGGCGACGGCGCGCGCGGCCTGGCCGCCGCGTCCGTTCGAAAGCATCTCGGCCGCGTTCGCATCCGTCAGCCCGGCGAACGCCTTGTCGCACAGCACGAACGAATCGGCCAGCCCCTTGATGAGATCGGCGCGCGATTTGGTGCCGTCCTCGAGGTTGGTCCCCTGATTCGGGTTCGGCACGCCGAGCGCGCCCGAGCACTGGCCGAACTGCGCGTTGGCCACGTGTCCGATGACCTGGCCGTAGGTGCGCACTTCGCCCATGGTGCCCACCTTCTGGCCGTAGCCGGCCTCGGGCACCACCTCCGCCGCCTGCGTGAGGTTGTTCTTGATGAAGTTGTACTGCTGCTGCATCCCCGCGGCGATCCCCACCGGTCCGCCCGGTCCGGGGCCCTGCGCCGACGCCACGCCGGCGAGCAGACAGGCTGCTCCGGCCACGATTCCTGCCCGAATGGCTCGCTTCATCATTCCTTTGTGCTCCCTGCGCCGACCCGCGTGCGGCGGCGATCCGCTGAAAGGTAACACGCCGGCCCTGCGGCCAGCGTTTACCGCGCGGCGTGCGGCCTAGCGGCCGTGCATGCGCTCGATGCGGCGGGTGGTGACCCGGGCGAAGAGCGAGCAGACGAAGACGATGGCGACCAGCACGAGCGCGCCGGCCCAGGCCTGCCGGTGCCAGTCCTCGTAGGGCGAGATGGCGTAGGTGAAGACGGTGACGGTGAGCGACGCCATCGGCTGGGTCAGCGTCGTGTTGAAGAAGCGGTTGTTGAACGCGGTGAAGAGGAGCGGCGCCGTTTCGCCGGCGATGCGGGCCAGCGCCAGCACGACGCCGGTGAGGATGCCGGGGAGCGCCGCTGGCAGCACGACGCTGAACGTGGCCTGCGCCCTCGTGGCGCCGAGCGCCAGCGATCCCTCGCGCATCGAGCCAGGCACGAGGAGCAGCAGCTCCTCGGTGGTGCGCGCGATGATCGGAATCATCATGATGCCGAGCGCCAGGCCGCCGGCCAGCGCGCTGAACTGTTTCACCGGCAGCACCGCGATCGTGTAGACGAACACGCCGATGACGATCGACGGCACGCCGTTGAGCGTGTCGGCGGCAAAGCGGACCACCGACGACAGCCGCGTGCCCGCATATTCCGACAGGTAGACGCCGCTCATGATCCCGGTGGGGATGGCGAACAGCGCGCCCAGCCCGACGATGATGAGCGTGCCGACGATGGCGTTGGCCATGCCGCCGCCGGCTTCGCCCACCGGCTTCGGCATCTGCGTGAAGAAGTCGACGTTCAGCGCCTGGATGCCTTCGCTGACGACGAAGAAAAAGATGAAGGCGAGCGGGACCAGCGCCACCGCGATCGACAGCCCGCAGAAGCTGACGAAGACCGCCGACTTCGCCTTGCGCCAGGTGGCCGATGTCATGCGGTCGCCTCGGGCTCGGCCGGGGTGAGCGCCGGTGAGGACGCAGTCGTGAACGAGGTCTTCATGCTCCAGATCAGCGCGCGTGACAGGATGTTCACGAAGAGCGTGATGGCGAAGAGCACGAGCCCGATTTCAACCAGCGCGTCGAGATAGAGCGCGGTGTCGGCCTCGGTGAACTCGTTGGCGATCACCGCCGCCATCGAGTACTGCGGGGCGAAGAGCGACGCGGAAATCCGCGGGGCGTTGCCGATGACCATCGTCACGGCCATGGTTTCGCCGAGCGCACGCCCGAATCCCAGCATCACCGCGCCGACGATGCCGGTGCGGGCGTAATAGAGCGCCGCCTTGATGGCTTCGAACCGCGTCGCGCCGAGCGCGTAGGCGGCCTCGCGCTGCTCGACCGGCACCGACTTGAGCACCTCGCGCGCCACCGACGAGGTGAACGGCGTGATCATGATCGCCAGAATCAGACCGGCCGACAGCATGCCCACGCCGAGCGGCGGTCCGCTGAAGAGCGGGAAGGCCTTGAGGAACGGCGGGGTGGCGATCTCGAGCTGCCGGACGGCGGGCACCAGGACGAAGATGCCCCACAGGCCGTAGACGATGGACGGGATCGCGGCCAGCAGCTCGGTCAGGAAGACGAGCGGCATGCGCAGCGACGCCGGGCACAGCTCGGCGATGAAGATGGCGATGCCGAGCGCGACCGGCGTGGCGATGAGGAGCGCCAGGATCGACGAATAGAGGGTGCCCCAGATGAACGGCAGCGCGCCGAAGTCGCCGGCCACCGGGTCCCAGGTCGTGGTCTGCCAGAAGCCGAGACCGAATTTCTGGATCGACAGCCACGACTCGCTGGTCAGGACCACGCCGATGCCGACGACGATGGCGACGACGAGGACCGCGAACACACCGGTCCCGAGGCGGAAGCCGAGGTCGCCCTGGCTTCCGCGCCGGACCGCGCGCGCCGCGGGGGCGTCAGGAGACACGAATCTTGGCCAGCGCCGCGAGCTCCAGCTTCACGACCTCGGCCGGCAGCGGCGCGTAGCCGAGTTCCGGTGCGAACTTCTGCCCGTCGCTGAGCGCCCACTTCACGAAGTCCACCATCGCCTTGCTCTGCGCCTTGTCCTTCGGGTTCTCGTAGAGCAGCAGCCAGGTGAACGAGGAGATCGGATACACGCCCTTGCCCTCGGCGTTGGTAATCGACACCCGGAAGTCGGCTGGCATCTTCGCCGCCGCGCCGGCGGCCGCCGCCGTCACCGACGCCACCGTGGCGCGCACGAATTCGCCCGCCAGGTTCTGCACCGAACCGTAGGCGATCTTGTTCTGCAGCGCGTAGATCAGCTCGACGTACCCGATCGAGCCCGGCACCTGCTGCACCAGCCCCGCCACGCCCTCGTTGCCCTTGCCGCCGACACCAGTCGGCCAGTTCACCGACGTGGCGACGCCGACCTTCTTCTTCCACTCCGGCGAGGCCTTCGCCAGGTAGTCCACCCAGATGTAGGTGGTGCCCGAGCCGTCAGATCGGTGGACGACCGTGATGTCGGTGGCCGGCAGCTTGGCGGCGGGATTCAGCATCGCGAGCGCGGGATCGTTCCACTTCGTGATCTTGCCGAGGTAGATGTCCGCGAGCACCGTGCCGGTGAACTTGACCTCGCCGCTCACCCCGGGCAGGTTGTAGACCGGCACGTCGGCGCCGAGCACCGTGGGCAGGTGCCAGATCTTGCCGGGCGCCGCCAGGATCTGCTCCTCGGTCATCGGTCCGTCGGTCGCGCCAAAGAAGACCGTCTGAGCGGTGATCTGGCGGATGCCGCCGCCGGAGCCGATCGGCTGGTAGTTGATCCGCACGCTGGGGTTCTTCTTCGTGTACTCGTCGAACCATTTCGAGTAGATCGGGTTCGGGAACGTCGCGCCGGCGCCATTGATCTGGAGAGACTGCGCCTGAAGCGACTGCCCGACGACGCCGGCCACGAGGGCCAGCGTGCACGCAACGGCGGCGAGCCTGGAAAACGGTGTCATCGAGCCTCCTCCTGCATCCTCTAGAAATTCACGAGCGCGTGGACGGCCACGGTTTTGGTTTCCGGGGTCGTCAGGTTCTTGAACTGCTGGGCGTCGTAGTCCAGGAGCAGCGAGGCGGTGACCGAGCCCTGGAGCTTGAACCAGTAGGCGACGCCCGCGATGATCCGGTTCTGACGCTGCGAATCGAGCGGCGTGGTCAGATTGCCGGCGGTCGCCAGTGGCGCGAACGCCGACGACGTGTCGGGCGTGTGATGGTCGTACCGGATCAGCCCTTCCCAGCCCTGTTTGGTCTTTGGCGTCACCCATAGCGAGTAGCCCTGGCCGTTGACGCTGACCTGGCCGGGCAGAGCCGACCGCTGGTCGCGCGCGTCCAGATACTCGAACGCCGCCACCGCGTAGGGGTGTTCGTAACTCACGGTGCCGACGGTGCGCTTGCGTTCGCCGTCCTTCACGTAGTGATCGCTGACGTGGAAGAAGGTGCCGCGCAGCCCGCGCAGGACCGGGGCCTTGCGCGCGAACGGCCGCCCGGTGGCCCGGACCATGAAGCCCTTCTGATCGTTGACTTCGGCCCGGTTGTAGTTCTCGCCGTTGTAGTAGCCGACGTGGAGGTCGCCGTAGTTCTTCGGGAAGTTGTAGTGGAACGACACGCCGGCGTCCGACGAGGACATGTACCCGGTGCGCTCGACGTACATCGTGCCCTGGAAGCGGTAGCGGTAGATCCCTTCCATGAAGTCCACATACGGCGTCTGCTGGATGCCGAACCGCGCCCACGAGCCGCGCGTCATCCAATCGTCGAGATTGGTCTGGAGAAAGGCGTACTTGATCCGGAAGACATGGGCGCCGTTGAGGGCGCTAGCCGTGTTGGTCTCGCGCGTGATGTCCGGCGTGATGCGGAAGGCCACGATATGCGACAGGTTGCCGTTGATGTTGATGTAGGCGCGCGTCAGGTCGTAGCTGCTGCGGTTCACCAGGTTGCCGTCCGAATCGGTGATCTTTGGTTCCGTCTGGTAGCTGTAGTTCGTGAACAGCGTGGCGCCCACGCGAATCGACGGCGTGTCGTCGGGCGGCGTCGACCCGGCCGCCGGCGTGACCTGCGCAAAGACCGTGTTCGACGCGCCGACTGTCATCAACATGCAGATGCAGATGGTCAACGTGAGCCGCATGGCACCCATACGGCGATTCAAGCAGTCACCCATGTCATCGTAATGGCCCCCTCGTAACGACCTTATGTCTGGTCCGTTTCCGATAGGGATCGGGTGCGTTTCGGGTGTGTTAAATGCGGGGCGCGTCTAGCGGACGTAAACGGCGAGACGCGGGAAGGCGAAGCGGCCGGCCACGTCATCGATGATGTTGACCTGGCAGGTGTAGAGGCCGGGCTGGAATCCCGAGGCGGCAACTTCGAACTGGAAGATGGCGGCGCGGCGATCGGCGGCGTCGAGTCCGGTACGTTCCACCAGCGGTGTCTCGAACACCTTCACGGCGCCGCGATAGAACGACAGGCTGGTCTTGAGAGACGAGGTGCCGCCCGCGGGCGCCTCGGGTTCGTACACCTCGTAGTAGAAGTACAGCTTCTGCGCGCGATCGACGACGTGCGTGAGGCTCGGCAGGATCTCCACGCCGTCGCGCACCAGCGGGCTCTCGCTGCGCTGACGCCCTTCGACCGGGCGCAGCTGCGTGCTCAGGGTCACCGAGCTGACCTTGACCGGCGCGCGCCGCAGATCCGGCACGAAGACGCCGGTCTCGAACGAGCCCACCGCCCCGTTGGTGTTGTCGCGCACCACCACCTTGGCCGAAAAGCGTCCCGGCGGAAGCGCGAGCCCCGACTGATAGAGCACCTGTCGGGATCCGCCGCTCTCCGCCGCGATCTTGAGCGTCTGACGGATTCGGCCCACCGGCCGGCCCTGCTCGTCGCGTACGGCGCCCAGGACGTCGAGGTCACCGGTACGCACCGCGTCGCCTGGAATGGCGACCGAGAGCGGCACGTAGTAGCGATCCGCGGCGAGACGGAACCAGCCCGCCGAGACGAACACCGGGATGTCGGTGGACGAGACCGGTGATGCCAGCTGCTCCTGCAGCTCGCGCTCGCGATCCTGGCGGCCGGTGTGCGCGAAGTCGCGCTCGGCGTAGTAACCGTTGCGGTGCTCCACGCGCAGGTCCGGCCGCTTCACGCGCACGGTGATCCGCCGGAAGCGCCCGTCCTTCACGTCGTTGGTGCTGCTGTAGCCGAGCAGGTAGTAGGCGGAGGTGTCGCGGATGACCTGTGTGAAGGCGCCGCTGAAGTCGTTGCTGTCGGTGAACGCCTTGCCGCCGGTGTCCGACGCGAGCGTCTGCAGCGTCTCCTGTGATGCCTGCAGCTGATCGAACTGCCCGCGCACGCCGCGGCCCGAGAACGCCCCGGTGCCGAACGAGCTCGCGCGCGTGGCGTCGCCGCCCGGCACGACGGCCTGCAGGCCGCGCGTGTCGATGGGATAGAGCGAGACGTTCGCGCGCACGGCGGCGCTGATGGCGGTGCGCAGCTCCACCTGGTTGTCGCTGCCGCTGCGCGCCATGCCGCTGCTGAAGTAGAGGATCGCCTTCTTCTGATCCACCGGGGCGAGCGCGTCGGCGAGCGTCCTGATGGCGCGCAGCCGCGCGTCGTTGTTGAAGACGTCGTATTCGGCGCTCCCGCCGGCGGCGCCGCCGGCTTCGTCGGTGGCGGCCGTCTCGGCGGCGGGCGTCTCGAACGCCACTCCGTCCACGGCGGTGAAGTGGGCGAGCGCCTGCTTCACCGCCTCGTGATCGGACGTGAAGTCAGTCAGCACGTCGAGCGTCGTGTCGATCGACGCGACCGCGACCAGATCGGCGCTCGTCATCTGGTGGTCGACGTAGTCCACCGCGGCGTGACCGGCCCGATCGAGCTCGTCGGGCTGCATCGAGCTCAGATCGAACAGCAGCACGACGAGCCGGCGCCCGGCCAGATCCTCGCGGCGAAGCGGAGGCGCCGGCTTGGCCGTCGCCGCGGCCGCGGACGCAACGGCGGCGTCGGTGAGCAGCGCGGGAGCAGGTGCTGGTGCCGGCACCGCCGTGGTCACTTCCTCGAAGTCGAACGAGCGGATCTGCTGCGGCCGGTTGTCCTCGCGCAGCTCGAAGTCGCCGGCCGTGAGCCCGCGCACGACGGCGCCGCTGCGATCGCGGACCACCACGTCCACCACCACCACGCTGACGTTCGAGCGGAACGCGGGCGCCGGGGATTGCGCTGCCGCCTGCTGCGCCGACACGGGCACGGACAGTACGTAGGCGGAGAAGGCAGAGAGGGCCGAGAGGGCCGAGAGGGCCGAGAGGATGGCGGCGAGGCGGCGCATCAGAACCGGTACCTCGCGTTGAACTGCAGCGTCCGCATCGGTTGGATCGAGATCACCTGGCCGAAGGTCGGCGAGTTGACCGCGGTGTCGATGGCGCCGAACCGCACGCTGTTGAGCAGGTTGCTGCCTTCGAGGCGCAGCGACAGGACCTGCCGGTGAGGCGGACATCGCGCCCCAGCGAGGCGTTGAGCTGTGCCTGGCCCGGCCCGATGATGGTGTTGCGGCCCGCGTTGCCGAAGGTGCCTGGCGCCGGGATGACGAACGCGCCGGTGTTGAAGAAGCGCTGCAGCGTCGGCGAGTCCAGCGCCACGGGGACGCCGATGTAGTCGGCTCGCAGCGTGCCGTTGGTGCCGCGCGCCACGTCCGACGCCGCCGCGAGAATGCGGGCGGTGAACGGCGTGCCAGACTGCGCGGTGAACGACGTCGAAAGCGACCAGCCGGAGAGCGCGGCGGCCCATGGGCCGCCGTCGTGGAGCCAGCGGCGGTTGGCGCCGAACGGCAATTCGAACGAGAGGTTCGAGTCGAACTGGTGCCGGCGATCGAAGCTCGAGAGCCCGCGCTCCGCTTCGAGGTCCTGGTCGTTCTGTGCCACCACCTGCCCCGCACCCCCGATCGACGACGCGTTGTCGATCGACTTGGCGAGGGTATAGCTCGCGGTGCCGGAGAGCCCGCGCGCCTGATTCTTCCGGACGCGCACGGTGGCTGCGTGGAGGGTGGACTCGCCCTCGGAGGTCTGCCACAGGAACGCCTGCACGTCGGGAATGCGGAGTCCGTCCGGCCCGCGGTTGGGGGCGCGGACGATGTCGAGATGGCTCCCCTTGGTGCCGGTGTAGCCGCCGCCCACCTGCCACCCGCGCCCGAGGGTGCGGTTCACGTCGGCGTTCCACGTCTGCAGCGCGCCGAGCCGGTAGTTCTTGTCCACGCCGTAGTTGTTGGTCGTCGTGGACGACACGGCCGTGAGCGCCGACGCGATGTCGAGCGGGGCGTCCCCCGTTCCGAGATTCGTGGCGGTGGTCGCAAACGGCGGCTGCGCGACCAGCTGGCGCGCGATCGACGCGTAGGAGCCGTTGTTGAAGCTGAGGCCGTATCCCGCCCGCAGAATCGTGCGCGAATTGATGCGCCAGGCCAGGCCGACGCGGGGCGCCACGTTGTTGCCGTCCGCGTTGACGAGCGCGTCGGGGAAAGCGCCGGTGTAGACGCCCGTCGCGCCCGACACGACCGGTGCAGCGGCGACGAAGCCGGGTGCCACGTCGAGGTTGGCCATGTGGCCGTTGGCCTCGGTGAAGGGGCGCTGCATTTCGTAGCGGACGCCCAGGTTGAAGGTGAGATTCGGCCGCGCCCGCCAGTCGTCCTGCGCGAACAGGTTGAAGCCGAGTCCGCGCAGACGCACGTCCCCGGGGCCGAAGCCGACCGAGGCCTGCTGCGGCATGCCGAGCAGGAAGTCCGCGAAGTCGAGGCCGCTGTAGAGGCCGGTGAACACGAAGGCGCCGCGTGCGTCGGACACCGTGCGTCCGTCCGAGATGTCACGGCGGACGCCGCCGCCGAGCCGCAGCGTGTGGCGCTGCAACGGGCGCATGAAGGTGTAGTCGGCGCCGAGCCGCGTATCGGCGCGTCGCGTCGGCGCCAGCCCTCGCAGGCCGGACAGCCCGGCGAAGGAGAGCGACGGCACCCCCCAGTCGAACGGATCCTGCGAGACCCCCGCGATGCCGGCGGCACCGGCGGCATCCAGCACGCCGGAGAATTGCGTGCGCGACCGCGAGCGCGAGTGCGTGGCCGTCACGCGCACGTCGTGGATCGTGCGGCCCCGCAGCACGTTGAGCTGAACCGGCGCCGAGAACGACGCCGTTTCGTTGGCGCCGCCGAGCAGCGGGAAGACGTTGACGGAATCTGCATCGCTGCGCTGGTACTGCACCTGCGCGTTCAGCACCACCGCGTTGCCGCGGCCGAATGCGCCCCGGCCGCGCCCACCGCCGCCGCCGCCGAATCCGCCACGGCCGCCCTGGCCCCGCTGCGGCACGGCCGTGAAGTTGTGCGTGATCCGCAGACTGATCCCGTCGGTGGTCGTGGCCGCTGTGGCGGCGCGGCGGAAGTTCTGCGAGGCACCGGGTAGATTGGGCAGCGGAATGTAGGCGAGCAGCGCCTGCGCCGCCGGATTGATGCGATCGGCCGGAATGATGCCATTGGCGAACGTCTGGCCGGTGCGCGGATCGATCGGTGAGGAGAGCCCCGAGAAATCACCGTTCCGCATCGAGGCCGTCGGCACCGTGGCGAACTGATCGACGAAGGAGTCGGAGCGCCCGCCGGTGTAGTTCACGAAGTAGGTGGTGCGCGCACCGTCGTAGACGCCGGGGATCCGCAGCGGCCCGCCGACGCTGCCGCCGAACTGCTGACGGGCGTAGTCCGGAGTGGCCTGCACTCCGCGCAGCGGGTACGGCGCGGCGTCGAGGGCCGAGCCGCCGAACGTGTACGTCATCGATCCCTGGGGGCGGTTGCTGCGCCCGCGGCCGAGGAATCCGCCGCCACCGCGCCCGCCGCGCCCGCCGGGACCGCCAAATCCGCCCTGGCCGCCACCAAACGCGAAGCCGCCGGCTCCGCCGGGGCCGCCGCCGAAGCCGCCACCTCCCGGAAAGCCGGCCCCGCCGGCCACCCCTGCCGGCGGCTCACTGCCCGGCAGCGCGAAGTCGCCGCGCCCGATCGCGTCGAGCCGATCGCGCAGCTGCCCGCGATCGAGGCTGACGGCCGCGCCGCTCACCGCCACGACGTCGGTGGCGGCGTTGGCGGAGAACCCGGGCGGCAGCAGGCGAGTGGCGGGATCGGCTTCGTCCGCGTCGCCTGATCCGGAAGCCGCGCCCGCCGACTCGGCCTGGAGTACCTGCAGCGCCGCGAATCGCTGACCGGCATCGCCCTGCCCGCCGCCCGCTCCGCGTCCGCCGAGTCGTGGCGGCCGCCGCGTCAGCCCGGGCGCCTCGACGATCGGTCCGGCCGGTGCGGGGGCGCTGGCATTGCGCGATGCGAGCGTGAGAGTGAAGTCGAGCGTGGCGCCGCACGGTCCGGAGCCGCCCGTCACTGTCACCATGTCCTGGCGGGGAGCGAAGGCGGCCATCTGCGCGGACACGCCGTACTCGCCAGGCGACACCCGCACCCGATAGACACCGCTCTCGTCGGTGGACGACGCGGCCGACACGGCGCCCGATTGCGACAGCACGATCGACACGCCCGGCAGCGGCGTGCCGCCGCTCGTGACGCGGCCAGTGACAGTACAGGGCGGCGCCGCCGGCCGGCTTTGTGCCGCCAGGAACGTACCTGTTCCCACGAGCGCGAGAATCAGCGTACTTGTGAGTGTTCTCCCCACCCGACGTACCTGACCTACCTGACCCACCCGGCCCGCCTGCTTCACGTCCACCTGTCCTACAAGATTCGCACCGATTCAGCTCCCCAATTGTTAAGGCTGTGTTGGGGTTGTTAAGGCGATGATGAAGGCCGTGTCAAAAGCCATCGCGGTCAAACGGTTTCGAGCCAAGCCGGGGCGGAAAATCGATCTCGCCGACTGGGCGACCCGGGTTCCATCTTTTTACAAATCAAAAGACGACTATCGCCACCTGCTCGAGGGGCATACGCGGCGGCTGAGCGAGCGCCAGACGTTGCTCTACGCGCACGATCGGTACTCGCTGCTGCTGATCTTCCAGGCCATGGACGCCGCGGGGAAGGACAGCGTGATCAAGCACGTGATGTCGGGCGTCAATCCGCAAGGCTGCCAGGTGTACAGCTTCAAGCACCCCAGCGCCGAGGAGCTCGATCACGACTTCCTGTGGCGAACGACCCGCAGCCTGCCCGAGCGCGGCCGCATCGGCATCTTCAATCGCTCCTACTACGAAGAGGTCCTCATCGTGCGCGTGCACGACGAGATCCTGCGCGGCGAGCGTCTGCCTGAAGAGGCGTTCGACGAGGGCGGCCTCTGGAAGGGGCGCTTCCGCTCGATCGTCGAGTTCGAGGATCACCTGTTCCGCAACGGCACTCGTGTGGTGAAGTTCTTTCTGCACGTCTCGAAAGAGGAGCAGCGCAAGCGCTTCCTCGAAAGGCTGGACGACCCGGAGAAGACCTGGAAGTTCAGCGCCGCCGACCTCAACGAGCGTGACCGATGGGACGCGTACATGAAGGCGTACGCGGAGTGCGTCGCCGCGACGTCGACGAAGCGTTCACCCTGGTACATCGTGCCGGCCGATGACAAGCCGAATGCGCGTCTCATCGTCTCGCAGGCAATTGTCGAGGCGCTCGACGCCCTCGACATGCGATTCCCGCGGCCCAGCGCCGCGGAGCGGCGAGAGCTGGCGGCCGTTCGACGCAAGCTGGTTCGTGAGAAAGGAGCGTCCCGCGGATGAGTCATGTTCCGGCACGATAATCTTGATCGGGGAGAAATCAGCTGATGCCGGACGATGGCGTGCGGGACGAGCTCATCGCGAACCACGCGGATCTGGACGAGGACATCCTCGACGAAGAGCTCGAGATGGAGGTGGACGACGAGCGCATGGCGGAGGGGCCTGCCGGTCGCGCCGCCGTAGTGTCAACCGACGTCGACCGGCGCCGCTACTTCGAAGAGCTGTTCCGTCTGCAAGGCGAGCTGGTCAAACTGCAGGACTGGGTCGTCGACCACAAGCTGAAGGTGGTCGTCATCTTCGAAGGGCGCGACGCGGCCGGCAAGGGAGGCGCCATCAAGCGCATCACCCAGCGGCTCAACCCGCGCGTCTGCCGGGTGGCGGCGCTGCAGGCGCCGGACGCACGCGAGCGCACCCAGTGGTATTTCCAGCGCTACGTCTCGCACCTGCCGGCCGGCGGCGAAATCGTGCTGTTCGACCGCAGCTGGTACAACCGCGCCGGCGTCGAGAAGGTGATGGGGTTCTGCACGGACGAGGAGTACGAGGAGTTCTTCCGCGCGGTGCCCGAGTTCGAGAAGATGCTGGTGCGCTCCGGCACCGTGCTGGTGAAGTACTGGTTCTCGATCAGCGACGAGGAGCAGCACCGGCGGTTCCAGATGCGCATTCGCGATCCGCTCAAGCAATGGAAATTGAGTCCGATGGACCTCGAATCGCGCCGCCGCTGGGAGCTCTACACGAAGGCGAAGGAAGTGATGATCGCGCGCACGCACATTCCCGAGGCGCGCTGGTGGATCGTCGAGGCCGACGACAAGAAGCGGGCCCGGCTCAATTGCATTCACCATCTGCTCAGCCAGCTTCCGTACGGCGAGATCGACGCCGAGCCGGTGTCGCTGCCGCAGCGCATTCATCACCCGGATTACCAGCGCCGCGAGCTGCCGGACGAGATGTTCGTGCCCGACGTGTACTGAGCTGGGAGCGGCCCGATTCGCGCCCGGCGCGGGTTACGAATTGAACGGGAAGATGGCGAAGAACTGCAGGAAGAAGATCAGGGCGATGAGATAGGTGAAGGCCGGGAGGCTCCGGGCGCGTCCGGTGCCGAGCGCCAGGATGACCGTTGCCATCAGGCCGAGGCCGATCCCCTCGGCAATGCTGAAGGTGAGCGGAATCGCGAGCAGCGTCAGCACGGCCGGCGCCGCCGTGGCGAAGTCCTTCATCTCGATCTCGACTGCCGACTGCACCATGAACACGCCGACCACCACGAGCGCTGGCGCGGTAGCGGCGGCAGGGACCGCCAGGAAGAGCGGCGTGAGCACGAGCGCCAGCAGGAAGCACATCGCGGTGGTGAGCGTCGTCAACCCGGTGCGCCCTCCCGCCTCAACACCCGACGCCGACTCGATGTAGCTCACGACCGTCGAGGTGCCGAGCAGCGCGCTGAGGATGGCCGCGATCGAATCGGCGACCAAAACCCGGCCGGCGCGCGCCAGCGTCCCGTTGGCGTCGAGGAGTCCCGCCCGCTTCGCCACGCCGATGAGCGTGCCGATGTTGTCGAACATGTCCACGAGGAGCAGCGTCAGGATCAGCGGCAGCGCCTTGAAGAAGGCCGGTCCGCTGGTCATGAAGCTCAGATCGAGCTGCAGGAACAGCGGCGCGGGCGAGGCAGGAGCCGACACGATCGATCCCGGCCAGGCGGTGACCGTGCCTCCGGCGCCGTTCGGAACCACGAGTCCGATGAGCGTCGTGATCGCGATGCCGAGCACGATCGCACCGGGCAGCCGGCGCGCCACCAGCACGGTGGTGATGGCGAGCCCCGCGAGGCACAGCGCCGCCGGGCCCGAGGTGAAATCGCCGTGGGTGACGAACGTCGCGGGGCTGGCCACGATGACGCCGCCGTTGCGCAGCCCGACGAATGCGATGAACAGGCCGATCCCGCAGGTGATGGCGAGCTTGAGCGAGTAGGGGATGGCGCCGATGATGCGTTCGCGGACGCCCGTCACCGAGAGCAGCAGGAAGATGCAGCCGTTCACGAACACCATGCCGAGCGCCTGCTGCCACGGCACGCCCGCGCCCAGGCAGATGGTGTAGGTGAAGAACGAATTGATGCCCATGCCCGGCGCCAGCGCCAGCGGGTAGTTGGTGAGGAGCGCCATGAGCGCCGTGGCCGCGGCCGCGCTGAGCGCCGTCACGGTGACGAGCGCGGCGCGATCCATGCCGGCGTCGGCAAGGATGCTCGGGTTCACCGCCAGGATGTAGGCCATGGCGGCAAACGTCGTGAAGCCGGCCTGAAGCTCTCGCGCTGCTGTGGTGCGGTGGGAGGAAAGACCGAAAAACCCCTCGAGCATGGAGCGCGAGTATAAGCTCCCGGCTCCCGGCTTAAGATCACCCTATGCGATACGGTCTCGCAATGATGCTCTTCTTGTCGGTGCTTGCGGGTGTGGCCGGGATGCGGGCGCAAGACGCGGCGCCGGCGCCGGAAGACATCGCGGCGGGGCAGCGCATCTATCGACAGAAGGCGGACTGCCAGTCGTGCCACGGCTGGGCCGCCGACGGACGCAAGATGGACTCGCAGATGCCCGACGGCGCGAACCTGCGCACGACGAAGCTCGATCGCGCCAAGTTGATCATGGCGATCAAGTGCGGCGTT
>Ga0207651_10000751_pt1 | contig 13926 bp, 17 predicted proteins | sample KBSM23metaG_FD_184328 | JGI IMG/M metagenome (GOLD analysis project Ga0207651, IMG submission 184328) | Miscanthus rhizosphere microbial communities from Kellogg Biological Station, Michigan, USA - KBS M2-3 metaG (SPAdes) (version 2) | ecosystem: Host-associated > Plants > Roots > Rhizosphere >... | reverse complement strand
TGCGTCTCCTGGATGCGGTGGATCGACCAGCTCGGAACCACGAAGCAGAACTGGCACAGATCGACCATCGCCCCGCCGTCACGACCGGCGAAGCCGATCGTCAGCGCGCCGCGATCTCGGGCGCGGCGCAAGGCGCGGTTCACGTTCGCGGACGCGCCCGACGTCGAGATGCCCAGCACCGCGTCCTCGGCGCGCGCCAGCAGATCGATCTGCTGGACGAACACCTGCGAGAAGTCGGCGTCGTTGCCCACCGCGGTCAGCAGCGCCGTGTCGGCGGTCAGCGCCAGCGCCGGTAAAGCGCGGCGTTTTTCCACGATCGGGTGCTGGAACTCGACCGCGACGTGTTGCGCGTCGCAGGCCGAGCCGCCGTTGCCCATCACCAGCAGGCGCCCCCCGCGGTCGAACCGCTCGGTCAGCGCGCGCACGCAGGCCGCGATCCGGGCGGCCTGCGCCTCCACGAACGCGATCTTCAGCGCCGCGCTTTCATGCGCCTTGCGAAGGATCCCCTCCAGGGCGACGTCGATCATTCGGCGGCCTCCTCGGGCACCGAACGCCCGTACTGGTAGTACGCGGCGCACGCGCCTTCGGCCGACACCATGGTGGCGCCCAGCGGCGTGCGCGGCGTGCAGGTCTTGCCGAACGCCGGGCAGTCGCACGGCTTCTTGAGCCCGCGCAGCACCATCCCGCTGATGCAGGCCGCCGGCTCCTCGGTGGCGATCTCCTCGACCGCGAACAGCCGATCGGCGTCGTGGTCGCGGAACTCGTAGCTGATCTTGTAGCCGGACTTCGGGATGGCGCCGATGCCGCGCCATTTGCGGTCCGTCACCTCGAACACCGCCGCGATGATCTCCCGGGCGATGGTGTTGCCTTCGCGCGTGACCGTGCGCGCGTACTGGTTCTCGACCTCCGCCCGGCCCGCCTCCAGCTGGCGCACCGCCATCAGGATCCCTTCCAGCAGGTCGACGGGTTCGAAACCGGTGATGACGATGGGGACGCCGTAGCGCGCGGCGATCGCCTCGTACTCGCGGGTGCCAACCACTGCACACACGTGACCGGGTCCCAGGAACGCCTGCACGCGGTTGCCGCGCGTCTGCAGGATGGCCGCGATCGACGGCGGCACCAGCACGTGCGACAGCAGCATCGAGAAGTTCGCCACGCGCAGCCGCCGCGCCTGCACCAGCGCCATCGCGTTCGCGGGCGCGGTGGTCTCGAACCCGATCCCCAGGAAGACGACGTTCTTGTCAGGGTTCTGGCGAGCGATGCCGACGGCATCGAGCGGCGAATACACGACGCGCACGTCCGCGCCGCGACCGCGCAACGACAGCAGATCGCCGTGCGACCCGGGGACCCGCAACATGTCGCCGAACGACGTGAAGATGACGTCGGGGCGCGCGGCGATCGCGTGCGCACGATCGATCGTCTCCAGCGCGGTCACGCACACCGGGCAGCCGGGGCCGTGCACCAGCTCGATCTCCTCGGGCAGCATGCGGTCGATGCCGTAGCGGACGATCGAATGCGTCTGCCCGCCGCACACCTCCATGATCACCCACGGACTGCGCACGACGCGCCGGATCTCCCGCAGCAGCCCCGCCGCGACGTCGGGATCGCGATACTCCTCGAGGTACCTCACGGCTCCGACTCCTCGCCAGGCGACCCCACGACCTCGGCCGTCTGACCGAGCTGTTCCAGCACGCGCCACGCGGTCTCGGCCTGGGCGCGATCGATCTTGGCGATCGCGAGCCCGACGTGGACCAGGACGAAGTCGCCCGGCACGACGTCCGGCTGGCAGGCGAGGCACACGTCGCGCGTCACGCCGCCGAAGCGCACGCTGGCGTAAGGCAAACCGTCGCGCTCGCTGAGCGCGGTCACCTCGCCGGGGATGCCTAGGCACATGGCGTCCCCCTCTCCTGCCCCGTCGCGAGGCGGAACGACGCCACCGCCGCCTGCCCCAGCGCCAGGCCGCCGTCGTTGCACGGAACGCGCTCGTGCCGCAGCACCTCGAAGCCCATCGCCTCCAGCTCGGCGGTCGCCAGCTCGGCAAGCAGCCGGTTCTGGAAGCACCCGCCCGACAGCGCCACGGTACCGGGCGCGCCTCCGTCGCGGGCAGAGCCGCAGGTGGCCGCGATGGCGCGCGCCAGGGTCCGGTGAAACCGCGCGGCGACCACCGCGGCCCCGACGCTCGCGCGCAGGTCGGTGGCGATCGCGCGCACCGTCGGGCGCAGGTCGACCTGCAGCGGCGCCTCGGCCTCGCAAGCGAAACCGAACTCGTAGGGCTGGTGGCCGTCGCCCGCGGCGGCCGCCGCCTCCAGCTCGACGGCCGCCTGACCGTCGTAGCTCACTTCCTGGCGGATCCCGCACAGCGCCGCGATCGCGTCGAACCACCGCCCCGCCCCGGACGCGCGCGGCGACAGATGCGGCCGCGCCCACAGCCACTCCAGGGCGCGCAGCCGCTGGGGCGCGATGTGCGCAAGCAGATCGAGGCCCTCGCCGGCGTCGAGCAGCGCGGCGACGCCGACCCGCCACGGCGCCCGGACCGCCGCTTCACCGCCCAGCAACGGCAACGAACGCAGGTGAGCGACGCGACGGAACCCGCCCAGGTCGGCGATCAGGAATTCGCCGCCCCACAGCGTCCCGTCGGGACCCAGCCCCGTGCCGTCGAACGCCACGCCCAGCACGGGCCCGGTGCGCCCATGCTCGACCAGGCAGGACGCGACGTGCGCGTGGTGATGCTGGACCGCGACGCGCGGCAAACCGGCGTCGTACGCCCAGCGCGTCGAGCGGTAGTCGGGGTGAAGGTCGTGCGCGATGACCTCGGGCCGGCTGCCCGCCAGCGCCTCGAGCCGCGCCACCGCCTCCTCGAAGAAGGCGAATCCGTCGGCGTCGTCCAGATCGCCGATGTGCTGCGACAGGATCGCTTGCCGGCCGCGCGTCACGCAGACGGTCGACTTCATCTCGCCGCCCACGGCGAGCACGCACGGCCCGGCGGCGGGCAGCGTCACCGCATCGGGCACGAAGCCGCGCGCGCGGCGCATGACGCGCGCGCGGCCGGCCACCACCCGCACCACCGAGTCGTCGGCGCGTGCGTGAATGTCGCGATCGTGCACCAGGAACGCGTCCGCCACCGACGCCAGGCGCCGCTGCGCCTCGGTGTTGTCGCGCGCGATCGGCTCCTCGGACAGGTTGCCGCTGGTCATCACCAGGTAGCGCGGACCGTCCGCGAACAGCAGGTGCTGCAACGGCGTCGACGGAAGGAACACGCCCAGCTCCTGCAACCAGGGCGCGACGTTCACCGCGATCGGCCCGCCGCGGCGCACCCGCGCGAGCACGATCGGCCGGGCCGGTGACGCCAGCGCGTGCTCCTCGGCGGCGTCGATGTGCACGATGCGCTGCAGGTCGGCCAGCGAGCGGGCCATGACGGCCAGCGGTTTGTCCGGACGCTGCTTGCGCGCCCGCAGATTGGCGACAGCGGCGGCGTTCGTCGCGTCGACCGCCAGCAGGAAACCGCCGGCGCCCTTGACCGCCACGATCCGGCCCCGGCGCAGAACGCGAACCGCCCGGGCCAGCGCCGCCTCGCCCACCGCCGGCGAGGCGCCGCGCGCGACGAACGCCAGCTGCGGGCCGCACACGGGACACGCGTTCGGCTCGGCATGAAACCGGCGGTCGGTCGGATCGTCGTACTCGCGCCGGCATGCGGGGCACAGCGGGAACGACGACATCGTCGTCGCCTGGCGGTCGTACGGCACCGCGCGCACGATCGTGAAACGCGGTCCGCACGACGTGCAGTTGATGAACGGATAGCGATAGCGCCGGTCGTCCGCGTCGTAGAGCTCCGCGATGCACGCGTCGCAGGGGGCCAGGTCGGCGGGAATCGACGCGTGCGCCTGCGTGCCGAGATGCGCGCTGGGGACGATGCGAAATTCGGTCTCGCCCACCGGCGACAGCGGCGTGCTCTCGACGGATTCGATGCGGGCAATCGGCGGCGCGACGCTGTGCAGCTCGTCGACGAAGCGCGCGATGGCATCAGCGGTGCCTTCGATCTCGATGTCGACGCCGTCGTCGTCGTTGCGCACGAAGCCCGTCAACGACAGCCGCATCGCGAACCGGCAGATCGCGGGGCGAAAGCCGACGCCCTGGACAGTCCCGCTGACGCGCACCCCGCGCCGAACGCGCGTGACGGCATCGGTCAGGGGAGGCATGCACCCTGACCATGAGTTCGCAACGCCGATCCGCACCTAAGGGTTGATCCGTAAATGACCCGCGTCGATTGACCGCCCAGGCGAGCGACCTAGCTTTCCGACCATGCACGAGCTCGCGATCACCGAAAGCATGGTCGCCGCCGTTGCCGAGGCCGTGGGCGTGGCGCGCGTCGCGCGCGTGCATTTGCAGGTCGGTCGCCTGGCCGGCGTCGTTCCGGACGCGCTGCAGTTCTGCTTCGAGGAATGCGCGCGCGGCACGACGCTGGAGGGGGCGGCCCTTCAGATCGACGAGATCCCGGCACGCGGCCGCTGCCGGGAATGCGGCGCCGAGATCGCGATGACCAGCTTCGTGGACATCTGCGCGTGCGGGTGCATCGAGGTCGAACTGGTCGCGGGCCAGGAGCTGCGCATAACGCAGGTCGAGGTTGCGGTGCAGTGATGTGCGCGACCTGTGGGTGCGGGACAACGGAGCACGAACAAGACCACGAGCACCTTGACGAGCACGTGCACGATCACGATCACGAGCACGTGCACGGACACGACCACGTCGCCGACCACGGCTACAAAGGTGATTACCGGATCGTGACGCTCGAGCAGGACGTGCTGGCGAAGAACGATCGGATGGCGGCGCGGAACCGGGCGTTGTTCGCCGCGCGGCGGATCGCGGCCTTCAACTTCACCAGCGCGCCGGGGGCGGGCAAGACGACGCTGTTGCAGGCGCTGATCAGGCAGATCGGCGGCCGCTTCCCGCTGGCGGTCATCGAGGGCGATCAGGAGACGGCGCGCGACGCGGACCGCATCCGCTCGACGGGCGCGCCGGTCGTCCAGATCAACACGCGCACCGGATGTCACCTGGACGCGCAGATGGTGAACGCGGCGGTGACCGCGCTGGATCCGCCGCGGGGCGCGCTGCTGCTGATCGAGAACGTCGGTAACCTGGTCTGCCCGGCGCTGTTCGATCTGGGCGAACGCGCCAAGGCGGTGATCCTGTCGGTGACCGAGGGCGAGGACAAACCGCTCAAGTATCCGCACATGTTTCGCGCCGCCGGAATCGTGGTGCTGAGCAAGGTCGACTTGCTCCCGCACCTCGACTTCGACGTCGACGAATGCCTGGGCAACCTCCGGCGCGTCAACCCGGCGGCGCGCATCTTCCAGGTTTCCACCACCAAGGGCATCGGCCTGCCTGCGTTTTGCGACTTCATGGCTTCGCAGGTGGCGATGGCACCGGCATGACCGCACATCACGGCTTCACCACCGACGACAGCCGCGACGACGCGGGCGACGAAGACCTGCGCCGCGAAGGCGATCGGATCGCCCACCTGATCGACGATCTGGCGGTCGTCGGCGGCGCGCCCGTCAAGCAGCGGGTCGAGGAGCTGGTCGGCCGCCTGCTGCACCTCTACGGCAGCGGTCTGGCCCGCTTGCTGGCCATGTTGTCGACGGGCAGCGGCGCGGCCGCTCTGGACGAAGCGACAGGGGCCCGCCTGCGCGCCGACCCGCTGCTGTCGAGCCTGCTGGTGCTGCACGGCCTGCACCCCGATCCCGACGCCGCGCGCGAGTTCGATCCCGGCCCCGCTCCCGCCGCTCCTACACCGGCGGCGCCATCCCCGGCGGGAGGTCTGGTGCAGATCGATCTCGGGCGCAGCCGCGGGGCGAAGTCGGGCGGCAGGTCGGGGCCATGAACGCGCTCGCCGCGCTGGAACCGTTCGTGCGCGCCTGGCGCGCGGTCGCGCCGCCCCAGGAACGCTGCGGCGTCTGCGGGCACGCGATCGACGACGAACACCACGAGCACCTGATCGATCTCGAAAAACGCGCGCTGCTCTGTTCGTGTACGGCGTGCAGCACGGTGTTCGCCCAGGAGGGGACCGCGCCGCTTCCGCGCTACCGGGTCGTCCCGAAGCGCGTCCTCGTCGATCCGACTTTCCAGCTGGACGACGCGCAGTGGGCGGCGCTTTCGGTCCCCGTGCGCCTCGCGTTCATGTTCTTCAACTCGCGCCTCGCGCGCTGGGTCGCGCTGTACCCCAGCCCGGGCGGCGCCGCCGAGGCCGCGCTGTCGGACGAGGCGTTGCGTGACGTCGCCGCCACCACCCGGCTGGTCGCGGAGGTCGCCCCCGACGTCGAGGCGTTGCTGGTTTACGGGCGCCGCGCGACGCGGCTGGAGACGTTCCTGGTGCCCATCGACGACTGCTACCGTCTGGTGGGCGAGGTGCGCCGGCACTGGCAGGGCATCAACGGCGGCGATCTGGTGTGGCGGCGAATCGAAGCGTTCTTCGGCGAGCTGCGCGCGCGCGCCCGTGCGCTGGTGGCGGAGGATGCCGGCTGATGTTCGACGACGTGCGCGCGGTCGCCGACGCGGTTTTGTTCGAGGGCTACGCGCTCTACCCGTACCGCGCGTCCGCGCCCAAGAACCAGATGCGCTGGCAGTTCGGCGTGGTGGCGCCGCGCGGGTGGAGCGAGGGCGCCGCGTACAACGATCGCTGGTGGCAGGAGACGCAGTGTTTGATCGAGCCCGACGGATTCGCGCCGGGAGCGCGCCTGACCGGCCGGTGCCGTTTCCTGCAGCTGCGACGGCGTGACGGAAGCGCGACGGCGCCGCCGTGGGACGAAGGCGACATGCAGGAGGTCGATTTTCGTTTCGCGCTCGCCGGCGATGCGGCACGCGACGAGCAGGTGATGTCGTTCCTGATCGCGGGCGGCACGGACGAGCGCGGGCCGGTCGTGCACCGGCGCTGGCCGATCTCGGGCGTCGTGCGGCTGACGGTCGACCCGGTGTCCGCCGCGCGCCCGCTGCTCAAGCTGCGCTTGCGCGTCGAGAACCTGACCGCGTGGACCTTGCCGGGCGCGCCCCGCGACGAGGCGATGCGCGCCTCGCTGCTCGGCTGCCATCTGCTGCTCGCCGTTTCGGGCGGCGCGTTCATGTCGCTCCTCGATCCGCCCGCGTGGGCCGCCGACGACGCCGCCCGCTGCCGCAACGTCGGCACCTACCCCGTGCTCGCGGGCGCACCGGGCAACCGCGATCTGATGCTGTCGTCACCGGTCATTCTCTACGACCACCCGGCGGTCGCGCCCGAGAGCCCGCGCGATCTGTTCGACGCGACCGAGATCGACGAGATCCTCACCCTGCGCATCCTGACGCTGACCGACGACGAGAAGCGCGAAGCGCGCGCCACCGATCCCCGGCTGGCGGCGCTGATCGACAGCGTCGAGCGTCTGCCGCCCGAGGCGATGTCGCGGCTGCACGGTTCGGCGCGCGAGCTGCACGAAGTGGAGGCGTTTCCGCCAGCCGATCGACCCGCGCCGGTCGAGATCCTCGTGGGCGGGGCGGCCGTCGGGCCCGGCAGCCGCGTCCGCCTGCGCCCGGGCGCGCGCCGCAGCGACGCGCAGGACATGTTCCTCGCCGGCATGACGGCGACCGTCGAGGCCGTCCTGCGCGACGTCGACAACAACGATTGCCTGGCGGTCACGCTCGACGACGATCCGGGCTCGGAGATCCTGCGCTGGCAGCGCCGGTTCCTCTACTTCTACCCCGACGAGATCGAGCCGCTGGATTCGCCCGAGGCGCCGGCACCATGACGACGACCGCGCGCATCCTGATCGCCGGCATCGGCAACGTCTTCCTGGGCGACGACGGGTTCGGCGTCGAGGTCGCGGCGCGGCTGGCCGCCCGGCCGTTGCCCGAAGGCGTCGTCGTCACGGACATCGGCGTGCGCGCGCTGCACCTCGCGTTCGACCTGCTGGACACGCCCGCCGCGCTGCTGGTCATCGACGCCGTGGATCGCGGCGAGCCGCCCGGCACGCTCACGCTCATCGAGCCACGCATCCCGGACGAGGCCGCGGCCGGCGTCGCGGACGCGCACGGCATGAACCTGGCGACGGTGATCGCGGCTGTACGGGGCCTGGGCGGCGTCGTGCCGCCGCTGCTGCTGGTCGGCTGCCAGCCCGAGTTCGTCGGGGAACGTCTGGGACTGAGCCCCGTCGTGCAAGCGGCCATCCCCGATGCGGTGGCCCTCGTCGAACGGACCGTGACCAGATTGATCGCAGCAACAAGCAGCCAAGCGGCGGCAGCCGCGGCGGAGGAGACAGCGTGATGATGAACGGGACCAGTCGCCTGAGCCACAAACGGGTGTCGATCGCCTCGCGCGTGATGGTCGCGCTCGCGACGCTGGCCGCCGGCGTGGTGCTGATACGCGCGCTTCCGGACTTCGTCCGCTACATGCGCGTCCGGCGCATGTAGCGGGACCCGTCAGATGCCCGCCTCCAGCGCGTGCTCGTCGGCGTCCGGGCGATCGATGCTCTCGATTCCGAACGCGCCACGGCTCACGCGCTGGCGCCCCGTGAACGCGCGGACGGTGCGGCGCACCAGCCACGCGAAGCCCTTCACGACGTCGCGGACGAACGTCGCCGGCGCCGCGGCCGACAGCACCGACGGGCTGCTCCGCACGCCGGTCGGCGCGATCCAGGGCATGTTACGGACGCCGACGCCGTGCGCGTACACCATCTCGCCGCCCAGATAGGCGGTGTACAGCGCCGCGGTGCACGCGCCGAGGCCGATCGCCGCCGCGCCCACGCTGGGCCGCCGGAACGTCCGCCACAGCGCGATGCCGGTCGCGCCCAGCACGATCGCGAAGTTCGCGGCGCCGTGCAGCCACATCATGTCCTCGCTGCGCGCGTCGTCCGCCCTGATCTCCTGCGAGGCGGCCAGGCCGGCGACACCCGCGAGCGCGCCCGCGCCGACCCCCAGCCACCACAGCTTGCGCCCCAGCGCCGCCTGCCCGCGATCACCCGAGACGGCCGCCGCGAGGTCGACCAGCGCCGCCGCCGGCAGGATCACCAGCGGCGCGTGTGTCGACGCCGCGTGAAGTTCGTGAATGTGCATTGCCATGTGCCCCTCCCCGCCGCCCCAGCGCGGCTGTCAGGTTCACCCTGACCATTTATCGGCGGCAGGCAACGCCGCAAGGTCAACCGCGCGCGACGTGCATGCTCAGCTGCGGCTGGCCGGCCAGCGTCTGGAACACGACGCAGTAGCGTTCGGTCAGCTTGAGCAGCTTGTCGAGCTTCTCCTGGGGCGCGTCCGTATCCAGCTCGATCGCCAGGCGGATCGCCCGGAACCCCACCGGCGCCTCACGGTCGACGCCCAGCGTCCCGCGGAAATCGAGATCGCCCTCGGCGCGCACGGTGCCCGCGCGCAGCGGGATCTCCAGCGCGGTCGCGACCGCCTTCAGCGTCACGCCCGCGCACGCCACCAGCGCCTCCAGCAACATGTCGCCCGAGCAGAGCTCCGCGCCGCTCCCGCCGGTCGCCGGGTGCAGCCCCGCGATCGCCAGGGCCCGCCCCGTCTCGACCTTGCAGGCGACCTTCGTGTCGTCGACCGAACCCTGCGCCTTCAGCGTCACCAGCGCGGCGTCCGGCTCCTGCTTGTAGCGTTCCTTCAGCGGCGCCTGCAGCGCGCGCAGAGCATTGGCGTCCATCGTCGTTCCTCCGTCCGTACGTTGCCACGAAACGTGCGCCCCAGCGACGCGGAACCCGCCTCGACCGCTGTTGTCTCTGGTTTGCAGGAAGCTCGCATGTGGATCGGGGCGATCGCGGCGTTGATGTTACCGGGTGCCGTCACAGCGAGCGCGTCGCTCGACGCGAATACGATCCGGCGCGTCTTCAGGCGGCACCAGGCGCAGATCAAGTACTGCTACGAGCAACAACTGCAGAAGGACCGCAAGCTACGCGGGCGGCTGGTCCTGAACGCGACCATCGACGGGAACGGTCGCGTCTCGAGCGTCGAGATCAGCGAATCGGAGCTCGCCAACGATGCTCTCCACGCCTGTATCACGACGGCCGTGCGCACGTGGGATTTCCCGGTCGTCGGCAACCACGCCACCTACACAATCGTCTATCCGTACATCTTCGAACCAGCAGCCAAGTAATTGGTTCGTAAGGATTTAATCACAACCATCTTGACCACCGGCTTATATGTACAGCAATATGCTGTACATGAAGACCAGGGTCACCTTTCGCGTCGCCAAGGACCTCGCGCGGTCGCTCCGCGACCTCCCCAACCAGACCGCCTTCGTCGAGGAGGCGCTGCGCAGCGCGCTCGGGAGGACCTGCCCCACGTGCGAGGGGGCCGGCCGCACGCGCTGGGCGTCGGTCGCCGTCTCGGACTTCAAGCAGCGCGCGCTGCCGCGGCTGGATCGCGACGGCGCCGTCCAGCTGAAGAGCCTCGTGCGCCTGTCGCGCGAGCTCGCGGCCAGCACGCTGGATCTGGCGCCGCGGCGAGAGGCGCCCGGCTTCGACTTCTCGGTGCAGCGCGGCCGCGCCGTCCTGCTGCGCGGCACGCTCGCCGGCAACACCACCACCTTCCATGCGAACTGAAAGGCAACACCGATGACCTACGTGATCACGCGCCTCTGCCGGGATTGCGTCGACACCTCCTGCGCGACGGTCTGCCCGTGCCCGGATTGCATCGTCGAGCACCGGCCGCCCGACGGCGCCGCCGCGCTGCCCAACCAGCTGTTCATCCGACCGGACGTCTGCATCGACTGCGGCGCGTGCGAGCCCGAGTGCCCGTGGGAGGCGATCTTCCCGGAGGACGACGTGCCCGCCGCGTTCGCCGCGGACACCGCCCTGAACGCGATCAGCGCGGCGCGGCCGGCGGAGTTCGTCGAGGCGACCTTCCGCCAGAGCCTGAAGCCGCGCTCCGACGAGGTCGACGCGAACAAGCAGAAATGGGAGCAGGAAAACAGCCAGACGGGGCCGCCATCGTCTGACGATTGTTCGACTTGATCAGCCGCCTGTCCCCTGTTTCGCAGCCGGGCCGTTTGGGCTGTAGACTGGGCCGGCATGAATTACGACGCTTACGGAAATCCCATAAAGCCGAAGACGTCGGGGGTGCTGCTGCCGGTCGTGCTCGCGTTGCTCGTTTCGGGCGCGGGCAACTACTGGCTGTGGAAGGAACGCTCCAAGCTGACGGGCGAGCTGTTCACGGCGACCAGCAAGCTGGGCGCGACGGAGGCGATCCAGAAGGAGATGACCGAGAAGCTCGCGACGTTCGAGGCGGAGCGGAGCGCGCTGGTCGAGGCGAAGGAGCAGGCGATCAAGGATGCGCAGGCGAAGGCGCTCGAGCTCGCCAAGCTGAAGGACGACGTCGCGGGCGTCGAGTCACCGGAAGCCGATGCCGAGACGGCGGACAAGGCGAAGGCGGGCGGCAAGGACGAAAAGGCCGGCAAGGACGACAAGAAAGCCGACGACAAGAAGGCCGACGCCAAGGCGAAGGCCAAGGCAAAAGCCAAGGCGAAGAAGAAGGCGGAGGCCGCGAAGAAGAAAGACGCGGCGCCCGGGGACCGCGAGCTCTAAGCCCTTCCTCCCGCGCGAGGGCTGTCACTCGCAAGGCTGGCCCTCACCCCGACCCTCTCCCGCAAAGCGGGAGAGGGAGGATCGTTCCCTTCAGTTACCGGCGGGCGTGAAGGTGAACGGGTACGAGACGATCGCGAGGCCGCCGCCGGTGGGCGCGGGGAACTCCCAGCGCTTGATCGCGTTGACGACGCACATCTCGACCTGCGGCGAGGCGAGCGTCGAGCTCTGCTTGATCGACGCGATCACCTGGCCGTTGCCGGCGATGGTGAACTGCGCGACCAGGCGGCCGTCCAGCTTCGGGTTGTGCACCAGCGCCTGGTCGTAGCAGTACTTCACCTCGTTGAGGTGGCGCCGGACGATGCGGCGGATGATCTCCTTGTCGAGATTGCCGTGCGTCGTGACCATGCCAGGGAGGATCTCGGGCGTCTTCGCGTGGCGCGGGGCCAGCCCGCCCACGCCGGTGCCGTATCGCCCGGAGCCGTTTCCCGGACCGGTACCGTCGCCGAACCGGCCCAGCGTGTTGAACCTGCCGGTTCCAACGGTGTGCTCGCCGGTGCCGCCGCCACCTGCGCCGGTTCCGACGAGACCGAGTCCCGTTCCCCAGGCGTCGCCCGCGTTCGTGGCGACCAGATTGCCGAGCAGCGTCTTGGCCTCCGGGCCCAGCGCCGGCTGGTCGTCCATCACGGCTCCCAGATCGCCGCTGTGCGGGCCGTCGAGGAGCGCGATGATGCTGTTCTTTCGGATCTCGCCCGCCACGTCGTGCGGCGTCTTCGCCTCGCCCGCGACGGTACGCCGCGCGCTGACATGCGGCGCGTTCTTCTTGCCGGCCTGCCCCTGCTCACCCTGCGCGGCCTGCGCGCCGCCGCCGCCCGGCGTCTTGTTCGCGACTTTGCTGTCGATCTCCGGCGAGATGAGATCGAGCGGGATCGTCACCATGTGGTCGAGCCGCCCGTTGCGCCCGATGACATCCACCGACAGCGAGCGCGGATCATCGGGAATCGCGCGCACGATCAGCAGCAGCGCCATGAACGCCAGCGCGACGCCCAACGTGTAGCGGCCGCCCTCGCGCAGATCGGCGCCGAACCGGGGCCGCGCGACCGTCGCCGCCGGCTCCGTCGCGTAGATGTCGAACACGACCTCGCCGCACGCGAGGTGCACGCGCGCGTCGGCCGGCAGCGCCAGCGGCGCCTCGGCGTACCCGAAGTCGGGGCGCAGCGGCAGCGCCTGCGCGGGCGTCTGCAGCTCGGCGCGCATCGCCGGCCCGAGGTTGATCGCGAAGCCGCCCGCGACCGGTTCGACCAGCGCGTGGCCAGCGCCCGGCAGCGAGGCCGTCGCCGGCAGGTACGCCGGGTTGACGGGCGCGTCCGCGCCGCGCGACGTGCCGACGGTGAACGCCCGCGTCTCGTCGGCGCGCAGCAGGCGGCTGGCGAGCGGGACGTCGCGGAAGCGCGCCTCGATCATCAGCGCCGGCGCCGCCAGCACCACGCGCGACTCGGCGAACGGCAGCTCGGGTGGAAGCCCCGGCAAGACCGGCGTCGTCGCCTCCCGATCCGCTTGCGGCGGCGACGGGGGATGCGGGGCGGGATGGGGGGAACGAAATCGCGACCTGTCGTGGGATTGCATGGTTGAAACGGCCTCCTCACATGCAGGGACACGTCCTTGGCGCCGGAGTTCCGAAGGAACTTTTGCGGGCGTGCGGTGTCGCCGGCGTTAGCCGCCCCCGCGCGAAGCGCGGAGCGACTACGCGCGCGCGGGAGACACTTGCGCGAGGCGGCGTTCGAGGAAGCGGCGATCGGTGTCGTTGCCGACGAGCGAGAGCGCTTCACGGTACGCGGCGGCCGCCTCGGGCAGCCGGCCCAGGCGGCGCAGCAGGTCCGCGCGCGCGGCGGGCAGCAGGTGGTAGCCGGCCAGGCTGCCTTCGGCGGCGAGCGCGTCCATCAGGCGCAGCCCCGCGGCGGGTCCCTCGGCCATCGCGACCGCCGCCGCGTGGTTCAGCGCGACGACGCCCGACGGATTCGCAACCCGCAGCACGCCGTACAGCGCCGCGATCTCCCGCCAGTCGGTCTCCTCGGCGCGCGCCGCGCGCGCGTGAACGCCCGCGATCGCCGCTTGCAGCGCGTACGCGCCGGGCGGCCCCGCGCGCAGCGCCGCCTCGACCAGCGCCAGCCCCTCCTGGATCGCGCCGCGATCCCAGCGCGATCGATCCTGATCCTCCAGCAACACCATCTCGCCGGCGGCGTCGACGCGCGCCGCGCGCCGCGCGTCCGTCAGCAGCATCAGCGCCAGCAACGCGCGCGCTTCGCTCTCGCCCGGCAGCAGCTCGACGAGCAACCGCGCCAGCCGGATCGCCTCGGCGCACAGGTCGCGCCGGATCAGCTCGGCG
>Ga0207651_10000750_pt1 | contig 13935 bp, 10 predicted proteins | sample KBSM23metaG_FD_184328 | JGI IMG/M metagenome (GOLD analysis project Ga0207651, IMG submission 184328) | Miscanthus rhizosphere microbial communities from Kellogg Biological Station, Michigan, USA - KBS M2-3 metaG (SPAdes) (version 2) | ecosystem: Host-associated > Plants > Roots > Rhizosphere >... | reverse complement strand
GTCAAACGCAGACGGTTGCGCTGCATTTCGTCGTACCAAAGCGCGAACGTCAACCCGAACGCGGTAGGTTCAGCGTGGATGCCGTGAGTGCGTCCAACCTGTGGGGTCGTTTTGAACTCTTCTGCGCGGCGGCGCAGGACGGGAAGAAAGTTATCGATCTTCTTCAGCAGCAAATCGCACGCGTCACGAAGCAATAATGCGTTTGCCGTATCAACTACGTCGGAGGATGTCAGTCCGTAATGAACGAACCGCGCTGCCGGACCAATCGACTCTGCAAGATTTGTCGTGAAGGCGATGACATCGTGATTGGTGGTCTTTTCAATTTCGTTGATGCGTGAAACGGAAAACTGCGCGCGCTTTTTTATTTCTTCTACGGCATCGGCCGGGATCGTTCCCATCTCGGCATGAACTTCACAGACCGCCAGCTCGACTTCAAGCCACTTTTGAAACTTGGTCTGTTCAGACCACAGCGAGCCCATTTCGGGGAGTGTGTATCGTTCAATCATTGATTAGTTTGTCGCTCACTGAAGAGCTGTTGAGTTGACGAAATACTTCGCAAGTTGCCATTGACCCTTGCGCTCGACGAGCGTGAACGTCTCCATTCCTTCACCGCGCTCAAACTTCGTATCGTAGGTCAGCACGAAAGAATGCCCTGGCAATCGACCGCTTGAAGTGTTCTCCTCACTGGCGGCGTGCAGTTGCCGGTCCTTAACCTTGCCTAATTTGTCTTTAACCGTGCTGAAGACCGCCGTGGTCTTTTCGAGCGTCGCATCGTTACGCCATTCGTCAGCAGCTTCACTATGGATCTTTTCGTATCGTCCTTCGTTTGCATCTTCACTAATTGAGGCAACCACGGCCTGCACTTCCGGAGGCACGCCGGTGCGACTCGCATGCAAAGCACAGCCTCCGGCTATAAAGACTGCAGCAGTGAAAATGGCTAGCTTTACTTTAATCGACTTTGTCACACCTCGATCCATGGCGTTGGCTCTCGTGGAAATGAAAGCGTGACTTTCGTGGCGGCCGGAAACAAGGGCGCGCGCTCCTGCAGCGCAACCTCGGCAGTAATTTTTGCGAGATGAGGATTGTTTGCTCGCTGCGATAAGTGCGCCAGCACCAGGTGATCAGCAGCGCCATCGAATCCGTATTGCAGCCACTCAGCTACGTCTTCATTTGAGATATGGCCAAGACGCGACAAGATTCGTTGTTTCAATTCCCACGGATAAACATCACAAGCCTTCAACATGTCGCGGCTGTGGTTTGATTCCATTACGATCGCAGCGCAACCTCGCAGTCGTTCAGTTATCAAAGTCGTGATGTGTCCGAAGTCCATCAAGGTTGCGATCTTTACGCCCGCATGTGTGGCAGTAAAACCGAAGTTGTCCGCTGCATCATGCGGAATCGTGAAGGGATGAAAATCAATGTCGCCCACGCGAAAGTCGCGGCACGATTCAATCTCTTCAACTCGATCTTTTAAAGCATCCTGCCGGCGACGCGGCTCCTCACTGCTGACATTGAAGCGCTCGCCCAGATAAGCCTCACGAGTTTTACCCGAAACAAAGACGGGGCAATCGATCATCTTCAACAGTACGCGCAGGCCGCCTGAATGATCGCCGTGCTCGTGGGTCACAACGATGCCGTCAAGCTTGCTCGCGTCTTCGCCGACTTGGGCCAACCTTTTGACCAATTCTCGCGCGCTGAGACCTGCATCGATCAGAACGCGGGTTTCTCCGGCGACAATCAGCACGGCATTGCCAGTCGAACCGCTGCCCAGAACAGTTAGCTTCATTTGAAGTTGTGATAGTACCGATCTGAAATCAATTCAGATATTAGATTGTTAGGCGTGAACGATCTACTCGAAATCCATTTAGATTTCCCAGCGCACCCAAAGCCAGGTTCTCCGAGACAAGATAAGTTTGCGCCACTCGCTGCATATCATCAACGGTTACCGCTTCAATGCGTTGAATCATTTCGTCGGGAGAAATGCGGCGGCCGTGAATAATTTCCTGACGGGCGAGTGTGCTGGCACGCGCGCTCGACGATTCAAGACCCAGCAGCGTCGAAGACACTGCTTGATCCTTTACCAGACGCAATTCCTCTTCATCGACACGCTCGTGCACGACCCGCCGCAATTCTTCGAGTGAGATATCGAGAACTTCATCGAGCTGCGAGGGCGATGTGCCGGCATAAACTGAGAAGACACCTATGTCGGAAAAGGTGCTGACTCCGGCGCCGACTGAATAAGCAAGTCCGCGCTCTTCGCGAATACGTTGCCACAAACGACTCGAAGTGCCTCCGCCCAGGACGGCGGCTACCATCGAAGCAGCGTAGCGATCGTTACTCAGCGATGACGGCCAGGGCGTGGCTAGGATCAAATGCGCTTGCTCCAATTCTTCCTTCTGCTCTATCAGAATCGGCGCTGCTGTATTTGGCGCTATCGCCGGTTTTCCATTCGACGAAAATTGCCCTTCGCCTTTGCCGTTTGCGAAAGCACGCTCAACTAATTCAACGAGGACAGCATGGTCAACGTTGCCGGCCGCAGCGATCACAAGATTGCGCGGCGAGAACTCTCGCGCATGAAATGCTGCGGTGATTTCCTGATCGAAAGTAGGCACGGTTTCCGCGGTACCTTCGATAGGACGGCCGAGCGCATGTTCAGGAAAATATGCGGAGTTGAAAAGCTCAGCGAGCAGTTCGTCAGGCGTATCCTCGACCATCTTGATTTCTTCGAGGATGACTTTTTGTTCACGCTCGAGGTCGAGGGAATCGAACTTCGGTTGCGCAAGCAGATCCGCCAGCAAGTCGACTGCGAGTGCCAGGCTGTTGTCTGCGACCTTCATAGTAAAACCCGTCAACTCATGAGTCGTGTAGGCGTCGAGATGCCCGCCGAGTCGGTCGGATTCTATGGCGATGTCTTGAGCAGTTCGGCGCCGCGTCCCCTTGAAGACCGAGTGCTCGATGAAGTGACAAATACCATTGAGTTCCGGTGATTCGTGGCGCGATCCGCGGCGGACCCAGATACCGGCGGTGACCGACCTGAGACCGGGCATATGCTCCGTGAGAATTGTGAGTCCGTTAGAAAGCCGGGTGGATTGAACTTCGTCGATCATGTTAATGCCAATCAGAAGAATTGCCTGTGCAGAAGAACCAAATTCGAAGAAGTCGAATCGTACCACGCGCCAAAACGGGTCGCAAAAGGTGGCTAAATTGGGCCGGAAAAGCAGAATCAGCTTTCAGTGGCCGCTGCCTCACGCACGATCACGCAAGTCAGAACCGCCTGCGGTAGCGGGCGGGTCGCGTACAATACACACATCTTTTGACTAAGCTTACCCGCCCGCTACCGCAGGCGGTTCTGACAAGCATGCCCTACATAATCAGACAAGCAAGGCTAGATGAGCGTGACGAGATCCAGCAGTTGATCGTCGCATCTGCCCGTCACTTGAGTCGTGCCGAATACTCGGACGCCCAAATCGAAGCCGCAGTTCGCGGAATCTTTGGCGTAGACACAAGTTTGATTGATGACGGAACTTATTTCGTCGCGGACAGTGAAGGGAAATTAATTGGTTGCGGCGGCTGGAGCCGGCGACGAACTTTGTTCGGCGGCGATCAAGTAACCCATCGAGATTTGGCTGAGTTGAATCCGTTGAGGGACGCCGCGAAGATCCGTGCCTTCTTCGTCCACCCCAACTTTGCACGACAGGGAGTCGCGCGGGCTATCCTGCAAAGGTGTGAAGATGAAGCTAGAGCAAATGGCTTTCGCGCTCTCGAACTTATGTCAACAATGCCTGGGATCAAGTTCTATCTCTCATGCGGATATGAGGAAATCGAGCCTACTGACTACAACGTGGATGACGTGACGGTACCATTCGTGGTCATGCGCAAAAAGTTAACCTAGTAGCATAGACTTCAGTCTGTGGTTCACTCCTGCGAACAACAACTTACAGATCAACACAGACTAAAGTCTATGCCACTTAAAGCGAGGGTGTGGCACAGACAGCTTTTACGGATTCTTACAACAGTTGAAAATTGTAAGCAATGATGGTCTTCATTTTCGTTGGATGACCAGAGCGTCCTAGCGGTTCAAATTTTGCTTGCCGCGCTGCATTTACTGCCGCATCTTGAAGCATCGGTGATCCTGAGACGGCTTCCGCTTCAGCAACGCTACCAGTTTCATCAACGGTCGCCAGCACGCGAACAACGCCAGCTACTTTCTGTTGCCGCGCATCTTCCGGATAAACAGGTCTCGGCAAGCTGATCACGCGGTTGCTCAACATTTCATTTTCGACCAATACCGCCGGCCTATCAGCGGGATCTGTCGGAACACTTGCCACCATCACAGCACTAGCGCTTCTAGGTCGACCGCTAGCATCCCAACCACCTGCCTTAGTAAAGATTTCTCCACGAGGTTCCAGCCCAGCTTTGTCCGCAATGGTGTACACCACCGAACTGCATATGTCTTTATTCTCGACACGGAAACTGGTAACGCCGCCAACATGTCCTTGTTCGTCGAAAAACTGAATAGTCACGTATTGGTTCTTTGTCTTGATGAACCCGATTGGGTTTATCCCGTAGGGCACCGGCACTGAACCAAGAATCGAAGCTGTCTTGGGTCGATTCGCCTGGGTATCAGCGAACTCCTGATTGATCGCGGTGTACGGAATGAAGAGGACTTCCTTTCCTTCCTTATTGCGAAAGACCAATCGATGGTTCTCATCATCGAAGTTCAAGGTGCCTTCTTGTTTCTTGTTGTAACCAAAGACGCCGCCTTCGTACTTCGCCTTGACTGACTTCGGCGCAGCCGGTGGTTTGGGTCTGCTCGAGGTGTCGGGGGTCTTTGGCGTCTGGCCGAACAATGGACTAACCATCGCGAGAGATAAAACGGCGACGTTGGTTAACCTTTGGTACTTGTGCATAACGTTATCCTTTCGAACTTTCTACAAATCTCAGCTTGGGGTCGCACGCCCACCTGCGTGCCTGGATTGGGAGTAATTCGCTACTACAACTGTGGAGTGTGACTCCACTCCGGCACCTTATACAAGATCCACCAGAGCATCAGTTGCGCGATCAACTCGACTGTGGCGATCGCGATTAACAACAGTGACGAGTTGCGAACAGCTGTGGCGCGTAAACGTGAGTTGATTAAACCCACGCTGCCGAGGAGCAAGGCGCCGGGACAAAACAGTATGCCAAGGAACGGCATCAAAGCGTAAGTCGCAAACGCCCTCGCAGTGGCAACTGCTTTGTTTTCATCTGCGACAGTCAATTCAGTAGCGAGGACTACTACTTCGCGAACGGCTTCACGCGATCGACTGACTCTTTGAAGTCAGTATCGTTCGGCAAAAGATTTAAGCCCTTCTGATATGCGCCCAGCGCTTTGGCATACTGCTTAGATACTTCGTAAGCGTAACCAAGCTCGCGATACACGTTGACATCGTCAGGCTTCTTTTCAGATGCTCGCTCGAGCGCTGCAATTGCTTTCGGAAAATTCTTAACGCGCGATTGCGACACACCGAGCAGATACAAGTTCACCGGAGCGGCATCTGGACCAGCGGTTATTTTTTCCAATGCCGCTACCGCACGCGGATATTGCCGTGAACCGATCAGCGCCTGCGCGAATAAGGTGATCGCGTCCGCATCAGTGCGCACTTTAATCAAACCTTCTCCGGCACGAACCGCGCTCAGATAATCAGCATCGGCAGCTGCTTGATCTGTGGCCGTTGAGGCACGTCGCAAATACGCAGCAGTCAACTGCATCCACGCTGCAGCAAGTTTCGGATCGTTTACCGTAGCGCGATTCAACGCCGCTATTGCGGCTGGTAGATCATTGCGGCTCAGTGCTATCTGGCCCAGGTAATAAAGCGAGCTTGAATCTTTTGGATTGGCTTTAACTACTGCCGTAAAAGTTCGTTCAGCATCGGGAACCTTGCCGGTCTTATATTCAGCGAGTCCGCGATAGTAAAGCATCAGCGGATCAGTTTGTCCGGCGCGGCCCGTCGCTTTCACAAGCAGCGGCATTGCATCTTCAAATTTTTCAGAGAAGACATAAGCCTGCGCGAGTGCGTCAATCGTTGGCGGGTCATCTTGTTTCGCGACTTCCTGAAGATTAAGCGCGGTCTTTAAATCACTGGCTGCCTCATCGTACTGTTTGAGCGCGAGCTCCGAGAAACCAGCTATTTTCCAGGCCTCGGAATTCTGCGGGTCAGCTTTCGAGATTTGCTTCGCCTCTTTCGCTGCGCTCGCGTATTGCTTCTGTTGAAAGAGCGTGTACGCGTGCGTCGTGTCGCCAGTGTCGAGACCTACATCCGGCGAAGAGTCAGCGACCGGCTTGACGGGTTTCACATCAAGCAACGGCACATTCGTGTTGCGCGAGGCAGGCGTCGGTTTCGGTTGAGGCAGAAGCAACGAATCCTGTTTGGACGCGGTTTGCTTCGAATCAGTAGTAGTTTTCGGCTGCGTTCGTCGCGGCCGTGTGGACTGGGCGGCAACCGCGCCGGCAAGCAGCGCTAAAGCTGTTGCAGCAATAAGAAATCGGCGGACAAGTTTCGCTGACATACTGCGTCTCATTTCCAGGGAGTTAAGAATCGAAGGATGAAAATCGTTCGAAAACCAGCATCTCGGATGCTTCTGCCGACCTGAGAGTTTGCCTGCCGTATAGCCTACCCCAGCCGTGAGAGCCTGTCACTTGTCAGCTGTTCAGCGGGTGAGCAATCTTGTTGGACGAGAAAAGAACCTCTTAGAATCAGGTCCAATTCAAAAAAAGTCGAACCCAAGCCCACCCGAAAGCGATTCGAACGCTATGACTGAGCTAAGCCACAAAGATAAACCTTCAGACTTTATTAGGATGGACGAGATGAAAGCGGTGATAGCTGCTGAGGGGGACAAGATAACGTTGGCGGATTCAACACGGCGTGCCGTCGAAGTGGCCGTGCGAAAAAAGCGACCGGCGTTAAATCAGCCGGTCGCCTTAATGGTTCTGTAGTTGAAACTAGAAGCTCAGCTTCAATCCAAACTGGAACTGACGCGGATCGAAAGATGCCGTTGGACGGCTGTAGAAGCGACCGTTGCCGGCGCGCTGGCCGAAAGCGTTGACGTCGTCGAAGAACGGTGACGCTGCTGCTTCGTTGAAACGATTGAACAGGTTGAAGCCTTCCGCGATGACGTCAAGCTTCACACGCTCGTTCCAATAAACTGCCCGGCTTAGACGCATGTCGAAGGACATGTACTTGTGTGTGATTCCCATATTCCGGCCAAGGCTACCAGCCTGGAACGGACCAGGAACCGTCAGCAGTCCACTGTCATTTACGTTCGGACGATCCGTTTGACTCGACTGATCATTGTTCGTGTCCTGGTTCGTCAGGATGTTGAATGGTCGGCCCGAAGAAATCTCAAAGATTGGAGCGACCGTGAAGTCAGCCAGGAACTTGTGTAGGTTATCGCCTGAGCGCCAGCCGATCGGCGAAGTAAGCACGCCGCTGAAGACAAAGCGATGACGCTGATCGAATAACGCGTCTGCTTTCTCTGCTGCAAAGTTGCGATTGTCCTGTGGCAACAGCAAGGTCTGAAGATCGGATGAATCATCGATTGAATGCGACCAGGTATACGACGCGAGGAATTGGAAGTTATTCGCGAAGCGCCGCTTCACGTCGATGTTCAGGGCGTTGTAAGTCGAGTTTCCGTCCGAGACCTGAGCGTTCACCGAACCGAACGGCGAAACCACACCCGAGCTGCGCAATGATCCCACGAGTGCGCCGTTAAGAACTGACGGTGTTACCAATCCACCTGACAACGCCTGGGCCAGGAAGTAGTTCGGAGCATTCGGCCGGAAGAAGTTCGCGACACCTGCGTTGACTACGCGATTACTGAGATTTGTAAGCGGCGCGGCAATCATGCCGGGAACGATGATCGCAAAGGTCTGACCACTGGTTGGGTAAGCAACAGCGCCTGCAGGTGTTGACTGCACAAAACACTGTAGTGGCACGCCACCCGGACACGGTGTGCCCGAGGTTGGAATTGAGAATGCAACCGCTTCAGTCGTGTTCGTCGGATTGCGGCCCGCGTAGCGCGCGAAATTCGCCATTTGAAGATCGATGCGTGGCGCGTTGATATCAAGTGGATGCGGCAAGTGGTGTGCTCCAACGAACAAGTAGCTCGCGGAGATCGACATGTTCCTGCTCAACTGCCGTTCGATCGAGAGGTTCGCCTGATTCGCATAGGCGTACTCAAAATCTTTACTGACATGCAGCGTGAATGGCAGGACTGGTCCAAACCCTGGGAAGGTTTGATCGTTAAAGCGCTGACGACCGTTCTGATATTGCGCGCTGCTCGCCGCGCCCGGCGTACAATTCACGCCGGGAACTGCGCCGGCGAAGTTGCATACGACTACCGTTCCCTGAAATACCTGCACGGCATTCAAGAGAGCCGTCGGCGTAGGGCTGCCAGGAATCAGAATCCCTTGCTGTTGTTGCACTGCATCAGCGATGTCCGAGTTGAAGGCGATAGCCTGAAGCGGATGGTCGTAGAATATTCCCATCGCTCCACGCACCACAGTCTTCGCATCATTTTTGATGTCCCACGCAAAACCTACCCGCGGAGCCCAGTTGTTCTTATCGCGCGGAAATCCCTGTCGAACATTCAAAGCATCCTGAGCAGCCAGAATATCGCTTGCTGACAATGTAATTCCCGACAACGGATCGCGCAGACCAATAGGTGCAATCAAATCCGTCAGCTCAACGTCGTAACGAATTCCGTAGTTGAGCGTCAGATTCGGTCGCACCTTCCACGAATCCTGTGCGAAAAATGCAAAGGGCTTGTTCTTCAGACGGCTGACTGGATCGCCGAACCCTTGAATGAAGTTCGCCGGGAAGCCGAGTCCATACTGTTGAACCGGAGTGAAGTCAGGTGCGCCGACAAACGCTGTATTCAGAGTGGTGGCGCTGAGACCGCCAAAGTTAAATAAGCCTGCGAAGTTCAACTCAAAGTTCGCTCTTGGAATTCTGAGAAACGCCGCATCACCACCGAATTTGAAGCTGTGATTGCCGGTGATGAAGCTCAGGCTGTCGGTATATTCGTACCGGGTTTCGGTTCGAACAACCGGGGAGAACAGTTCGCGGCCGATGAACGCTGCACCGGAAATGTTGAAAGCGACTGCATCGCCATTCTGTGATTTGAAAGTCGCGCGACGTTCGCCGAAGTTGAAGCGCGCTTCGTTAACCACGCGGCTGGAAAGCGTTGAAGTCAACGTCGTCACGAACGAATAATCTTTCAAGCCCTGGATGCCAGTTCGTGAAAAATCGTTTTGGCCCAGCGACTGGTTCTGCGACTCAACTTGAATGCCTGTGATGGTGCTCGGGTTGTAACCAAACCTCATCGTCATCTGATGGTTGCGCGTTATCAGGTGATCGATGCGAATCGAATTAAAGGTCGTACGATCCGTGACCGGAAACACCGTCTGCAAATTCAGCAATGGCCGAAAAGCGATGAATTGCCCGGCAGCATTCGTCGTGCCTACAGGGACTGGTGCGCCGGAAAGAATGAAGCGCGATCCAATAGCACCGGGAAGGATAGGACTAATTGCCGGGCAGACGCTGCCATCGTTTGGACTAGCCAGCGGATTACTACCCGATAAACCCGTCGAGCCCCCGCTCGACGCAAAAAACGCATAGGCACGAGCCAGACATATGGCGGCGCCGCCAGCGGCGACTAGTTGATTGATGTAGGTGGCTTGCGCCGGAGTGATGTTGGTAAACGTCCGCGCTGATGGATTTAATCCGGGGACAGCGGGAATGGTTGCTACCCCATTCAGACCACGCGATACGTTGCTGGTGAAGAAGCCTGACTCATCTCGTTTGCGACGTTCAAAAGCGAAGAAGAAAAAGGTGCGATCTTTGTCGAATGGACCACCAAGAGTGACGCCGTACTGACTGCGGCGGAAGGGTGGTTTACTCACTGGGGCGAACGGGTTGCGCGCCTGGAAATCGTTATCTCGCAAAAAGCCAAACGCGTTGCCACGGAAATCGTTGCTACCACTCTTCGTCACCACGTTCACTACGCCGCCGGCTGAACGGCCGAACTCAGGCGCAAACGAATTAGTAACAACCTGAAACTCCTGCACCGCTTCCTGCGACACAGTCGAACGCGAAGCGTTCACGGAGTTGTCAGTGTTGTCGGCGCCATCTACTTGCACAAGGTTCGAGCGGCCACGTTGACCGCCGAAGTTCAATCCGGTCGTCGGCGCTGGTCCAATAGGGCGGCCGTTGTCGCGTCCAACGGTTGAGGTGGTGAGCGCAAACGATAAGTAGTTGCGTTCATTGATCGGAAGATTGTCGATGCGTTGCTGATCCACCGTCGTGGCAACCGCGGTTCTGGATGTTTCCACCAACTCAGTGGTCGCTCCAGAGATCGTAACGACGGCATCAATCGAACCGGGTTCCAACGACACGTCGAGATCGGCTCGCTGTCCAATCGTCACTTTGACTGCCGGCAAAGAAGCTTTTTTGAAACTCGCGGCCTCAACAGTTAAGTCGTAGTCTCCCGGAGTCAGATTAAGGAGTTGATAGAAACCATCGCCGTTGCTGGTAGTCGTATAGGTCTTGTTCGTCGCTGGATTGCGAGCGGTAACTGTGGCGCCACTGACAACCGCGCCCGCCTGATCGCGAACATAACCACGCAGGTCAGCAGCGTCAGACTGTGCCTGAGCGAAGGCCGATGAGATTGCCATTGCGGTAATCACGAATAGAACGACCGCTCGTGCTGAGACCTTTAGATAGTTCATCCATGAAGCAGACATCTTCGTTTCTCCTTAAACTGAAATACGTGGTGGTGTCGTCAGGATCGCCGATCTAACCATGCACGATTGGGTGCAGGCGCACTTTTGAAATTGCGAAAATGCAAGCTCGATCATTGACGCTGTTTGGTCGCCAGTTTGATCTTGCTACGCCCCAGGGGTAGGCGACGGGTGCACTTGTTAAGATTAGCGCTCAGTCTTTTTACCGCAAAAGCCTCTTTGCTGGCAAGAAGTATAAATTTGAAGAACTTGCAAGCTTTGGGCCTTCATTCGTTTCACACATCGTGACTATTCAACACGTAGCGAAGCGCGAGTCTTCGGGTTCGTTCTTCTTCCTCGAGTCGCACGCGCGGCTGCGAACCGCAATCGCTCACTCGTGCTGAAGACGCCAATAGCCATCTCAGCCAAACGAGGTAAGAAAGCTACTCGCCGCAATAGTCCACAAATGCGTAGCCGCTTTCCGAACTGTCGTTCATACTGCGACCTGTAATCGCGACGTAGTTCTTCGAATAGCCTGCCGTCTCGTAACCCATCGAGTCTCGCTGCAATTGTATTTGCCGCTAGTTCACCGCTTTCGAGGGCCATTAACATGCCGCTGCCGCTGAATGGATCGATGAAAGCAGCCGCATCGCCAATCGTCAGCAGTCCATTTGTCGGAGCAGGCTGATACCGTCCAAAACTTTTGAGAGCGACTGCCAACCATCGATCATGCACGTGAGCTTTCGCCAGCGTCTGTGCTGCTCGAGAGTTCTGCCGCACCAACTCGCGCATCGCGGTGTCAGGATCAGCCTCACAACGTCGCACGTCATGAGAAGCAGCGATAAAACACAAATTGCTTAGACCATTCTCAACCGGACTTAATCCTCCGTAACCACCGCGATAAGAATAAATCTCACAAGTGCCGCGCTCCGGCTCTGCATTTTCAAGATGGGCTTTGAATGCAACCAGGGATGGCCTCTCCTTTTTACTCTTATGACTCACCGGTTCAGCGAGTGAACGGTTCCTGCCAGTAGCGTCAATAACAATGGCTGCACGCACCTCATAGCTGCCATTCTGATCTTTCAAGGTGACGCCAATCACGTGGTCGCCAACCTTCAGCGTGGCAGTTACCTGCGTCTCTTCCAAAACCGTTACGCCAACTTCGCGTGCGCGCGTTAGTAACCGATGGTCCATCTCGGAACGACTGAGACCCAACGCCGCATGTTCTCCTCCAAACCAACTGCTCGGCACTTTTATGGCGCGTCCCGATCGCGAATAGAAGATCGTCTGCGTAACTACGCGCCCGCCGGCCGACGTCATCTGGTCGAGCACGCCCAATTTATAAAAATGATCGAGGCATTCCGGCGAAATGAATTCGCCGCAGAGTTTTGCGCGCGGAAATTTCTTTTGCTCGACCAGCAGAACGCGCGCGCCGATCATCGAGAGGCGAATCGCAGCGCTACTGCCAGCTGGCCCAGCGCCGGCAATAACAACATCGTAATCGGCTCGCACGGATTCCACTTCTTATGATTTCGCTGAGGCTGTTAAGACAAGCCGGTACGGAAACACGCGTCTTACTTCTATGCCGTCTAATTCAGCTCGCTGCGCCAGCTCAAACAGTTCGTGTGGCTTGAATGAGCGGCGGATAGAGAGCGCGCCGTCTTCCTTAATCAATCGATTGTGCGAAAACAAATTCGCGATCGTCGTATAGAAGTAATAGGCAACCGGATGTCGATGAAGATCGATTACAAAAAAGCGTCGCCTAACTACTCGCGCTAGCTCCTTCAAAATCGCAACGACCTGGTCATCTTTAAAGTGATGAGTAAACAGCGAGCAGATAGCGTAATCGAAAGTCCGATTAGCGAATGGCAATCGTAGGGCATCGCCTTGTAAAGCAAAGATTGACTTGAAAGCCGTCGATTCTTCTTTAATAGCTTCAGCTGATCGCCGATTAAGTTCCAGGCCGAATAATTTAAAAGCTTTTTGTTGTTCGTCGGCCCATTTCGCGGTCACGCGCAACAACTCACCGGAACCAGCACCTACATCAAGTAATGAAAAATCTGATAGCTGTTCCTGCTTTATCTGTTCAAACAAAGACTCGCGTAACGCACGCACATCACCGAGCCATCTATTTACAACTTGAAGTTCGGTGATGCAGCCTTCGTATTCTTCAGGTGTGTAGTTACCCGTATCGAGATGTTCAAGCTCATAACTGCGCACTGCGAATTTGGAGTTGGAGTGCGAAGAACGATCGTGCGGGTAATTCTGTTCGACCTTCATCGGACTCAAACCTTCTCAACAACCAAGGCGCTGTTCTTTGATCCGAATCCAATACAGTTACACAAGGCGATACGCACGTTTGCTTCTCGCGCTTGATTGGGCACGTAATCAAGGTCACAGGCAGGATCAGGTTCATCCAAGTTAATAGTGGGTGGAATTAACTTGGTATGCATTGCGCAAAGCGCGGCACCTAAACCCGCAGCGCCGCTCGCACCTTGTGGATGGCCAACTTGCGATTTGGTAGCAGACATCGGAATGCGCGCAGCATAACCATTGAGAGCCTGTTTCATCGCGGTCGTTTCAATCTTGTCATTCAAGACGGTCGAAGTTCCGTGCAGATTCACGTAATCGATGTCGCCTGGGCTTCGGCCCGCGTCTTCAAGAGCTAGTTGCATCGCACGCGCGGGTTCATCACCCGACTCCTCGAGACGTACGCGATGGTACGCATCGCAGCTAGCGCCGTAACCAGTTATCTCGGCATAGATCTTCGCGTGTCGCGCTTTCGCATGCTCGAATTCTTCGAGCACATAAATCCACGCACCTTCACCAATGACGATGCCCGAGCGGTCTTTCGAAAACGGGCGCGAGGCGCGATGCGGCTCATCATTCCATTCATTCGTCAGCACCGTCATCAGGTTGAAGGCCGCCATGATCCCTGGGGCGATCGGAGCATCAACACCTCCGCTCAACATCACATCCTGCCGTCCGAGCGCAATGTGCTGGGCCGCATACGCAATCGCATCAGTCGAGCTGGTGCAACCTGTCGACACGATGTGAGATAGGCCGCGCAATCCGAAAGCCATCGAAAGTTCACTCGAAAGACCACCGTGCGTCGAGGCTGGAATCGTGTAGACGCTAGCCTTGTAAGTTGGTCCAATGTACCAGTACTCGTATTG
>Ga0207651_10000746_pt1 | contig 13950 bp, 22 predicted proteins | sample KBSM23metaG_FD_184328 | JGI IMG/M metagenome (GOLD analysis project Ga0207651, IMG submission 184328) | Miscanthus rhizosphere microbial communities from Kellogg Biological Station, Michigan, USA - KBS M2-3 metaG (SPAdes) (version 2) | ecosystem: Host-associated > Plants > Roots > Rhizosphere >... | reverse complement strand
CGGAGGCGACGTATGCCCAGTTGAAGAGGAAGCCGATGTTGGAGACGGCCTTCTTGAAGCGGGAGACGCCGGTGAGGAAGCCCGGTTCGTTGAGCTGGGCGAAGCCGACCACGGAATCGGCCTCGTGGAAGTAGGTGCTGCGCTGGCGGACGAAGGCGACCTTGCGGCCGTCCACCTTGCCGCGGGCGAAGACGATCCCGTGGGCCGTCCGGTAGGCGGTCAGGGTCTGCGAGCCGGCTTCGGTCGAGTCGAGCGCGTTCGGCGTCCAGCTCTCGCTCTTCACCAGCTTTTCCATCGCCCTGCACTTGCCGCGGTAGCGGTAGTGGAGCTTGTCGCGGCAGAGGACCTCGGCGAAGGTGTCGGTGTTGTCGGAGGTGGCCGTGGTCGCGCTCCAGGCGTAGTCGCGGCCGTGGCCCAGCTCGACGTAGAGGTTGACCCCGGCGAAGGCGGCGCCGCGCGCGTCGATGCCGGGCCCGTGCAGGTCCTCCTCCATCAGGATCTGCGGCACGAAGTAGCCCACCTGCGGGCCCATCACGGCGATCGGGTGCCCGCTCGCCGAGTGCTTGGCCGAGACCAGCTCCCAGTTGGACGCGTGCCCCGCCTCTCGCAGCGCGCGGGCGATCGCCGCGCCGAAGCCACCGCTGCCGCCGCCGCTCGAGGCGGTGGCGATCGGCGTCGTCCGCACCGAACGGGGGTCGGGAAGCGCCAGACCGCGCTTGGCGAAGGCGCTGCGGGTCTCGTAGGGGAAGCGCTTGCCGATCGTCGTCGGCGCTTCCGGATCGTTCTTGGAGCGGAATCCCAGCCAGGCCCTGCGCCCCGCCTTGCGGCCGAAGCGCGCTTCGAACGCCTGCATGGCTTCGGCGGAGGCCAGCTCCCCGCCGCCGCCGCGACCGAAGATCCCCCCGACCAGCGAGGCGATCGCGATCACGTCGGTCGGCTTCCAGGTTTCCATCGGCTTGCCGAGGACGGTGTATTCGCCCGGCTTGAGGGTGGGATCGAGGTTCGCCGCGGCGATGTAGGCGTTGATCCCTTCGACGTAGCTCTGGACGTCTTCCACCGCCTGCTGGCCCGCCTGGCCGTAGAGGCGCGGCGCTTCCGCGAGCTGCTTTTCCAGGTCGGCTTCGGTGTAGGGCGCGAAGCCCCACTGGCTGGCGTCGGCGCCGGCGTTGGCGCCGCCGAGGAAGGAGGCCAGTTCCGCACGCCCGGCGTGGCGGAGGACGTCCATCAGGAAGAGCCTGTCGGCGGCGCCCGCGTAGCCGGCGCCGAACATCGTGTCGGCCCGGGTGTCGCCGTAGATGTGCGGGATGCCGTAGGCCGCGTCGCGCACGATCGTCACCCCCGGCCGCGGTTCGATCGTCGATTCGACCTGACCGGCCGGGACGCCGAAGGTGGCGTCCTTGAAGAAGCTCGGCACCTGGGCGTCGGTCAGGGCCGGAGCGGCGTAGACGAGGTCTTCGTAGAGGGCCTGCTGGTCGGCGAAGTGAGGTGGCAGCGCGCCGCTGCCGCGGAAGGCGAAGATCTGGGTGAGGTTGGCCAGCCCGTTCTCGCCGGGCGGCAGGACGTTGCGGAAGCCGCCCGCGTCGTCGGTGCCGTACGGCTGCGGCGTCGCGGCGACCGCAGGCGGCACCGCCGAGACCACCAAGAGCAGCGTGAGTGTCAGCAGACGGCGCGTAGAAAAAGGGTAACCGCTAGGCGTCCTCGTGCCAGGGGGTGAGGATCCGCGGGCCGTTCGCCGTCACCGCGACGGTGAACTCGAAGTGGGCGGCCAGCGAGCCGTCCTCGGAGTAGACCGCCCAGCCGTCGTCGCCCATGCGCACCAGCGACCCGCCGGCGTTGACCATCGGCTCGATCGCCAGCACCGTCCCCTCCTCCAGCAGCGGCCCCTTGCCGGGGGCGCCGAAGTTGGGGACCTGCGGGTCCTCGTGCATCTCCCGGCCGATCCCGTGGCCGACGAGGGTGCGGATCACCGAGAGGCCCTCGATCTCGACCGCGCGCTGAATCGCCGCCGAGACGTCGCCCAGCCGGTTGCCCGGCCGCATCTGCTCCACGCCCTCGAACAGAGCCTGCTTCGTAACGTCGAGCAGCTTGCGCGCGCCCGGCTCGATCGGCCCGATCGGAAGCGTCATCGCCGCGTCCGCGACCCAGCCCTCCTTGATCACGCCGACGTCGACCGAGAGGACGTCGCCCCGCTTCAGCTCGTAGGGACCGGGGATGCCGTGGACGACCATCGAGTTGGGCGAGGCGCAGATCGAGGCCGGGAAGCCGCGGTAGCCCTTGAAGGCCGGGGTGGCGCCACGCGAGCGGATCAGCTTCTCCGCCGCCGCGTCGAGCTCTTCGGTGGTGACGCCCGGCCGCGCCTTCGACTCCAGCATCCGCAGGCAGCTGACCAGGACCTCCCCGGCGGCCGCCATCTTCTCGATCTGGCCGGGAGTCTTCTTGACGATCATCCCGTACACGCTACGCGGCCTCTAGATCGCCTCGTCGGCCTCGAGACGGAGCGTCGCCAGGGTCCTGCGGATCTCCCCGGCAACGGCGTCGGGCGGAGCGGCGCCGTCGATCCGGCGCAGCAGGCTTTGGTGATCGTAGTGCTCGATCAGCGGCGCCGTCTTGGCGTGGTACTGCTCCAGCCGGTGACGGATCACGTCGGGCCTGTCGTCGTCTCGCACCACCAGCTCGCTGCCGTCGACGTCGCAGACGCCGTCCACCCGCGGTGGGTTGAGCTCGACGTGGAAGACGTGTCCATGCTCGGCGCAGGTGCGGCGCCCGCCGAGGCGGCGCTCGACCTCGGCGCCGTCGACGTCGATCAGCAGCACGCCGGTCAGCTCCCGCCCCAGCTCGGTGAGCTCGGCAGCCAGCGCGTCCGCCTGCGGGGCCGTGCGCGGGAAGCCGTCGAGGATGAAGCCGTCGGCCGCCTCCTCGGAGGCGATCCGCTCGCCGATCATCCCGACGATCACCTCGTCGGGGACGAGATCGCCCCGGTCCATGTACTCCTTGGCCGTGCGGCCCAGCTCGGTCCCCTCGCGGACCGCCGCCCGCAGGATGTCGCCGGTGGCCCAGTACGGCAGCTCCAGGTCCTCCTGCAGGCGCTCCCCCTGGGTGCCCTTGCCGGACCCGGGCGGACCGAGCAGGACTAGGTTCAGCTCGGACATCGTCCGGAGCCTATTTGAGGAAGCCCTCGTAGTTCCGCATCATCAGCTGCGCCTCGAGCTGCTTCACGGTTTCGAGCGCGACGCCGATCACGATCAGGATCGAAGTGCCGCCGAAGGCGAAGTTGGCCGAGGTCTGGCTGAGCAGGATCGTCGGCAGCGCCGCCACCGCGCCCAGGTAGAGGGCACCGGGGAAGGTCAGCCGCGAGAGGATGCGGTCGAGGTATTCGGCGGTCGGCCGTCCGGGCCGCACGCCGGGGATGAAGCCGCCGTACTTCTTCAGGTTGTCGGCCTGGTCGACCGGGTTGAAGGTGACCGCCGTGTAGAAGTAGGTGAAGACGACGATGAAGAACACCTCGCCGACCACGTAAGCCCAGCCTTCGGGGCTGAAGAAAGCGGCGAAGTCGAGCGCCGCCGGCGTGTTGAGCAGCTGGCCGATCGTCGGCGGGAAGGCCATGATCGAGGCGGCGAAGATGACCGGGATGACGCCGGCCATGTTGACGCGCAGGGGCAGGTAGGTGGAGCCTCCGGAGGTCATCTTTCGGCCGACGATCCGTTTCGCGTACTGGACTGGGATGCGGCGCTGTCCCTCCTGCACGAAGACGATCGCGACGATCACGGCGAGGGCGAGGAAGGGCATCATCACGACGAAGACCTGGTCGGGGTTGTTCCACCAGGACTGGAGGCCGGTCGGCAGGCCGGAGACGATCGAAGCGAAGATCATCAGCGAGATGCCGTTGCCGATGCCCCGCTGCGTGATCAGCTCGCCGAGCCACATCAGCAGCGTGCAGCCCGCGGTCAGCGAGATCACGATCAGCAGCACCTTTGCGCCGCCCAGTTCGCCGAGGAAGTTGTTGCCGCTTGCCGAGCCGAAGGACTGGAAGAGGAAGACGTAGCCGAAGGACTGGGCGAAGGCCAGCCCGACCGTGAGGTAACGCGTGTACTGGGTGATCTTCTGCTGCCCGACCTCGCCTTCTTTCTGCAGCTTCTCCAGAGAGGGGACGACGACGGTCATCAGCTGCAGGATGATCGAGGCGGTGATGTAGGGCATGATCCCCAGCGCGAAGAGCGAGAGCCGCGAGAGGCTGCCGCCGGAGAAGCTGTTGAGCAGGTTGAGGATGCCGCCGCCGCCGAAGTTGCTCTCCAGTTCCTTTACCGCCTGGATGTCCACCCCGGGGGCGGGGATGTAGGCGCCGAGCCGGTAGAGCAGCAGCATCGCCGCCGTGAAGGCGATCTTCTTGCGAATGTCGGCGACGCTGAATGCGTTCGCAATAGTCCGGAGCATTAGAGCTCCAGAGTGTGGCAGGAACCGCCAGCCGCTTCTATCTTCGTCTTCGCCGCGGCGCTGAAGGCGTGAGCCTTGATCGTGAGCTTCTTGGTTATTGCGCCGCGGGCGAGGATCTTCACCGGGTCGGAGCGCTTGGCGAGGCCCTTTTCCTTGAGCGCCTCGGGCGTGACCTCGGCGCCGTCGTCGAAACGGGCCTCGAGGTCGGCGAGGTTGACCGGCTGCGATTTCGTCCTGAAATTCTCGAACGGCATCGACTGCTTTTTGTGCGGGCCGCGCAGCTTTCGCATCCGCATGTGGATCGGATTCTGGCCGCCCTCGTAGCCGGCCTTCCGTTTCGACCCAGACCGCGACCCGGCGCCCTTGTGCCCCCTGCCCGAGGTCTTCCCCAGGCCGGAGCCCTCGCCCCGACCCAGCCGCTTGCGCGGCCGTTTCGACTTGGGCTTTGGCTTGAGGTTATGGAGCCCGATCTCCTCGGACCTCGGAGTCTCAGCCATCAGCCCTCGACCTCCACCAAATGAGAGACGACCCGGATCTGCCCCTGAAGCTGAGGAGAATCCTTCCGCTCGACAGCCTTGCCAATCCTCCCGAGCCCAAGCGCCCTCAGAGTCGCTTTCTGCTTCGGGTTGGCGCCGTTGACGGATCTGACCTGCTTGACCTTCACGAGGACGGCTCCTCAGCGGGTTTGGCCTCCTCGGCAGCGGGCTCCTCAGCTTTCACCTCAGCCGCCTCTCCGGCGGGTGGCGTCGCAGGGGGGACCGCCCCCGAGGAAGCTTCAGCTACCGCAGGGGGCGGTGGGTCCCCTGCAGCGACAGGACCCGCGGACGAGAGCTCGTCTGAACCCTCACTCGAAGCACCGTTCCCCTGAAGCCCCAAGACCTCAGCCACCGTCAGCCCCCGCAACTCCGCGACCTGCTCAGGCCTGCGCAGATTGATCAGCCCGTCCATCGTCGCCTTGACCAGGTTGATCGGGTTCTGCGTGCCGATGCTCTTGGTCAGCACGTCCTTCACCCCACCGAGCTCGAGCACCGCGCGGACGCCGCCGCCGGCGATCACGCCGGTACCGGGGCTGGCCGGGCGCAGGACGACGTGGCCGGCGCCGTAGCGGCCGATGATCTTGTGGGTGATCGTCTGGCCGTATTTGGGGATGCGAATCAAGTTCTTGCGGGCGTTCTCGACGCCCTTCTGGATCGCCAGCGGCACCTCGCGGGCCTTGCCGTAGCCGATCCCGACGACGCCCTCTTCGTCGCCGACGGCGACCAGAGCGGTGAAGGAGAAGCGGCGACCGCCCTTGACCACCTTGGCGACGCGGTTGATCTCGATCACGCGCTCCTGCAGGTCGAGCCCGCGCGGGCTCACCGTCTCGATGTTGGTTGTGTCCATTCCCTTCATGGCGAGCGGTCCAAGGTAGCGAAAGGCGCTAGAAGACCAGTCCTCCCTCGCGAGCGCCATCGGCGAGCGCCTTGACGCGACCGTGGTACTGGTAGCCGCCGCGGTCGAAGACGCAGGTCTCGACGCCGGCCGCCTTGGCCCGCTCGGCGAGCAGCTCGCCCGCACGCTTGGCCTGGGCGGAGGCGGAGAGCTTGCGCAGCTCCGGCTCGATCCAGTTGACCGCCGCGACCGTGTGGCCCTTGCGATCGTCGATCAGCTGGGCGAAGACGCCGCGATTGGAGCGATAGACGGAAAGCCGTGGGCGCTCGGCCGTGCCGGTGACGCGCGCGCGCACGCGACGGCGGCGGCGCAGACGGCGCTCTCTGTTGGTGAGGACCGTCATGCGCGCTTGCCCACCTTGCGGGCGACGTGCTCGCCGCGGTAGCGGATTCCCTTGCCCTTGTACGGCTCCGGCGGGCGGCGCTTGCGGATGTCGGCGGCGACCTGGCCGACGAGCTGCTTGTCGATGCCCCGCACGACGATCTCGGTCGGCTGCGGCACCTCGAACTCGATGCCCTCGGGAGCCTCGACCGCGACCGGATGCGAGTAGCCCAGGGCCAGCTCGAGGTTCTTGCCCTTGAGCTGGGCCCGGTAGCCGACGCCCTGGATCTCGAGCCGCTTCTCGAAGCCCTCGGTGACCCCCTCGACCATGTTGGCGATCAGGCTGCGGGTAAGGCCGTGCAGGGCGCGATGCTCGCCCCGGTCGGTGGGGCGGGCGACGGTGACGACGCCGTCGGACTGCTCGACCTTCATGTCGCTGGAGAGCGACTGGTCGAGCTCGCCCTTGGGGCCCTTGACCGAGACGCGGCCAGGGGCCACCTCGACCGTCACGGCCTCGGGCACGGCAATCGGCTTTCTTCCGATGCGGCTCATCGATCCCTCACCAGACGTAGGCGACGACCTCGCCGCCGACTCCCTTCGCCCTGGCTTCGTGGCCGGTCATCACGCCGACCGAGGTGCTGACGATCGCCGTGCCGGTGCCGCCGTGTACGCGCGGCACCTGCTTGTGGTCGACGTAGCGGCGGCGCCCCGGGCGCGAGACGCGCTCCAGGCCGGTGATCACCGGGCGCCGGTCCTCGGTGTACTTGAGGCGGATCGCGATCGCCTCGCCAACCGTCGCCGGCTTCTTGGCGAAGTCGAGGATGTAGCCCTGCTCCTTGAGGATGCGCGACATCTCGAGCTTCAGCCGCGAGGCGGGAATCTCCACCTCGTCGTGGCCGGAGCCCAGCGCGTTGCGAATCCTGGTCAGGTAGTCGGCTATCGGGTCGGTAAGCATCGGTTTGGTTGGTCGTGGGTGGTCTACCAGCTGGACTTGGTCATGCCGGGGATGTAGCCCTCGTGGGCAGCCTCCCGCAGGCAGATCCGGCAGAGGCCGAACTTGCGGTAGTAGGCGCGCGGCCGACCACAGCGGCGGCAGCGGTTGTACTCCCTGCTCTTGAACTTGGGCTTGCGCCCCTGCTTCACCTTCAGCGAAGTCTTGGCCATTCTACGAGTCCTCCTTATCGGCAGCGTCATCGCCCGCGGGTCCTGTCGAGGCAGGGGACCCACCGCCCCCTCCGGTAGCTGAAGCTTCCTCAGGGGCGGTCCCCCCTGCCTCGCCACCCGCGGGAGAGTCGGGCTCCTCGGGACGCTCGTAGGCCTCCGGGTTCTCTTCCTTCAGCTGCTCCAGCGCGGCCTGCTCGGCCTCGGCCCGCAGGCGGGCTTCCTCCTTGTGCTTCTCCTCCTCGGCAGCGGCCTCAGCGTCGGAGTGGCTGCCGGGGCGACCCTCTTTGGCGAAGGGCATCCCCAGGCCGAGCAGAAGCTCGAAAGCCTCCTCGTCGGTCTTGGCCGAGGTCGTGATCGTCACGTCGAGGCCGCGCACCTCGTCGATCGAGTCGTAGTCGATTTCGGGGAAGATCAGCTGCTCGCGAACGCCCATCGAGTAGTTGCCGCGCCCGTCGAAGGAGCGCGGGTTGAGGCCGCGGAAGTCGCGGATGCGCGGCACCGCAATCGAGCAGAGGCGATCGAGGAACTCCCACATGTGGGCGCGCCGCAGGGTCACCGAGACGCCGACGGGCATCCCCTCGCGCACCTTGAAGGAGGCGATCGACTTGCGCGCGCGGCGGATGTTTGGTTGCTGGCCGGCGATCGTCGCCAGCTGCTCCTGCGCCGCTTCCAGCATCTTGTTGTTCTGCTTGGCCTCGCCGAGGCCCATGTTGAGCGTGATCTTCTCCAGGCGCGGAGCCTGCATCGGCGTCGTGTAGCCGAACCTGCGGATCAGCCCGGGCAGGACCTCCTGCTCGTAGCGCTCGCGCAGGCGCGGCGGCGGCGCGGCCTGGGACTGCGGTGTCGCCGTCGCCTCCATCAGAAGGAAGCTCCAGTCCGCTTGGAGAAGCGCTCGCGCTTGCCGCCTTTGTCGCTGCGCATGCCGACCCGGGTCGGTTTGTTGTCTTTGGGGTCGAGCAGCATCACGTTGGAGACGTGGATCGGCCCCTCCTTCTCGACGATGCCGCCCGCCTGCGGGTTTTTTAGATCGGCCTGGGAGCGGGCTCGTTCATGGCGCTTGACCATGTTCAGGTGCTCGACGTAGACCCGTTCCTTCTTCGGCTCGGTGCGCACGACGCGGCCGGTCTTGCCGGCGTCCTTGCCGCCGATGACCATCACCTGGTCGTCTTTGCGTATGCGCATCCCCTTGGCCATCGCTAGAGCACCTCCGGAGCCAAGGAGATGATTTTCATGAAGTTGCGATCGCGCAGCTCGCGGGCGACCGGCCCGAAGATGCGGGTGCCACGCGGATTGTTGCTGGCGGGATCGATCAGCACGGCGGCGTTTTCGTCGAAGGAGATGTAGGTGCCGTCCGAGCGGCCGAGCTGCTTCTTGGTGCGCACGACGACCGCCTGCACGACCTCGCCTTTGCGCACGCCGCCCTGCGGGCTCGCCTGCTTGACCGTCGCCGTGATCACGTCGCCGACGCCGGCGTAGCGGCGATGCGACCCGCCCTTGACGCGGATGCAGAGGATCTCGCGGGCGCCGGAGTTGTCGGCGACCTTCAGCCTCGACTCCTGCTGGATCACTTGGCCTTCTCCAGTACCTCGACCAGCCGCCAGCGCTTCGTCTTGGACAGCGGCCGCGTCTCGACAATCCGCACGGTGTCGCCCTCGCCAGCCTCATTCCGCTCGTCGTGAGCGTGCAGAGTGCGCGAGCGGCGCACCACCTTCTCGTAGGTCGGATGCCGGCGCGCGATGTCGATCCGAACGGTGATCGATTTCTCGCCCTTGTTGGAGACGACGATGCCCTGCCGCGTCTTGGCCGCGACCGACTCCCGCTCCGCCGCCGGCGTCCCGGTCCCAGCAGTCTTCTCCTGCTTCGCCGCGGCCCTTTCCTTCCGCCGCGACTCAGCCTTCAGCTTGCGCCTCTGTGCACGCCCCGCAGCTCTCTCCTCAACGGTCTGAGCCGGTCCCGCCTTATGAGGCCGCCGCGACCTCTCGAGCCGCCGTTTCTCCTTCCACGGCAGCTGATCCTCCTCGGAAGGCTCGCCAGCCTCTTCCGCCGGAGCAGTCTCTTCGGCAGCAGGCTCCGCCTCAGCCGCAGCGGGCTCCTCCTGCTCGGCTTCAGGTTCGTCGGAAGACTCCGCCTCAGCCGCCTCGTCCTTGGACTCATCCGCCTCTGCCGCGGGTGGCGCCGCAGGGGGGACCTCCTCCGAGGAAGCTTCAGCTACCGCAGGAGGGGGTGGGTCCCCTGCGGCGACAGGACCCGTGGCCTCTGCGCCCTCGTCCTTGGACGTCTCGTCTGTGCTCTCGTCTTTTTTCGTCTCGTCTTCCGCCATCACCGTTTCAACTCTCTCTCAACGTCAATCCCTCGCTCTTTCGCCACGGTCAGCAGCCTGGCGATGTCCCGCCGCGCCGCGCTCACCCGCGCCGTGTTCTCGAGCTCACCGGTCGCCTTGCGGAAGCGCAGGTTGAAGGCCTCCTGCTTGGCGTCGATCAGTTTCGCGATCAGCTCGTCGTCCTTGAGGTCGTGCACCTCGGAGCCCTTCATCAGGTCTCGACCCCCTCGCGGGCGACGAATTTGGTCTTCACGGGAAGCTTGTGACCGGCGAGGCGCAGCGCCTCGCGTGCGAGGTCCTCGGGGACGCCGGCGAGCTCGAACATCACCTTGCCGGGCTTGATCACCGCGACCCAGCCCTCGGGGTTGCCCTTGCCCGAACCCATCCGCGTCTCCGCCGGCTTCTTGGTGTAGGGCTTGTCCGGGAAGACGTTGATCCAGACCTTGCCGCCACGTTTGATCTTGCGGGTCATCGCCACGCGGGCGGCCTCGATCTGACGGTTGGTGATCCAGCCGCGCTCGAGCGACTTGAGGCCGTACTCGCCGAAGGCGACCGTGCTGCCCCCCTTGGTGTTGCCGCGCATGCGACCGCGCATCTGCTTGCGGTGCTTGACCCGCTTCGGCATCAGCATGGCTAGCGCCCACCTCCACGCCCGCCGCGCCCGCGATCGCCGCCACGCCCGCCCCGGTCGCCACCGCGCCCTCCGCGCTGGCCACCCTGCGGCTCGCCGTCGTCGGCGAACTGGTCGGAGCGGAACCCCTCGGGCATCACCTCGCCCTTGTTGATCCAACATTTGACGCCGATCCGCCCGGTGGTCGTGCGCGCCTCGAAGAAGCCGTAGTCGATGTTGGCGCGCAGCGTGTGCAGCGGCACGCGCCCATCCGAGTAGCCCTCGGTGCGGGCCATCTCGGCGCCGCCGAGACGACCGGACACCTGCACCTTGACCCCTTTGGCGCCGGAGCGCATGGCCGAGGTGAGCGCGCGTTTCATCGCCCGCCGGAAGGCGACCCTGTTCTGCAGCTGCTCGGCGATCGACTGGGCGACCAGCTTCGCGTCGAGCTCGGGGCGCTTCACCTCGCGGATGTTGACCTTCACCGGTTTGCCGGTGAGCTTGTGCAGGTCCTTGCGCAGAGCGTCGACTTCGCTGCCCGACTTGCCGATCACGATGCCCGGGCGGGCGGTGTGGATGTCCACCGCGACCTCGCCGTGGCGCTCGATCGTGATATTCGAGAGCCCCGCGTGCGCCAGCTTGCCTTCGATGTGCTCGCGGATCTTCAGATCCTCGTTGAGGATGTCGGCGAAGTCTTTCTCGTCGAACCAGTTCGACTTCCAGTCCTGGATGTAGCCGACCCGGAAGCCGCCTGGGTGAACCTTCTGCCCCATCTTCAGTCCTCTTCTTCCGGGCTCAGGGCCACGGCGATGTGGCTCGTTCGCTTGTTGATCCTCGTCGCCCGGCCCTGGGCGCGCGGGCGGAACCTGCGCAGGGTGGGCCCTTCGTCGACCGTGATCTCGGCGATGCGCATCTCGTCGGCGACGAGGTCGTGGTTGTTCTCCGCGTTGGCGGCGGCGGACTCGATCAGCTTGCCGATGTCCCGGGCGGCGCCGCGCGGGGAGAACTCGAGCAGCGCGCGCGCCTGCTCGATGTGCAGGCCGCGGATCTGGTCGGCGACCAGACGGGCCTTGCGCGGCGCGACCCGCACGTAGCGGGAGCTGGCCCTGATCACGATCGGCGCAGCCACGGCTTACTCGCCCTTCCCGGTTCCGGAGTGGGAGCGGAAGGTCCGCGTCGGCGCGAACTCGCCGAGCTTGTGGCCGACCATCGACTCCGAGATGAACACGGGCACGTGCTTGCGGCCGTCGTGGACGGCGATCGTGTGGCCGACCATCTCCGGGAAGACGGTCGAGCTGCGCGACCAGGTCTTCAGCATCTGCTTCTGGCCGGACTCGTTCATCGCCTCGACCCGCTTCATCAGCGCCTCTTCCACCCACGGCCCCTTTTTGGTCGAGCGGCCCATCAGCGCTTCTTCTTTCCGCGGCGACGACCGCGCACGATGTAGCGGTCTGACTGCTTGCCCTTCTTGCGGGTCCGGTAGCCGAGCGTCGGCTTGCCCCAGGGGGTGACCGGGTGGCCGCCGGGGGTGTGATGCGCCTCGCCGCCGCCATGCGGGTGGTCGACGGGGTTCATCGCCACGCCCCTGGTCTGCGGGCGCTTGCCCTTGTGCCGGTTGCGTCCCGCCTTGCCGACCTTGAGGTTCTGGTGCTCCGCGTTGGAGAGCGTGCCCACGGTCGCGCGGCACTCGGCCCGCACCATCCGCATCTCGGAGGAGGGAAGGCGCAGCGTCACCATGTCGCCCTCCTTCGCCACCAGCTGGATCGCGGTGCCGGCGGCGCGACCGAGCTTGCCGCCCTGCCCGGGGATCAGCTCGACGCTGTGGACGATCGTGCCGGTCGGCATCTCACCGAGGGCGAGCGCGTTGCCGGGGCGGATGTCGGCCCCCGGCCCCGACTGGACCTCGTCTCCGACCGCGATCGCCGCGGGGGCGAGGATGTAGCTCTTCTCGCCGTTGGCGTAGTGCAGGAGGGCGATGTAGCAGCTGCGGTTCGGGTCGTACTCGATCGTCGCGACCTTCGCCGGCACCCCGTCGCGCAGGCGCTTGAAGTCGATCTGCCGGTAGCGCCGCTTCGCACCCCCACCACGATGCCGCGCGGTGACTCGGCCGTTCACGTTGCGCCCACCCGATTTGCGCAGACCTTCGGTCAGCTTGCGCTCCGGGCGGGAAGCGGTCAACTGCTCGCGCAGCGGATACGTCGCGAAGCGACGCCCCGGGCTGGTCGGTTTTGTCTTTCGGTTCGGCATCCCTTTTCCCTATGCAGTCTCTGCGCCCTCGAACAGCTCGATCCGCTCGCCGGGAGCGAGCTGCACGACGGCCTTCTTCCAGGCCCGCGTCTTGCCCAGATGCAGGCCGCGTCGCTTGGGCTTCGAGCGCACCTTCGCGGTGCGCACCGCGTCCACTTTGACGTCGAAGATCTCTTCCACCGCCTGTGCGATCTGGGTCTTGTGCGCGCGATCGTCGACGCGGAAGGTGTACTTGCCCTCGCCGATCAAGGCGTAGCTCTTCTCGGAGACGACCGGCCGGATGATCGTCGTGTGCGCGTCCATCAGACCAACCTCTCCTGCAGCTTGCCGAGCGCGCTTTCGGAGACGACCAGCGAGGCGGCCCCGATCACGTCGGCGACGCCGATCGCCCCGACCTCGGCGACCTCGACCCCGACGATGTTGCGGAAGCTCTTCGCGGCGCCACCCTCCTCCGGGGCCAGCACGACCAGGGTGGCGCGCTTCTGTCCCCATTTGGCAAGCGCCTCGGCCGCCGTCTTGGTCGAGGGCGTCTCGAAGGCGGCGGCGTCGAGCAGGGCGACGCTGCCCCGCTCGGCGTGCACGGAGAGCGCCGAGCGCAGCGCCTTGCGGCGAGCCTTGCGGTTGACCTTCACGGTGTAGTGGCGGGGCTTCGGACCGAAGGCGACACCGCCGCCGAAGCGGCTCGGCGAGCTCAGCGCGCCGACGCGGGCGCGGCCGGTTCCCTTCTGGCGCCAGGCCTTGGCGCCGGTCATCGCCACCTCGGCCCGGGTCCGGGTCGAAGCCGTTCCCTGGCGACGGGAAGCGAGGTCGGCACGAGCCGCCTCGTGGACCAGCGACTGATGGAAGGCCTCGCCGAAGAGCTCTTTCGGCAGGTCGGCTTTGGTGGTCTTGCCGAGCACGGCTGCTTTAGCCATCGGTGCGCACCTCCACGACCGCGTTGCGCGAGCCGGGCACCGAGCCCTTGATCAAGAGCAGGTTGCGCTCGGCGTCGACGTCGGCGACCTCGAGGCCCTTCTGGGTGATCCGCTTGTTGCCCATCTGGCCGGGCATGCGCATTCCCTTGAAGACGCGCGCAGGGAAGGTGCTGGCGCCGATCGAGCCCGGCGCCCGCACGTTGTGCGAGCCGTGGGTGACCGGGCCGCGGCTGAAGTTGTGGCGCTTGATCCCGCCCTGGAAGCCCTTGCCGATCGAGATCCCGGAGACCTTCACCTTCTGGCCCGCCTCGAAGATCGCGACGGTGACGTCGTCTCCTATCTTCGGGCCCTCCTCGGCGTCGAGGTCCTCGTCGCGGAACTCGACCAGGTGGCGCATCGGCGCCGCGCCGGCCTTCTTCAGGTGGCCTTCCTCCGCCTTCGAGAGCTTGCCCTGCTTGACCTCGCCGAAGGCGAGCTGCACGGCGGCGTAGCCGTCGCGGTCGGAGTTGCGG